>Ga0209055_1001000_pt1 | contig 19005 bp, 12 predicted proteins | sample GraSoiAngelo_110_FD_185875 | JGI IMG/M metagenome (GOLD analysis project Ga0209055, IMG submission 185875) | Grasslands soil microbial communities from the Angelo Coastal Reserve, California, USA - 14_0903_12_30cm (SPAdes) (version 2) | ecosystem: Environmental > Terrestrial > Soil > Grasslands ... | reverse complement strand
GCGGTGGACCCAGAGCCACTGGTCGGGGAAGCGGCGGACATAATCCTCAATCACCTTGGTAAACATGGCCGTGTTGGCGACGATGTCAGCCTCGTCGTCGTCGGTACGAATGGGCTTCAGGGCAGGATCAAAGCGGAGTCGATATTTTCCGAGCGCCGGATCCCATAGCGTGAAGCCGGGCACGACGGCAGCATCAGTGCGGAGAGCGATGCGCGCCAGGCCGCTGGCCGTGCAGGCGGGGATGCCGAAGAAATCTACGAAAACCCCCTGGGGCGGGGTCATGTTGGTGTCCATGAGAATGCCGACGGTTTCGCCAGCCTTCATGGCGGAGAGCAGGCCGCGCACGAAGTCATCCTTGTCGACGGCGGAGTTGCCGTGCATGGTGCGGTAACGCTGAACGAGGCGGTCGAGGTAGGGATTGTCCATGCCCCGTATCACAATGTGAAGCGGGTGGCCGTGGAGCGAGTGTGCAAAAGCAGACAACTCCCAGGCACCCAGATGGGCAGTCAGGTATAAGACGCCTTTGCCTCGGTTGTGAGCGCGCTCGTAGTTTTCAAAGCCGTCGTAGACGACCACCTGCCCGACATTCTCTCGGGTATAGCGCGGGAAGAGGCAAACCTCGGCTAATTGGCGGCCGAGGGAAGTGAATGCTCCGCGCAGGATTTTGCGCCGATCACGCCGAGTTTTTTGGGGAAAGGCCAGCTCCAGGTTGCGCATGCCGACCCTGCGCAGCTTGGAATGCAGCAGGTAGACCGCTTGCCCGAGTGCAATTCCCACCGCCCGCGCCAGCGGACGCGGCAAAGCGCCCAGCGTGCGGATCACCAGCCACGCGAGCGCGTACTCTAGACGATAGCGCATTCATTAAGGGGAACCCGTGACGGTAGCATCTGGAAAAAATCGTTGTCAAACGGGGGCAGGGGTACAGGGGTACCGCTTGTCGCGGCCATCCGGCGGGCGGGGTGCCCGCCGGAACAGCCGGCCAGAACGCGGGCGCTACGAATCGTGTGCTTACTTTGCCGCTTCCTGGGCCCACTTGGCGAGGGTGGCCAGAAACGGATGGGCGGTATTGGGCGAATCGATCTCCCCGGTCAACGAGGTCTTGAATGGCACCATGCGTCCATAGAAATCGCGGGTGCTGTCCTTGTCCTGTTTGATACGGGCGCCCTCGAGGCTCACGCCTGCAAATACGCCGCGCGCACGCGAATAGGTCAACACCTGGGCGCGCATTTTCCAGTCAGTATCGGCGGCCGCATGACGCCCTACCGGCCCGGCGGCTACCGATGCATCTGCCCCCAACTGAAACTTGCTGGAAAGCAGGTTGTTCATGCCGTCCTTGTTCATGACGAGCATGACCAGATCCACGGCTTGGCCGCCAATCTGAAACCCGACGCTGCCGCCTTCTAGGGTGAAAAATGCCGGCGCGCTCCAGCCTTTTGGGGTCCGGCAGCTGGCTACGCCGCGCCCATAACGAGCAGCGACAATGAATCCGCCCTTCAACATGGTAGGTACGACGGCTACGCAATCGGCGGATCCCAACACCTCCTCCGGGATGCCCTGGTCTGGAGCACCCTGGATTTCATTTAAAACGTCGGCCGCGGCCTGGACGCGGTCCACAGCTTTGTTGTTGGCGGGCGCAGCCAGTGCTCGGATGGTCATGGAGGCGATCACACACAGAATCACGAGTCTCTTCATGGGTCCTCAGTTTTCGAGAAGATATCCTGGCCTGTTTAGTTCGACGCCGGCTCCGGCTACTCTGGTTGGCCGGGGGGGTTCTTTTTGCGCTATTGATAATAAAGGATTTGGTGCTGTGGAATTCCAGGGAAAATAAAAATCGGGGCTGAAACCGGTGACCCTAATCTCCGATCCCAACCCCGTCTCCCAGGTTCTGTGGTAGGTGAAACCAGTATGGGACAGCTCGCCGTTGGCAACAAGATTACTGAGGTCATTGTCCCGAGGTAACCAGTGGGTGCAGGCATCCGACATCGTTCTTTGTCTTGAGCAGACACAAGACGGGGAAGCGTTTAGGTGTATGCCGCGCTGACATAGGCCTGTGCGTTCTGGCCAGGCGCCCTTCGCCAAGCGGACGCTTGGTCCCGGGGATGACGGCAAGGGGTTGGAGGCTATCGATTGCGCCATGGAAGAAAAAGTGATCCTATTCTTCGTGTTCGCGACGCCGCCATCGCGGGCACGTGGTACAACAGGTTAGGATTCCACCCAGTCTCGGTAACACCGTTTTGCCCCTCGTCTGCCGGCGTTTGTAGCCATCGAACGCGGCCCAATGAGGTTGTTCCTTTCCGAGCATCAGGGTGACGCCCGGCCGGATACGCTTCTATATCTTCAGGTGCAGGACGTGTATCCAATCGCCAAAGAATTAGGCGCCACAGTTCGAGAATGCCCCTTTGGGGGTATGAGGTTGAGATCCGTGACCCGGATGGTAATCGATTGCGGATTGGAACGCCGAAGAGTTCCCCTAGCGCATAACCCTGGTCATCTTTAGGCTTCTTACTTTGCCGATACCAGCGAGTGAGTAATGGCATGCACCGACAGGGCAATGCGGTTCTGCACGCCAACTTTGCGCATCAACTTGGCAACGTGCGCCTTTACCGTGCGCTCCTCGATGCCCAGCGCGGCGCCGATTTCCTTGTTGGAGCGGCCCGCTACCAGCATCTCGAGCACTTCTTTTTCACGATCGGTGAAGGTCACGCGGCCGGCGGGAAAAATGCGGCCTGGAGAAGATGTTACGCGCTCGATGAACATGGATAGCACGCGCCGTGGCGCCCACACCGAACCTTGTTGCACGATGCGAATGGCTTGCACAAATTCCGACGGCGCAGCCGCCTCGTCCACATAGCCCTTCGCCCCGGAAGCAATGGCCTTAAGAATGGTTTCGTCGTCGATGCCAGCGCCGGTGACAATAATCTTCAAGTCGGGGCGCGAAGCTTTGAGGCTGGCCATCTGGTCGAACAGGTTCTGGCCGCCCCGACTGCCCAGAAGCACGAGGTCAATATTGCGCTCGGCCGTAATCTCGGGCAGGGTCGCGGACACCAATTCGAAGTCGGGCTCGGAATCGAACAGGGCGCGAAACCCTACGAAACGGAGCGGATCGCTCTCGACCACGGCTATACGGATAAGCGGTTTTCTGGCCACTGCAGGTTTCATAGCTTTCCTATTCACGTAATCTGCGGTTAGCATATCCGCAATTGCTCTGAATGCAAAGCATGGTACTCGAACCCAGATTACCGGAGTAACCAGCTCTACATCCAACTAGAAAGGGCAGATTTCATGAACAATTGCATTGCTATCACCATTCTCGTTACCATGCTGGGCGCTGCTGGGCCAGGCTTTTCTCAGGGTCAGGCTCCGGAAGCCCAGGCTCCCCCGGCCCAGACGACGCCCACAGCAACCCCTTACAAGCCGAAGTTTCGCGGTGATCCGGCACGGTCTGAGGCCGAGGCCAGCGCCCTGGGCTACATGCGCGTTGTGCTGCGTGGCCAGCGTGAGTATAAGAAACGCCACGACCAGTTTGCCGAAACGCTACCCGCGCTGGCCGGCACCGGTACGTTTACTAAGCGCATGGCGCGTTCCACCGATCGGGGCGACTACACCGTCGAATTCCACGGCAAAAAGGACAGCTTCACCCTGGCCATGACTCCCAAGCAGTTCGATGATCAACATCGCGCCTTTTACGCAGAAGACGACGGGGTGATTCACGCCGAGGAAGGCAAGCCGGCCACTCTAGCGTCGCCCAAGCTGAAGTAATTTAATCCAAGAATCGAGCGACGGGCGTCCCGGCGTTCCCGCCCGCCGGGTAAGCAAGGTTTTATGCCGACGGCCCCGGCTTAATATTTACTGCCCTTCCGTCCCGGTAGGTAATGGTCAACGGCTTTCCGCCATTGGGATAATTGACCGTCTTCATACTCGGGTCCGCCGATCTCTCAGGAACACCCATGCCGACCGCGAAGTCGGCCTGCAGCTCGTCCATGCCCGGTTTGACCTCGTGCTTCTCGATTGCCCCCCAGACATCCGGCGGCCAGTGTTTGTAGAGTTCTTTGGGGTCCTGGATGTATAGGATCTCGTCGGCATAGATTCGGTAGTCGCCGCCAGATTGGACACCGATGGGAAACGCGTACGTTTTCTCATCTTGCGAAAATACTGCCATGACCTGGCGTTGGCCCTTCATTCCCGGGGAGGCGTCGAGAACAACATCGGCGACCTCGATCTTCTCGAGGGGCAGCAGCAGGCCGGCTTGGTGGGTGAAGTCGGAACGACGCCTTGCCCGGTTGTAAGGATAATAGGTGTAGCGATAACCCTCCTTCACCCAAACCGGTTGCTTGGTCAGCTGGCGGGCTGATTTGAGGTCGTAGGCGTAGAGCTTCTTGGGGACAACGTAGTAATCAGGATTCAGCGCAGGCGCTGCCTGAGTCTGAGGTGGTTGCGTTTTGGTGACCGCGTGGCGGTTATAAAGGATCCAGCCAGTTCTCAGCGCGGCCGCCGCAATGGCGACTGCGAGGACGAGCTGAATTTTCTGCTTGCTATCGGCTGTCATTGCCTGTGACGGGGGAAATTCTTCCCCTGCCCTCTTGTGCTTGCGCGGACGAGAGTGCACGGACAGGCCTACCCTCGAGCGAAGTCGAAGGGAGTGTCCGCACCACACAGCCAGCTTAATAGCTTAGCTCTTCCAATGCCGCGCGGCCGCGCTTCTCCAGCAACTCGGCAAATCTTTCACCGGCGCGCGAAACATTATCCAGAATCCGCATACCCTGTTCGGCGTAGCGGGGCAAGCGGTCCCGGAACTCTTCCAACTTGTCCGGATACTCGGACGCCAACACCGCGGCGCCCACTCCTGCCAGGACAACTCCAGCAGTCTTTTTCCCACTCAACAGCAACACGAGACCCGTGCCGACTGTTCCTGCGACCACGGCCATCTTCCAGTTCTCCATACCGCGCCTCCAGTACAACGATTGTAAACCGCAAATTCCACTTGATTATTTATACTGCACGGAAAATCAAAGGACAAAAGGATGACAAAGCTTCGCTTAAGGTTGCTGAGTTCGGCGCTCTTTTTCTTCGCGGCCATCTTGCTCGCTGAAGGCCAAGCAAAACCACGGGCTCGCGGTCTGGGAATACCCTTCGATGGAACGACCGGACCGCTGAATGCCATCACGGATGTGAAGGGCGTGGAGGTTGGGCACACGACCTTGATCTCTGGAGAAGGCAAGCTACAGGTCGGCAGGGGCCCGGTGCGCACCGGTGTTACCGCCATTCTGCCGCGTGGCACGAACTTTACCGACCAAGTTTTCGCCGCCTGGTTCACTCTCAACGGCAATGGCGAGATGACCGGCACCACGTGGGTGGAAGATTCGGGATTCCTCGATGGTCCCGTGATGATCACAAACACGCATAGCGTGGGCGTGGTGCGCGATGCGGTGATTGCCTGGCGGGTGAAGAAAGCGCCGCCCGACGAGCAAGGCTACTGGTGGTCGTTGCCGGTCGTAGCAGAAACCTGGGACGGCTACTTGAATGATGTGAACGGTTTCCACGTCAAACCGGAGGACGTGTTTCATGCCTTGGATACCGCGCACCGAGGTCCGGTGGTAGAAGGCAACGTGGGCGGCGGAACCGGGATGGTGTGCCATGAATTCAAAGGCGGCATTGGGACATCATCGCGGGTGGTCAAGCTGAAAGCAGGAACCTACACCGTGGGTGTGCTGGTTCAGTGTAATTACGGTTTGCGCGATCAGTTGCGGATTGCCGGTGTTCCGGTGGGCCGCGAGATCCAGGAAAACAAGGTCTGGTCAGCAGATACGGGATCGATCATCGTCGTTGTCGCGACCGATGTGCCCCTGATTCCTACCCAACTGAAGCGGGTTGCGCGGCGAGTGTCATTGGGTCTCGGACGAAACGGCAGCTTTTCGGGAGACGGGTCAGGAGACATCTTTATAGCTTTTTCCACAGCCAATCCCGGTGCTGCAGCAAGTAAAGGACTAGGTCAAATCGCTATGCTGCCCAATCAGGAGTTGGACCCCATTTTTCTTGCCACGGTCGAAGCCACCGAAGAAGCGATCATCAATGCGCTGGTCGCGGCTCAGACGATGACCGGCATCAACAACCATACCGCCATCGCGCTCCCGCATGAGCGAGTGCAGGAAATCCTGCGGAAGTACGATCGCTTGACCAAATAATCGTGCGTGGCGCGGACACTGTTGTCCGCGCGGGCTACGTGAAGTGGCAGTGCTCAGTGGGTTTTTGGGCGGGCGGATCGAAGCCCGCCCCTCGAATTCTCAGAATTACTTTTCAAAACCAGTATTTATTAGCGGAGAAGTCACCGCCGCGGCTAAAGCCGGCTCCCTTTGCGTTCCTCAGCGGCACGGCTGAAGCCGGGCCCTGCCCGATATTCTCGAAACCAGCTAGAGCTGGGTCGCTTTGTTAAGAATGGCAAGGCTTCTTTGCCAACGACCAAAGACCAACGGCCACGACAGGCTCAGTCCCTCACCGCTTTATCGGTGATCTCCAGGCCGCGGTCGATGATCGCGAAAGCCTCGCGCAACTCGGATTCGCTAATGCAGAGCGGCGGATTGGTGTAGAAGGTATTCCAGCGCACCAGAGTATAGAGTCCCTGTTCGCGGAAGAAGCGTCCCAAGGCAGTCATCTCCTCGGAAGTGCCGTTGAAAGGAGCCATGGGCTGGCGGGTACGGCGGCTGCGGATCAGTTCAACAATCCCGAAAAGACCGATCGAGCGCACTGCCCCGACGGACGGGTGGCGCTTCTCAAGATCAGCCCCCAATTCTTTCATAGTGGCACCCAATCTCTTCGCCTTCTCGATCAGGTGGTCTTCCTCGTAGACGCGGATAACGGCCAAAGCCGCGGCACAGCCCATAGGATGACTGTTGTATGTCAGTCCGCCGAAGAAAACCTTGTCCTGGAAGTGTTGGGCGATGTGGTGGCGCATGCCCACCGCTCCGAGCGGCAGATAGCTGCTGGTCAGGCCCTTGGCCATGCACAGCAAGTCGGGCACAACCTTCCAGTGGTCGACGGCAAACCATTCGCCGGTGCGGCCAAAGCCGCACATCACCTCGTCGGCGATCATCAGGATGCCGTACTTCGTGCACAAATCGCGCACCCCCTGGATGTAACCATCAGGTGGGACCAGGATGCCGTTGGTGCCGGTAACTGTTTCCAAAATGAACGCTGCGATGGTGTGAGGGCCTTCGAGCTGGATAGTTTCCTCGATCGTGGCCAGCGAGGATTCGGCCGACTCCCAGCCGCGCTCGATCCCGTGATAGGGATCCATGACGCGCACCACGCCGGGGATGCCGGGCTCGGCGGCCCAGCGGCGCGGGTCGCCGGTCAGACTGATGCTGCCCGCGGTAGCTCCGTGGTAGGAGCGATAGCGGGCGATGATCTTATGGCGTCCAGTAAAGAAGCGGGCAAGCTTGATTGCATTCTCGGTGGCCTCGGCGCCGCCATTGGTAAAGAAGAATGTGTCGATATCGCCGGGGGTGATTTGGGCGAGCTTGGCGCCAAGGCGGGCGCGGACCTCGGTCGCCATGAACGGATTGGCATAGGCGAGCCTGGCTGCCTGTTCGCGGATCGCCTGGATCACACGCTCATCGCCATGACCGATATTGACGCTCATCAGCTGGCTGTTGAAGTCGATGAAGCGCTTCCCTTCCGGTGTCCAGAAATAAATGCCCTTGGCCCGCGCCACCGGGATGGGATCAACCTTGGACTGTGCTGACCATTCGTACAGGGTATGTTTCTTGGCGAGGGTAACTATTTCTTCGCCTGTCATGGTGGGTATTGTCGCAGTGGTGGTCATTAGTTCCCCTAAAGCCGCCACGGATTCGCACGGATTAACACGGCTCAGATCCGCGGAAATCGATGGCCAGAGTTCTAAAATTTGCGCGAGTGCTCTTTCGCCCAGCGCTCGATCACAACCTTTTTCTCGGTGTAGAACTCGACTGCATCGCGGCCCTGACCGTGCATTACGCCGAAGAAACTGTCCTTCCAGCCGCTGAATGGGAAATAGGCCATGGGCGCGGCTACACCAATGTTGATACCAATATTGCCCGCCGGCGCTGCGTAACGGAATCGGCGCGCGGCCGAACCGCTGGAGGTGAACAACGATGCCTGATTGCCATATGGGTTGCGCTCCAGAAAAGCGAGTGCCTCGTCCATATCGTTGGCATGGATCAGGCTCAGCACCGGGCCGAAGATTTCCGTGTTCGCCAGCTCGCTGGTCGCGGGCAAACCGTCGAGAATCGTGGGTTTCACGAAGTTTCCTGCTTCGTATTTCGGGATCCGGGTGTTGCGCCCATCGAGCAGAACCTTGGCGCCTTGCTTTTCACCGACACCGATCAAGGATTCAACCCGTGACTTGCTCTGCTTAGTGATTACCGGACCCATCTTCACGCCTTCGTCCAGGCCGTTGCCAACCCGCAGTTTCGATGCCGTATCGGCGATCGAATCTCGGAAGGCCTTCTGAGCGTCCCCAATTGTGACCGCCACTGAAACCGCCAGGCAGCGCTGACCGGCGCAACCGAAAGCACTGTCACTAACAATCTGGCTGGCCGATTCCATGTCGGCGTCGGGAAGAATGATGACGTGGTTTTTCGCCCCGCCCTGGCACTGTGCCCGCTTGCCATTTGCCCCCGCGCGAGCATAAACGTACTTGGCGACAGCAGTGGAACCAACAAAACTGATAGCGCGTACCTGCGGATGATCAAGCAGGGCGTCGACCGCCGGCTTGGCGCCATTCACCAGGTTGACGACTCCTTTGGGCAGTCCGATCTGGTCGAGTAGCTCAAAGGCGCGCTTCATGGTCAGCGGCACGCGCTCGGAAGGCTTCAGGACGAACGTGTTCCCCGTCGCGATGGCATAGGGAAGGAACCAGAACGGAATCATGCCGGGAAAATTGAACGGGGTGATCGCCGCAATGACGCCCAGCGGCTGACGGATCATGATTTCATCGATGCCGCGGGCCACGTCTTCCAGGTTGTAGCCCTGCATCATGGTGGGAATGCCGCAGGCGACTTCCACGTTCTCAATCGCGCGTCGCAACTCGCCCTTGGCCTCGCCAAAAGTCTTGCCGTTTTCCCGCGTGATGACGCGGGCCAGATCATCAAAGTGCTCTTCCAGGAGCTGCTTCAATTTGAACAGCGGCTGGATGCGGTCTTCAGGCGGCGTCCGCCGCCACTCTGGAAAAGCGGTTGAGGCAGCGCTCACGGCAGCCGCAACTTCAGCCGGTCCGGAAAGCGGAACTTGAGCAAGGACCTCACCGGTCGCGGGATTCATAACGTCCTGCCACTCGCTGGCGGCGGATTCGGTCCACTGTCCATTCACATAATTGGGGAGCTTGGTAGCAGAAGGTGCGGCGACGGTCATGGCAGGAGTCCTCCGGGGACGGAGCAAGCCCCGTCTCTACCTAAGTTCTTGTGCGTTACACGGTTTGGGCGGCGGGCCGTTTCGCCTCGTACACAGCATGAAAAGCAGCTTCGAGCACGTCGAGCGCTTCCTGCATTTGTTCATCGGTGATGACCAGAGGCATCAGCAACCGGATCACGTTGCCGTACGAACCCGCCGAAATCGTGATCACACCGTGCTCGTAGCAGTACTTTGTAACCTTCTTAGTATCCTCCGGAGCGGGCTCTTTTGTCTCGCGCGACTGCACCAGCTCGAGTGCCTGCATGGCACCCAGGCCGCGGACGTTGCCGATCTTGGGCCAGCGGCTGTGCCACCTCCGCGCGCGTTCCTGAAACTGGTTGCCCAGCTGGCTGGCCCGCTCGTTCAGATTGTGTTGTTCAAAGAAATCGAGCACTGCCAGCGCAGCTTCGCAGGAAAGAGGATTTCCGGCGAACGTTCCACCCAGGCCACCCGGTCCGGGAGCATCCATGATCTCGACACGACCGGTGATCGCGGCGATGGGCAGGCCTCCGCCTAGCGACTTCGCGGTCACAATGATGTCCGGCTCGACTCCATAACGATCGCAGGCAAACAGCGCCCCCGTGCGGCCGAAGCCGGTCTGGATCTCGTCGGCGATGAACAGGACATTGTGCTTGCGGCAGACCTCCAGCAGAACCCGGAAATAATCCTGCGGAGGCGTCACGAATCCGCCTTCGCCCAACACGGGCTCGGCAATCACCGCCGCTACACCCTCGGCGGCGACCACGCGCTTGAAAGTGTCTTCCAGATGGCGCGCGCAATAGAGATCGCACGCGGGATACTTCAGCGAATAGGAGCACCGATAACAGTAGGCGAACGGGATGCGGTACACCTCGCCCGGGAAAGGCTGGAAACCTGCTTTATAAGGATGCGTCTTGCTGGTGAGGGCGAGGGTCATCATGGTGCGGCCATGAAAAGCATCTTCGAAAGCAACGATGGCGGGGCGCCCGGTATAAGCCCGGGCAACTTTCACGGCATTCTCGATCGCTTCGGCGCCGCTGCTGACAAACAGAGTTTTCTTGGGAAAGTCCCCGGGCGTCAGTTCGTTCAAGCGCTCCGCCAGGCGCACGTAGCTTTCATAGGGCGTCACCTGGATACAGGCATGCAGGAAGCGCTCCGCCTGCTTTTCGATGGCCTCCAGTACACCGGGGGAGCGATGGCCGATGTTGATGCATCCGATGCCGCCGGCGAAATCGATGAAGCGGTTCCCGTCAACATCTTCGAGCATCGCGCCTTCCGCACGCGCCACGTACACCGGAGTCGCATGCGAAAGGCCGCGCGGGACAGCCGCATTTCGGCGCTCCCCAAGCGCTATCGACTTCGCACCTGGGATCGAAGTTTTCAACTTGATCGTCGGCATCTCAGTACCACCCGATCGGCTGTTCGTTCAGATTGATGTGCACCTGCTTGGTCTCGAGATATTCTTCGATGCCCCACGGGCCCAACTCGCGACCAAAGCCGGATTGTTTGTAGCCGCCCCAGGGAGCCTCCACGTAGGTGGGCTGCATGTGGTTGACCCACACAATGCCAGCCCGCAACGCTTTTACCGCGCGAAATGCTTTGAAGATGTCGCGCGTCCAGACGGCGGCCGCCAAGCCGTAGGGCGAGTCGTTGGCAATCTTCACGGCGTCCTTTTCGTCTTCAAAAGGGATAACCGAAGCCACAGGACCGAAAATTTCTTCCTGTGCGATGCGGGCGCTGTTGTCGACGTCATAAAAGATTGTCGGCTGCACGTAGAAGCCTTTGTCGAACTTGGCGCGCCCGCCACCAGTTGCGACTTTGGCCTCTTGCTTGCCGATTTCCAGGTAGGAGCAGACCCGGTCGTACTGTTCCTTGCTGACCAGCGGACCCATCTTCGTTTCCCGCTCCAGCGGCGCGCCGAGCTTGATCTTATTGGCCTTCGCGGTCATGGCGTCGACAAATTTCTTGTAGATCGGCCTCTGGACGAGGATGCGGCTACCAGCCGAGCAGACCTCGCCCTGGTTGATGAAGACTCCGAACAGGGCGCCGTCGATCGCGGCTTCGAAATCGGCATCGGCAAAAAAGATGTTGGGGGATTTGCCGCCGAGCTCTAGCGTCACTCGTTTCACAGTATCGGCGGCCTGTTTGACGATGATCTTCCCTACCGCGGCACTTCCGGTGAAGGCAATCTTGTTCACGTCGGGATGTTGCACGATAGGGGCGCCCGAGGTCTCGCCGAAGCCGGTGACGATATTCACGACTCCGGGAGGAAGGCCCACGTCAGAGAACCACTTGGCCAGCTCCAGCGCGGTGAGCGGAGTTTGCTCGGCTGGTTTTAGGACACAGGTGCAGCCAGCGGCCAGCGCGGGCGCCAGCTTCCATGCCGCCATCAGCAGAGGGTAATTCCACGGAATGATCTGTCCGGCCACCCCGATCGGTTCCTTCAAAGTGAGGCTCATGGCATTGTCGGGCACCGGATTGACGTAGCCCAGGATCTTCGTCGCAAGGCCACCGTAGTATTCGAAGCAGGTTGCTACGTCATTGATGTCAAACTCGGCTTCGACAATCGGCTTGCCACAATTGCGGCATTCCAGTTCCGCGAGCATCGCCGCGTTCTGGCGGATTTTGTCGGCCAGGCGGAACAGGATGCGCCCCCGCTCCTGGGCCGTAGTTTGCGGCCAGCCGCCATGGTCAAAAGCGGCTCTGGCAGCGGCGACAGCGCGGTTCACGTCTTCGGCATTGCAATCGGGAACACGAGCGATGACTTCTTCGGTTGATGGATCGTAAACAGGAAAAGTCTTGGCAGACGTGCTATCGATCCACTCGCCGTTCACATAGACTTGATAAGCGCGAACTTCAGCTTTCACTCCGGCCGGCATAGATACCTCCTAGCCGAGTGCTGCGCTCGGCCTCGACGGGTCGAGACCCGTCCTCGCAAGAGTCTTGCTACACCCGCTCGTGCACCTCAGCGGGTCTGACGGTCGCCTGTACTGTCCTGCGGCGGCCATAAACAAAAAAGAAAAACGCCGCCAACCCGACAAAAAATGCAGTTCCACCGAACATCCAGATTTCGTATACACGCAGCGACGTCACCAGCCGCGCGGGGAAGAACACCAGGGCCATGCCCAAAGTCGTGGTCAACAAGCCGCTCAGTCCCGCCAAAATGAGCGTGCTTTTGCTGTAGTAGCCGTTTCCCGAACGGTCCGTAAAGGCTAACTTGAGCAGCGCCGCGAACATGTACAGGAAAGGCACCAGTTGCAGCACCACGGCCAGCGACAGCAGGAACTGAAAGGCTTCCTGCACCCCTGCCACGGCAAAGTTCAGAACCACCAACACCAGCGAAACCACGAACTGCACAATCAGCGGCGCGTACGGAGTCGCGTAGCGGGGATGAATTTTCCCGAGCCACGCGGGCATGTAGGAATCGAGTCCTGCGACGAATGGAATGCGCGCTGAGCCCCCCATCCATGCTGAACCGATGCCGGCGATCGAAAGGCTCAGCATAAAGGCAAAGGGCGGAACGATCCATTCCACGCCCACTCGTTTGGCCATGTGCGCAATCGCCTGCACGATCCCTTGCAGAACGCTGATTTCATTTTTGCGGAGAGCAATCAGCAGCGTCAGAGTCACACCGATATATAACAAGCCCGAAATGACTCCGCCCCAGGCCACAGCTCCGGGCAGCGTGCGCTTTGGATCGCGGATCTCGTCCCCCATGACTGACGCGAGTTCCAAACCCACCAGTCCAAAGCAAATCACTCCGAAGGAATTCAGCACGAACTTGGGGTCGGCCGGAATACGAAACGCGGCAGCACCTACTGTGCTGCCAAAGCGCAGCCAGATAAGCAGACCCAAGCCAATCAGCGCGGCGGCGGCAATGCCAGTACCGATTGCGCCCAGGTTGTTCAGCCACTTTCCAACCCCGAGGCCCGCGATGTTCAAGACCGTGAGCAGCGCGAGCAAAGCCACGGAGGCCGTCAAGGCGAAAGCTTTGTTGTCCGCTAAGCCCTGGTGACTGGGGCCAAGAACGAAGACTGATACGCCGACGAAATACAGCATGACCGTCGGCACGTACATCATATTGTTGGTCCAGTAACACCAGCCCGAGAGGAAGCCGTGGAAGTCTCCAAAAATTTCCTTCGCCCACAGGTATACGCCGCCTTCCCCCGGATACCGGTGCGCCAGTTCGATGACCGCAATCCCCTGGGGCCAGAAAAAGAGCGCCAGCGAAATCATCCAGAGCCAGACCGTAACGCCGCCGTTGGCCGCAATAGACGGCACGACGTTCAGATTGAAGACGGCGACCACGAACAGCAGCACCAGGTCCCAGCGGCCAAGGACACGCTTCAGGTGTGGCTGTTCGTGAGTGTCGGAAGACAAAGCTACTCCGTAGAAAGTTCCAAGGCTTCAAACAATGTTTCAAGGTTTCAACGTTCCCTGTTAGCGCCAATATTGCAAGCACTGGACGTCTTTTTGGCTTTGAACCTTTGAAACCGTCGAAACCCTGAAACATGATTTCTAGTGCACGGCGACCGCGGCCGTGCGTTGCTGCTGGGCTTTGGCCAGGGCGGGTGCGAGATCATCGAAGGCCGCCAGGTGTCGATCGATGTCGGCCTCGGTGTGCTGGACGGAGATGGTCCACTGCTCGTCCCACCAGTAGGGCTGCGCCATCACTCCGCGATTCACCATGCCGAACCAGTAGTGCCGCCATAGGTCGACATCAATGGTCGTCCAGTCGCGGTAATTGCGAATTTCTTTCGGGTACAGCATTAAAACCCCGTTGGCTCCCGCCTCCGCGACATAAGCCTGCAGCCCGGTCTTGGCTACGGTCTTGCGGTATCCGGCAACTAATTTCTTGCTGAGCTTGTCCACATGTGCGTAGTTCTCGCGCGTTAGTACTTCGCGGAATGTCGCCAGGCCGGCAGCCATCGAAACCGGATTTGTGTTGTAGGTGCCGCCATGAAAAACCTTGTGTTGCGAAATCAGATCCATGACCGACCGGTGCGTCCCGAAAGCCGCTAGCGGCAAACCGCCGCCGATGGACTTGGCCAGGCAGACCATGTCGGGGGCCACGCCAAAATATTCGGAAGCGCCGGCCCAGCCCAGCTTCGCGCCGGTTTTTACTTCGTCATAAATTAGCAGCGCGCCATTCCTGGTCGCGATGTCACGCAGGCCCTGCAGGAAGCCAGGTTGGGGCATGCACATGCCAACGTTCATCAGGATCGGTTCGAGAATGATGGCAGCGATTTGTCCGGGATTTTCCTCGAAGCGGCGCTCGACGGTTAGCAGATCGTTGAACGTAGCTACGGGCACATTAGCAAGACTTGCTCGGGGGACGCCCAATCCACCCGAAACCGAAACCGGGTTGTTGACGTCGCCAAAATCGGGTGCGTGCGGCTTGACACTGACCAGAGCGGTATCGTGCAGGCCGTGATAGGCGCCTTCGAACTTGAGAATCTTGTCACGTCCGGTGGCGGCGCGAGCCAGGCGGCAGGCGTGCATAGTGGCTTCCGTGCCGCTGTTGCCAAAACGCACCATCTCGACGGGAAAGCGCTGGCAGATTTCTTCTGCCAGCTGCCATTCCATGTCATGCGGCATGCCGAACATCGTTCCCGTAGAAAGGCGACCAGAAACAGCCTTCATGACAGCAGGATGACAATGACCGGCCATAAGCGCGCCGAAACAGAGATTGTGATCGAGGTAGTCGTTGCCATCGAGATCGCGAAAATGCGATCCCTGGCCATCCTTCACAAAAATCGGATAAGGATCATAAGCGCGGTAGTTGCTGGCGACGCCCAGCGGAATCCGTTTCAGGTTCTTCTTATGCGCCTCCTCCGATTTCGGCGTGCGGCGCTCGAAGGTGTCCAACTCGTGCTGCAGGTCTCGGTACATCATGAGTCTCCGAAAATCTCCAGCCGCTTAGGCGGCCATTAGAATGCGCCCTGGGGAATGCCGCCCCGAGGGCTCGATTAGAAGTAAAGCTTCAGAGCAAACTGCATAAGACGCGGGTCTCCAGCTCGCTTGACGCGTCCGAAATCGGCGCCATCAGTGACATTGCCGTCTGGATTAAAGAAGCGCGTGTGATTGGCCAGGTTAAACACATCCCACCGGAACTCCAGCCGTGTCCTCTCGGTGAGTAAGGTGCTTTTCTGCAAGGAGAGGTCCGTATTGTTGATTCCAGGTCCACAACAGATTGTACGTGGCGCAGTGCCGTACCGGCCGAAAAGCGACGGCTGGTAACAATTGAAGACGGCGCCAGCTGAGCACGCCGCCTGCGACGAGTCGGAGGCGTTGGATGTGAAGCTGTTGGGGTCGAATCCGTAGTTGTTGGGGTTATGCCGAGGATCAAGCTTGTGAAACGCCGCGAGCTGGTCCGGTTCGCCTGCCGAGGCAAAGTCGATGCTACTCGTCAGTTCGTTATCGTCGAATGACTGTAGATGGATGGGGAATCCCGCTTGGAATTGAGTAATCCCTGAAACCGCCCACCCATTGAGAAGTTTCCCTGCGAACCCCGCGTATTTCGGAACAGGCAGTTGGTAGTAGTAGCTAAGGACAAAGCGGTGCCGGGCGTCGAAGAGCGACAGGCTTCGCGTACGACGCGGGTCAAAGGGGTTGAGAATATCCTCGAAGCTGGAAGCTTGATCGATTGACTTGCTGAAGGTATAGGCAGCTTGCAACTGCAATCCCTTGCTGAATCGCTTCTCCAGGCTAACTTGCAAGGAGTTGTAGTTGGAATTGGCAATCGTATCCTGAGCGAAGATGTTCGAGAAGACCGGGATGGCATCGGGAGGACAGTTGTTGCCCGTGAGGGGATCGCAATTCGGCGAGGAATATGGACGGATACCGACAAAGTTCAGTTGCTGCGCAGTGCCGGCAACCGGGCTCCCATTGGGCATATGGAAGTTGAACCCGTTCGGAACAACAATCGAGAACTGATTGTCCTCGGCAAATTGATTACAAGTAGCGCCTGGCACTCCGAAGGATGACACCGAGCTCCCCGATGGATCGCTCGCGGCGATAGCCGCAATATCCAGGCAAGTTTGCGGCGTCGCACGATTCAGATCGTTCGAAGCCAGCAGGCGATGCCCCTGGGACCCAACGTAACCGATCTGCAACACAAGGTCCCGGGCAAGTTCGTGCTGGATCGTGAAATTGTACTGCTCCGAGTACTGCGACCGCATGTGGGGTTGGAACTCGCCGAATAACAAGATCGGGCGGAACGTTGACCAGTCGACTGGCTGTCCAGGAGCCGGGTTCAATATGCCCGTGTTTGTGCCGCCTGCCGGGTTGTACGGATTCGGATAGGGGAATCCCGCCTGTGCGTAATATGGAGTATTAAAGAACGTTTCGACCAGGAATGTGCTCCCCCCGAAGGGAGGTTCGGCGCTGAACTGCTCGAGCACCAATTGCTCGATGGGATTGTAGAACATACCCCACCCGGCCCGTATGCTGGTCTTTCCTGAAGTACCTGGACTCCAGGCAATGCCGATGCGGGGGGCAAATGACTTGTAGTAGGTCTGCGTCAGGCCTGCCGGCACCCCTTTATCTCCTGGGACAACCAAGCCGGTGGGAAAGGCCGAGGTGCAATCGTTGCTCGTGAGCAACAGAGCTCCGTAAGGAGAGAGCTGGCAAGGATACGTGCTCGTCACCTGCCCCGGGCGGAAAGTCTGGATGTGTCTTCCGACATCGGTCAGCGGTGTGTTCAGTTCCCAGCGCAGTCCATAATTTAGCGTAAGATTAGGACGCATCTTCCAGCTATCTTGGGCAAACAAATAGAGAGCTGTCGTACGCACGTTCTCGTTTTGCGCAGCACCCTGCTGGTACGTATCCGGCAGCCCAAGCAAATAGTTGGGATACAGATCGCTGTAGCCAGCGTCATTGGTACCGCCACCGAAGTAGTTGTAATAGCCGTTGACCTCAAAATACAGGGTCTGATCGAAACGCATACGCCGGATATCGGCGCCAAACTTGAGCGTGTGATTACCTTTGACTTTCGTCAGATTGTCAGACCACTGGAAAGAGTTCCCCACCTGTGGCAGCTCTCCTTCAAAATTGTTGCCGACCGTAAAGCCGCCCGAAACCGTTACGTCGGGCACACCTTCGTGTCCTGCTCCGAGACCTGGAGTAATGCCGAGCTTAAAGGCGTACGGAGTTCCGGCGAGAGGATTGTAATCTCCTGCAGCGTTTGGATCATTTATGGCAGATGCGTCCGAGACCCCCGTAAAGCAGTAGGGTCTGGCCGCCGCTGAGGCACAGGAATCCTGAACGAGGTTGGTATGTTGCGCGTGCGCGAAGGTTCGCTGCGCCTCTCGCATGTAGGTAAAACGGGCTTCATTGACGAGGCTGTTGGTGATAGTCCACGTATCGCTCAGGTTCCACTGTTGAAAGCGCTGCTTTGTGCTCGCGCCGAACCCGGGCACGTTCGCACCGGCCGCTTGGAAATTGTTAAATGGATTAAACGTATTCTGGTCGGTGAAATAGTAGTAGGCACTGAAATTCTGCTTGTCGTTGATACGATGGTCGAAGCGAAATGTGGTTTGGTCCTGTCGATCCGCGCCGGTGGCAACGCCTTGGAAGAATCCATTGCGGTTTGCTTCCGGGACGAAGCGCAGCAAGTCTACAGCCACCGGATCCTGACAAGACGCTGGGATAACATTTCCAGGAAAGATATCGGCGTATGCGACCCCAGCCGCAGGCGCGGTACCGCGAGCAGCACTGACATCGGAGGCACATTGGCCGTTGGCGCGGGTGTTGAGCACATCAGCCACGGTCTGGTCGCCGATAAAGCCAGTAAAGGTCGGTCCTTCCGAGAAATTGCCTTGGCGTTCGAGGGTATCCGGCACGGCCACCACGTCACCGGAGAAACCGCGAACTAAGCGGCGTCCTTCGTAAGAGCCAAAGAAGAAGGTTCTATCCTTCTGGATAGGCCCGCCGAGGGTGCCACCGAACTGATTCTGTATGAATGCCGGCTTGCTCGTGTCGAAATAACCTTTCGCATTAAGTGGTCGGTTTCGATGGAATTCATAGGCATTGCCATGCAAATGGTTCGTGCCCGACTTGGTCACGACGTTCACTACAGAGCCGGAATTGCGGCCATATTCGGCGTCAAAGTTGTTGGTCAGAACACGAAATTCCTGTACGCTATCGGGGCTTGGCTGAACCGTTGGTAAATTGACGAACATATCGTTCGCGTCACCGCCGTTCACGCTGAAATTGTTGGCGCGGCCACGTCCTCCATTCACTGATACCGAACCCGTACTGTTGCCGCCGTAGTAGAGATCAGCTCCCACCTGCGATTGCACGCCCGGCTGTAGCGACAGAAATTGATAGGTGTCCCGCTGGTTCAAAGGCAACTGAGTAATCGATCGATCATTGATCACCGCACCCAACTGCGTGCTGGTCGTGTCCACTAGCGGCGCTTCCGAGGTCACTTCCACCGTTTCTTTAGCCTGCCCAATCTGCATGTTCGTATTGAGCGTAACGACCTGATTGACCTCAACCGTGACGCCGCGTTGGATCTTCGTCTTGAACCCCTTCTGTTCGAATGACAAGGTATACGAAGCCGGCTGCACTTCGACAAAGGTGTAGTCGCCGCCGGAGTTT
>Ga0209055_1000998_pt1 | contig 19031 bp, 19 predicted proteins | sample GraSoiAngelo_110_FD_185875 | JGI IMG/M metagenome (GOLD analysis project Ga0209055, IMG submission 185875) | Grasslands soil microbial communities from the Angelo Coastal Reserve, California, USA - 14_0903_12_30cm (SPAdes) (version 2) | ecosystem: Environmental > Terrestrial > Soil > Grasslands ... | reverse complement strand
GTAGCAGAGGTTACAGTGAACAGAGTTGTTTATGATCTGCAAGCCTAGAGAATACGATCCGACCAGCACCCCTTCGATATAGGCGCCATTCAGTACATTGTTCGACACTGTCACAGTCGAAGAATGGTCAATGTACAATGTCGTGCCCGAGCCACAATCCGGACTGTTACACATGGGATCCCCAGAAATTCTGTTACCAGACAACTTAACCCGTTGAGAATGCACGACCCCAACGTTCCCCCCAATCTGGTTATTGGCCAAAGTCACTCCCACATCGCCGGAAATAGCCAGAGCAGATCCAGCCCCACCCGGGAGAGTATTGTTCGACAAGGTAACGTTCGTTGAAGAAACGATCTCGCCACTCTCCCAGTTCCCCCCAAGGTAGGAGGATTTGATCATTCCATTGGAGACTCCGTGGAGCTCAAACGCAATCGACGCAAACGCCGCACCACCATAATTCGGACAATCTGACGAAACATTTTCGACCGTGAAGAATGCAGTCGTATTGTCTATCTCAATGCAGACCTGGTTCGGGGAACTCGAAACAACATTCCATCCAGACATAATGTAGGGATCTGCACTCGTTCCAGTACCGCCAATAACACCATTAGCAGCTGTAAAGCCCGTGTTCCCATTGATCAGTATGTATCCGCGCTGGACAAGGGTAGAAGCCCCAACGTGGGGAGCGTACAAGAAAAGGCTAGAGACGACCATGAAGAACGCTAACAGAGAGGCGGAGACAATCCGCCGTCGAACGAACATGCGAAGAATTGAGACTCTCACAAGTTTCTTCCGGAAGACCCAGGCGAATAAGAAGATTCCTGAAGAAACGGTATAGCCCGATATACAGCGATATCGAAAAGTCTAAGAAATCACACCTCTTCAGCAAGCGAAGCCTAGATCGTTCGTTCAGGCAAGCGACCTGATAGTCCCCTGCAAAACGCCTTGGAATCCGCTCAGAATCGAAAACCTGTCTATCGTCACGCTAATCTTCGCTAGATTCTCGTCGCATCCGATAGGATCCCAACGAAGCTGACTGAAACGCAAGGAATGAACTCGCGAAAAAATACTTAAGCTCTGAAAAGACGAACAAAATTCCATGAAACCTACACGGAAGGGCCCGCAGAAGTCCGCCAAGAGCACAACCGCGACCAGCAAGGGATTCACTGAGGAGGAACGAGGCGCGATAAGGGACCGCGTCCAAGAGACGAAGGCTGGCAAGGGGGAGGGGGAGAGCGCCGTGCTGGCGAAGATCGCTGAGATGCAGGAGCCGGATCGCGCCATGGCCAAGCGTCTTCATACTATTATCAGAGAAAGCTCGCCAGCTCTCTCGCCGAGACTCTGGTACGGTATGCCTGCGTATGCCAAGGACGATAAGGTCGTCTGCTTCTTCCAGGCAGCGGCGAAGTTCAAGACGAGGTACGCGACGTTAGGCTTCAGCGACAAGGCGAACCTCGACGAAGGCGCCATGTGGCCGACCGGCTTCGCGCTGAAGGGGTTGACTGCCGCCGAAGAGGCAAGGATCGCCGCACTCGTGAAGAAAGCGGTCAGCTAAGGACCGAGCTCCGAGTCTACTACGACGTCGGCATTCTCTAGTCCGACAATCCAAGCCTCCGTAACGCCAAGAGTGGCCCTGGAATCCTTTCAAGAGTGGAGAGCGGGGTTGCTTCCATGTAATCTTAAAGAGTTCTTGGCTTGAATTGTTGATGAACATGAAAATCGTGCTCGACGACCAGGTTACGGAACGGTCGATGCGCGCAGACCTGGCGTGGGAGCTGTTCTTCAAGTCCAAGACTGAGTTGCCGAAGGGACATGGTGAACCTCTCCTACCCTTCGCCAACTGGTTCTGGGACGAGATGGGCCAGAGGGCAGGACGACTGATGAAAAACTCGAAGGGGGAGGCAACGGTCACAATCCCTCCCCTGGCTCCTGAAGCCTTGGACTTCGTGGTTCGCCTGGCATCGTTCTGGGCCGACGAGGTCTATCTGAGAAGGAGAGGATCTCTGTCAGGGAACATGTGGAGGAGGCCGGTGGTGAACGTTTTCGATGATGACACCCTCGAAGGAGCCGAGCGCCCGCTGACTTCGAGGAAAGAAACGGGTTCAACCGACAGGTTCCTTATGCCTCTCCTCGGGCCGGGCCGTGCCTTCTTCAGGGTCAGATTGGTCGAGAAGGAGGAGAGCGCTGCTCGGTTCCATAGTCATTCGCACGTGGACGAATATTACTTGATCCTCAGCGGGAAGGGGACGCTGAGATACAATGGCTCGGAGACAGAGGTGAAAGCGGGGGACCTAATCGGCAAACCGGCCGGGCCAGAGGTCGCTACGCAACTCATTGCCGACCGAGGGGAGCGGCTCCGAATACTCGATATGGAGAATTGGCACGACCGGGCTCAAGTCTCCAAGGATATCATAGTGAACCCAGACTTCAAGGAACTCCTATTGAGCGGGTCAGGGTGGGGGGCCCTCGTTCCAGAAGAGTCCTTGATTACGCCCGAGGAGTTCTTCCGCCACTACGACCAGGGATACAAGAGGACGAGGGATGGAGGGTGGGTCCCGTCGAGGAACCGGGGCCACAAGCGGACACGCGAGAAGTGATCATCCTCCGCGCTCCCATGACATTATTTATGCGGCCGAAGAAACGAGACGAAATGCTATCGACCAATGTTTCGTTCGCCGATGAGAAGTTGACCTAACATCTCTTTACTTTTGAGCTGCCACCGGCGAGAGTAGTGCTAACTGTGCCGTGAGCTTGATGCTTAGCTATTAGCCAGAGTACGGGTTCATCAGCGGATAGTTGTCCTGGTTGTAGCTGAAAACATAGGGGGTGTCTCCTATACCGTCAGGGCTGGGACATACATCCTGGTTCGGCCCACTACAGTTGTCCACGCCGGTGTAGTCGGACCAGTAGTTCCCACCGCTAGGATAGCCATTGTCCCATACGTTCAGGGTCGAATTGACGTCTGTTGCCTGGACTGTGTTGTTGAGAAAGTTGTTGTGAAACACGTGCACGTCTGTCGTGTTGTTCAGAACGACTCCTTGCTGGTTTGACTGGATGTTGTTGCCGGTGATGGTTATGTTCGAAGAGTCTGCTACGCCGATGGCGGTTGTTGAATTTGAGATATTGTTGCTTTGGATCGATATATTGCTGGAGAGGGAGATTGCGAGAGGGTCGGTTGAGTGCGTGATATTATTGTTGGAAACGTCTATCTCCACGCTCGAACTGATCCCTATGGCAGGTATGGGTGGAGTACCGCCGGCGCCGCCGGAGGTTTGAACATCATTTCCTTTGATCGAAGCGCTCCAGCAATTGTTCATGATTATTGCACCGTACCCGGCGTCTAGTATTCGGTTATCTGATATTTCAAGGAAATTTGAGTCTTTGACTAGTATTGCCCAGTCACTGTGAAAGTTGTTCCTGGAGATTGTAACATGATCGGAATTCTCGATCCGCAAGCCGGTGAAATCTGTGGTGCAACAGCCCGCGGCGAGATTGTTGTCGGAGATCGTGATGTTGGAGGAGTCTGCTAAGACGATACGGTAATGAAGATTGTTGGTTATTGATACGTGGGATGAGGACGAGACGCTGATACTTCCGCCGACACCAACAGAATTGTTGGAAAGTTGGACCTGGTCGGAGGAATCGACGCTGATCTGTCCGCTGTAATCGGAGATTCTGACTTGTGTTGAGCCGGTAACCATTATGTTGCCTGCTCCTGTGATATTTTCTAAGACTGCGTTCGAGTCAAATGCCATCTCCACGATGGAGAAGCCGTAAGATTGTGCAACTCTGAAATTGGTTATTGTGACATTGCTAGAGGTCGCCACTATCAGTTCGCCGGATCCCATAGAGTCAAGGTTGAGTTCTGAGGAATCCTTGTAGAACAACAGGGGTTGTCCGTTCGCTGTATTGTCGGACGTTATGGTTATGGAATCGAGTTGTTCGGCTGACGTCTCTCTGAGGAGTATCTGGCTGAGCGTGTTGTTCTGAACGGTGACTCTGGTCGAGTTGACAATTGAAATGCCGAATGGAAGTTCAGGTAATGTGTTGCTAGTGAGCGTGATGTTGCTTGATGAGGTCGCTGTGACAAAGCTGTGTGCGAACCCTGATTCAGAGACGGTGACGTTCTCGGAAGAGACTATATTGACTTGGTTGATCACGTCGTTTGAAACGAGTATGTTGCTTGATGAATCGACTGTTAGGCTCCACTGATAGTCCGTGGACTGAGAGTTCTCGAGTGCGCCGTTTGCAACGTTTGTCATATTGATGCTGTAGAAGTACCAGTCGGTCGAGGAAACTTGCACGTTGCGAATCACAAAATAATCAGTCGTATCATGTATCAGTATTCCTGGGTTTCGACAGCATACAGAAATGCTCCAGCCCTCGATGATGTAAGGGTCTGACGCTGTACCTGTTCCTCCTGTCACACCATTCGCGGATGTGAAATCGGCGTCGCCATTGATGACAATCGGTTCATGTGTTGGGTAGGATGAAGAGTCCGCTTTAACTGACGGGGGTAGCGCGACGGCAAACGTCGCCACGGTCATAAACAACATCACAATAGCTGGTCGGGAAAGTCTATCGTGCCCGAAATGCATACAGATAGCGGCCGCGAGCCCAGAATATCAGCAGTAAGTGTACAAACGCGTTCATAATAACACACTTGTCATGAATTCCGAAGATAGCTGTGGACTGTAGTAGATGGAACCAAGAAACATCGTTGCGGAGTGGACCAGAACAGGTCTCCGTCTCGATTCTGAGGCAACCCGCCTTACCGGCTGCTTCCTTCCTTTGCTGAAAACTCTCGACCTAGTTGGACTTCGCCGCGGTTAGCTTAGCCTGGCCCCGCATTTTGTGCAGAAGGTGGATGAAGAGATATTTTGTGTGCCGCAGGTGGGGCAGAGCTTCATTCCAGGCTGGAACGTCGCTGTTGGTCCCATGGGCATCTGGCCTGGAGGGGGCTGTGAGATTCTTGCAAGATTGGAGTAGTAGTAGACGGCCATTAGTATTGGGAGTAGTGGTTGATAGAGTGCTGAGAGGATGCCGTTGACCACCGGACCGAGGATGCCTAGAGACCCGCTTATCGCACTCACAATAAACGAGGCAACTAGGATGATTATTCCGAGGACGAGGAAGGTTGCGAAGGTCTTGAGCCATCTGTTCCGGACGAGTTCACGGCTCCTTCCCATACTTTCGGTTACTCCCTTGTTCTCGATCAGGAGGACGGGGAGTGCGACGGAGAACATTATCGCTAGTATGATTCCGGGGACGATTAGAGCGATGAAGCCTAGTAAGACGATGATCCCGACGATGATGCTGAGCGCCCAGATCGAGAGTAGTCTTGAGACAGCGAATCGGATGGATGCTCCGAAGTCGACTTGTCCCTTAGTAATCTGTTCAGAGGCCAGTTTGATTGCGCTACCCTCGGCAATTGTAGAGAATACGATATTCACAACGAAGATCACGGCGATGAGCAGGACTAGTGCTCCGAACAATGCGGAGAACCAGCTGGAGAATTGCTGAGGCGTGGGATTGACAGGAAGAATCGGTAAGACGAAAGCTTGCTGCGCCAGCGTAGTGACGACCTGGACGATCACTCCCACTATCGCAAAGAGAACGAAATACTTCCCGAAGTCCCGTCGGTACACCTCGAAGGTTTTCGAGATGACCTCGCCGAGACCCAGTTCGCGTCCAATACCTTGCTCCGGCTGCATCGTCATGTCAACCCCATCCTGATATGGGGCGCAATCGCCTTGTGTATATCATCTTGTCTTTCCTTATAATTCAAATCGAGTGCGCCTCTCTGAGACACAGTGCTGAACCAATCAAGGCTGATCAATTCGCAAGAATGACAACTCTTATTGAGTGACTCCGACGGGACACGTGAAGAACCCATGAGCTCTTACTCGAAGGTGGGCGCGGCTGGCGTTGTTCTACTGGTCACTATCATAGAGGATGGTGGACTGATCGCCTGGCTGATACTAGCCCGCGTCTCCATGTTCTACCAGGGTATCCCGATCGCACCTCTCGTCCTCCTTCTAGTGCTCCTCGTCGAGCATTCGATTATGCAGCGGGCGGAGAATCCGAATTTTACCGGAAAAGTATTCGCCCAAATATTCGGCTTTAGCTTGCTTGAAGTGGTCAACTGGAGCGTATGGCTGACCCTCCTCTCGAACACTTCGTCCCTGCTCTCGATGAGTTCGCTAATCGCCTCGCTCTACTTCTTTGTCGGCTTCTATATTGAACACCAGATTACAGAGAACGTGATCACGCAGCAGCCATATCTCCGCTTTAGAAATCCAAGAGGCGCGATCACGGCCGGAGTCATTCTTGAGACTCTGAGCGAAGGCGTCGGGGCACGCCTCTGGTTGCTTTATGGACCGATAGGTCCGATATTCCTCGTCGTAGGCTCGTTGATAGAGCACTCGATCCAATACATAGTTGGAAGATTGCCCATAAAGTCTCGTCCCAGTCCCTGAATCTACGTAGAGTAGAAGTCAATCTCGATTCCATCCTGCGTTTGATCTCGGGCTTCAAGAGCTTCCGCAGTTGCCTTCGAGCATTCAATCTTCATATTTCTTAGATGAACAATTATCGATTGCCAGCAATATTTTGATAGCGGATCCCCTCTAGGCTTAAATTCTCGGGAGAGGAACGCGAATCGAAAAATGTTATCGACAATATCCACTCGCCAAGGAAGACTTGCAAGGTCAACGATTCTTTCTCTCTCGATTCTAGCAGTTGCAGTCCTCGCGGTGTTTGGCAATATCGCTCATGCGGAATCGGTTGTCACAGTAATCCCGGTGAACAATAAGCCCCTAGGGGTCGCGGTCAACCCTCTGACCAACAGGATCTACGTTGCCGCTAGTTTGAATTTCGAGGGAAACGTTGCGGTCATAGATGGTGCGACGAATACCGTCATCGATAGAATTCCCACAGGGACCGGAACCTCCGCGTTCAAGATCGCGGTCAACCCCGCCACCAACAGGGTATATGTGACTAATACGTTGGGCAGCAGCGTCGTCGTAATAGACGGGCGTTCTGATACAGTAGCAACGAGCATAGCTGTCTGCGGCGCCGGCAACCCGAACAATGTCGCAGTGAATTGGTGGACGAACAGAGTCTACGTAGCCTGTTCAGGACCTGCAGCTCTCGCGATAATAGACGGACAAACCAGCGCCGTCGTCACCACAGTGCCACTCTCAGCCTACATAGGCAGCGCCCGTCCAGTCGCCGTGAACATAGGCACAAACAGGATCTACGTCGGCGACGGCTCCGGCAGAAACGTTGTGGTGCTTGAGGGCAAAACCGATAGCGTGATCGCCAATGTCGTAGCCGGAAGCGACTTCCACCTCGGAATAGACGTCAACCCCTTCACTAACATGGTCTATGTCTCAAACGATGTTGCTTATGGCACGCCCGGTTGGCCCTACGGATCCGTCTCTGTCATCAACGGCTCTAGCAATGTAGTCGTGGCAACAATTCCGGTTGGACCAAGCCCCTACGGCGTAGGAGTCGACCCCAGGACGAACAGGGTCTATGTCGCAAATAGTGCTGGCACCAGCAACAGCAGTAGCATCTCGGTGATCGATGGCGCAACCAATACCGTCACAGCGACAGTTCCAGCCCCGGCATGGGCGATCGACGTAGCAGCTAACCCCTGGACCCGCTTGGTTTACGTGGCTGAATACTACATCTGCAAATCCAGCAGTTGCTCAGCGGATCCAAACCAGAATTCAGTCCTCGTCATATCAGAGACACCTCCAGACCAAGGCTCGAACTGAGCATCCATCGGTCCTCGTCAATAACTCCAAAACTCCCCCTTTTTTCCTGGCAGGCTTATTGGCCCTAGTGATTGATTACCTACCGGCGGGGCGCTTCGTTTCTTCCGTTCGTCGACTGGAGCTGGCTTCTATGAGCTCTTTCACCAGTGTGCGGATGTCTAGTAAAATTTCCATCTGGATCATGTAAAAGTCCATCATTGACCGGCTTCTTCCTGCCTGTTTGATGATCTCTTCATTGGTCCTCATTTGCAGTCCGCCCCGATGTATGATTAGACACCACTTAGCTTCTTCGACTCCGACGTGCTAAAGGCGCTAGGTCGGGCTCACGCTGGCTGTTGATCGCGGCTGATGTTTTTTGATGCCCGGAGGACGTTGCCGCTGTGGGCGCATTGTATGAGTCCGATCCACGGACCGCCTAACTGAGTGACTTGTTCTATTTAGTCGCACTCTGGACATTGAACGGACGTTGCTTGGTGAAGTCGTCCGTTTCTGGCTTGTCTTTCAAGCCCGGGTCTGGACCTTGCTCCGTTCATCCTCTGGCAGCTTCAGGCTAAACTGGTGACAGATACACGCGTTACACGTCATCTCGCCCATGCCTGTCTTAGCGTTGTGACTAGACCTGTAGTGTCCGCATTCGCAGTTGTCAAGGGGGTATGGGAAGCGCATCGGCTAATATCTGTACATCAAACCGGAAATAGGTTGTGTCCAGGGGTGAACACAGATGCCTACAAGATTCTAGGATCCCCCGAATTTATCCACCACGAATGTTCGATTGTGGTTGAATGTTTGCACTATTGTTTGACTTGACTAACAATCGACGATCAATCACTCTTTTTCTTTATCGAATTCTCTAGCGTTTGAACGTGTACAGCCAACTCATATCGATCCAAGCCTAGTATGGGGGTGTGAACGGACAACGACCCAAGTCTATGAGCTTAACAAACGCTGGACCCCACAGACCCCGATTCTCGTCGACAGGCAAATCAATTTTCACAACGACATAGTAGAATGGTCATGCGCCTGTAGAATCCTAGAATCTGCTGAATATCACATCCAACGATGCCGCTCCTCAGACCCAACGCTCGGCGACCTTGCGCTCGCGGGGGTCGAAGATGTTGGCCACCGAAACAGGATAGTGGGCATTCACGGCCAAAAGATGCGAGTCTACACCGACGACATGTCCGTAGCAGTCTTCAGCAACCGATACTCTACAGACGCCATGCAAGCCGAGGTTGCCAACACCGTGGAACCAGGCCAAGCTTACGATGGAGAATACAAAACTCAATCTTTGCCTGGGACTTTGTTTAGTGCCATTGGATTTGGTCTTGGGATTGCCAGTTTGTGTGTTGCAGCTTTCACTTTGGTCTTAGCGCCCGTTTTGGTTGTGGAACCTATCCAATGGATTCGTGATGTGGAATTATTCTGGATCGGCGTTGGCTTAATTTCCTTGGTTGCCCAATTGTTTGCCGTCAAGCGCTAAGGTTTGAGTCCATTCTTAGTTCAGATGAGAAGCTAAAATCTGAATCTGAAGGCGATCGGTTCTAACGATGAGACCTGCAAGTTCTGCAGAGCAACTGAAAGATCCCGATTGGAGGAGGAGACCTCCTATTATTGGATCGTTGGGATGCTGCAGACGCCGAACATATGGCGTAAACGGCACGATACTAGAGTCCACCCGAACTCCATCGAATCATCCATCTGGTCCCAAAACACATTAGGCATTCGGAGTCTCGGGAATTTTGGGTTTAGCTGTGCATACAGGTATATCCAAGGATAGAAATCGATTAGGCCGATCATCAACGCTTATTATCGGCCGATCTGTCACTGAAAGCTAGACGCTCGTGACCAGCATAGCTGATGTTAGCACTGAGACTGGACGCTTAGAGACGAGCTGGCTCGCTGATCGCTGGAATGGGATTCGCCGACCCTACTCTGCAAAGGATGTTGTCAGTCTTCGTGGTACAATCCGTCCCGAGTATACGCTCGCAAGAATAGGTGCTGAGAAATTCGAGCGACTCCTGACGGACGAGGCCTACATTCCAACCCTAGGCGCACTTACCGGCGCCCAGGCGCTTCAAATGGTTCAGGCCGGCCTTAAGGCCATCTATATGAGCGGCTGGCAGGTAGCTGCAGACGCTAACCTTTCTGGCCAGACGTACCCGGACCAGAGTCTCTACCCTTCCAACAGCGTTCCGAATCTCGTAAAGAGAATCAATCAAGCTTTCCAGAGGGCCGATCAGATACAATACTTGAGCGGGAAAGGAAAGATAGATTGGTTTGCCCCAATAATCGCCGACGCCGAAGCCGGGTTTGGAGGCCCCCTCAACGCGTTCGAGCTGATGAAAGCAATGATCGAAGCGGGAGCGTCGGGAGTACACTTCGAAGATCAGCTTGCATCAGAGAAAAAGTGCGGCCACTTAGGCGGCAAAGTCCTAGTTCCAACTCACCAGTTCATCAGGACCCTTGTCGCGGCCCGACTTGCAGCCGACGTGATGGGCGTCCCAACCTATCTGGTAGCGCGAACGGATGCGGTTGGAGCGAAGCTTCTCTCCAGCGACGCTGACCCGCGGGACCTTCCGTATACGACCGGGGAACGAACCGCGGAGGGTTACTATAGACTCAAATCGGGATTGCAGGCGGCTATTGCACGTGGCGTAAGCTACGCGCCATACGCCGACCTCGTATGGTGTGAGACTGCGACGCCAGACCTTGACGAGGCTAGAAGGTTCGCTGAAGGCATCCACAGAGTCTATCCGGGTAAGCTGCTCGCGTACAATTGTTCGCCCTCATTCAACTGGGAGAAACACCTCGACCCCCATGTAATCCGTAGCTTCCAGAGGGACTTAGCCGCGATGGGTTACAAGTTCCAGTTTGTCACCCTCGCCGGCTTCCACAGCCTCTCAGTCTCCATGTTCGAACTCGCCAGACAATACGCGATCGAAGGAATGTCCGCCTACGTTCGTGTCCAAGGAAAAGAGTTCGAGGCTGAAAGGGAAGGCTACGCGGCGGTCAAACACCAGGCTTTCGTGGGAACTGAATACTTCGACGAGGTTTCGACCGTAATATCAAGCGGAACATCCTCAACCACGGCAATGGATGAGTCAACAGAGACAGCTCAGTTCAAAGACCAGACCACCATGGTCACGCCTCCGATCCGCCGCTCGGAAAACGATCACGACAAGAGTCAACAGAATTGAATCACCAACCTATCCTGACTATCGACCTAAAATCTAGTCCCGACTCTAGAGCCTAATGATCCCATCCCCGACCCCCGAAGGCTTCGAAGAGACACTGACGCCCGACGCGCTGGCCTTCGTCCGCGATCTGGTCCGAGAATTTTCTCCACGCCTAGACTTCCTACTTCAGAAGAGAATCCTCGTGCACGAGAGCCTGCGCACCGTAACACTTCCCGATTTCCTCGACGAGACGCGTGAAATTCGGACCTCGGATTGGAAAGTCGGACCAATACCAGCCGACCTTCGCGAGCGGCGCGTCGAAATCACTGGTCCGGTCGACCGGAAGATGGTGATTAATGCTCTCAATTCCGGTGCTGATGTTTACATGGCGGATTTCGAAGACTCCCACTCGCCAACATGGAAGGGAACCCTGCAGGGTCAGGTTAACCTTCGAGACGCAATCGACAGGACCATAACATACACCGGTCCAGATGGACGAGAGTACAAGCTCGGAGAAAAGCTTGCGACACTCTTCGTCCGACCTCGGGGCCTACACCTCACCGAGAAGCATGCTCACTTCGGGTCCAATCCGACTCCAGCCTTCCTATTCGATTACGGTCTCTTTGTGTACCACAACGCAAAGAAACTAGCAGGTCGCGAGATTGGACCCTACATCTACATCCCCAAGCTAGAGAGCTATCTGGAGGCCCGTCTCTGGAACGACATCTTCGACTATACGGAGAAGGCTCTCAAGCTTCCCCACGCCAGCATCAAATGCAGCGTCCTTATCGAGACTATTCTTGCAGCTTTTCAGATGGACGAAATCCTCCACTCATTACGCGAGAGGATAACAGCCCTCAACTTCGGCCGCTGGGACTACATCTTCAGCCTCATCAAATTCCTCGGCGAGAACCCCAGATTCGTCGTCCCCGAAAGACCGCTACTTCCGATGACCACGCCTTTTCTCAAATCCTGCTCGATACTCCTCGCTCAAACCTGCCGCAAACGGGGCGCCTATGCAATCGGAGGAATGGCTGCACAGGTCCCCATCAAGGGTGACCCGCGTTCTCAGGAGGCAATCGACAAGGTGCTCGCGGACAAGAAGCGCGAAGCTTCAGAGGGATATCAGGGCGCATGGGTCGCTCACCCAGCACTAGTGCCTGTCGTCATGAAAGTATTCAACGGCCATCCTCTGGAACCCAACAACGGCGGTGAGATCTTAAGGGTGGGCCGCGAGGATCTCCTCAAGGTCCCGGAGCCGAAGATAAGCGAGCAAGCTGTCAGAGCGAATATTGCCGTGAGCCTGAGATATCTAGAGTCGTGGTTGGGAGGCTTAGGGTGCGTTGCGATCAACAACCTGATGGAAGACACTGCGACGGTGGAGATATGTAGAGCACAGATCTGGCAGTGGATTCATCACTCTGCCAAACTAGTCGAAGGACCCACCATTACGCGCCGGTTGTTCCGCTCAATGCTGCGAGAAGAAAAGGCGCGAATAACGGAAGAGATCGGATTGAGAGCTTATCATACGAGCAACTACAAAGGCGCGGAGGAGTTGCTTGACAGACTGACGAGCAGCGATAGCTTCCCCGAGTTCATGACGTTAATGGCCTACGATCGTCTCGCATGACAACCGGTCAATCCGACCAGTAAGAACTCGAGACGTCTGTCTTTTGCGCTAATCGTTCTTAGCTTTCTCTGCTTTTCGTTCCGGTCTTCTTCTCGATGCTGCGGAGGTTGACTTCTCTTACGAATGCTTCTGTGATGATGTCGAGGGCGTCAATCTTCTCCTGCACCAGAACATCCGTTATCTTCAGCGGGTGCTCAGGGATTAGGAGATTATCGTTTGAGGCAACGAAGTGTTCCCAGTTAATTCCCACATCCAGCACAGTGTCCGCAAGTTCCTCGTCAGTCAGGTTCGTGGTCTTCGCTTCGTTGATGAAGTTCTGAAACTCCTCGTCGGGAACTTGTAGATCAGCTACGGTCCGAATGGGCCTTGGAGTCGTCCCTCCGAGCTCGTGGGCGAGCGTGTAGGCTAGAAAGGTGAAGTTCTCGACCTCCGTGAAGTGTTTCATCCTGATTTCTAGGGGAGTGTCTCCTGTAGGGTTGGAGTCTGGAAAGTCTGAGATCTGAGAGGCTCCGGTCTGCTGGTCGACGAATCTAAAAACCCTTGACAGTTTTAGCGGGCTCGATTGACGAATGGTTGTCCTCGCAGACTCATCTTCAGTCCACGACTCTCTTCCTTTGGTCTGTGCGGCCATCTTAATCCTGCTCTAATTGACGAGGACGCGTATTCTTTTTTGATCTGCAACCCGTGTATTGACTCGCGGGTTCTAGTCACTGCTGACATATGAAGTAGCTATTTTCAAGAAACCGTTAGATGAGGAACCCAGCATCGATCACTTAGAGTTACAACATCGAGTTATCTCCAATCGCCTCTTTCCACCACCGTTGAGATATGTCTCTAGCCAAACAGGTGTTGATGTCGAATACAATGGAGGTTCACAATTCGACGATGGGTAAGGTCAAGGCGGGCAAGTTCTTCTGTGTGTGCGGACACTGCGACCATCATCTTCAGAGCGACTGTCTCAGCAAAGGTTGCTGGTGCTGCACAACTCAAGTAAGCCTGTGACCGTCAACTAACGCTTTCTGAGATTATCAATCGGCGGCTAAGTCATGAAAGTCATACTATCTCTGTAAGTCTTAGGCTGGGGTAGCCTCTGTCGAAAGCGAATTCTACTCCATGAACATTGGTGAAGGGTTTGACACCATAGATGACCATCGTGTCGTTGATACTCTCAACCTTGAGATAGTAGTCCGCTGTTCTCAGGAATGCTTCTCTGATTTTATTCGGCTCCGATGCTACTGCGAGTGTGACCGCGCCAGCATCGCGAATACTCGCTCCTAAATTTGCAAGGCTAGGAAGCATTAGATTGTCCCCATATATTTGGACGAGCTTATCGAGGTCTATTGCGAGGATTATTGACGATGAGTCTGTCTCTACCTCTTTCCAAATCTTGCCGAACAGCGTAAAGTCGTCCAATGGATTCCCTTTCAACAGCACCCTCCATTTCTCTGGTGGGAGTTCTTGGTTGTATTCCATAATGCGGACTCTCTCGTTGAAGGTAGTTTCTCCAATAATAGGTCTCAGGGATTCTGCGACGTTTTCCGAGCTGACCGTACTAAACGGGACGATGCAGGAGAACCCTCCTTGATTAACAAAATTTGCATTGATTATTCTAAGGAGAAGTCTCACTCCCATGGTAGGGACGGTATTGTTCACGTCAATCAAGATCGAGGAGCCCTTTCGGATCCCTCCCTTGAGCATGATATCGAGGTCTTGACTCCCTGTTGAGAAGAAAGACTCCGTGTGGGGAACGGGTGAGAGGATATGTGGCCTCTTTGAAGAATCGCTCTCGAATTGCGTATTCGGCAGCAGCTTGAACTTGCCTTTGTCGAGCGAGAACAGTGCCCGGTCTGATTTGACTCTCTGGCCTCGCAGTTTGTTTACAACGATCGTTCTCAATCGTCGACCGTCCAGTTCAGAAGATGATAGAGTTACAATTCCATCGACCAGATTTGGCAGGTCACCAACGCGTCCACCCTCGCTCACCAAGACCACTCCTACTCTGTTGTCGTCTGGATCAGATAGTATCGCAGATTCAATCATTCGGCGTCCGTCCTCACTCGTGTTTCGGAGAGCTCCTTCCCAACTGTCTATGACCATGAGACCTCTGAGCCTAGAGCGCTTTAGAGTGAGAACCTTGTTGAAAACATCGTCCGCCTCAGACACTCGTATCTCGGCAGATCCTTTCATTGAGTTGTCGCGTGAGGTGTTTTTTGATAACGGGTCGTGCATTTCGTGGATCCAAGGAAAGTGCTTCCGAAGTTTGTTGGGAGAAACCCGGCTCGGCACGTAGAACCTGGCAGGCGGAACAACGGTGCTTCCCATTCTTGTTGCTTGTACTCGTCGCAAGAGCTCAAGCGCCAGCGTAGTCTTCCCAGCACCAGGCGGACCTTGGATCAGGAGAACGTTTCCCGCCGCTTCTAGAAATTTCGAAATGAGATTAAGCATGTCATTGGTTCCATTCCGCCCGCCTGGTAGAGTCTCGCTCTCATCGAATTTTTGAATAGCAATGGTTTGATCCGGAGCTTCATCCCTAATCATCAAGAATCAATTCTCTGGCAAGAGACTATTCGCACACAAGAGTTCCGTAACCTAGACTGTGGTTTCGAGGTTATACCCAATCCACCCCCCGTCTGACCAAATGTTGGAGAATGAGTTGTGTGTCAACGAAGTCTCGCCGTGTCTTCTTAGCAAGTTCTTCGCTAGTCAGAGAGAACAAAATCGGCCGGCCATATCGTGCGTAGGTGAATGGCTATGCTAGGGCCACATGATAGTCGCTGGGCTAGGCAACCCCTATACCCTTGATCCCGCTCAGCGCTAGTTGCGAGAACCTTCATGGCACGACTGACACGTCGAACATTTGCCATTCAGGCGGACGTCAGTGAGAAAATAGACGATCTGGTAGATGGTCATACTCTGGAGGCTAACTTGCTCGTCGACAGAGCCCTGCGACGCTATCTCGAATGGGGAAGATTCGTTGAGAATTTCAAGTTGGTTACCAGCGATCCCCGACTGATGAAACTGTTCTGGTCGCACCTAACTGTTGAAGAGGCTCGAGAAATGGGGCTCCAGAACGGTAACAGCGCTGTCGTCGAGTTCATTCTCTACTATTTCCGCAAGTTCGATCTAGAGTCTGTTCTGAAGACCTTTCGGGTGATAGGCGCGGAATATTCCAACTCGTTCGTCTACTCTGAGTCGGGAGGTGACCGTAACCGAACAGTAATTCTAAGGCATAGCATGGGACAGAGCGCATCCGCTTATTATGGCGCGTCCCTCAAAGCATTGGGTGTTCGACTCGGATTGGAAGTGGAGCTAGAAGAGAGCGACGATCAACTCGTATGCAAAATTCGGAGCGTCGACAAGGAACAGGTCGTGGCCCCTAAGACTCTCAAGGCATGACCGCGTCGGCCTTACAGTTGAAAACCAAAAGGAACCCGCGAGTACCGTAGGAACTGTCAACTCGATTGTGTGCGATCGTCCGCGAAGTGACGCATAGAATTAAAGATCCGTTCCGTATCCGCACGCGGTCTTCGAGCGCCCCGTCGGCGGCTTGTGCTCCGCGGTTTCGAAGATGGTTCGACCACCTCTAGAACGGGCAATGATGGCATAGGAGGTGCCTCTGCTTGTTCGGATAGGAGACGCCATTCTTTGCTTTCTCTGCGCCCGGTGCGCATTGAACCCATCAGAGTGAAGGTGCCTAGGGCGAAGACTGACATTGTGACCATAGACAGGAGTGCGTCGGCGAGGATGTTCGTCTGGAGAAGGCTGATCACGTATTGCTGGAAATAGGCATCGTTCAGGTACTCTTGGTACACCCAGACTGTCAATGAGAGGATCGTGGCTGCCTGGGCTAGGATGATGATCTTGACATAGCCAGGCATGGCTCTGTAAGAATGACTAGATCGCTCAGTTGAGGAGTGTGACATCCACAGATTTCCTCGCTTTTGTTCTATGGTTGATACTCTTCTGTTCAATCTAAGCAGAACGAAACTCCACCCTATTACTCGAAGTAACTTCCGACTCTCGGGGTCGCGTGGAGTTTCCGCTTGGATGATGAAGGAACCGATTGTTTAACTCTCAAAGTTACAACATCGAGTTACGCCCGTTCACCTTTCTCACTCGCCTTTGGCAAATGCGCCCCCGGGGTCATAAGCGATACTCCTGTCGATGCCTGAAGGGGCGGTGAGTACGCTAGAAGGGCCGTGCAGGACCAGATTCTTTGCGGCTATCCAATCGCGCACCTGATGGTATGCTGTGACGAAATATCCTGACGGTCCGATAACTAGTCCTGCGAGGACGACCACCAAGACCCTTCGCCAGGAAGTGGCCAAACCCATTCGGATCAGGACTTGGTTGTCGTGAATTCTAAGCGTTGGGGATCATTGTCTCGGCTGCCAGCGTGATACTGTTCGATGGTGCAACCTGCGGTCCTGCCACTGAGATCAACTGAGTGAGCTTTCGACACAAAGTGGTGTGTTTGTGCCGAAGATGATACTTTGAAGGTGGCTGAGTTTCGGCTGTTCGGCCGGTCTGCCATGGTAGCATTCTCAACAACCTGTCCAGTCCAAGTCATAATCGGCGGATACGCGGCAGTCTTCCTCCACAGGATCCGCTGGTCTAGACGAGCATCAAGACTGTATCTTGGCAGATGCAGGATGGAATTTTGGGATAAGGATAAGAATGCTTGAGCCATAGCTTGAATGATCTTGACATGTTCCGCTGCCGTATCTGTGGATCGATAGGACAGACCCCCCAAGCGTGTGGAGTCTGTGGCGGAGCTGTCCGTGAGATTAGCGAAGATCCTTCGGGACTGTCAACAGTCTCTCGTCAGCTGCTCCGACCATTCTGGACTGGGACAAAGATTGCTGCATCGATGATAGTTGTCCTGTTCGTCGTCTCGACTGTCGGTGCCGGATTGTATCTTTCTGCGCGCCCGTCAGGTCCCACCTGTTCGAATGGCGGAGTGAACTATCCTTCGTGCAATAGCTGCGGCTCCTCTGAGACATACAGCTCGTCAACAAACACCTGTTACTGCACAGACTATGCTGTTAATCCGCCTACCTGCAACCGATTTTGCGCGAATAACGCGATCAATCCTCCAAACTGCGACCGTTGCCCTGATAATCATACAGATATCGTCTGCCCGCCCGGCTCACCTCCTGAGACCGACAAGACGGAGAACAGTTATCGTTTCGCACATCCACTCTCATAAGGCTCGGACTGTACTTTTTCCGAAAGAAAGATCTCGTTATCGAGGATCTTGAGATATTATTTCTGACGGTTATCTGGTTATTCTTAGGGTTCGCACGCCCCAGACTCGTTCGACGGCGTACAGTTTTACTTCACTGATAATGAGCGGTGTCTCGATCGATCTCATGTTTTGTGGTGTGAATTCCATGTAGAGGGGTATGCCGGGGGTGTTTGTGTATAGTGCGCGGTCTACCATGTAGAGCCTGTTGAGGTCTTGGAGGCTGTTGCAAACCGTCGCTTTGATCCGTAGAACCTCCTCGTTGATAGTGTCCAGTAAGACCTGGTCTGTATACCCAGAGTCTAAGACTCGTAATTCGCCTATGCCACCTGGGTCAAGCTTCATGTCTCAACCAGCCAGAGCAGATATAGGAACAGTGCTCTACGAGTACCTAGTGCTTCGCCGCTTATAATCCGTATCGCTACCCACGCGCCCCGCGTGTGGAACATCCATCGAACCTCCACGAGTTTCAGCGATTCCGTGAAAACGTCAAATGAACAGTTCCACCGCCGTCAATGATTGTTGTCCGTTGCTGATCCTTTGGCTAGCTGGCCGATATCTCCTTGATTATTCTCTTTTCTGAAAAGAGAAAAGCCAAATCCGAACTTGAATGGTCTAACCCGTCGTGAAACCATGACCTACAAAGCGTACATAGACAACATCAAGTCCAAGACCGGTAAGGACCCCGGATACTTTCAGAAACTCGCGAAAGAGAAGGGACTAGTAAAGCACGCTGAGCTACTCTCTTGGCTCAAATCGGACTGTGGATTGGGACACGGTCACGCCAACGCGATTATTCTGTACATTAAGGACCCTGAACTCGCCAAGAAGAAGCTACTGGAAGACGCAAAGAGGGAGAAAGCCAGAAAGTAGTTGAGCCCTCACCATCATCTCAAAGCCTATCATTCGGGAAGAATCCTAGAAGGTTTTCTTGTCGAGGGGTTCGGACCCCTCGGCGGGGTCTTGTCGCTTCCCGGATCGGACCGCGCTGATTCGGAGTGGACGGCAACGCGACCTTCGTAGGACTTCCGACCGTACAAGGTCGTGTCCACCGAATCATATCGTCTGATCCACATATTGGTGAAACCTTCACCGGGCTCTTTCGAGGGAACGTCGGACCCGGGATATTTGGGAAACTCGTCGTATCCGTCGAGCGTCATGTACATGTTCACCGTGCTCTTTCGCGTCAAGTTAGA
>Ga0209055_1000994_pt1 | contig 19094 bp, 24 predicted proteins | sample GraSoiAngelo_110_FD_185875 | JGI IMG/M metagenome (GOLD analysis project Ga0209055, IMG submission 185875) | Grasslands soil microbial communities from the Angelo Coastal Reserve, California, USA - 14_0903_12_30cm (SPAdes) (version 2) | ecosystem: Environmental > Terrestrial > Soil > Grasslands ... | reverse complement strand
TCGATCATCAGCCGGTTGATCTCGGCCTGATCGCCGTACTCCCCGCGACCCCGCCGGCCGACGTAGATCCGCTCGGCCTCGGGCCGCACATGCTCCAGCAGCGCCGGGTTGGCGAGATAATCGTAGATGACCACCTCGGCCTGCTCCAGGCATTCCTTCCCGCGAAGGGTCAACAACTTCGGGTCCCCCGGCCCGGCGCCCACCAGATAGACTTTGCCGATCTTCATCAGGCCCTTCCGTAGATCTCCTTGAGGATCTCGTCGCCCCCGTGTGCGAGCAATCGTTCCGCCAGCCGGACACCGAGCCGCTGCGCGTCGTCCATGGGTCCTTGGAGCGAGTCACGCACCAGGCGACGCCCATCCACTCCGGCAATGAGCGCTGTCAGCGTCACGGCGCCGTTCGTGATCGCGGCGTGCGCCGCAATGGGGACCTGACACCCGCCTTCCAATCGCTCCAGGAGGGCCCGCTCGGCTGTCACCGCCGTCCGGGTTGGATGGTGATCCAACCGGGCGACCACCTCCCGCACGAATCCGTCATCCGCGCGGCCTTCGAGCGCCAAGGCCCCCTGCCCGATGGCCGGCAGGCAGACGTCCGGCGACAGGTATTCGGTCACGCGCTCGCTCCAACCCAACCGCTTGATGCCCGCCGCCGCGAGGATGATCCCGTCATACTCGCCGGCCTCGAGTTTCCGCAGCCGGGTGTCGAGGTTGCCCCGCAAGATCTGGATGGACAGATCGGGGCGGTAGTGCAGGAGCTGTGCCTGGCGGCGCAGACTGCTGGTCCCAATCCGGGAACCCGGCGCGAGCCGCTCCAGGGGCACCTTGGTGAGCGTGATGAGGACATCCCGTGGATCGTCCCGTTCCGGAATCGCCAGGATCTCCAGCTCGGCGGGCAGACGCGTCGGGACATCCTTCATGCTGTGCACGGCCAGATCAATCTCGCCGCGCAACAAGGCCTCTTCGATTTCCTTGACGAACAGTCCCTTGCCCCCGATGGTGGCCAGCGGCGTGTCGAGGATCTTGTCCCCGGTCGTCTTGATCCGCTTGAGCGACACGGCGAGGGCTGGCTCCAGTTCACGTAAGCGCGCATACACCCACTCGGCCTGCCAGAGAGCTAGCTTGCTCCCGCGGGTGCCGATCACCACCTCTCGAACCGCCTGCGTCACTGAGGGTGTCTCAGCCTCCTTAGTTACCGACCTGGGAGCTTCTCCGGTCGGTCCTCTTGGACCGCCTGGGGTAGTGACGATCCTACGACCCCGCTCCTGTAATTGGACGAGAGCAACAGGAATCCCACCATGGCGACAATCAGAATCATCAGAAAGAGAAGATCGAACCTGAAGCCTTCCCGGCTCCGATAGTCATACCCACAGTGAGGGCAATCGGGTAACTGCTCGTGCGGTCCCCCCAAGTACGACTCCTTACAGCGGGGGCAGGTCAAGAGGCGGGGACGGGGCGTCTCGCTCATCCGCGCTCCTGCTCGCTCGGTTGCGCCTTGGCGATCCTCTCCAACTCCTTCTCGAGGTCGAAGAGCCGTTGCGCGGTCTCCGCAAAGAGGGCGCCGTTCGAGGAATCGGCTTCGGCCTTGAGGGCGATCAGCGGGCTGTGCAGGAGTTTGTTCGTGATCGCGGTCGCAAGTTCTTCGACCAGTTCGCGCTGCCGGGGGGCCAACGGCCCCAGCTTGGCCAGGATCCGGTCGATCTCCTCCCGGAGGATGCTGTCGGCCTTGCGGCGCAACGCCACAATGGTCGGCACGACCTCCAGCGACTTCAGCCAGACCACCACCGGCGGCACCTCCACCCGGACGATGTCCTCAGCTTTGAGCGCCTCCAGCCGGCGCTGCTCCAGGTTCGTCACGACCTGACTCTGCAGGTCGTCGATGTTGTACAGGTAGGCGTTGTCCAGCGAACCGACCGCGGGGTCGATGTTGCGGGGATCCGAGATGTCAATCAGGAACATGGGGCGGTTCTTGCGGGACCGCAGCGCCCGCTGGACATCATCGGGACCGATCACATAGGCGTCGGCCGCGGTCGCGCAGAGCACGATGTCCGCGCCCGCCATTTCTTGATGGACCAGGTTGAAGGGCACAGGCAGCGCGCTCAAACGCTTTGCCACATCGATCGCGCGTTCGTAGTTCCGGTTCGCGATCATCACGTGGCTCACGCCCGCGCCGATGAGGTGGCGGGCCGCCAGTTTGCCCATCTCGCCGATCCCGACGAGCAGGACGGTTTTCTCCGACAGGTTCTGGAAGATCTTCTTGGCCAGCTCGACGGCGGCATAACTGACCGACACGGCATTCTCGGCGATGCCCGTCTCGGTGCGCACCCGTTTTCCGACGGAAATGGCTTTCTTCATCACCTTGTTCAGCACCACCCCCGTCACCTTGTGGAGCAAGGCCACGTCGTAGGCTTCTTTGACCTGCCCGAGGATCTGCGGCTCCCCCAGCACCATGGAGTCCAGACTGGCCGCGACGCGGAAAAGATGACGGATGGCCTCCGCCCCGTCCAGGCAATAGAGATGGGGCTCCAGCCGCTCCCAGCCGATATCGGAGGCGAGTGTCACCAGATAGTCTCTCAGCGACTCGAAGCCATGCGCGGTCTCCTTGACAACGGCGTATAACTCGACCCGATTGCACGTCGAGAGGATGATCCCCTCGTCGATCCCGGGCCACCGCTTCAGCCGGGCCAGCGCTTCCGGCAGACGGCTGTCGGACACGGCAAACCGCTCCCGGAGTTCGACCGGCGCCGTCCGATGGTTCAGTCCGACCGCGATGATATTCATGCCTGGCCCGGATTATCCATAAATGCCGTAGCGAGACGGCCGAGACCGAAGCCCGCCGGGGCTTCTCGCAAGCAAGGACGACGCAGGCGTACTCGCAGCAGTACGTCGAGGAGGCCGAACGAGAAAAGCCCCGCCGGGCGAGAGGATCGGATGGCGCAGTAGGTATTCATGGATCATCCGGGCTATGCGAAGGGATGCTGCCCTTTCAGCATCACACCCACCAGCGTGAAGACCACGCCGGCAAATCCGACGACCGTCAAATACGCCGCTTTCTTGGCGCGCCAGCCCACCGTGACACGCCCCAGCAGCACGATCAAGTAGAACAGCCATGTCCCCAGCGCCCCGATCTGCTCGGCGTTCCAGTTCAGGAAGGAGCCGCGCGCGAACTCCGCGAACAAGGCTCCGGTAATGATGCCCAGCGTCAGCAGCGGGAACCCGAACGAAATCGCTTTGCCGTTGAGTTCATCGAGGAAATCAAGAGCCGGCAGCTTGCGGTACAGCCCGTCGAGGTGCTTGGACTTGAGCATATGCTCTTGGATCAGGTACATCAGGCCCGCGATGAACGCGACCGCAAAGGCGACGGTGCCCAGCAGGGACAACGTCACGTGCATCCACACGTTGCGGAAGATCGGCTCCAGTGCCCGGATCTCCTTGGGCAAGGCGGCGGCCGAGATGAGGGAGATGAACGCCATCGGCAGGATGAAGGAGCCGAGAATGTGCACACGATACCGGAGCTCGACGACGAGGAAGAACAGGACCAAGGCCCAGGAGAAGAACGACAGCGCTTCATGCATCGACGTCAAGGGGATATGCCCCCCCTCGACCATCCGGGACACCAGGGCCAGGGTATGAAAGAAGAAGCCAATCCCGGCCACGAGGAACGAGGGTTTCGAGATGCCCTCCCACCTTCCAGCCAATTGGACCAAAAACAGAGTGGTGCCGAGAAAATAGAAGAGCAGCGTGACCTCGAAAAAGAGAACGTTCATGGCCCCACAAGTCCGCTGAATTTCGGGGAAATCATTATAGAGACCGCACGCGAGGGGAGTCAAGCAAACTCCCAGCCTCCACGACGGCTGAAATGTTCAACTGCCGGCGCCGGCCGTTGCCCCTCCGCAGATGTTCAACGCCTGACCGGTCATGGCGGCGGCTCTCGAAGACGCGAGGTACACCGCCAGATCGCCGACTTCCGAGGCCTCGATCATCCGCTGAATCGGGATCGCCTTGACCGCGTGGCGCCGAAACTCCTCGGCGCTCACACCGAGTCCAGCCGCGGTCTCGGCGATCCCCTGCCGGGCCATGTCCGTGTCCACCCAGCTCGGACAGATCGCGTTGACGGTGATCCCGCGTGACGCCACTTCCAGCGCGAGGGCTTTCGTGAAGCCGATGATTCCATGCTTGGCGGCGCAGTAGGCGGCGTATCCGGGCACGCCAAATCGCCCGAGGACCGATGAGAGATTGATGATCCGTCCGTGCTCTCCGTCCTTCATGACGCGCAAGGCCTGCTTGGAACACAGGTAGGCGCCCGTCAAGTTCGTCTGGATGATCGCGTGCCAGCGAGCGTCGTCCGGATCGGTCAGGGGGGTCCGGCCGGAAGCCCCGGCATTATTCACCAGGATATCGATCCGACCGTCGCGGCTCACGACAGCGTCCACCGCGCTGCGCACCGAGGCTGGATCGGTGACATCCAACTGGAGGGCCAAGACTGCATGCCCGGCCGCACGGGCGGCCTCGCTTCCCTCCTTCAAATGAACGGGATTCCGAGAACCGATCGCCACCCGAGCCCCTTCGCGGAGGAAAGCCAGAGCGATCGCGAGACCGATCCCCGTCCCACCTCCGGTCACCAGGGCCACTCGATCCTTTAGGACCATGCCCGAGACTCCCGCGTGCCAGGCCGGCATCTTAGCATAACGCCTCCTTGGCTGTGCCGCGCCAATTAGGCTAGGATGCGCCCTCGACCCATGCACGGCATCCTCTACATCGTCAGCACCCCGATCGGAAACCTGGAGGACATGACGTTCCGCGCCGTACGAGTCCTCAAGGAAGTGGGCGTCATCGCCGCTGAAGATACCCGTCACACCAAACAGCTCTGCACGCATTTCGGCATCCACACGCCCCTGACCAGCTATCATGACTTCAACAAGGAAGAGAAAACTGCTGTGCTCCTCGAACGTCTGCACGCGGGCACCGATGTGGCGTTGGTCTCCGATGCGGGCACGCCGGTCGTCTCCGATCCCGGATTCTTCTTGATCACCCGCGCGATTGCGGCCGGCATCAGAGCCGTGCCGGTTCCGGGCCCATCGGCTGTCTTGACCGCCCTGGCGGGGGCCGGCCTTCCCACCGATGCGTTCCGGTTTGAAGGCTTCCTGCCGCGCAAAGAAGGGCCCCGATCGAAACGCATTGCGCGCTTCCGTGAGGAACCTGCCACCGTGATCCTGTTCGAGAGCCCCCATCGCATCGCCAAGCTGCTGGCATCGCTCCTCGCAGGCCTGGGCAATCGACGGGCGGTGCTGGCTCGGGAACTGACCAAACACTACGAAGAATTTCACCGGGGGACTCTGGAGGAGCTGACCGCGCTCGTCCGCAGCCATCCGCTGAAAGGCGAAGTCACCCTCGTGGTCGAAGGGGCCGCGACACGGAGACGGTCGGAGCCAGGAGAAGAGGCCGGCCAGGAGCCGGCACGCGAGGACGAGTGACGATGAGGCGGGGGCTGAAAAACAATCAGGCGGTGACCGAAAGGCCACCGCCTGATTATCGAGCACTCACTGATCCGGTGTGTACGCGCGTCGCCACACCGGACCGCTTGGCGCTAATTACTTCTTCTTCTCGCCCTTCTCGTAATCTGTCCCGTATCCAGAATCCGGCGAATAGCAATTCCAGCACTGCCCACCGACTCCACCCGAGGTGGATGAATCCGTGCTGTGAATCCCGCGGTCCGTATCCGGCTGATAGCCGGCCTGAGGCACTAATTGGGTTGGCGTCACGGCCTGACGGATGACGCTCAAATCCAAGATGTAGGCATCACCCTCGGGAACGTCGGCGGCGAAGGCCCCAGTTCCGAGCTTTCGATACTGCCGCTCGGCCTGAACCTCAACATCGTTGCCCATGTCGATTGCCTTCACGTTCTCTATGTTAGTCTTGGGGCCAATCCTTACCGTGACCAGCGACCCACCGCCCGTTTCCACGTAGATCTTCCCGCCGGGGATATCCTTGCCCCAGAGACGGCCATAGATCGTCTCGGGCTTCGACAGCAGCTCGCGCATTGACGCGTTATCAATGCCACCACCCGGGCCGCTCCCGATCTTGCCGGTCCCGGTCCCGGAAAACCCTTCCTGCAAGACCGACCGCTCTTGGGCCACTGTCTCACCTACCACCAACATGAGAGCGAAAAGGGCAACTGCACTGATTGTTAGGACCCGTATCATAGCGTTCACCTCCCTCCGGAAAATAAAAAGATAAGTTCCGATACCCCTACTCCATCGAAATGCGGTTCGACTATAACGCACCGTCAAAAGTCATGTCAAGGGGTTAAATTGCCGGAAAGTAGACCATTTTTATTGTGGTGCCCGGGGGGAGGGTCGAACTCCCATGGTGTTGCCACCGGCGGATTTTGAGTCCGCTGCGTCTGCCATTCCGCCACCCGGGCGCCGACAGGTCGCCATGCCGTTTCTAGCACGCGCCCTCCAAGGCGTCAAGGTAAGGGGGAAGTCGTGTTGTCTTTTCTTCCCAAGGCTGTGCTAGAATCGTGCCGGAGGTGCGTAGGAATGGCGCAGGTCCCGTGCATCCGTTGCGGCAACCAAGGGGAAGCGATCACAGAGCCCCTGTTCCTGGGCAAGCTTGAAACCCAGGTCAAGGCCAACATCTGCGCACCGTGCTGGGCGGAATGGGTCAAAATGCGCGTCATGGTCATCAATGAATACCACGTGAACCTCGGCGAGGAAAGCGGACGCGCCCTGGTCAGGGAACAGATGCTCAATTTCCTGAAACTGTCCAAACCGGAGCAACAGCCGCAATAGGCTGGACGTCCCCTTCCGCAAGGAGTTGCCGCTGGCCTCCAATTGACAAGGGAGACGCGAAAGTGGTAGGTATGGTGACGTCCTTCCAAGGTGTCGAATGCTGACTCAGATGCATATCCGGGGGTTGATGTTCGACCCCTATACGAATGCCTACATCGTCATACTCCGGGATGAGAGCAACACCGAGATGCTCCCCATCTGGGTGGGCAAGCCTGAAGCCAGCGCCATCAGTTTTGCCATGGAGGGGATCACGACACCCAGGCCGATGACCCATGATTTGATGAAAGTCATCCTGGATACAGCCGAGGCCAAGGTCATCAGCGTGGTGGTCACCGACCTCAAGGACAACACCTACTACGCCAAGATCCATCTCTCGTATGAGGATTCGGAGTACTCCATCGACGCCCGGCCCAGCGATGCGATTGCCCTGGCCATGCGATCGAAAGCCCCGGTGTTCGTCAACGACAATGTCATCCGCAAGAACAATAGCGAGGACATGGACCGCTGGCTGGAGAATCTCAAGCCCGAGGATTTCGGCAAGTACGACGCGTAACCGGTCACTCATCCCTGTCAGTCACGGTTCCCGGTCTCAACCAGAACGAGATGGTTTCAAGAGATGGAGAGCACGTTGGTCAAGCTGACGGTGCAGGGCGTGATGCCCGACGCCATCCCCAACTCGGAGAGCCAAGTGGTGATCCTGCAAGACGAGAGCAAGACCAATACCCTGCCCATCTGGGTCGGCGTCGCCGAGGGGACGGCCATCCGGCTGGCCCTGGAAAGTGTGGTTCCTCCACGGCCGCTCAGCCACGACCTGATCCGGAACCTGACCGAGCAACTGGGCTTGAAGATCTCGAAGGTCGTCGTGACCGACGTCAAGAACAACACGTACTATGCCTCGATCTACCTGAGGAGCAAGGAATCGGACACGCAATCGGAGTTGACGGTGGACGCCCGGCCGAGCGACGCGATCGCGTTGGCCCTGCGGACCAGTAGTCCGATCTACGTCACGCAAGAGGTCTTAGACCACCTGGCTCCGGAGAACGTCGACCCCTGGCTGAAGATGCTGGGATCAAAAGAGTTCGGCGGCACGGTCTAGCATCAGGAGTGCGAGCAGCATGACGAGAACCTATTCCGCCAAGAAGGCGGACATCACGCGCAAGTGGTACGTGGTCGATGCGGACGGGAAAACGCTGGGCCACTTGGCCGCGCAGGTCGCGATCGTGCTCCGGGGCAAGCACAAGCCGGTCTTCACCCCGCACGTGGACACCGGCGACCACGTGATCGTCGTCAACGCTGAAAAAGTGCACCTGACCGGCGACAAAGTCCGGACGAAGACGTACTATCGCCATTCGGGCTACCCCGGCGGGTTGAAGGCGGAAACCGTCAAGGAGGTCTTGAGCCGCAAGCCGGCCGTGGTTCTCGAACGGGCCATTAAAGGCATGTTGCCGAAGACCCCGCTCGGCAAGCAGATGGCGCGCAAGTTGAACGTGTACGCCGGTCCGGCCCATCCGCACCGGGCGCAGCGGCCTGAGGTGTTAGCCCTCTGATCTACCACGAGGAGACTGAGCCTTTATGTCCATGACAAGCGCAACGAACGCGACAGGGAAACGGAAGCGGGCCATCTGCCGAGCCTGGATCAGCGCGGGATCCGGCCAGTTCACGATCAATGACTGCGCCCTGGAATCCTATTTTCGCAGGGCAACTCATCGGTCGACGGTCGTCTACCCGATCGAGATCACCAACCTGCAGGGAAAGCTGGACGTGAAGGCGACGGTCGAAGGCGGCGGGAACAGCGGCCAAGCGGGCGCCCTACGGCACGCCCTGTCGAAGGCCTTGGCGACGATGGATCCTGCGCTGCGCCCGATCCTCAAGAAGGAGGGGCTCCTCACCCGGGATTCGCGCACGAAGGAGAGGAAGAAGTACGGACAGAAGGGAGCACGCAAGCGCTTCCAGTTCTCGAAACGCTAAGGGGGCAACGACCCTTTTGAAAGGGAAGGCCCCTCGGCCTTCCCTTTTTTATTACTCGGAGCCTTTCCGGATGACCACGGTCGCAGTCGTCGGGGCCAGCGGATACGTCGGAGGCGAACTCCTGCGTCTGCTGTTCCGCCACCCCAAGGTGCGGGTCACCGCCGTCACGTCGGAGCAATCCGCAGGAAAGCCGGTCCAGTCGCTGTTTCCCAACCTGGTGGGACCGGAACTGGTCTGCGAAGCCCTGGACCCCGACCGCATCGCGGCGCGCGCCGGCACGATCTTCCTGGCCTTGCCCCATACCAAGTCAGCCGGCCCCGCCCAGCGGTTCCTCAAGGCCGGCCGCAAGGTCATCGACCTGAGCGCCGACTTCCGGCTCAAAAACGCGCAGGCCTACGAAACGTGGTACCAGACCACGCATCCCTGCCCGGACCTTCTGCCCATCGCCGTCTACGGCCTGCCCGAACTGCACCGTGACGCGATCCGATCGGCCACGCTGGTCGCCACGCCCGGATGCTACCCGACCGCGGCGGTCCTCTCGCTGGCGCCCCTGCACCAGCACCAGCTGCTGGGCGACCCGGTCATCATCGACGCGAAATCGGGGATCTCCGGCGCGGGACGCACCCCAGCCCTTTCCTATCATTTCCCGGAGGCGAACGAATCCATTCAAGCGTACAAGCTGGGGGATCACCGGCACCTCCCGGAGATCGAACAGGAACTCGGCGTCACCGTCACGTTCACCCCGCATCTGGTCCCCATGACGCGGGGTATCCTCAGCACCGCCTACGTGCGCCTGCGGCAGGCCCGCACCACGGCACAACTGACGGCTCTCTATCGGGACTTCTACAAGAACGAGCCGTTCGTGCGGGTGTTGGACCCGGGACACTCTCCGAATCCCCTGCATACCCGCGGCGCCAACCTCTGTGAGGTCTCAGCCTTCGCCGATCCGCGGACCGGCATGGCCACGCTGATGGCCGCCCTCGACAACCTGGTCAAGGGCGCGGCCGGCCAGGCCATCCAAGCGTTCAACCTCATGCAGGGATGGGACGAAACGCTCGGGCTGCAGGACTCCGGCCTCTACCCATAACGATCCAGAAGGAAAGCGATGAAGACGTTCCTCACAGGGGGGATCACCGCCGTGCCCGGGATCCTGGCGGCCGGCATGGCTGCCGGGATTAAGAAGGCAGACGTCCCCGACCTCGCGTTGATCGTCTCCGAGCGAGAAGCGACAGCGGCGGGCGTCTTCACCCTCAACAAGGTGATGGCCGCTCCGGTCATCCTGGACCGCCAGCGATTGCGCCGTGGCAAGGGCCGGGCCATCCTCGCGAATAGCGGCAACGCCAATGCCTGCACCGGCCGCCAGGGATACGCCGACGCCGTGAAGATGGCTGCCCTCACGGCGAAGGCGCTGGGCTTCCGCCCGGAGGACGTCTTCGTCGCTTCCACCGGCGTGATCGGGAAACCGTTGCCCATGGAGCGGATCGATGCCGCGATCCCGGCGCTGGCCGGCCAGTTGCGTCGCGACGGAGGAGAAGACGCGGCGCGCGCCATCATGACGACCGACACGACGGTCAAGATGGTCGTCGCCACGGACACGCTTGGAGGACGCACCATCACCGTAGGCGGCATCGCCAAGGGCTCCGGCATGATCCATCCGAACATGGCCACGATGCTCGCCTTCCTGGCCACCGACGCGGCAGTGCCGCGCGCCATCCTGCAAGCAGGCTTGCGTCAGGCCACAGACCGGTCCTTCAACCGGATCCCGGTGGACGGCGACACCAGCACGAACGACATGGTGCTGTGCCTGGCCAATGGCGTCGCCGGCAACCGGCCTATCGCGTCGGGCAACGCGGATGCGCGCCGCTTCCAGGCGCTGCTCGACTTCGTCTGCCTCGACCTGGCCAAAAAGATCGCCTGGGACGGCGAAGGGGCCACCAAGTTCGTGGAGCTGCGGGTCACACGAGCCCGGACAACAGACGAGGCCGTGCGCGTCGCCGTCGCCATCGCCACGTCCAGCCTGGTCAAGACCGCCTGGTTCGGCGCGGACGCGAACTGGGGACGGATCATGGCAGCCATCGGGCGGTCCGGCGCCCGGATCAACCCGGACCGCGTCGCGATCGCGTACGGCGATGTCCCCGTAGTCCGTCGCGGCACCGGGCTCGGCCCAGCCGCGGAAGAGCGAGCGAACACCGTGCTGAAGGGCCGCGAGTTTGCCCTCACGGTCGATCTGGGGCTCGGCCGCGCCGAGGCGACGGTGTGGACCACCGATCTCTCGCCGGAGTACGTCAAAATCAACGCCTCCTACCGATCCTGAGCGGCAATATTTCGCTTGAAAAGCCAGGGGACGCGTGTTAGTTTGCACAAGCTTGGATGCCGTGGTTGTCGTGACGGTCGGTCCTGCCGGCGGTGAAGCCGGCGGGCATTATCCACAATCTCGGAACGTCCGCCCTGGCGGACGGGATATCGGCGCCCTAAGGACCTGAACAATCCTCCCGCCCTGCTGTCCCAATCGGGGCGGGTCGCGCCGGTGCTAGAAAGGGGGTGACGGGATGGGCGTGATCACGATCAAGGACCTTTTGGAGGCCGGCGTGCACTTCGGCCACCAGACCAACCGATGGAACCCGAAGATGAAGCGGTACATCTTTGGGGAGCGCAATGGCATTTACATCGTCGACCTGCAACAGACCCTCGCGCGGTTCGAGGCCGCCTACGATTTCGTCCGGCAGACCGTCGCCCAAGGCGACTCCGCCCTCTTCGTCGGCACCAAGCGACAGACCAGCACGATCGTCGAAGAAGAGGCCAAGCGGTGCCAGATGTTCAACATCTCGCAGCGATGGCTGGGCGGCATGCTCACAAACTTCAACACGATCCGCAAGAGCATCGACAAATTGCGCAAGCTCGAGGCGGCGGCGACCGACGGCACCTTCGAGCGCCTGCCCAAAAAGGAAGTGGCCAAGCTGGAAAAGGAACGGCAGCGGCTCGAAGCGAGCCTGGGCGGCATCAAGGGCATGAACACCCTGCCCGGCTTCATCTACGTGGCCGACACGCGCGGCGAGCGCATCGCCATCCTGGAGGCGAACCGCCTGGAAATCCCCGTCGTCGCCATCGTGGACACCAACTGCGACCCGGACGGGATTGATTACCCCATTCCGGGCAACGACGATGCGATCCGCTCCGTTAAATTGATCACTTCCAAGATCGCCGATGCGGTGATCGAAGGGCTGCACCTGCGCGCCCAGGGCGCCGAGGAAGAGAAGCCCGCGGCCATGGCCCCGGGCGACTTGCGGACCGTCCAGGCCGCCGGCGCCGGAGTCTGAAGCCAGACCCGCCGCCCGAAGCCAGCAAGGAGTCAGCGCGCCATGGCAGGAGACAGCGCCCGCGTCAAGGAACTCCGGCAGAAGACCGGCGCCGGCATCATGGACTGCAAGCAGGCCCTGGTGGAAACCGGGGACGACATCAACAAGGCCGTCGACTGGCTGCGCCAAAAAGGCCTGGCCGCAGCTGGGAAGAAGGTCGGACGCGCCACGCATGAAGGCACGATCGCCTCCTACATCCACCCCGGCAGCAAGGTGGGGGTGCTGATCGAGGTCAATTGCGAAACCGATTTCGTGGCCCGCAACGACGAATTTCAGGCCCTGGTCCGCGACCTGACCCTCCAGATCGCCGCGTCCAAGCCCCTGTACGTCCGGCGGGAAGACGTCCCACAGTCCCTGATCGACAAGGAACTGGAAATCTACAGAGGCCAGGCGAAGGAGCTGGGCAAGCCCCCAGCCGCGTGGGAGAAGATCGCCACGGGCAAGCTGGAAAAGTTCTATCAGGACACGTGCCTGATGGAGCAGCTCTTCATCAAGGACCCGAGTCTCAAGATCGCCGACCTGATCAAGCAGAAGATCGCCAAGCTCGGCGAGAACATGACCGTCCGCCGCTTCACCCGGTACCAGCTCGGTGAGGAGGAATGAGCCAGGCGGCGTACAAGCGCATCCTGCTGAAGATCAGCGGAGAAGTGCTTGCCGGCGACCAGTCGTTCGGGATCGACTCGCGGATGATCGAGTACATCGCGTCGGAGATCGCGGAGGTCGCCGCGATGGGCGTCGAGGTCGCGGTGGTCATCGGCGGGGGGAACATCTACCGGGGGATCGACGCCGCCGACGGCGGCATGGAGCGGGCCTCGGCCGATTACATGGGCATGCTGGCCACCATGCTCAACGCGCTCGCCCTGCAGAACGCGCTCGAGAAACAGGGCGCGGTCACCCGCGTTCAGTCCGCCATCGAAATGCGCCAGTTGGCCGAACCCTACATCCGCCGGCGCGCGATCCGACACCTGGAAAAGAAGCGTGTGATCATCTTCGCGGCGGGCACCGGCAATCCGTATTTCTCCACCGACACGGCCGCCGCGCTGCGCGCGATGGAGATCGGGGCCGAGATCATCCTCAAGGGCACCAAGGTCTCCGGCATCTACGACGACGATCCCATGAAGAATCCCCGCGCGACCAAATACACGAAGCTCTCCTTCATCGCCGTGATCGACAAACGCCTCAAGGTCATGGACTCGACCGCCATCTCCCTGTGCATGGACCACAACCTCCCCATTATCGTGTTCAACGTCAAGGAGAAGGGCAACATCAAGCGCATCGTCCGGGGAGAGCAACTCGGCACCTTGGTCCATGACGAAACCGCCACCGCGTAGCGCCGCGAGGGACGCCATGGAATTCCCGCAGAGGAAAAAGGCCACAGAAAAAATGGAGGGTCAGATCGAGCACCTGCGCCACGAGATGGCCGCGATCCGCACGGGCCGCGCCTCGATCGGGGTGCTGGATCACGTCAGGGTGGACTACTACGGCACGCCCACCCCCCTCAAGCAGGTCGCCACGCTGGCCGCGCCCGAGAACCGGCTCCTCACCGTCCAGCCGTTCGACCCCAAGATGATCAAGGACATCGAAAAAGCGATCCTGGCCTCTGACCTCGGCCTGACTCCCACGAACGACGGCAAGCTCATCCGCCTCCCGATCCCGCCGCTCACCGAGGAGCGCCGCAAGGAGCTGGCGAAGCACGCGAAAAAGATCGCCGAAGAAGTCCGGGTCCACATTCGCAACATCCGGCGGGACGTGCACGAGGAGATCAAGAAGGGCCAGAAGGCCTCCCAGATGCCCGAGGACGAGGCCAAGAAGGCCCAAGACGAGCTCCAGAAGCTGACGGATTCGTACATCACCAAAGTGGACGAGATTCTCAAGAAGAAGGAGACGGAGATCACCGAAATTTGAATTCCACGGTCGTCGAGATTTCCCTGCCCGCCCTCCGTCATAACCTCCGTCAAGTTGCGCGCCGTGTCGGCACGGTCCCCATCATCGCCGTCGTCAAGGCCAACGCGTACGGCCACGGGGCCGTCCCCGTCACACGCACGCTCCTGACGGCCGGGGCGCACCAACTGGGCGTCGCCACGGTCGCGGAAGGCCAGGAGCTTCGGCACGCCGGCATCACCGCCCCGATCCTGGTGATGGGCGGCATCTTCCCGGACGACGTGCCGCTCCTTCAGGAACTGAGCCTGATCCCGGTTCTCCCCTCGCGGGACGCCATCTTCATGGCAGCCCGCCTCATGCATTCCCGGTCCGCGCCCCTGCCCGTCCACCTCAAAGTGGACACCGGAATGAGCCGCCTGGGACTCACGCGGGAAGAATTCCTGGACATCCTCCGCTCCGACTGGCCTCCGACCCTGCGCCTGGAAGGCCTCATGAGCCATCTCGCCTCGGCCGACGCGGGCGATGGTGAGTCGGCCGAAAACCAGCTCGTCCGCTTTCGCGAGCTGCTCGACGCGGCGAAGTCAGCCGGTCTGGCGGTGCCGGCTGCGCACATCGCCAACAGCGCCGCCATCCTGCGCTTCCCGGCCAGCTACTTCGACCGCGTGCGTCCCGGCCTCATGCTGTACGGGTACGTCAACAGGCCGGCGGCCGCAGCCGAGCTCCGGCCTGCGCTCTCGTGGAAGACCCGCATCGTGCAGGTGAAACGTGTCGGCGTCGGCCAGCCGGTCAGCTACGGCGGGACGTTCGTCACGTCCCGTCCCTCGACCCTGGCCATCCTGCCGGTCGGCTATGCCGACGGGTACAGCCGCGCCCTGTCCAACAAGGGGCACGTGCTGGTCCGCGGCAGGGCGGTGCCGATCGTCGGGCGGGTCTGCATGGACCTCACGGTGGTCGACGTGTCGGACCTCCCGGACGTCCGTCCAGGCGACGAGGCGGTCCTGCTGGGCAGGCAGGGCGCGGCCGCGATCACCGCGGACGACCTGGCCGCCTGCCAGGACACCATCAGCTACGAAGTCCTCTGTCAGATCAGCCCCCGCCTCACGCGCGTCTACCTGGAAGACTGATGCCGCGCCCCATCTTGCCTGGCCCGGATAAAACCGGTATGGTATCGCCACGTCCGTCATTTCCCTGAGAGAGGCCGCGCATGGACTCATTAGTGGTGCGTCTCGACGACACGCTCAAAGGCTACGTCCTCACGGTCCAAGAATTCGTCGAGCTCTGCGCGGCCGCGTTCGCTGGCGCATTCCGGCGCCCCTGGTACCTCCGGGATACGCTCTACCACATGGACCAGATCGGGGTCGGCTCCCTCTTCATCGTCATCCTGACGGGGACGTTCACCGGCATGGTCCTGGCCCTGCAGGGAGCCATCCAGCTCGAGCCGTACGGCGCGGTGCAGTACATCTCCCGTCTGATCAGCACCTCGGTCGTGCGGGAACTCGGCCCGGTGCTCGCCGCCCTCATGATTGCCGGACGGGTCGGCTCGGGCATCGCCTCCGAGCTGGCGTCCATGCAAGTCACCGAGCAGATCGACGCGCTCAGGGCCGAAGGGACGGACCCCATCAAGAAACTGGTCACCCCGCGACTGGTGGCCTCGCTGATCATGGTTCCCGTGCTGACCGTCATCACCAACGGGATCGCGCTGCTCGGCGGGTTCCTGATCGCCAACTTCTACTTGAGCATCGACCCCTACTTTTATTGGACGTGGGCGTTTGAGGCCTTGCGCTTCCACGACCTGATCTACGGCCTCATCAAGCCGACCGTCTTCGGCTTCATCATCTGCATGGTCGGCTGCTACGCCGGCCTGAACACGGCCGGCGGGACCGTCGGGGTCGGCCAGTCGACGACCCAGGCGATGGTCACATCCTCCATCCTCATTCTCATGACCGACTTCTTCATGACCAAGGTGTTCGTCTTTCTCGGCTGAGGCGCCCGTGATCAAGTTCACCGACGTGTGCGTGAAGTTCGACGGCCGCCCGGTCCTCAAGAATTTCACGATGGAGGTCCCTACCGGAGAGACGCTGGTGATCCTGGGCGGCAGCGGCGGCGGCAAGACGACCATGTTGCGCCTGATCCTGGGCCTGCTCCATCCCAACTCCGGCTCCATCCTCGTCGACGGACAGGAGATCGTCGGCCTTCCCGAACGGGACATGGTGCCGATCCGCGCCCGCATGGCGATGGTCTTCCAAGGGTCTGCGTTGTTCGACTCGCTCAGCGTCCGCGAAAACGTGGGCTATCGTCTCTACGAGGAGGGGGCGCTTTCGGACTCCGCCATCGAACGGCTCGTCGTCCTGTCTCTGTGTTTCGTCGGACTGGAGGACACGCTCGAGAAGATGCCGGCCGAGCTCAGCGGCGGCATGAAAAAGCGGGTCGCGATCGCGCGCGCCCTGGCCTGCAGTCCGAAGCTAGTCCTGTATGATGAACCGACAGCGGGACTGGACCCGATCAACGCCCACCTGATCAGCGAGTTGATTCGCAGGTTGCAGAAAGAGCAACACCTCACGCAGGTGGTGGTCACGCACGACCTCGACACGGCCTATCGCGTCGCGGACCGGCTGATCATGGTCCACCGGGGCGAAAAACTCTTCGACGGCACCGTGGATATGCTGAAAACCGCGGACGACCCGCGCATCCGGACGTTCCTCAGCCCGCAAGAGGTCCTGGCGGCGCCGGGATGCTTCCCAGCCAAGGACGGCGGGATTCGCGTGGTCACGCCGACAATGGACGAGGAGAGCCCAGCATGAGGTCCCGCACGCACGTGAGTTGGTTGCAGCTCAAGGTCGGCCTGGTCATCCTCGCCGCCGTGGCCGGGATCCTGGTCGCCATCCTGAACCTCAACGAGGGCATGGGGCTCTTCGGTCGGCAGGCGACCCTCCGCGCCCTGGTGGCGGACAGTCACGGCATCAAGGTCGGGGCGCCCGTCCGCTTCAACGGGGTGGATACGGGCAACATCATCCGCATCGCCATCGACAGCAGCAACGGCAAAGTGTCGCTCACCTTCACCGTCAACAACGACATTCGCCCGCTCCTGCGCCGCGACGCCGCGGTGCTGATCCGGCCGATGGGGCTGCTCGGCGACAAATACCTGGAGCTGCTTCCCGGGACCCCGAAAGAGCCGGCCCTCCCGGATGGCGCGGTCCTCACCGGGCAAGCCGAACCCGACATCACCGGCGTGGCCGACAGTGCGGCGGCCACGCTGGAGCGCGTGAGCCACAGCCTCAAGGACCTTCAGACGATCCTCATCGGCTTGAAGGAAGGCAAAGGCACCGCGGGCAAGCTCGTCACCGACCCGGCCCTCTACGACCACACGATGGCGCTCCTCCAAAAGGCGGAGGCGATCTCCGACAAGACCTCCCAGTTGCTCGCCAGGATCGAACAGGGGGAAGGGACGCTCGGCCGCCTGATCACGGACCGGAAGTTCTATGACCGGGCCACCGCCGCCGTGGATGAATTACAGAAGGTGGCCGTCCTGCTCAATCAGCCCACCGGCAGCCTGGGACGGCTGGCTCGCGACCCGGCGTTGTACCAGCGATTGGAGGGTGTCACCGCGAAAAGCGAAGCTCTGGTCGGGCGCATCGAGCGAGGCGATGGGACACTTGGCAAGTTGATCACTCAGGACCAACTCTATCAACGAGCCGACAAAGTGCTGACCGAGATGGAGACCCTGCTGGCGGACGTCAAGAAGAACCCGACCAAGTACTTCAAGTTCTCCGTGTTCTAGGTTTTCAACTTCCGTCCTAGTCTCTTCTCCACGCTCATGACTTTTCCGCTAAGCCTGCCTTGGGCCCCCTTGCGGTAGTCCACCTTGATCGAGCACGAGATGCGGTTGCAGTCCTTGCGCATCCGCTCGTAGCACTGCTTCACGACCCCGAACACGTCGTCCCAGTCGCCTTCCAGCACCGTCCCCATCGGGTTGAGCCGGTAGTCCACCCCGCTCTTGTCCACGATCTCCAGCGACCGGGCCACGTACTTGCCGACGCTCTCGCCTTTCCCCAATGGCGACATGCTGAATTCCAGGAGCACCATCGCTCACATCCCTTTCTTCGTGGGGACTGGCTACTTTTCTTCTTCGCATCCCAAGAAAAGTTGCCTGTCCCCGTTTTTCTATCTCTCAGATACACCACTTCGCCCCAGAAAACCAAGCCATTTGAACCTTCGCCCCTGACCTGTCTCCTTTTCTCCCACGCGGATATAATCATGACCCAGCATGACCCTTCGTCGCCTGATACACGAGTTCACATTCCCTGATCCCCGTGAGGCCGATGCCGCTGGCCTTGTGGCCTTTGGAGGCAGCCTCGATCCCAGGCGTGTGCTGGCTGCCTATGCGCAAGGCATTTTCCCCTGGCCCTACGACTCCGACTCGCCCGTGCTGTGGTTCTCTCCCGACCCGCGCATGGTGCTCCGTCCCGCCGAGTTACACGTGAGCCGGAGCTTGCAGAAAACCATCACGAAACGACTGTACGAGGTGCGGTACGATACCGCGTTCGCCGAGGTCATCAGGCGCTGCGCCACCGTCCGGCGTCCTGGCCAGCGGGCCACCTGGATTACCGGGGAGATGATCCGCGCCTATGATCGGCTCCACGAGATCGGGTTTGCCCATTCCGTGGAAGCCTGGCGCGAGGGACAGCTCGTGGGCGGGTTATACGGCGTCTCGCTGGGCGCCGCCTTTTTCGGCGAATCCATGTTCACGCAGCGTCCGAATGCCTCCAAGGTCGCCTTCGTCCATCTGGTTCGACAACTCCACACCTGGGAGTTTCACCTCGTGGACTGTCAGGTGTATACCGAGCACCTCGCCCGCTTCGGCGCCACGCCGTGGCCTCGCACGCGCTTTCTCGACACCCTGGCGAAAGCGCTCACTGCGCCCATGTATCAAGGACCGTGGAACAGCAGAACCCTCGCCCCTAGAGGGAGAGGGTGCGGGTGAGGGGGAGTACCGATCTTACGTTCCTTTCGGGTCGGCCTTCTTCTCGACCTTGGGAAACTCGATCTTCGCGTGAAGCTTGACCTTTGCTACTGCATCTCGCAGTAATTGCTGGCGCTTG
>Ga0209055_1000991_pt1 | contig 19133 bp, 16 predicted proteins | sample GraSoiAngelo_110_FD_185875 | JGI IMG/M metagenome (GOLD analysis project Ga0209055, IMG submission 185875) | Grasslands soil microbial communities from the Angelo Coastal Reserve, California, USA - 14_0903_12_30cm (SPAdes) (version 2) | ecosystem: Environmental > Terrestrial > Soil > Grasslands ... | reverse complement strand
CTCACCGACGAGGCGGCGATGCTCGCCGGGTCGCTCGGGCTCCTCCCCTCGGCATCGCTCGGCGAAGGTCGCCTCGGCATCTACGAGCCGATCCACGGCTCGGCGCCCGACATCGCCGGCCGCGGCGTCGCCAACCCCTACGGCGCCATCCTGAGCGCCGCCATGCTGCTGCGACACTCGTTGCAGCTCTCGGCCGAGGCCGCAGCGCTCGAGCGCGCGGTGGCCGGCGCGCTCGCCGACGGCGCGCGCACCCCCGACATCGCGCTCGCGCACGTGCGGGCGCTCGCGACGCGCGAGGTCGGGGACGCCGTGATCAGCCGCCTGCAGCGGCCCGGCTGAGCTCGCGAGGGGGGAGCACACGCGCCGCGCGCGCGAGCGCCCGCGCGAGGTCCTCGCGCAGATCCTCGAGCGCCTCGATCCCCACCGAGAGGCGGATGAGACCGTCCGCGAGGCCGGCCTTCTCGCGCGCTTCCGGATCCATCGCCGCGTGGGTCATGGTGGCCGGATGCGACACCAGGCTCTCCACGCCGCCGAGCGACTCGGCCAGCGAGAAGCACGTGAGTCCGCCCACGAACTCCCGCACGGCATCGTGCCCGCCCTCGAGCTCGAGCGTCACGATGGCGCCGAATCCGCGCTGCTGGCGCCGTGCCACCTCGTGCCCCGGATGCGTGGCGAGGCCCGGGTACCACACGCGCCTCACGTTCGGCTCGCCCTGCAGCCATTCGGCGAGGGCCTGGGCGTTGCGCCCATGGTGGTCGAGGCGCGCGTGCAGCGTCCGCAGTCCCCGCAGCGTCAGGTAACTGTCGAACGGAGCGCCGGTCAGCCCGAGGCAATTCGCCCACCAGGCGAGCTGCTCGTGGAGCGACCGCTCGCGCGCCACCACCGCGCCGCCGACCACGTCGCTGTGGCCGTTCAAGTACTTGGTGGTCGAATGCACTACGAGGTCTGCCCCAAGCGCGAGCGGCTGCTGCCAGGCGGGCGAGAGGAAGGTGTTGTCCACCGCGATCAGCGCCCCGCAGGCCTTACCCGCGCGCGCGACCGCGGCGATGTCGGTGATGCGCAGCAGCGGGTTGCTCGGGGTCTCGATCCACAGCAGCGCCGTGGGCTTCGAGAGCGCGGCGGAGAGCGCCGCCTCATCGGCAAAATCGACGAACTCGACCTCACGCTCACCGCGGCGGCGCCAGGCGTCGAAGAGCCGGTAGGTGCCCCCGTAGCAGTCGTGCGGGGCGACGATCCGGCCGCCGCAGGGAAGCAGGTAGCCGACGACCGTGATCGCGGCCATGCCGCTCGCGGTCACCACCGCGCCCGCCCCCTGCTCGAGCTCGGCGAGGGCCTCGCCGAGGAGGTCGCGCGTCGGGTTCCCGGAGCGCGTGTAGTCGTAGGCACGCTTCTCGGCGAAGCCGCGGAACGCGAACGTCGCGGTGAGGTGCAGCGGCGGCACGACGCACCCGGTCGCATCCCCGCACTCGATGCCGGCGCGCACCGTCTGCGTGACCTGGCTGGCGCCGGTGTTGGCCGCGCCCTGCAGCGGCGTGACTGAAACGGACCTCTGGCTCATTTGGGGCTCCCGAGCGCCGCGCGGAATATGCCGCGCAGCTGATACGACTCCTTGAGGAAGGCGTCATGACCGTAGATGGAGGAAATCTCGTGCAGCCGCCCGTGCGGCAAGCGGGCCGCGAGCGCCCGCAGGTCCTCGAGCGGCACCAGCTGATCCTCGCGGACCGCCACCACCGTCGTGGGGACGAACACGCGCGAGGCATCCACGCGGTGCAGATCGATGGACTCCGACAGAGTGAGAAAAGACTCCGCGCGGTGGCGCGTCGCGTAGTCGCAGCCGCGCGCGAAGAGGTACTCCTCGACGGGGAAGACAAAGCGCTGCCCGTCGCGGGAGGCGGTCCCGCCAAAGCGCGCCGCGAGCTCCGCCGCGCTCCGGTAGGTCGTCATCGCGAGCGCGCGCGCGACCTTCAGGCCCTCCTGTGCCTGACCGCACGCGGCGGCGAGACTCACGATGCGCCGCTGAACGCTGCGCCAGGCGGTTGCGAGCGGATGACTGCGATCCGGCGCACCGATGACGATCAGCCGCGCGACCCGCTCCGGATAGCGCTCGGCGAAGGCGAGCCCCACCATGCCGCCGTAGGACCCGCCGGCGATGGCAGCGAGCGATGCCAGGCCGAGGTGATCGAGAAGCTGCGCGAGCGCCTCCGCCTGATCGTAGCTGGAGATGCTGGGGAAGACTCCGCGCTCCGCGGTCGGACCCGCGGCGCCGGGCTCCGGGCCCGTGGAGTCCCCGCTCGCGCCGAGGTAGTCGAAGCCGAGGACCTGGTACTCGTCGGTGTCGAGGGCACCTCCGGGACCCACGATCTCCGACCACCAGCCGTTGCGCGGATCGCTGGCGAGGCAGACCTCGCGGTTGGCGGAGATGCCGCCCAGCGCGCACACCACCGGCGCCCCGGCGGCGCCGACCAGGCGCCAGGCGAGCCGCGCATCGCGCAGTTCCCCGCCGTGCTCGAGCGGAAAGACGGCCGGCATCGCGAGCACGCCTTCGCGCACCGGGTACGCCATCGAGGCGTCCGGCCCAGGAGGCTCGGCAGGCGCGGGCGGCCGCACGGAGGGCAGCCGCGGGGTGATTATTGGGACCGATTCGACCGAGAGGTTCATCCGATGCTCCGCATCCGGGTGGCACAGTCTCACCGGCCTCCCGCGGAGCGCGCCCGCCCAAGGACTAGGCGGGCCTGTCGCGTCCATTCCCACTCATGGCGCCTAAGAGGCGCCCCGTGGGCCACGCTGACCGCTCATCTGTAGACGTTCGACCCTCGCGGGGCGCGCGTCGCAGGAGTTGGCACCTTTCCAGGTTGGTTAGGCCTGGCGGTTGCCCCGGCGTCTAAGGGCCTATCCCTCAGCCGGTCTCGATGAGTAATCAACAGTCTAGGGGGGAGTCCCTTCGCGTGCAAGCTGAAACGCGGGGGGCTCCGTGAAACGCTGCACCCCGACCGCCTCGTAGACCTCGGCGGGCAAGTAGATGACCCCATCCTTCATGACGAGGCTGACGCGGCGGATATCGCTGATGTTCTGCGTGGGATCGCCGTCCACGAGGATCATGTCCGCCCGCTTGCCCGCCTCGATCGAGCCGAGCTCATCGAGCCTCCCGGTGAAGCGGGCGCCGTTCCAGGTGGCCACCTGCAGCGCCTGGCTCGGGGTGAGACCGGCGCGCACATAGAGCTCGAGCTCGCGGTGGAGGGTAAAACCCGCGATGGCGTCGGTTCCGGCCTCGAGGGGCACGCCGGCGCGGTAGAGCTGCCCGACGAACTGCACCATCTTGTCATAAGAAGCCCGGTACTTCGCCGCGTTCTGGTCGGTGACGTTCATCGAGTTGCGGTGCCAGCCGCGCTGCACGGCCACGGGAACGTGATCGGCGACGGGAGCGTAGCTCGGGTCCATCTCGCCCTGCTTCTGCGTGAAGCTCCCCTCGAAGGTGGCGAGCGTCGTGTCGAGCGCCGTGTGGCGCTCCTTCATCAGCTCGACCAGCTCGGTGACGCGCGGCGAGGACAGGTCGAGCGCATCGGCATGGTCGGCCAGGAGATAGAACCGGGCGAGGGTGCGCGTATCGTCCTTCGGTCCGAGGAAGAACGTCAGCATGAGCTGGTTGATGTGCTGGATCTCGTCGTAGCCGGCGCGAATCGCCTCCTCCGAGCGCATGAAGGCGGGCACGTGACCGCTCACGCGCATGCCGTACTGGTGCGCGCGCTCGGCGGTCTGCTGCACCCATTCGGGGTGGAAGGAGTTGTAGATCTTGATCTGGCGGTAGCCGTGCCGGGCGTACCAGTCGACCGCATCGAGCGCTCCCTCGAGATCCTTGACGCGAAAGCCGCCGGAGGCCGAGTAAGGGCTGTCACCCTCGATGAAGCCGCACGGAATGACGCGCGGACCGATGATCTCCCCCGCATCGAGCTGCGAGATGATCTGCTGCAGCCGCGTGTTGTCGTTGCCCATGTCGCGGCTGGTGGTGACCCCGCCCCCGATCTGCAGCAGCAGGTTCCAGGTGTCCTCGTGGGCATGCATGTCGAAGAGCGCCGGCATGAGCACCCGCCCCGCCCCGTCGACGGTCGAAGCGGCGTCGCGCGCCGCGGCGCCGGCCGGGACGATCGCCGCGATCCGCCCCCGATAGACGTACACATCCCGAGGCGGCAGGAGCCGCGCGTGCTCCGAATCGAACACGCGGACGTTGCGGATCAGGATCGGGTCCGCCGCACGGTGCGCGAGCTTCAGGGCGAGCCCACGGAGCCACTCGTGCTCGGCCTGCACCTGCAGCCGCTCGAGCTCGGCTCCCTGCCCCTCCCAGCCCTGCTCGACGATGCGCACAAATCCCGGTACCACCAGCGCGAAGAGCCTCGGGTTGGCCTCGCCGGTCAGCCAGATGAAGTCGGGCTGAGTGTCGATGCCGAGGACCGCGTAGAGCGCGACCGCGGCGTTCTGCGCGCCGGACTCGAGCCTTCGCTCGAGGACCTTCCTGACGGTGAGCTCGCCGCCGGGGAGCGCTGCGATGCGATTGCCCGGCTCGCCGAGCGCCGCGCGCACGATTGTGGCGTTCGCCGTAAAGGAGCTGTCCACCGGCACGTACGCGACCGCCCGCGTGACGGTGGCCTCGCCCCGATCCGCAAGCGAGCGCCACCGCGCCGTGCCGCCGTTGCGCGTGTAGCTCTCGTCGATGGGCGCCCCGAAGGTGGACTTGCCCTTCACCTCGAAGGACGTGAGCGTCCCATCGGGCGCGAACCTCGAATGCTCCTTGATGTCCGGGCCGCGTCCGTTGTTGCGGTAGCTCATCTCCACATCGACGCGGCCGTCGCCACGCACGGTCACGACCTCGGACCCGCCCGGGCGGCCGTCGAACAGCACGGTGTAGCGGATGGTCGTGTCGGCGAGTGCCGCGCCCGAGAGGCAGACGGCGGTGAGTGCGGCGAGCGATCGCATCACGGTTCTCCTAATGCGGGGAGAGAGTGCCGGCGCGTTGCTCGGCATCCGCGGCCTCGGGATCGCGGCCGCGGGCACGGAGCGAATCGGCGATCAGCCGCCAACCCGCGGCCTGGGCAGACGGGTCCCCGGTGGCAAGCGCCACGGCCTTGCGCCCCATCGCATCGGCCTGCGCGGCGTTGCCTTCGCCGAGCCGCACGCGCCCGAGCTCGATCCACAGCAGCGGGTTGTCGGGCTCGATGCGCAGCGCCCGCTCCAGGGTCACCGCGGCCTGACCGAACTCGCCGCTCCCGGCCTGCGCGTGCGCCTGCGTGACGAGCGCAGTCGCCGCGGGGCCGAGACGGAACTGACGCGGCCCCTGGGCCGGCGGGCGCTCGGACGGTGGAGGCTGAGCCTCCCCGGGGCCGGGCGCGGGCTGCGTGCTCCCCGGGGGCGTCTCGCCCGGCGGCGTCTCGCCCGGCAGCGGCGCTCCCGGTGGCAACGTCGGCTCCGGACGCGAGACGACGCAACCCGAGAGGCAGGCGGCGATGAGCCACGCGCTCACCACCGCGCTCGAGGATCGTGAGATGCGCATGGAGGAGATCATAGCCCGCGGCGTCAGTGCCCGAGACCGCGCAGCCACTGCTCCGCGCGGTTGAGGATCGTGGTGACCGGGTTTCCGTTATCGGGGAAGCTGCAGCCGGGCTTGGCCGGGATCGAGGCATCTCCCGGCACCACGACGGCGACCATGTCGTCGGAGCAGCCGGGCGCGACGCGCAGCCCGGTCGGGAACTCGATGTGCATTTCCGCAAGGCCCTCCGGCATCGGCGCCTCCCAGGAGCTCGTGTTGAGGCCCGCCATGATGTGCGCCCACACGGGCAGCGCGCCGGCGGAGCCCGTGAAGCCGGTGGGCTCATCGCTGTCGTAGCCGACCCAGACCACCGCGAGATGACTGCCGGAGAAACCGGCGAACCAGCTGTCTCGAAAGTCCGAGGAGGTGCCGGATTTTCCGGCCACCGTGAGCCCCGCCGGCAGCACGGCCCGCGCTCCGCGCCCGGTGCCGCGCTCCATCACCTCGACGAGCATGCGGTCGAGCTGGTACACGGCCTCGGGAGAGGCCACCTGGCTCACCTCGAGCGGGAAGGCCTTGAGCGGCTTACCGTCGGCGCTGATGACCGCGCGCACCGCGCGCAGCGGGTTGTGAAAGCCGCCGCTCGCGAGGCCGTTGAAGAGCTGCGCCGCCTCGAGAGGCGTAACCTCCACCGCGCCGAGCAGCATCGCCGGCACCTGCAGCGGCGGCTGCGGGAGGCCAAAGCGCTGCAGCGTGTCGGCGACCTTGGGCAGGCCGACGTCGAGCCCCACGCCGACGGTGGCGAGATTGAGCGACTCGGCGAGCGCGCGCACCACCGGGACGGGCCCGTAGACCTCGTGAGTGAAATTCTCCGGCTGCCAGTGACGGCCGTTGGCGAGCTTCAGGTCGATGGGCGCGTCCTGCACCACGGTGGCGGCGTTGTAGCGGCCGCTCTCGAGCGCGGTGAGATAGATGAAGGGCTTCACCAGCGAGCCCATCGAGCGGTGCGCGTCGAGCGCGCGGTCGAAGCCGTCGTAGCCCACGTTTCGGCCGCCGACGATGGCGATCACATCGCCGCTCTGCGGCGTCGTGACCACGAGCGCGCCCTCGAGCGGCTCCGGGCGTTTGTGCTGGCGATCGAGGCGCGCCAGCTCGCGCTCGAGCGCGTGCTCGGCCTGCTCCTGGGCGCGCGGATCGAGGCTGGTGTAGATCTTGAGGCCCGCCTCGGTGAGATCCTGGTCGTGATAGTCGCGACGGAGCGTGCGGCGCACGAAATCGAGGTACGCCGGGTAGTAGGCGCCGGCGGGCCGGCTCGTGACCCCGAGCGGCCGCCGCGCAGCGGCACTGGCATCCTCGGCCTTCACGATGCCCTGCTCGGCCATGACCTTGAGGACGAGGTCGCGGCGGGCGCGCGAGCGCTCGGCATGGCGCCGCGGGTCGTAGTACGAGGGTCCACGGACCACCGCGACGAGGAGCGCCACCTCCGAGAGGTCGAGCTCGGCGAGCGGCTTGCCGAAATAGAACTGGCTGGCGAGCCCGAAGCCGTGAATGGCGCGATCGCCGTCCTGGCCGAGGAAGATCTCGTTGATGTAGGCGTTCATGAGATCCGCCTTGGTGAAGTGCGCATCCAGCGCCATCGCCATGATCGCTTCGCGAATCTTGCGCGTGAACGTCTGTCGCGTGCTCAGGAAGTAGCTTCGCACCAGCTGCTGGGTGAGGGTGCTCCCGCCCTGCTCGATCTGCCGGGCGCGCACGTTCACCCAGAGCGCGCGCAGCATCGCAACCGGGTCGACGCCGTGATGGCTGTCGAACTTGCGGTCCTCGACCGCTTTCAGCGCCGCCGGGAGCAGTGCCGGCACCTCCTGCGGCGTGACGACGATGCGATCCTCGCCGTGAATCGGGAAGATGCTGCCGATCAGCAGCGGCTCGAGCCGCAGCACCGGCACCTCCTGTCCGGCGCCGTCGCGCAGGCTCTCGAGCCCCTTCGGGCCCGCGACCACGCTGAGGAGCGTGGCGGTGCGCGTCTCGTCGGCGAAGCGCACCGGCCGGAGCGCCACGTCGATGCGCTCGCCCTGGACGCGGTAAGTCCCCGGGCGGTCGAGCGCTGTGGTGCGCCGGTAGCCCAGGCGCTGCAGCTCCCCCTCGAGCTCTGCCGGCGAGAGTGCCAGGCCCGCGTAGAGCTCGAGCGGCGCCGCGTACACCTGCGCCGGCAGCGTCCAGCGGCGCCCCTCGAACTGGTGCGTCACCAGGAGGTCGAGGTACAGCACGTAGAGGGCCACGGCGAGCGCCGTGATCCCGAGCGCGAGCAGCGCAATCCGTTTCAGTTTCAGATGAAGAGCTCCACCGCCGCAGGCCGCAGGTTGTACTCGGAGCTCATCGCGTGTCCGTAGGCTCCGGCGTTCGCGACGAGCAGCACGTCTCCCTCGCGGGTCGGGGGCAGCAGCCGATCGTGCCCGAGGACGTCCGCGCTCTCGCAGATCGGGCCGACCACGTTCACGAGCTCGGTGGCCGGCTCGTCCGCGCGGCTCAGGTTCACGATCTCGTGGTAAGCGCCGTAGAGCGCCGGACGGACGAGAGAGTTCATGCCGGTGGCCACGCCGACGAAGCGCACCCCGCCCTTGGCCTTGAGCTGCGTCACGCGCGCGAGCAGCACGCCTGCCGCCGCGACCAGGTAGCGGCCGGGCTCCAGCCATATCTCGAGGCGCGGATGCTCGGCGCGCACCGCGGCGAGCAGCGCATCGAGCCTGGCGAGATCGACCCCCGGCTGGTCGGGATGCTCGGGCACTCCGAGCCCGCCGCCGACATCGATGACCTCGAGCTCTCGGAAGGCGCGCGCCGCGGCGGCGAGGAGGCGTGCGGTGTGCTCCCAGCTCGTGACGTCGAAAATCCCGCTGCCGACGTGCGCCTCGAGGCCGACGATCCGCGCGCGAGCTTCGCGGGCCAGCCGGGCGCAGTCGGGGAGCTCCGCGATCGGCACGCCGAACTTCGAGCGCGTGCCGGCGGTGCGCACGTGAGTGTGGTGGCCGCGACCGACGCCGGTGTCGACGCGAACGAAGATGTCATGGTTGCCGAAAAGCTCCGGCCAGCTGTCGAGCGCGTAAGTGTTGTCGACCGTCACCCGCACTCCGCGCTCGAGCGCCCAGGCGTACTCCGCGCGCGGCGCAAAATTCGGCGTATAGAGGATGCGTGCGGGCTCGAGATCGGGAAAGAGCGTGAGTACCCGCTCGACCTCGCCGCGCGACACGCACTCGAACTCGACGCCGGCGGCCCGCAGCGTCCGCAGGAGCTCGGGGTGCGGATTGGCCTTGATGGAGTAGTGCACCCGCGACAGCGCGGCGAGGCCACGCAGTGCCCGCGCGGCCCCCTGGACAGCGTCGAGGTCGTACACGAAGGCCGCGTCACGGTCGCCGAGCGCGCCGAGGAGCTCGGCCCGTTTGGCGCGCCACCAGGGGAGCGAGGCGCCCCCGGCGCGGTCGTGTGGCCGCGAGAACAGCTGCTGCCAGGTAGGACCGAGAACCTTGTCGCCCGGCACCGGGCGGATCAGCAGCTCGTGCAGCTGCTCGACCAGACGGTCACCCTGGTCCTCATCGACCACGAAGGTGAAGTTCAGATCGTTGGCCGCCTGGCTCACGAGGTGGATCTTCTGCTCCTCGAAGAACTCGAAAGCGCCCCCGAGCTGATGGAGGATCGCGCGGATGTTGCGTCCCACGAGACTCACCGAGGCGCACGGCCCGATCACCTGCACGCGGCACAGGCGCGACAGATCGGCGGCGAGAGCTGCGACCTGGGCGTTGTCGAGGGTGTTGGCCGCCGGGTCGAGGGAGACCGTGACGTTGGTCTCCGAGGTCGACACCAGGTCGACCGACAGGCCGTGATCCTTGAACACCCGGAAGGCATCGGCGAGGAATCCCACCTGGTGCCACATCCCGGGGCTCTCCATGGAGATGAGCGTGATGCCCTTCTTCGAGCACACTGCCTTCAGCTGCGCCCCCCCGATGCTGCTCTCGGCGGAGAGCACCGTGCCTTCGAGGTCAGGCGCCTGGGTCGCATAGACGTGCAGCGGAATGCCGTACTGGCGAGCGGGCAGGATGCAGCGCGGGTGCAGCACCTTGGCGCCGCTGGTCGCGATCTCCTGCGCCTCGTCGTAGTGGAGCGCCCGCAGCAGCCGCGCGCTCGGCGTCGCGCGCGGGTTGGCGCTGAACATGCCGGGCACGTCGGTCCAGATCTCGAGCCGCTGCGCGCGCAGCTTCGCTGCGAGGTACGCCGCCGAGGTATCCGAGCCGCCGCGCCCGAGCAGCACCGTGTGGCCCTCCTCGTCGCTCGCGATGAACCCTTGCGTGACGATCGCCGGCGCGAGAGAGGCGAGCCGCCGCTCGAGCGCTGAGTCGGGCGCGAAGCCGCAGGTCGCCGACAGCACACTGGCCTTCGCGGAGGCGCTGCGCCGCTCCTCGGCGCGCAGCAGCGTCCGCGCATCGGCCCACGCCACCTCGAGCCCGCGCGAGCGGAGGAACCGGGCGCCGATCTGAGTCCCCATCAGCTCGCCGGTGGCGAGCACCCGTGCGCGCGTGCGATCCGTCACCTCGGTGGACCGGGCCACGCCGGCCGCCATCTCGCGCAGTTCCTCGAGCTGGCGCTCGACGTCGTCCCCCAAGGGCACGCCGAGCTCCGCCGCGAGAGCCCGGTGGCGCTCCTCGATGGCCCGCAGCTGCTCTTTCTGAGCCTCCGGTTCCGGGATATCGAGCACACGCTCGAGGCGGTCCGTGATCCCGGAAATCGCCGAGTGCACGATGAGCACGCGGGCGCCGGCCGAGCGGCGCTCGGCGGCGACCCGCGCAATGTTGGTCCAGTTGGCCAGTGTCGAGACGCTCGTCCCGCCGAATTTCAGGACAATCCAGGCCGAGGGCGTTCGGGTCACTTCTTCGGCTCTCCGGGCGCGCGGCTTTGAGCGCGCGAGGTGGGCAATCCGCCCCGCCTGCTGTGCTTGGGATTGGAGCGGGCCGGATGCCCGCCGGTTCTAGAGCTCGTCGTCGAAGTCCTTGAGATCCTTCTCGAGCTTCTTGTCCGCCAGGACCTCCTCGAGGCGGCTCCAGGCGGCCTTGCCGCGCTTGCCCTGGGTACGGACGCGCTTGTCCACCCGATCGAGCATCCGGTCGTAGTCGGTGCCGTCCTCGGGTGGAGTGCTCAGAAATTCATCGTCGAGATCGAAGCTCTGGTTGTCTCGTTCCGACATCTGGTGACCGAAATATTAAATTAATTCAATGACTAACGCGCCTTGGGGCGCACCGAACAAGGCTGCGAACTATAGCCGAATTGCGCCGCCGATCAACTTTTTGACCTTAACCCGGGACAGGTGTTGCCGGACTGGGTGCGCCGCCTGAGGGGGCGCGCGGGGAAGCCTCCAGCGAGGGGTACCGGGATCTCCCCATGGAGAGCGTCAGCGGCTGCGGGGCGGGTCCGTCCCGCTCAGGGCTGATCGGTGCGGTCACGGACCACCACGGGCGCGCCACGACTCAAGCCCAGTCCCTCCGCCGCGCTGTTCTCGGCGCGAGCGATCTCCACCACGCCGAAGGAGTTCACCAGCGCGAGATACTCCCCGGGGCGGCTATCGCCGTAAGTGCGCAGCAGCGGGAAGGAGTGATTGCCCGCGTGCACCAGCGGCAGACGGAAGCGCTCGATGAGCGCCGCGTCGATGTTGGTGATGAGGTTGCCGAAGTGATCGATGCTGATGACCACGCCGGTGACGCTGCGCGGCTCGACCGCCGGGTCCTCCACCCAGGCGGGCACGAGCGCGCTCACGCGCTCGCCGAGATCCTCCGGCTGACAGCGTCCCGCGGCGAGCTCGGCGGCGACCGGCGCGAAGATGTCGCGCCCGTGGAAGGTGGCGCTCGGGTGATGCACCCCGAGACGCGCGAGCTCTCCGGCGCCGAGGCGCACGAGCAGTGCATCCGGCGCACGGCTCACGACGGGTGCCAGCAGCCCGTTGTCGGGCGCGAGGAACAGATGGTCGCCGGCGCGCACGGCGACGATGCTGCGCGAGGTGCCGACGCCCGGATCCACCACCGCGACGTGCACCGTGCCGGCCGGAAAATACCCGAAGGCGCGCGCGAGCCAGAAGCCGGCCTCTGCGGGCCAGTGCACCACGATCTCGTGCGTCAGATCGATGATGCGCGCGGCCGGGAAGCGCGTGAGCATGCAGCCCTTCATGACGCCCACGAACGGCCCCTGGTGCCCGAAGTCCGTGGTGATGGTGATGACCCCTGAGGCCGGGGTGGTCATGGGCTCGATGCGCTCGCTCGGGCCGGTTGCCGCTTCCTCAGCCGCGGCCGCCGCGGCCTCCCGCGGCGTGACCGCCCTCGGCACAGGAGCGGCACCGGTCGGTATATGGCACCGCGGCGAGCCGCTCCGGCTCGATGTCCTCACCGCACACCGAGCAGGTCGTATAGCGCCCGGAGGCCAGGCGGCGCAGCGCCGCCTCGACCTGTTGCAGCTCTTCCTGCGCGGAGTGTGAGATGGCGCCGAGCACGTCATCGTTCTCGCGCTGTGTCACCTGCTCGGCGAAGTCGGCGGACAACGGGTCCGCCTCGTGGCGCAGATCCGCGCTCGCGTCACTGGCGCGCTGGCGCAGCTCCTCGCGGCGCTTGAGCAGTCGATCGCGTACCGCCTCGGTATCCACGTTGGATTTTTCCCCCGGGAAAGCAGCCCTCAGGAAGCCCGCTTGGCGCGACCGCGCTCCTCGAGCCATGTCTGCATTTTGTCGAAGGGCTCGATGAACTTCATCACTCCCTCGCGCTCGAGTTGCTGTGCGACGGCCTCGAGATCGATGTCGAGCCGCTCGAGTGCCTCGCGCGTATCGCAGCCCTCGGCGATGTGCCGCTCGAGCCGCAGCTCCGGCCTCCCGAGGCGCCGATAGGCAGCCAGCGTCTCGAGTGGCATGGTGTTGACCGTCTTCGGCACGATCAGCTCCTCGATATACTTCACCGGGCCGTAGCTCGGATCCTTCGTCGAGGTCGACGCCCACAGCAGCCGCTGCGGGCGCGCCCCGCGCTCCGCGAGGCTCTGCCACTCTTCCGTCGCGATCGTCTCCTCGAAGATCTCGTACGCGCGGCAGGCACTGGCGATCGCCGCCTTGCCGCGCAGCGCGCGCGCCGCGGGCTGGCCGCGGGCGGCGAGCGCGTCGAGCAGTCTGTCGACGGCGGTGTCGATGCGGCTGAGGAAGAAGCTCGCGACCGAGGCGAGCGTCTCGAGCGACTGACCCGCCGCGGCGCGTGCCTCGAGCCCGCCCATGTAGGCGCGCGCGACCGCGCGATAGCGCTCGGGCGAGAACAGCAGCGTCACGTTCACGTTGATGCCCGCTGCTACAAGCTCGCGGATCACCGGCAGGCCCGCTTCGGTGCCGGGGATCTTGATGAGCGCGTTGGGGAGCTCGAGCCGCTCCCACAGGCGCCGCGCTTCCGCGAGACTGCCGGCGCCGTCGTACGCGAGGTGGGGCGATACTTCCATGCTGACGAACCCGTCGCCGCCGGCGCTGGAGTCATACAGCGGGCGCAGCAACGCCGCCGCGGCCCGCAGATCCTCGATGGCGAGCTCCTCGTACAAGGCCAGACTCGAGGAGACCCTCGGCAGAAGCTCGGCGATCGGCCGCGCGTACTCGGGATCCGTCGTGATCGCGTTGCCGAAGATCGCCGGGTTGGAGGTGAGTCCCGCGATGCCGTCGTCCCGGATGAGGCGCGCGAGGGTTCCCTCGCGCAGCATGCGGCGACTGATGTCATCGAGCCATGCGCTCTGGCCGAGCTTGCGCAACTCGAGCAGCGGATTGGGTACCGGCGCGCTCATACGGTCACTCTTCGCCGAGAGTAGCGCAGCTGACCGCGCGAGTCTCGCGGTTTCGGTCCGGATATGCGTAAATCGAGCTGGCCGGCCCCAGTGCGAGGAGCACGCCATGCCCGAGATGTCCCCGGCCGCGAAGCTGGCCGAGGAACTGCGCTCCCTGGTGAGCGATGCCGAAGCGTTGCTGCGGGCGAGCACGAGCGCGGACGGCGGGGACGGCGCGGAGGTGCCGGAGCGCGCCGAGGCCACCCTGCGGGAGCTGCGTGGGCGGCTCAACGCGCTCGAGGAGCAGTTCACCTCGCGGGCGCGCGACATGGACACCTACGTGCGCAGCAACCCCTGGCAAGCCGTGGCGGTGGTCGGGAGCGTCGCGCTGCTGCTCGGCCTCATGATGGGCCGGCGCTGATGGGCGCGCCCGCCTCCGCGCTCGGGGGTTTGCTCCGAGCCGCCTTCGACGCACTCAGAACCCGCCTCGACCTCGCCGCAGTCGAGCTCGAGATCCATCTGCTCTCGCTGGTGCGGGTGCTGGTATGGCTCATGGCCGCAGTCGCCTGCGCGCTGCTGGCGGTCGCCTTCGCCGTGACGGCGCTCGTCGTTGCGCTCTGGGACACGCATCGCACCCTCGGTCTCATCGGCGGCACCCTGGCCTTCCTCGCGCTCGCCGGGGTGTGCGCTGCGCTCGGTGCGCGCACGCTCCGCAGGCAGCCGGGGGTCCTCGAGGGGTCGCTCCAGCAGTTGCGCGAGGACCGGCGCGGCGCCGAGAGCGAGCCGTGAGCCGTCTGACGGACCTTCGAGCGCGCCGCGCCAATCTCCTGGCGCGCTGCGCCGCGCAGCGCGCGGACCTCGCGCGGCGCATCGCTGAGCTGCGTCCCGCAGCGGCGGGCGGCGGGCCGGAGGGAGCGCAGGGAGCGGCGCGCGGCGGCGCGCGCCATCCGCTCGGCTGGATTGCGGTGCTCGCCGGGTTGATGCTGGTGACGCGCGCCCGCGAGGTGCTGTCGCTGCTCGTCTTCATTCGCTCCGCCGCTGAGCTCGCGGTGCGGGGCGTGCAGGTGCTGCGCCTGTTCGGCCACCGCGATGCACCGCGCGCCGCCGGCTCCGCCGGCGCCGCCGCAGCCTCACCCGCCGCGCCCGCGGAGGGCCGCCCGGGCCACGCCTAGCGCCGCTTGCCGCAGGTGCGCCTGCGCGGGTAGTCAGCGCGACGTCTGCGAGGCGCCTGCCGCCGCCTGCGGCGCGGGTGCGGGCGGCGTGTCGGGCTCGGCCGCGAGCCCGACCAGAGTGGGCGTGCCGCTCGCGGCGACGAGCGTGGCGCGCGCCAGGTCCCAATTGATAGCGGCGGTGTTGCTGCCGAGCGCCTGGTCCAGCATCTGCGACAGCAACTGCACGTCCGGCTCGATGCTCTGCCCTTCCTCGTCGACCGGCGGGTGCGCTTCGAGCAACAGCTGACCGTCCACCCAGGCGACCTTGACCGGCTCGTTGATGAGCCGCACGGGGGTCCCGACCGGAACGAGCGCAAAGACCGCGGCGACATCCTCGGGGTACATTCGGATGCAGCCGTGCGTGACCGCCATGCCGACGGCGGTCGGGTTATTGGTGCCGTGGATCATGTACTCGCCGTTGCCCGCGGCGAGCCGCAGCGCAAAGTCACCGAGCGGATTGTCAGGCCCCGCGCCTACGACTTTCGGCAGCGGATCGCCATTGGCGGCGTGCTCCTTGCGGATCGACTCGGGCGGATACCAGGCGGGGTGTTTGATCTTGGCGATGACGTGCGTGTCGCCAAGCGGCGTGCGCCAGTCCATCTTGCCGATGCTCACCGGATAGGTGATGACGACCGGCTGCTCGCCCTTGCGCGGCTTGGGGTAGTAGTACAGCCGATGCTCAGGCAAATTCACGACCAGGCCGGTGCGCGGACCGGCCGGCAGGATGCGCCGCCCGGGCAGCAGGAGCTTCGTGCCCGCCCCCGGCAACCACACGTCCACACCGGGGTTGGCGCGAATGATTTCGTAATAACCGAGACTGTAGCGATGGGCCAGATCCGGCAACGTGTCCTCGTACACCGTCTGCATGCTCGTGTCGGTCCCCACCACCGGGGAGCCGTCCGCAGGGAGCGGATAGACGCTCGCGTGGAGCGGCGTCGCAAGGAGGGCGGGCAGAGACAGCGCGGCCATCCGACTGGCTTTTCTCACGTACATCATGCGATTTCTGTAATAGTCTCTATAGCTTACTGAAATAACTATGTTTTATGACCGAGTGGTGCGCCCCGCATCCGACCTCGCCCACCCCTCTATTCTAAAGGATTCCTTTACCATCGCGCGCCGTGACCCGTCGCGGAAAACTGCCGCGCGCCTTCTTCGCCCGCAACACCCTCACCGTGGCGCGCGATCTGATCGGGGCGCGCCTGGTGCACGACGACGGTCGCACCGTGCGGGCCGGGCGCATCGTGGAGACGGAAGCCTACCTCGGGCCCCGGGATCTCGCCGCGCACTCCTCCCGCGGCCGCACAGCCCGCACGGAGGTCATGTTCGGCCCCCCGGGGCACGCTTACATCTATTTCATCTATGGCGTCTGGAACTGCCTGAACGTGGTGACGGCTGCGCCCGGAGTGCCGCACGCGGTCCTGCTGCGGGCGATCGAGCCGCTCGAGGGTGTCACCGACCGCACCTCGGGTCCGGGGCTGCTCTGCCGCGCGATGCACATCGACCGGCGGCTGAACGGCATCGATCTCGCCGGGGACGTGCTCTGGCTCGAGCCCGCGCCCGCCGGCGCGCCCCCGGCCCGGGTCGGGCGCAGCCCGCGCATCGGAGTCGGCTACGCGGGCGAGTGGGCGCGGCGGCCGTGGCGGTTCTTCGATCGGGCGTCCGCCTGCGTTTCCAGAGACGGCGGGCACGATTCGCGCTGACCAAAGCGCGCCGGGCGGCCGGCTGCTGCTTAAACTAGCCTCACGCCGCGCGTCCGCGGCCGCTGCCCGAAGGCGGCGGGCGAGGAACGAAAGGAAAGCGAATGTCGATCCGCATCTCAACACTCGCGCTCATGCCGTGGCTGCTCGCGGCCGCGCTCGCGGTCCTCGCGCCGCCCTCCCCCGCGCAGCCCCTGGAAGGCAGCGACTACAAGAAGCTCGAGCCGCCCCTGCCGACCGACAGTCCCGGAAAGATCGAGGTGATCGAGTTCTTCTCGTACGGCTGCCCGCATTGCAACGCCTTCCATCCGCTGATCAGCGCCTGGGCGGCCAAGCTCCCGAAGGACGTGGTGTTCAAGCGCGTGCCCGTCAGCTTCAACCGCCCGCAGTGGATCAATCTCGCGCGCGCCTACTACGCGCTGCAGGCGACCGGAGACCTGCCGGCGCTCGATGGGGCACTCTTTCACTCGCTGCACGTGGAGAACCTGCAGCTCTTCGACGAGCCGAGTCTCGCCGCCTGGGTGGGCAGTCACGGCGGCAATGCCGAGAAGTTCACACAAGCGTACACGTCCTTCGGCGTCAACAATCAGACCGTGCAGGCCGATCGGCTCGCGGAAAGGTATCTGGTCGAGGCCATCCCCGCGCTTGCCGTCAACGGCACCTACCTCGCGCTGGCCGACAGTACGCACGGCCAGGGCCCCTACTTCGCCGACCTCATCGCCCACACCGACGCGCTCATCGCGCGCGTGCGCAGCGAAACCGCCGCACGCGGGGCGGCGGCACCGCCCGCGACGACCGGCAAGGCGAAATAGTCCCGGCGGGGGATGGCCCGGGGACGCGCCCGCGTCCCTTCAATTCCCGGTGTCGCGCGCGAGCTCGAGGAGCGCGCTCCCCTCGGGCACGCGCTCGCCGCGGGCGAAGTGAATCGTCTCGACCGTGCCGGCGTAAGGGGCGGTAATGGCGTGCTCCATCTTCATCGCCTCGATCACCATCAGCACCTCCCCGGCGGAGACTTTCTGTCCGACCGTGACCGGCACCGCCACGACCACGCCGGGGAGCGGCGTCGTGAGCCCGCCGGTGGCGGCGCTCGGGGAGAATTCGTGCGTGCGCGGGTCCTCCAGCAACAGCTCGTACGGCTCATCGGCGGTCCACAGATACACGCGCGCGCCGTCCAGGTGGTAACGCGCCTGCCGGCGCCGCGTCTCGATGCGCGCCGCGACGACTGCGCCGCTGCACGCCGCATCGGCGAGTGCCAGGCGCGCACCTCCATTCACAGTCACGGCGGCGGGCCTGCCGTGCACGAACTCCAGCTCCACCGCGTGGGTGTGTCCGCGCCATGAGAAGCCGTAGGCGACCCGTGCCGGAAGGTTGGGGGTAAAGCCATCGGCGAGGCCCCAGGGGCTGCCCGCCCCGGGCTCGCGCGGCGCGGCCCCGCCCTCGCCAGCGTGCAGGGCAAGGGCCGCCAGGATGAGCGCCTCGGGGGCGGCGGCCGGCGGGCCGGCGAACTCCCCCGCAGCCTGATCGAGCAGCGCGACGTCGTGCCGCACTTCCAGAAAGCGCGCCGATCGCAGGATGCGGCGCAGCCAGCGCTCGTTGGTGTGAACCCCGGCGCAGTAGGTCGAGGCGAGCGCGTCCGCGAGCCGCGCCGAGGCGAGCCCGCGCTCGGGAGCCCAGGCGATGATCTTGCCGAGGAGCGAGTCGTAGCAGTCGGGAACCGTGTCGCCGGTGGCAAACCCGGCGTCCACGCGCACGCAGGGCAGCTCCGGCCATTCGAGGAGCGCGAGCCGCCCGGCGCTCGGCAGAAAGCCGCGCTCCGGATCCTCGGCACAGACGCGCGCCTCGATCGCGTGACCCTCGAAGCGCACCTCGCTCTGCCCGAGCGGCAGCGGCTCCCCGGCGGCGACTCGCAGCTGCCACTCGACCAGATCGAGCCCGGTCACGGCCTCGGTCACGGTGTGCTCGACCTGCAGCCGCGTGTTCATCTCCATGAAGTAGAACTCGCCGCCGTCGAGCAGGAACTCGACGGTGCCCGCACTCACGTAGCCGATCTCGCGCGCGACCACCAGCGCCGCGGCGCGCAGCCGCTCGCGCAGCGGCTCGGGGAGCCCCGGCGCCGGCGCCTCCTCGATGAGCTTCTGATGGCGGCGTTGCGTCGAGCAGTCGCGCTCGCCCAGGTGTACGAGATTGCCGCGGCTGTCGGCGAACACCTGCACCTCGATGTGACGCGGCGCGGGCAGATAGCGCTCCAGGAGGAGCGAGCCGTCGCCGAAGGCGCTCTCGGCGAGCCGCCGGGCGGCGGCGAGCGCGGTGTCGAGCTCGGCCGCGGCGCGGACGATCTGCATGCCCTTGCCGCCCCCCCCGGCCGCCGGCTTGATGATGAGGGGGAGCCCGAGGCGCTCGGCCTCGCTCGCGAGGCGCCGTAGGTCCTGCTCCCTTCCGGCGTAGCCCGGCAGCACCGGCACGCCCGCCGCAGTCAAGCGCCTCTTGGCGAGAATCTTCGAACCCATCGCAGCGATCGCCGCCGGGGGTGGGCCGACGAAGCTCAAGCCGGCGTCGAGGCAGGCCTGCGCGAACTCGTGATTCTCGGCGAGAAAGCCGTAGCCGGGATGGACGGCCTGCGCGCCGCTCGCGCGCGCCGCCTCGATGATGCGGGCGATGTTGAGATAACTCTCGCGAGCCGCCGCCGGCCCGATGTGCACCGCCTCGTCCGCCTCCCGTACGTGGCGCGCCGCCGCGTCGGCATCGGAGAACACCGCGATGGTGCGGATACCGAGGCGGCGCGCAGTGCGGAAGATGCGGCACGCGATCTCGCCGCGATTGGCAACCAGGAGACTCTCGATCACGCTCCCCTCCGCTTCAGGCAGCCCTACATCCGGAACACGCCGAAGGGCGCCG
>Ga0209055_1000986_pt1 | contig 19165 bp, 15 predicted proteins | sample GraSoiAngelo_110_FD_185875 | JGI IMG/M metagenome (GOLD analysis project Ga0209055, IMG submission 185875) | Grasslands soil microbial communities from the Angelo Coastal Reserve, California, USA - 14_0903_12_30cm (SPAdes) (version 2) | ecosystem: Environmental > Terrestrial > Soil > Grasslands ... | reverse complement strand
GGTGCCCCGGTAGTGGCAGTCGCCCTGGCTCAGGCGCGCGCCGCGGTGCGGGCACACGTCCTGGATCGCGACGACGTTGCCGGCGGCGCCTCGGAACAGGCAGATGTCCTCGCCGAGCAGCGAGACCCGCACCGGCTTGCGCCGGCCCACCGCGCGGTCCTTCAAGGCGGGATACCAGTAGTTGCGAAGACCAAGCTTGGGGATCAGAGGCCGGATGTCGCCGCTCAGCTTCGGAATCACGCCGCTCTCGAGCCCGTTGGTCCTCTCTTGCGGTGGTGTCACGACGGTCCCTCCTCTGCGCGTTCGAGGCTTAATATCGCACATCTGCGGAGCCGGACGCCGCCTTCCCCGGAAGGGCGCGGAGTCCCGGGGCGCCTCGGGGCCGCCTGACCAGGAACAATGAATCAGATCGCGATCGGTGATCGCCCTTTCTTCAAAGTGGTGCCGCGACGTGCTAGAGTCGCGGCGTTGCGGTCGGGAGCGAGCTCAGCCCCAGGGAAGTAGCGAAGCAACCGAAGGCGCCACCTCTCCCGGGCCGGCGAACGGGAGGACAGCGCAAGCTCGGTGGACCTGGAAATCCTGATCGAGAACGTGCTGAACGCGGTCACCGCGGGCATCACGATCGGCTGCATCTACGGTCTGATGTGCATCGGCCTCGGGCTCATCTTCGGCATCATGCGGATCGTCAACTTCGCCCAGGGCGAGTTCCTCATGCTGGGCATGTTCGCAAGCTTCTACCTGGTCACCGGGGGCAAGGTGCTCGCCTTCCTTGGTCCGTACTGGGGGCCATTCATCGGTGCGATCTGTGCCGCGCCGGCCGTCTTCGTCGGCGGCGCCGTCCTGCACAAATTCCTGATCTCCCGCGTGTCGGGCCTGCGCACGGCTGGTTCGCTCGATGAGGGCCATTTCGGTCAGCTGGTCGTCACCCTGGGCATCTCGCTGATTCTCCAGAACGGCGGGCAGATCGTGTTCGGCTCCACGCCCGTCGCCGTCCGCACGCCCTTGTCCTCCGAGGCCTACCTGATCGGTCCGGTCTACGGCGCCGCGACGGTGTTCCTGAACAAGGCCAAGCTGATCGCGTTCTTCGTCGCCATCCTGGTCGCGATCGTGCTGTACCTGACCCTCGAATACACGCGCCTCGGGAAAGCGCTGCGCGCCGCGGCGGACAACCCGACGGCCGCGACGTACATGGGGATCGAGGTCGACACGGCCTACCGGATCGCCTTCGGTCTCGGCGCCGGCATCACGGCGATCGCCGGCGGGCTGATGGCCACCTATATCTCCTTCGGTCCGTTCGTCGGCTTCGACTACGTCATCATCATGTATTCCGGCGTCGTGCTGGGTGGGATGGGGAGCATCCTCGGCGCCTTCTGGGGCGGGCTGACGGTTGGCTTCGTGCAGCAGTTCTCGGCGTTGATCCTGCCCCCGCAGCTGCAGAACGCGGCGATCTTCGTCGTGTTCCTGATGATCGTGCTGCTGCGGCCCCAAGGTCTGTTCGGGCGTTCGGCGGAGCGCGCATGAGACAGGGCACCGGCCGCCAGCTGAGGCGAAACCTGACGGCGCTCGCGGTCGTGTCGGTCGCCTACCTGGTGGTCACGCTCTTCGTGGCCAACAGCTACTACCAGCTGATCCTCACCCTGGTACCGGTCTGGGCGCTGTTCGGCGTCTCCTGGAACATCCTGTCCGGCTACGGCGGCCAGCTGTCTTTCGGCCACGCCTCGTTCTTCGGCATCGGCGCGTACACCGTCACGCTCGCCGTCGTCTACTGGAGCCTCTCTCCCTGGCTCGGCATTCTCCTCGGGATGATGCTCGGCGGGTTGGCGGCCATCGCGATCGGGCTGCCGACGTTCCGCTTGCGCGGGCACTACTTCGCGCTGTCGATGCTGGCCTACCCGCTCGCCATTCTCTACGTCCTGCAGTATCTGGGCTTTCAGGAAGTGTCCATGCCCATGCACCGGGAGCATCCGGTGGTGTTCATGGAGTTCAGCGAGCCGCGCCTCTACACGCTGATCGCGGTGTGCCTGCTGGTCGGCGGCGTGGTCGTCTCGCTGGTCATCGAGAGCTCGCGCTTCGGTCTGGCCTTGCTGGCCATCCGGCAGAACGAGCTCGCGGCCGAGGCCGCCGGGATCAACGCCCGCCTGTGGAAGATGCGCTCCCTGGTCGTGTCGGGCATGATGGCCGCCGTTGCCGGCGGCTTCTACGCCCGTGTGCTGGTGGTCGTCACGCCGGATTCAGTGTTCGGCATGCTCGTCTCGGCTCAGGCGGTGGTGGTCACGCTGTTCGGCGGCGTGGCCTCGGTCTGGGGGCCGCTGATCGGTGCCGCCATCCTGGTGCCGCTCGCCGAAACGCTGCAGGCCGAGCTCGGCACCTATTTGCCCGGCATTCAGGGCGTCGTCTACGGCATCGCCATCATCGCGATCATGCTGCGGTCGCCCGACGGACTGTTCTGGACCATCCGCGACCGATGGTTTCGTCAGAAGGCGTCCACCCCGATCCCCGATCTGATGCCCGTGATGACGCCTCCGGCTCGTCCCGCATCCGCTCGCGCGGGCGCGCCGCTGCTGACGGTCGAGAACCTGTCGCGCGCCTTCGGTGGCCTGAAAGCCGTCAGCGCAGTCAGCTTCTCGATCGCCGAGGGTGAGATCCTCGGCATCATCGGTCCGAATGGCGCGGGCAAGACGACGTTGTTCAACGTGTTGAATGGCGTCCTGTCGGCCGACGACGGCTCGGCCCAGCTCGCCGGCCAGCCGATGCTCGGTCGCAAGACCTTCGAGGTCTGTCGCATGGGTGTCGGCCGCACGTTCCAGGTGGTGCGCAGCTTCCCCCGCCTCCCCGTGCTCGACAACGTGATCGTCGGCGCCTACGGCGCCGGCCTGTCGGATCGCGACGCGATCGCGTCGGCCGTGCGGGCGCTGCATCAGGTTGGGTTACAGGATCAGTCGGGTGTGGCCGCCGGCCAGCTCACGAACAAGCAGCTGCGCCTGATGGAGCTGGCGCGTGCGCTGGCCGGCAGTCCGCGGTTGCTGCTGCTCGACGAGACCCTGGCCGGCCTGGCCCGGGAGGAATGCGACAACGTGCTCGAGGTGCTCGCGCAGTTGCGGGAGCAGGGTATGACGATCTGCATCATCGAGCATACAATGCACGCGATGATGCGGCTCGCCGACCGCTTCGTGGTGCTCGACCACGGCCGCGTTCTCGCCACGGGCCTGCCGCGCGCCGTCGTCGAGAACACCTCGGTGATCGAGGCCTACCTCGGCAAGAAATGGCTGGCACGCCAGAATGCATAGGATCGGAGGCGCGGCGTGCTCGAAGTAACAGATCTCTCCGTCGCCTACGGCGGCCTGCGGGCGCTGACCGACGTGACCCTGTCCGTTGCCGAGGGCCGATTCGTCACCCTCGTCGGACCGAACGGCGCCGGAAAATCGACGCTGTTCAAGACGATCAGCGGCGTTGTTCCCCCCGTTTCCGGGATGATCACCTTTGGGGGTGAGAACTTATTGTCGCATCGGGCCGCGGACCGCGCGCATCTGGGCATCGCCCATGTCCCGGAAGGCCGGCAGGTGTTCAAGACGCTGACCGTCCGGGAAAACTTGGAGATGGGCGCGTACCCCAAGACCGGGCGCGCGCAATGGACGAAGACGCTCGACCGGATCCACACGCTGTTCCCGATCCTGGCCGAACGAGCGGGCCAGATGGCGGGCACACTTTCGGGGGGCGAGCAGCAGATGCTGGCGATCGGCCGCGGCCTGGCCGGCGCGCCGCGCCTCTTGATGCTGGACGAGCCGTCGATGGGGCTGGCCCCGAGCGTGGCCGACATGATCTTCGAACGAATCTCCCAGATCCACCGGGAAGATGGGCTGACGATCCTGCTGGTCGAGCAGCGAGTGGCCGAGGCTCTCGAGCGCTCGGATCATGGCTACGTCCTGGAGACGGGCCACATCGTCCTCGAGGGGCCGTACGAGACGTTGCTGGCCGACGATCGGGTCCGCCGCTCGTACCTCGGTCTGACGGAAGCGTAGAGCGGTCTATGAAAGACACCCACACGGGAGAACGATGGCCATGAGCAAGCCTTCGACGTTTGGACGCAGAGCCGCGATCAAGCTGGGCCTCGCTGGTGCCGCCACCGCGCTCACGCCCCGTCGCGCGCGCGCGCAGAACCCGAAAGAGGTGAAGATCGCGCTGGTCGTGCCGCTGTCCGGCCCCTGGGCCCGTCAGGGCATTCTGGAGCAGATGGGCGCCGAGCTGGCGATCGAGGACGTGAACAAGAGCGGTGGCGTCAAGGCTCTCGGTGGCGCCAAGCTGAAGCTGGTCCTCTACGACACCGGGGATAGCGCGGAGAAGGCCAAGAACGCCGCGCAGCGCCTAGTGGCGCAGGAGCCCGACGTGGTGGGCGGCATCGGCTGCTGGCTCTCGAGCTTCACCCTGGCGGTGACCGAGGTGACCGAGCGCGCGGAGCTCCCGTGGCTCACGCTGTCCTACTCCGACCTGATCACCGGACGCGGCTTCAAATACATCTTCCAGTCGGCCCCCACAGCGGATGCCCAGGCCACCGCGCTGCTACCGCGGGTCGTCGACCTGGCGGCCAAGGCCGGGAGCGGACGCCCGACGAAGGTGGCCTTCGTCGGCGACAACTCGGCCGCCGTGGTCAGCTTCATGAAGCCCATCCGTTCGCACGTGGCGAAAGATCTCGGCTTGACGATCGTGGCCGATGAAACGTACACGCCGCCGCTGGCCGACGCGACGACTCTCGTTCAGAAGATCCGCTCCGGCCGTCCAGACTTCATCGTCCTCCAATCCACGAACGTCGGCGACGACAAGCTCCTGCTCGACAAGTTCGCGGAGCGCGGGATCACCGCCAGCACGGTTCCGCTGGTCGGTGGCGGCGGCCACTGGACGGTGCCCGAGCTGATGAAGGTGGCGGGCAAGGAGCATCTGGAGGGCCTGATCGTGGGTCTGGCCAACTGGCCCGGCAAGGACCTGGGCGACCTCGAGAAGCGCTTCGTGGCCAAGACGAGCGAGCCCTGGTTCGGCCACGACTCGATCTTCCCGTACGCGCACGTGATGATCTTCAAGGAAGCCCTGGAGCGGACGGCGTCGACCGATCGCAAGAAGCTGGGCGAGATGATGCACAAGATCGATCTCAAGGACGGACCGGCGAAGCTCTTCCCCGATGGCCGCATCAAGTACGACGAAAGCGGCCGCCGCGTCGGCGCCGAGCTGTGCATCGTGCAGTGGCAGAAGGGACGGCCGGTCGCCGTGCATCCGGAGAGCATCGCGGTCTCGAAGGCGGTCTGGCCGAAGCTCTCGTAGGCGTCGGGCCCTGTTGCGTGCACGAGCGTCGCGGACCGCCTGTCGACCGGCGCCCAGTCGCTGGGCGGTCCGCACACTGACTGGGCGCCCGGTCGACCGCGCGCGCGGGCCGCCGGTCCGGCAAACTCTCATTTGGATCGGTACTTAAAGTTCCCCCCGCCACCCGTCGACGTTCTGGCATCAGAAGTGCTCCGTGCGCGCGTGGCTGCGGCACACACACACCGTGACGGTGCGATCGCTCGAGCCGGATTGCTCATCACCCGGTTGCTGCGACGAGATTGACGTCGCACACGGAGAGGAGATGGCATGGCCTCAGAAGCCACGATGGTCCGCGTGTTGGATCTGCTCACCAGCGCGCCACGGTCCCGCGTCGAGTCGCTGGGAAGCGGGGCGAGAGATCAGACGAGGTCGCTCAGGCGCATCATCGCGAAGAAGAACGTGGTCGCGGTCGGAATCAGCGAGAAGATCAGCAAGAAGCGAGCGACCGGGAAGCTTGCCGTGACGTTCTACGTCGAGAAGAAGGTGGCCAAGAACAAGCTCCGCGGCGACGATATGATTCCTCCCACCATGCCGGAAGTCCTGAGCGGCCCGCAGGCAATTCCGACCGACGTGATCGTCATCGGCCGTCTCAAGCCGGAGGTCAACGCCCTCCGAAACCCCGTCCAGCCGGGCAACAGCATCGGTCACGTGAAGATCACCGCGGGGACCCTGGGCGCGCTCGTCACGAAAGGACAACGCGTGCACCTCTTGAGCAACAGCCACGTCCTGGCCCGGAGCGGCCTGGCGAAAAAAGGCGACGATATCCTCTACCCGGGGCCCGAAGACGGCGGGAAATCTCCGGCGGATCTCGTGGCCAAGCTGTCCGGGTTCAAGGCGTTCGTCACCGGCGGTGACTTCGTGAATCGCGCCGATTGCGCCATCGCCGAGCCGCTCATCCCGCGCCGCAAGGACCTGGTGTCTCTGATCCGGGGCCTGGCCATCCCGAAGGGTACGACCAGTCCGGCCCGCGGCATGAAGGTCGTCAAGGTCGGGCGAACCACGAACAAGACGACCGGGACGGTCCGGGACGTTCACTTCCGCTTTCTCCTCGACTACGCGGACCTCGGCAAGTCGGTCGGGTTCGTCGACCAGGTCTTCTGCACACGTTACTCGAGGCCAGGCGACTCGGGTTCGCTCGTGCTGGACCAGGCGACGGGGAAGGCGGTCGGGCTTCACTTCGCGGGCGCCAATGGGGGGAGCGTCTTCAGTCCGATCGCGACGGTGCTCTCCACGCTCGGCGTGAAGCTCGTGACCAAATCCGTCGGCTCGCCGCAGTCCGCGCGGCGGCGCCGCCACGCGCGCCGTCGCCGGGCGGCGAAACGCCGCCACTGAGCTCTCCTCGTGGCAACGGAGCGACACGCGAATCTCGCTCGGCAGCTCCATTCCGCGTACCTCCGTTCACTGGGCGCTCATGCGATCGCCGTCGAAGAGGTCCGGCGCAAGGGGCGACGAACCTACGGTGTCATCGCCCTGTTCGACAAGCCGCCGCGCGCCGTGCCCCGCACGCTCGCGATCAAGAACGCGAGGAGGACGGTGACCGTGCCGCTCGTTGCCCGCAAGGCGCAACGTTTCAAACTCGACTGACAGGAGCGAAGACGCCATGGCCCCCTTCCTTGTGACCAATGCCCAGGCCGAGTCGCTGCCGGCCGTCGGCTCTCTCGAGCTGGTCCCGCGAAATTGCACGCTGAAGACCTACAAGAACACGACCGTACCCGAATTCAAGATCTCGAGTGCCTTCGTCGCCTACGCCTCGCCGGACTCCACCTATGCCGTGACTCGGCGCATGGTCGATTCAGCCAAGAAGGAGATCCTGATCGGGATCTACGACTTCAGCGCCGACTACATGAAGGACCTCGTGCTGAACACGATGAAGCGTGGCGTCACCGTGTCCCTGATGCTCGATATCGACAGCGACGCCGAGCAGAAGGTGTTCGACGAGCTCAAGAAGTTCGGGTGCAAGGCGGTCCCCGCGCCGTCGTGCGCCGCCAAGAAGAATCGCTACTTCCCGTCGTCGCACGAAAAGGTCATCGTCATCGACGGCACGTGGACGCTCGTCCAGAGCGGAAACTACTCGGACAACAGCATTCCCTTCAACGAGAAGGACGGTGGTGACCCCCAGCACTTCGTGAAGGGGAATCGGGACATGGGCGTCGCCATCGAGTCCAAGCGCCTCGCCGGGTTCTTCACGAAGATCCTCCGGGCCGACATCACGCTCGAGCTCGGCGGCGACACCGAGGCGCTGGCGGGTCGGCCGGCCCGGCCCGAGCCGGATCTGGTGGAAGCGGTCCCCAAGCTGCTCCCCGCGGACCTGTTCCCGAGCCAGAAGTTCAACCCGGCCGCGCCGATCAGGGTCAGACCGGTGCTATCGCCCGACAACTACATGGACGTGGTGCCCGATTTTCTTCGCTCCGCGAAGAAGTCCATCTACATCGAGCAACAGTACATTCGGAGCACGCAGACCGAGATCGTCGTGTTGCTCGAGGCGATCAAGGGCGCGCGGCAGCAGAACTCGAAGCTCGACGTCCGGATCATTCTCGGCAAGCTCTTCAGCGTCAAGGACGTCGCGAAGGAAAGGAAGAACCTCGACACGCTCCGCGCGCAGTTCGGGCTGCGGCTCGGTGATCACATCCGGTACATTGACGTGAACCGATTCGTCCACTGCCACAACAAGCTGGTCATCGTGGACGAGACCGCCGTGCTGGTCAGCTCCCAGAACTGGTCGAGCAGCGCGGTGTCGAAGAATCGCGAAGCGGGTCTCGTCATCGACTATCCCCAGCTCGCGAAGTACTACGCCGGGATCTTCGAATCGGACTGGAAGACCGGTCTTCGGAAGATTCCCATTCCCGGCAAGAAGACCACGATCACGCCGGAGGCCGTGGCCAGGGGCAATTTCGTGGAAGTCAGAGCCGCCGACTACCAGGAAGTGTAGGCAGGAAGTTCAGGCGACCTCACGTCACCTCGCCCAGTTGAGGTCCTCGAGGAGATCGTTGATGACCGCCACGACCCGGTTGTGCTCGACCGCGAGGCTGTTGCGGCGGGAGACCGCGCCGTTGTCCTGCTCGACGAGCGCGTTGTAGGCCGCGACGAGCCCGTTATACTGCTGACAGAGGGTCTGGATTCCACTCGGCGGGCGAGATTGCGGGCAACTGGCCAGTGAGGAGCCGGACCTGGCCAGCTCAGCTTTGACGGCGCCGATCTCGGCGCGCGTCCTGTCACGTTGCCGCTTGAGGTTGTCGAGCGTTTGATCGAGGCCGCGGATCTCGGAGTTGATGGCCGTGAGTCGCGTCTGATTCACGCCGAGCCGCGCTTGGATCGGCTTCTGACCTTCCCGGATCCTCGCCTCGTCTTCGAGGTGAAACTCGTTCTGCGCTCGTTCGATCTCCGCTTTCTGGCTCTCCCAGATGCGGCGAACCGTGCTCTCGAGCTCGGAACAGGGGGAGGTCCTCGTCGCTGTCCCCTCCATGCGGCTCTTCATCTTCTGCGCACCGTTGAGGTAGATGTCGACGTGACGCTGCTCATGCGCGGCCACGCGAGCGGCGAATCGCTGCCAGTTCGTCCTGACGCTCTGCGAAAGGTCGTTCAGCTGGTCGTGCTTCGGGAGCGTGACCACGAGGGCGAGGGCGATCGTCATCGATTCGGGGCGGCACGAGCCGCGCTGAGTCTCGACGCCTTTCCAGTCGATGCTCCAGTCCGCGGACGTCAGCCCGACCGCGCGCCGGGCCTCATTGTCGAACAGACCGTTCCGGTCAATCGCGTCGAAGATCGCGCCCCCCGTCGTCCCACGGACGGAGTAATACTGGGTCGAGCTGCTCGTCTTGAGCATGACCCACTCTCGCGGTGGGCTCGGCGGTAAGCTGGTGCACCCCCAGAAGGCGAAGAGCGTGAGGAGGGGGAGCGAAAGAAGGCGGATCGGGGGTCGAGCCGGCATCCATGTCCGAGGATACCCTGGAGACATGCCTGGAAGTGAGACATGGAAGTATCGATTCGGTCGTGTACGAATTACCCGGCGAAAACGTCGACCCATTGACACGCGGGGCCGACCCGTCGCAAAGTAGCCGTGTTTTCAAGTCCGGCTAGCGCGGTCCCATGCGGCACGTGATTTGCGTGGTACCGTGAATTCCTGTGGACGGCCTATGAACCCGGTCGCGTGGGCGAGTGATTTGACCGTTTCTTCCGTCGGGCGTGCGCGTCTGTTGACGCGAGCGCTCGGCTACTTCCGGCCTGACGCCGGGCGGATCGCTCTTGCGGTGGGTCTGCTCCTGACCAGCATCGGTATCAATCTGCTCAAACCGTGGCCACTTGCCGTCCTCGTCGACAGCGTCCTGGGCAACAAGCCGTACCCCTCCTGGCTGCCGGGGGCCGTGCAGGCCTGGTCGCAGCCAGGCCAGATCACTGCGATCATCGCAGCGTCGCTGGTGATCTACCTGGCCCACTCCACCGTCTGCGCCGGGCACGTGTACCTCACGATCGGCGTCGGACTCCGCGGCTTGCGGAGGGTGCGCGACGAAGTCTTCGGCTGGCTCCAGCGCCTCTCGCTGCGTTATCACCACGGCACCGAGGCGGGGGACATCATCTTCCGGGCCGGGACCGATACCTGCGCCTTTCAGATCCTGTTCCAGGAGGGGCTGCTGATCGTTGTCAGCGCCACCGGCACCCTCCTGTTCATGGCGGTCATGATGGCCCGCCTGAATCTGTATCTCACCGCGGTAGCTCTGATCGCGGTGCCGATCCTCCTCGTGTCGATCAAGGTCTTCGGCGGGGCGATGCGGTCGCGGGGGATGGCCGCCCAGCAAGCGGAGAGCAAGGTCTACTCGCTCATCCACCAGGGGATCACGGCCTTGCCGCTGATCCAGAGCCACGCGCGCGAGCACCACGAGCAGCGGCGCTTCACCACCCACACCGAGCGGGCGCGGCAGAACAAGATGGCGCAGCAGGGTCTGGAGGTCGTCTACTGGGGCTCGATCTCGGTCATCCTGGGCGCGTGCACGCTCGGCGTGACCTGGGTGGGCGCGCAGGAAGTGCTGGCGTCGAAGCTGACCCTGGGGGAGCTGCTGGTCTTCCTCGCGTATGTCGCCCAGCTCTTCGAGCCGCTCCATCAGCTCTCGAAAGTGGGCGCGACGTTGTCGAGCGCGAGCGCCAGCACGCGGCGGGTGTTCGAGATCCTGGACACGCCCGAAGAGGTGAAGGACCGGCCTGACGCGCGCCGGGTCCTCCAGGGACGGGACGTCGACGGGCCCGCTGAATTGCCGACGTCGGCCGACGACATGTTCGCGCCCGCCGGCGCTCCCGCGGTGCTGCCCGGTCGACCGCTCCAGATTTACGGCAACGTCGACTACGACGACGTCTCCTTCGCTTACGAGCCCTCGCGGCCGGCGCTCCGGCACATCAGCTTCAAGCTCCTGGCGGGGACGTCGGCCGCCATCATCGGGCCGAGCGGTGCCGGCAAGACGACCTTGTTGAATCTGTTGCCGCGGTTCTTCGACCCGTCGAGCGGCGCGGTGCTGCTGGAGGGCGTGGACCTGCGTGACCTCCGTCTCGAAGATCTCAGAGCACAGGTCGGCCTCGTCTTGCAGAAGCCGATCATCCTGCCCACCACCGTCGCCGAGAACATCGCCTACGGGAAGCCTCACGCGACCATGGCGGAGATCGAGGCCGCCGCGCACTACGCCAATGCCAGCGCGTTCATCGAGAAGCTGCCCCAGCAATACCAGACGGCGATCGGCGACGGCGGCGCGCGCCTGAGCGTGGGTGAGAAGCAGCGGATCAACCTGGCCCGCGCGTTCCTGAAGGACGCGCCGATCTTGTTGATGGACGAGCCGACGAGCGCGCTCGACGTCGAGAGCGAGGCCCAGGTCGTGGCCAGCCTATTCGCGCTAATGCGCGGCCGCACGACGCTGATGGTCGCCCATCGGCTCACCACCATCCGACGGGTCGACAAGATCCTGGTCGTCGAGAACGGACGCCTGACCGAGATGGGCGGCCCCGACGATCTCCTCGCTCAGCAGGGCTACTACGCGCGCGTCGTCAGCGGTCAGCTCGAGTTGTAGTCGTCGAGCCCCGCCGTCTCTTACTTCCCGCCGCGCGCCCGCTCGGCCGCCTCGCGCTCTCTCTGTTTGGCCTCGCGCTCGCGGGCGGCTTGCTCGAGCTGCCATCTTGCCCTGAACCGGTCGCCGGCCTCGGTCACCGCCGCGTCGATCCGTGTCGCCTTCTCGAGCACGTCCGAGGATTGCGCGCTCGATGACGTCGCCGCCTTGGCCGCCTTCACCATGTTCGCGTTGGCGCGCTCGAGGTTCTTCTGCACGGCCGCCATGGCGTCTCGGTGCTTCTTCCGCTCGGCGCCCTGGCCTCCCCACTCATTTGTGACGACGTCGAGGTACTCGCCTTGCTCTCGGGACAGGTCGGGCAGCGCCTTCGCGTCACCGGACGCCTTTTCAGCCGCGTCGGCGAGGCTCTTGCCTTTTCCACCGCCCTTCAGGGAGGTCCGGACGGACGTGATCTTGTCTCTCGTGATCTTGTCCGCTCGTTGCTGCTGATCCGGAATACCGCGCTCCTTCGCCTCGATCTCCCCGATCCGCTTCTCGTATGTTCTGAGCGCGTTATCGTAGCTCTCACGGATCTGCTCCCACTCGCCCGCCGGTGCGTCTGAGACGGCACTCAGCGTGAGCAGTAGCCCAGCCGTCAGGGTGGGAAGACATCGTCTCGCGGGGCCGCCGTGGTGCATCTGCCGCCTCACTTGATGTTCTGGATTTTACCCTGGATGGCATCGAGCCGGGCCGCCAGCTCCTTGAGCTGGCCGCCGAGGCTCTCGGAGAGCTGGCGCAGGGTGTCTTCCAGCCTGGCCGAGCTTGCGGTCAGCTCCTGGCTGGTCGCGGCCATCTTCCGCATGCCGTTCGAGCTCTCGACCACCAATTCGTGATTGAGCCACCCGAGCTGGGCCGTCTGCAGCATGAACTTGCGGACCGAGGCCAGATCCTCGGCGAGTGCGCGCATGTCGGCCAGCGCCTTGTCCGTGTCCTGCTTGGTCCCAGCGAGCTCACGCTGTACGAGACCCAATCGTTCCTCGATACGCCGGAGCTCGGTCGTGAGCGCGGCCGCCGACGTCCGTTGCTGTTGCAGATCACTCTGGGTGATGGTCTCGGGAGCCTTGGGGACGTCCGTCCGGTATACGAACGTGACCACCGGCGGCACCGATACGGGATTGGTCTGGCTCTCCGACGAGGTGGTGTACCGCCCCCAAGCATCGCCAGGACTATCGCCCGGCAAGAGCACAAGACGGCCATCCTGGGCGTCGAGAAAAGCCAGGGCGCCCAGGCTCCCGGACTGTCTCACCCCAGCCTGGATGGCGTCGGCGTGGGACGCCAGTGCTCGCTCTCGAGTCCTGATCGCCGCTGATTGCGCCGCCGGCACCAGCGAATGGCTCGCGCAGCCCACGACCACCAGCAAGAAGAGGATCAGGGGAATACCTGAGCCCAGAACGTACCGGCCCCGACTCCCTGTACGTCTGAGCGCCATGAGCAGTAGCTGGCGCATCGTGATTCCTCCGTCGCCTCTACCGGCGACCTTCAGCGCCTTCACGACACCTTCCCGGGCGGCCCGAAAAGTGGTGTCCGCGGCCAGGTCCCATACAATCATGACTTGGGACCTCACTATGGATCATTATTGCCAAGTGTTTCAAGCGAGCGCCATCGATAGCTCGCCACCGCCGAAAAACTCCTGTAGCGTCCCCCTGGTGTGGCGCTTTCGCGTCGCTGGCGATCGCTGCGCGTCGGTGATGCCACAGATGGAGTCTGCCGTGACGGCTCGTGGATAAGAACCACTCAGAAGGTCCGCCCAGGATCAGCTTGCGGCGAACGCTTCCCCGCGCCTGGGCCATGATCAGCCCGTACTGGTCCTCGGAGGACCGGTGGGCCGCCCGGGGGCTCCTCCTGGGTGTCGTGCTCCTCACGCTGGCCATGGTCTACCTCACGGTCCTCCTCAATCAATGGAACAACGCCTTCTACAGCGCTCTCCAGGACAAGAACATGGCCGCCTTTCGCGGCCAGCTCTTCCGGGTTACGTGGCTGATCACCATCTTCATTTTCCTCGCGGTGTACCAGGTCTATCTCAACCAGATGCTCGAGATCCGCTGGCGACGCTGGTTGACCGACCGCTACCTCCGCGCCTGGCTGACCGATGGCGCTTACTATCGCATGCAGCTCCAGGCGACCGAGACCGATAACCCCGACCAGCGCATCGCGGAAGACGTGCAGTTGCTCGCGGCCCACACACTCGGCCTCTTCACCGGAGGCCTGCGGGCAACCGTCACCCTGGTCACATTCGTCGCGATCCTCTGGGGGCTTTCCGGTTCCCTCCACGTCACGGTCGGGGAGTACGCCATCCGGTTGCCTGGCTACATGGTGTGGGTGGCCGTTCTGTACGCGATCCTCGGCACGTGGGTGACCGACTGGCTCGGCCGCCCGTTGGTGACCCTGAACTTCGATCGGCAGCGGTACGAAGCCGACTTCCGATTCAGCCTCGTTCGCTTCCGCGAGAACACCGAGGGCGTGGCCCTCTACCGCGGCGAGGCGGACGAGTTCCGTGGCTTTCGCGAACGGTTCGAGGATGTGGTGCGCAACTGGTGGGGCATCATGCTCCGGCAGAAGCGCATGACCTATTTCACCTCCGGCTACGGGCTCGGGGCGTGGATCGTCCCGTCCATCGTCGCGGCGCCCCGCTACTTCCGGGGCGAGCTCGGGCTCGGCGGGCTCATGCAGACGAGCCAGGCTTTTCAGCAGGTCCAGGACGCGCTCAGCTTCTTCGTCCAGTCATACAAGGAGATTGCGGCCTGGTGCGCGGTGGTCGAACGGCTCGCCGGCTTCGAGCGCACGCTCGAGCGGGTGCACCGTCAGGCGGCGAGCGGCTTTCGGCGCGTCGAGGGGCGTCCCACGCACCTGGCCGTCGCGGGTGTCGACCTCTATCGGCCCGACGGTCAGGTCCTTCTGGCGAACATCAATTTCTCGCTCCGGCGCGGCGACACCGTCCTCCTGAGCGGCGCGTCGGGCTCGGGCAAGAGCACGATCGTCCGTGCCATCGCCGGCATCTGGCCGTTTGGACGTGGCGAGATCCGCGCGGCGCGAGACGCCCGGATCCTGTTTCTGCCGCAGCGGCCGTACCTGCCGATCGGCGTGCTCCGCGACGTGGTGAGCTATCCGATGCCTGCTCGCGGTGTGGACGACGGGACCCTGCGCGAGGCGCTCGAGGCCGTGGGACTCAACGAGCTCGCGGTGCGCCTCGACGAGACCTCCCACTGGGCGCTTCGGCTCTCCCCCGGCGAGCAGCAGCGCATCGCCTTCGCGCGGGCCCTGGTCCAGAAGCCCGAGTGGCTCTTTCTCGACGAGGCGACTTCGGCGGTGGACGAGGCGACGGAGGCGCGCCTCTATCGGCTGGTGCGCGAGCGGCTTGCCGAGACGACGGTGTTCAGCATCGGCCATCGGGCGACGCTGCACGCCTTCCACACGCGCCGGCTCGTGGTACAGCTGGCCGGAAACGGCCCCGGCTCTATCGTGGAGCTACCTGCCGCTGCCGACTTCGGGTCGGAGCGTGACCCTCTCATGCGTGACGAGAGGACGAAAGACTGGTAGTCGCGCTGACTTCCTAGAGCCTCACCTCTTAGAGCCTCACCGTCCTGGCCTCCGCCGACGACCGCTCGATCGCGTCGATCAGGCGGTGTCGCGTCACCGCCAGGTCGAAGTCGGGATCGAAGTCGCGGGTATTGCCCATCGTGTCGACGAAGCGCTTGTAGGCCTGTGCGACGTTGATCGGTGAGCCCGCCGCCGTGCCGGCCGGCGCCAGCTTGAAGCGGCCCGGCACCTCGAGCTCCGTCGCGGCCGCCCGGCCTCTCGTTGCCAGGAGACGGTTCGGCCCGACGCTCAGCGCTCCGCCCGCCGCCAGGGTCATCGCCCCGGCGCGGCCGTAGATGTCCAGACGGCTGTGACCGCCGCCGAAGGGTACGCTCGCGATCTGCACGGAGACTTCAGCGCCATTTTGCATCCGTCCGGCAACGTTGATGACATCCGGTGAATCGACCGAGACGTTCTCGCCGGTCTCGCTGTGACGCCACGTCTTGATCCGCGTGGCGAGACGCGCCGAGACCTCCGCGAGCTCCCCGAGAACGGTGCACATGGCTTCGATGCCATGGCCTCCGGCGATCGTCAGCGTGTTGGCGCCGGCCTTCCGCTGGCCCTGCCAGATGCGGCCCGACCCGCGCTCGAGCTGAGCGGCGGCCAGCACGGTCAGATGAACGGCGAGAACCTCGCCGACGTAGCCGTCGTTGATCAGCTCGCGCGCATACATGACCGTGGGGTCACTACGCGCCTGGAGCCCGACGATCGTCCGCAGCGACTTCTCTCGCGCGAGGCCGGCCATCTCCTCCGCCTGCCTGAGAGTCGCGCCCAGAGGCCATTCGCAGAAGGTCGCCTTGCCCGCCCGCAACGATTTCATGACCAGGTCGTGATGCCCGGGCACCCGCACGCAGACGACGACGAGGTCGATGTCCGGGTGCTTGACCATGTCGTCCATGCTGTGGAACGCCAACGCGGCGCCGTACTTCTCCGCGGAGGCTCTCGCCGTCGCCTCGTGCGCCGTGCATACGGCCTTGAGCTCGTACTCCGGCAACGCATGCAAGGCCGGCACGTGCGCGTTGGCGCCCCAGCCGCTGCCGCCCGGCGTCACCGTCGCTCCAACGATCCCAACCCGAATCCTGCCGGCCATGTCAGATGACCTTGTCGGTCTTGAGCCGGTCGAGGTCCGCGGGGCCGAGCGACAGCCACTCCTTGTAAATCTCGCCGTTGTGCTGGCCCAGCAGCGGCGCGGGCCGTACCTGGGTCGGCGACTTCGAGAGCTGCACCGGGTTCGCCGGCATCGTGAACGAGCCCCAGCCCGGATGCTCGATGGTCGTGACCATGCCGCGCGCGATCAGGTGCGGGTCGCTCAGGATCTCCTGCGGCACCAGCACGGCGCCCGTGGGCACGCCGGCCTTCCCGAGATCGGCCATGACCTCGTGCTTCGTGCGCGTCATCGTCCAGGCCTCGACGAGGGCGTTGACCTGGTCCTTGTGGGCGGCGCGCCACTTCGGATCCGACCACTCCGGGTGGCCGATCAGGTCCGTGCGTCCGATCGTCTTGAGCAAGGCGTCCCACATGTGCGGGCGCACGGGCTGGCAGTAGATGTAGGCGTAGTCGTCGCGGCCGCCCGGCTTGCAGCGATAGATGCCCGAGGGCGACGTGTTCGCGATCTCGTTCCCGCGTCGCGGCTCGAAGTCGCCCGCCGCGTACGCGAGCCGCATGGCGATGCGGGAGAGATTGACGACGGCGTCCTGCATGGAGCACTCGACGCGCTGGCCATGCCCCGTCGCTTGCCGCTGCCAGAGAGCCGCCATCACGCCGAGCGCCGCGTGCATGCCCGTGCCCGAGTCGCCGATGGTGGGGCCGGGCTTGAGCGGCGGCGAGCCCGGGAAGCCGGTCAGCGCCATCGCGCCGCCCGTGGCCTGCGCGATCATGTCGAAGCTCTTGTACTCGCTGTAGGGACCGTAGTTGCCGAAGCCCTTCACGGAGAGATAGACCAGGCGCGGATTCAGGGCCGAGAGGGTCTCGTAGCCGAGGCCCATCTTCTCCATCCCGCCGGGCGCCTGGTTCTCGGCCACCACGTCGGCCCGCTTGACCATGTCGAGGAACATGGCCTTGCCCTGCGGGTGCTTGAGGTTGAGCGTGACGCTCTTCTTGTTGGAGTTGAGCAGGAGGAAGTAGCTCGAGTCGACGCCGGGTTTCTCGGCGCGACCGTACCGCCCGGGCTCCCCCTTGCCGGGCTCCTCGATCTTGATGACCTCGGCGCCGAGCCACGCGAGCATCTGGGTGCACGACGTGCCGGCCTCGAACTGGGTGAGGTCCAGGATGCGGATGCCGTTCAGCGCTGTGCTCATCGTCTTCCTCCCACGGGGATCATACCGCGGGGACGCGAGCCGCGGCGTTCTTCGTCTGCCAATCGCCGACCGTCGGCGGTAAACTTCGCGGATCAGGCCGGGCACACCGGCCTTCACAACGGAGGAACCATGGCAGACACGCCGATCCTTACGAATCCGCTGAAAGAGATGATGAAAGCCGGCAAGGTCGCGCTCGGGATGAACGTCCGCCTCGCGCGCTCGGGCGATATTGCGCGCATCGCGAAGTCGAGCGGCCACGACTTCATCTTCATCGACGGCCAGCACGCGATCTTCACCCTGGAGACCATCGCGCACATCGCGCACACCGCGCTCGGGTGCGGCATCACGCCCCTCGCTCGCGTCAAGAGCGTCGACGACCAGGACGTGCAGGTGCTGCTGGACAACGGCGTGATGGGCATCGTCTACCCGGACGTCAACACCGCCGCCGAGGCGCGCCGGGCGGTCGCCCGCGCCAAGTTTCCCCCGATCGGAAAGCGCTCCGCCGCGGGCGCATACCCGATGTTCGACTATCGCCCGGTGCCCGCGAGCCAGACGGTGTCGGCGCTGAACGACGCCACCCTGGTGGTGTGCATGATCGAGACGCCGGAAGGCGTGAACAACGTCGAGGAGATCGCCAAGGTGGACGGCGTGGACGTGATTCACATCGGCGCCAACGACCTGCTGACCGCGATGGGCAAGCCCGGGGCATTCGGCGATCCGGAAGGTGCCAAGGCGATCGATCGCGTCATCTCCGTCACCGCCGCGAGCGGAAAGATCCCCGGGATGGGCGGCGACCGCCACATCCCGCGCCAGATCGAGTACATCCGCAAGGGCGCGCGCTTCCTCACGACCAACAGCGAGATCGCGTTCATCATGGCCGAAGCAACGCGCGTGACGACGGAGCTGCGACGCGCGCTGGCGGAGACGTAAGCACAGGCGATGGCCGGATCCCTTGCGCGCCGGCAGCCCGCGCGTAGGATGATCGCGTGAGCCTGGACCCGGCACTCTGGCTACCCACGACGGCGGACGAGATCCGCGCGCGTGGCTGGGACGCGCCCGACGTCGTGTTCGTGACGGGCGACGCCTACGTGGATCATCCCTCCTTCGCGATGGCCGTGCTCTCGCGCGTACTCGAGTCGCAGGGGTTCCGGGTCGCGATCCTGCCGCAACCCGACTGGCGGAGCGCCGCGGCGTGGCGCGCGCTCGGGCGGCCCCGGCTCTTCTACGCCGTCTCGGCCGGCAACATGGACTCGATGATCAACCACTACACGGCGAACAAGAAGCGCCGCAACGACGACGCGTACTCGCCGGGTGGGAAGATCGGGCTGCGTCCGGATCGTCCTACTCCCGCCTACGCGCAACGGTGCCGCGAGGCGTTCCCGGGCGTGCCGGTGGTGATCGGCGGGATCGAGGCCTCGCTCCGGCGCATCGCGCACTTCGACTACTGGTCGGAGCACGTGCGGCCGTCGATGCTGGCGGCGAGCAAGGCGGACCTGCTCGCGTTCGGCAAGGGAGAGGCGACGATCGTCGCCATCGCGCGGCGGTTCGCCGCCGGACAGTCGGTGACGGCGCTGCGCGACCTGCGCGGCGTCGCGTACCTGCTCGGCGCCAGGGAGGCGCTGCCGGTCTGGCCCGGCGAGACGCTCGCGCTGCCGTCGCTGGAAGACGTGACGCGCGACCCGATGGCCTTCGCGCGGATGACCCGCACGTTCCATCACGAGACGAACCCGTTCAACGCCAAGCGGCTGACGCAGGCGCACGGCGACCGCACGCTCGTGCTCAACCCGCCGTGCCTGCCGATCGGCGAGGCGGAGATGGACGCGATCTACGACCTGCCGTACACGCGGCGACCGCACCCGC
>Ga0209055_1000985_pt1 | contig 19172 bp, 15 predicted proteins | sample GraSoiAngelo_110_FD_185875 | JGI IMG/M metagenome (GOLD analysis project Ga0209055, IMG submission 185875) | Grasslands soil microbial communities from the Angelo Coastal Reserve, California, USA - 14_0903_12_30cm (SPAdes) (version 2) | ecosystem: Environmental > Terrestrial > Soil > Grasslands ... | reverse complement strand
CGGGCGCGCTTTGCCGGGCGCCGTGTAGCCTTCGGGCTGGCCTCCGAACTGGCAACGGCGCTGGCGGAGTTGCCCGGCTCGGCGGGCATCTCGCCGGACGCGGCGTCCGCACTCGTGGCCCTGAACCCGACGTTGTCGGGTCGGTTCCCATCGTCGCTCGACACGACATCGGGGGGCGAAGCGCTGCGCCGGCGGGGCCTGGCGCTGCTCGAGCTCCTGGGATCCGTGAGCGAGGAGCAGCCGGTGGCACTGCTGTGCGATGACGTGCAGTGGATGGACCCAGCGTCTCAGGACCTGCTGCAATGGGTCTTCGGCAAGCTCGACCGGCTGCGGGCATTGAGCGTGACGACAGGGCCCGAGGCCCCGCGCGGCCCGGAGCATGCCACGACGAGTGAACGACTCGTCGTGTCACCGCTGTCGGTCGATGGCGTGCGGGCGCTCATCATGAGCGTCGGGGCGCTCCCGAGCGCCCGATGGGGGCGGACGCTGGCTGATCGGATCCACGCGGTGACTGACGGCCTGCCCAGGCGGGTCCTCGAGCTGCTTGAGCAAGGGCTGGCGACGGGCTGGCTGGCCCTCGGCCCCGCGGGATGGGAGACCCGAGATCCGGTCGCGATGGCACGCCACCTCTCGGTGTCGCCGGGGCGGGGGAGCACCGATGTGGTGGTGCTGCCATTCGTCGCTGCCGCACCTCAGCAGGGGCACTGGGCAATCGGCTTGACGGAGGGTCTCATCAGTGATCTGTCCCGTGTCTCCGCGCTCCGCGTGATCGGCTACCCGTCCGCCCTCCGCCTACAGGAGATGGCGGACGACCTGGCGTCGCTGCGAGCCGCGGTGAACGTACGGTATGTGATCCAAGGAAGGGTCCACGCCGACGGGGATCGGCTCCATGTGACCGCACAGGTCCGCGACGTGGCGACCGGTGCGGTGTTGCGAGACGAGACCTGCAGCGGAGGCAGTGCCGATCTCTTCGCGCTCCGCGAACGCCTGGCGCGTGCAGCGGTCCAGGCGTTGAACGTACGCGTCAGCCCCGGTGAGCAAGTAGCCCCCGTGGGCTCGTCAAATGCCGACGTCCACGCCTACGAGTGCTATCTGCGCGCGCGACAATGCATCTGGAGCTTCGCGCCCGGAGAGCTGCAACGTGCGCTGGCAATCTTGCAACATGGGTTGGAGGTCGCGGGTGAGAACGCCTTGCTGCGTGCGACACTCGGGACCCTGTACTGGAGCTTCGTGCAGTCGGGAGCCGATCTCGACGAGACGATGCTCGAGAGAGCCGAGGACTGCGCGAGCAAAGTTCTGACGCTGGACCCGAACCTGCCGCAGGGTCATTTCCTCGCCGGCTGCGTCGCGCAGACGCGAGGGCGTGCCCGTGATGCCGTAGGGCACCTGCGTCGCACGCTGTCGCTCGACCCGAATAACGCGGATGCCTTAATGATGCTCGGATACCGCTATGCGCAGGCCGGCAAGACGTTCGCGGCTCGCGCCCTGGCCGCACGGCTTCTGGAGCTTGATCCGCTCACCGGCATCAACCAAGTACTCCCCGGTTTCATCGCCATGGTCGAGGGGCGGTTCGAGGAGGCGGTCCCGGCCCACTACCGGGCGCAGCTGATCGATCGAAGTCCCCCTTCGGTGCTGGTCTACGCGATAGCGCTCGCGCGCGCCCACCGTCACGATGAAGCCCATCGTGTGATTGACGACTTGAGGCAGGACATGCCGGACACGCCGCCCACTCAGATCGCGACGCTTCTGCAGCACGCCCTCCGGGGCGAGCGCCGGGAAGTGGTTGACGCCGTGAGCCCGATGGTCGAGAGAAACGCCCGTCTAGTGGAGTATCTCGCGTGGCACCTGGGAGCGGGATATGCCCTGGTCGGGGAGACCGAACGCGCGCTCGCCTGGCTGGACCACGCCGCCAATATGGGGTTCGTCAACTACCCGTTTCTCTTGGCCGATCCGCTGCTCGAACCAATACGTGGCGAGCCCGGATTCGGCCTGCTGGCGGAGCGCGTAAAGCGCGACTGGGAAGCGTTTGAGGTGTGAAGCGGAGCGATTCTACCGCACCGACCCCAGGAGGTAAACCGCTGCCGCCAAAATGATCGGCGCCGAGTACACCCCCGGCATCGCCTTCCTCATATAGACCGACCCGCCCAGGTGCAGTAGCCCGTTTCCCGCCATCACCACGCCGAACACGTAGGCCGCCGGCCGCATCCCGGGCTCGCCCCGGAAAGCCGCGGGTGTGAGCGCGAACAGAAGCACCGTCACCGCGATCAATCCGCCGAGCCAGACGGGGAACGTGAACGTAGGGAGCGGCAGGAAGGGAAATCGCGCGCGGATCGCCCGCACGGCGGGATTGTACACGGAGAGAAAATCGGTCAGCGCCTCGTCCGCGACGTGAATACCGAGTGCGATGCACAGGGCAAGCCAAGCCGGCCCGAGAGTCATATCCGGTGCGGGCGTTCTAGGGCGTGGACGCCACGTTCTTCACCACCTGCCCCCCCTTCATCACGAACACCACGCGCCGCAGCGCCGTGATGTCCTCCGCCGGGTTGCCGTCCACCCCAATGAGATCCGCCTCGAGCCCCGGCGCGATCGCGCCGAGCGAATCCGCCAGCCCCAGCGACTGCGCAGAGCCGGACGTGGCGGAGACGATCGCCGCCATCGGGGCCTGGCCTCCCACCTGCACCCGGTAAATCAGCTCTTCCCAGTTCTTGCCGAAGGCGCCCGCCACGGCATCGGTACCGAACACGATGCGCAGCTTGGGACGGTGCAGGGCCTGCTTGAAGACGTCCAGCACGAGGGGGACGGCGCGATGCATCTGCGCGAACCCCTCCTCGGTGTAATTCTCGATTCCCAGGAAACGCGCCTTGTTGTCGAAGTAGTTCTGGAACACGAGATACAGGTTGGGATCGAAGAACACCTCGTGGTCGGCGATCAGATCGAGCGTCGCCGAGTCGAGCAGCACGCCGTGCTCGATCGACGTGGCGCCGGCGAGCACGGCGCGGCGCGCCGCCTCGGCCGCGTGCGCGTGCACCACGCAGCGCCGCCCCAGCGCTTTGGCTTCGCCGCACGCAGCCGCGAGCTGCTCCTGTGTGAGATTCGGCCCGCCGCCCTCGCGGATGCTCTTCGAACCGAGAATCTTGATCACGTTCGCGCCGGCCGCGACCCGCTGGCGGACGGCCAGCCGTAGGGCGTCCGCGTCTCCGTCCGCAGGGGTGATCCAGTCGAGCGACGTGATCACCCGCGGGCCCGGGATGGTCCCCCGGGCGATGGCGTCACGCAGCTCGTGATCGAGGTTTGAGCCGATGCTCTGCACGGTCGTGATGCCGGCCATGAGGACACGGTAGGCGTTCTCCTCGGCGTAGAGCACAGTCTCCTCGAGCGGCTCCTTGCCGCCGGGATCGTTGTGCGCCCGGCCGTCGGCGTCGAAATGCGACGTGAGGTGGACGTGCGTGTCGACCCCGCCGGGCATCACGGTCAGCGTGTGCAGGTCGTACGTCGCCGTGGGGAGCGCGCGGTCCAGTCGCGCGATCCGCGATCCAACGATGACGACGGTAGTGTTGCGCATCACGCCGCCGCGACCGTCGAGGACGGTGCCGGCGCGAATTGTGATGGTGGGCTCCTGGCCGAGCGCAAGGCGGGAGGCGGTGCAGGCGAGGGTGAGCAGCAGGTAGCAACGCGACATGGGTGAGCCTCCAAGCGAGGCAGCCCAATATGGAGCGCGTTCAGCAGCAGCGCACGCCTTTGCCCTTCGACTCGAAGAACTCCGCGACGTACTCCCGCTCGCTCAGCCTCGGCGGGTGCCCCGCGACCCGACAGTGCTCGAGGTACGCCCCGTAATCCGGCGCGCCGATGATGCGGCGCATGATCCGGGCGATGCGAGCGGCGAGGGGCAGGGCCGTTTCCCCTTTCCCGTCTCCCCTTTCCCGTTCAATCTCCTGTCGCATACGCCCGCTCCACATACGGGGTCTCGTGCGTCTCCGCCCGCTTGCGGCCCGAAAGGACCAGCCACCACTCCCGCAGCGACGTGACGATGAGAACCGCCACGACCGCCATGAACAAGAGCGCGACGAAGCTGTTCAGCCGGTCGTTGAAGATCAGCCGCCCGGCGTGGGCGTCGGCCGACCCGGCCAGTGATGCCGCATGCGCCAGAAACCCCAGCCGCGCATCGGCCGAGAACACCTTCTGCCACCCCGCCGTCATCGTGACCGCCACGAGCCACGCGAGCGGCGCGAGCGTGACCCAGGCGAACCGCTGCCGGCCCATTTTGATGAGAATTGTCGTGCCCACACACAACGCCACGGCGGCGAGCAGCTGGTTCGAGATCCCGAACAGCGGCCACAGCGAATTGATTCCGCCCAGCGGGTCGACCACGCCTTGATACAGGAAGTAGCCCCACCCAAGGACCACACACGCGCTGGACGCGATCACGCTCGGATACCAGGACGTCTCCCCGAACCGAGGCCACACGTGCCCCACGATCTCCTGCAGCATGAACCGCCCCACACGCGTCCCGGTGTCGATGGTCGTGAGGATGAACAGGGCTTCGAACATGATGGCGAAGTGGTACCACAGGGCGTCGAGCGTCCTACCGCCGAGCACACCGGTGGCGCTCGCGAAGATCTGGGCCATGCCGACCGCGAGCGAGGGCGCGCCCCCCGAGCGGGCGATGAGCGTGGCCTCCCCCATGCGGGCCGCGAGCGCCTGCATCGTCTCCGGGGAGACCACGAAGCCTGCCTGGCCCAGCGCCTGCGAAGCCTGCGCCAGCGCCGCCGGCGTGGTGTTCATCGCGAAGTAGACGCCAGGGTCGAGTGTGCACGCCGCGATCATCGCCATCACTCCCACGAACGACTCCATCAGCATGCCGCCGTACCCGATCAGGCGGGCGTCGGACTCGCGCGCGAGCATTTTCGGCGTCGTGCCGGATGCGACGAGCGAGTGGAAGCCCGAGATCGCCCCGCAGGCGATGGTGATGAACGCGAACGGGAACAGCTTGCCCGCGAACACCGGACCCTCGCCCAGCGTGGCGAACGGCGTGAGCGCCGGCATCCGGAGCGGAGGCAAAATCACCAGGATCGCGACCGCGAGCACCAGGATGGTGGTGATCTTCAGGAAGGTCGAGAGATAGTCGCGCGGGCACAGCAGCATCCACACCGGAAGCACCGAGGCGATGAACCCGTAGGTCACCATGATCCACGTGAGGGTCGTAGCGCTGTGGGTGAACAGCGGGGCGAGATGCGGCTGACCCGCGACCCAGCCCCCGGCCACCAACGCCCCGAGCAGGAGGACGGCCCCCGCGGCCGATGCCTCCCCCACCTTTCCCGGACGCCACCTTTTCATCCACCACCCCATCAGCAGCGCGATCGGCACCGTGCACGCGAGCGTGAACAATCCCCAGGGCGACGCCTTGAGGGCATTGACGACGATCAGGGCCAAGACCGCGAGCAGGATGATCATGATGAAGAGCACCGCAAGCATCGCGGTGGCGCCCGCGGCGGGATTCACTTCCTCCTTGGCCATCTGGCCGAGCGACTTGCCGTCGCGCCGCAGCGAGCAGAACAGGATCGTGAAGTCTTGCACCGCGCCGCCGAGCACGACGCCGATCACGAGCCACAGCGTGCCGGGCAGGAAGCCGAACTGCGCCGCCAGCACCGGGCCCACCAGCGGCCCCGCCCCGGCGATGGCGGCGAAATGGTGCCCGTACAGCACCCACTTGTTGGTGGGGACGAAGTCACGCCCGTTGTTGTGCCGTTCGGCGGGCGTCGCACGCCGGTCGTCCAGCCCGAATACGCGAGACGCCAGAAACCTGGAGTAGAAGCGGTACCCGATCGCGTAGGTGCACACCGCCGCGGTGAGGAGCCACGCGGCGTTCACCGTCTCTCCCCGCGATAGCGCGAGCACGCCGAACGCGGCGGCCCCGAGCGCGGCAACGGCGCCCCACACGACCAGCGACGCGAGCCGATTCATGGGGCCTAAGTTACGCCGGCATCGTTGTGGCTAAAAGTGCGTGCCTCGGGTTGGGGCAGCGATGATAGCCTGGAAGCGCGGATGTCCCCGCAGCGGGTCGAGATCGGGGTCGCGCTCGAGCCATTCGCCGCCCGGCAACCCCAGCTTGGCGCCGCGCTCGAGGCAGTCCAGCGCCGCCTCGACCTCACCCAGATCGGCGAAGACGCAGGCGACGTTGTAGGCCACGGCCGGGTCGTCCGGCTCCATGGCCAGCGCCCGTTTGGCCCATTCCTCGGCACGCGCGCGGTCATGCAGGCGCGCCCACATGCCGGCACCGAGGTAGAGGGCGCGGACGTCGTACGGGTTCAGCTCGAGGTGCCGCTCGACCTTCTCGGCCGCGCGTCGGGTCGCGGCCTCCGCCTCGGCTGGTCGTCCCAATCGCTCGTACACCATGACGACCATCGCCGCCGCCTGGTAATCCTCCGGACGCACCGCGATCGCGTGCTCGAACATCTCTGCGGCGCTGACGAAATTCCCGTTCGCGAACGACGCACGGGCGTGAAAGTAATACGCCTCGAACAGCTTCGGGTCCAGCTGGATGGCTGCCTGGAACTCGCGTTCGGCCTCCTCATAGCGGCCATTCACGGCCAGCGCGAGGCCGCGTGACGCGTGCGCTTCGGCAGCCTCAGGGTCGAGCTCCAACGCCTTTCGGCTCGCCTCGTCCGCCCCCCGAGCGTTCTCCTCGGTCGCGTCAAGGTGGTGGAGCATCGACCAGCAATCTGCGATCGCCGCGTGGGCGCGAGCATAGGCCGGGTCGATCTCCACGGCTCGCTGGAACATCTGCCGCGCCGCCTCGAATCCCTTGCGTCGGAATTGGTGGAAAAGCTGGCGCCCGCGCAGGAAAAAGTCGTAGGCCTCGAGGCTCTTGGTAGGCGGCCGTTCCCGGGCAAGCTGCTTGGGCTCCGTGAGCACGACCTGGAGCGCGCGGGCGACGCTGCTCGCAATCTCGTCCTGGATCGCGAAAACATCCTCGAGATCTCGGTCGTACCGCTCGGACCAGATGTGATACCCGTCCGCCACATCGATGAGCTGCGCCGTGATGCGCAGCCGGCGCCCCGCCCGACGGACACTCCCTTCCAGGACTGTGGCGACGTTCAACTGCCGGCCAACGGTCCGCACGTCCAGGGTCTTGCCCTTGAAAGCGAAGGCCGACGTGCGCGCGACGACGCGCAATGCCTTCACCGCGCTCGCCGCGGTGATAATCTCCTCGGTCATCCCGTCGCTGAAGTACTCGTCCTCCGGATCGTGGCTCAGGTTGGCGAACGGTAGCACGGCGACGGAGTGTTCCGGCGCCGGCAGGCTCGGCGCCTCGAGGGCCCGGACGAACTCCCCGGCCGTGCCGAAGCGGTCAGCTGGGGACTTGGCGAGGGCCCGCGTCAGGGCGCGTTCGACGATCTCCGGTACGCCCTCTCGCACTGCCCGCACCAGCGGCACCGCCTCGGCGACATGGCGCGCCATCACGACCCGCGCCGATGGACCGGCGAACGGAGGCTGTCCCGCCAGCATCTCATAGACCACGCAGGCCAGGCTGTAGAGGTCGCTCCGCGGGTCCAGCCGAGCGTCGGCGGCGGCCTGCTCGGGGCTCATGTAGGCCGGTGTGCCGACGGCCAGCCCGGTGGCGGTGAGCGCGTCCCCTGCCGCCTCGCTGACCGCGCGAGCGATCCCGAAGTCGGCGACAAGGGCATGCCCATGGGAGACAAAGATGTTCTCGGGCTTGATGTCGCGGTGGATGACCCCCTGTGCGTGAGCGTAGTCGAGTGCGTCGGCGACCTCGCGCGCGACCCGGAGCGCCTCCTCTAGGGAGAACTGCGGCCCCTCCTCGAGCCGCTTCCGCAACGTCTGGCCCTCGACGTGGGGCATCACGTAGTACAGCAGGCCCGCTGCTTCGCCGGAATCGTGGAGCGGCAGGATGTGCGGATGTGTCAACCGGGCGGCGATTTCGATCTCGCGCAGGAACCGGGCGCTGCCGAGCGAGGCGGCGAGCGCCGGGTCAAGCACTTTGAGCGCGACGCTGCGGTGGTGCCGCAGGTCCTCGGCGCGATAGACCCACGCCGTACCACCGCGCCCCACCTGGCCTGCGATTCGGTAGCGACCGGCTAACGCCGCCTGCAGGCGCTGCTGGAGCTCTGGCATCGGCGCTCTCCCTCAACGATCCATAACGCCTAAGTTACGGCGCGCCTTGCCGATGTTCAATTTCGAACATAGGTTCGAAAGCTTGACACCAACGTCCCCTTGGCTCACGGCCGCGCGCGAGGCGACTCGCGTCGTGGCGCCCCAGACGGAGCCGCGGCCCGAGCAGCAGCGCCTCGCTGAGACGATCCACGGGCGCGTCGTGGTGGTCACCGGCGGTGCGACCGGCCTGGGCCGCGCCACCGCGCTCGAGTTCGCCCAGCGCGGCGTCGCGGTGGCCATCAACTACGTCGACCTCCCCGATCGCGACGTCGCCGCCCAGGCGCTGCTCACCGAGACGGCGATTCGCGCCCTCGGCGTGCCGGTGTATTGCGCTCGCTGCGACGTGCGCAACCACGCCGAAGTCGAGAAGTTCGTCACCACCGTGCGGGAGCGTCTGGGAGGCGTGCACTACCTGGTCAACAACGCCGGCGTGGCGCACGACGGCGCGCTGTGGCGCTTGAGCCCCGAGGCGTGGCAGGAAGTGCTCGACACCAACGTCACCGGGGCCTTCAACTGCATCCAGGCCGTGGCCGGCTCCATGCGGGCCCAGCGCTACGGTAAGATCGTCAACGTCGCCAGCCATCAGGCCTTTCGCCCTGGGTTCGGCATCGCCAACTACGCCGCCAGCAAGGCCGCGCTCATCGGGCTCACCCGCTCGGCGGCCGTGGACCTGGGCCCGTCCAACGTGAACGTGAACGCCGTCGCCCCCGGCTTCGTCAAGACGGATCTCCTCTCCAAGCTGCCGCGCGAGGTGCTGGAGCGGGCCGAGCACGAGTCGGTGCTGGGCCGGGTGGCTGAGCCAGAGGACGTGGCGCGGGTGATCGTGTTCCTGTGCAGCGAGGAGGCGCGCCACGTGACGGGACAGGTGATCGTGGTGGACGGGGGACTCACGCTCGGTTCTTGAAAAACCGCGGCGCGAACACGATATTGCGCGCCGTGACTAATCCATTGCAAATCAAAAGCTTAGTGCGTGGTGCGTGGTGCGTGGTGGCCTCCGCTGTGGCGGCCGCATGCGGACACACCTCCCAGACGCCGACCCCCGAACCCACCGCCCCTCTCCCCACCGCCGGCGTCGCCGCACAGCAAGTGGGGATCACGCCCCTCACGCTCATCGTTGCGGAAGATTCGCTTCACTGGCAGGCGCTGTTGGGGGAGCGGCGGGCGGCGCTCGCCAGGGGCGACAGCGTGATCGGCACGCTGCTCAAGACCCGGGCGCCGGAAGTCACGTGGCTGTTCCCCGACGAGCTGCGGCGGGCCGCCCGGCGGGCGCCGGGGATTGCGCCCGATCCCGATCAGATGGGCACGGCTCTCCTGCTGCGAGGCGGCGGGCGGGAGGAGATGGTGCGCGACCCCCTCCGCAGTGAGCTGCGGACGCTCGCCGCGTTGGTGGGGGCGGGCGGTGGACGCTTCATGCTCGTGCCGGCGGGCCTGGTGTTCAGGCGGACGGGCGGTCCGCCGGCCCGCCCGTCGGGCACTGCCGAGCTCACGGTCGTGATGGTGGACGTCCGCACCGGCCGGGTCGGGTTCCGGACCGTGGCGCGGGGTGAGGGGGACGATCCCTGGACGGCGCTCACGCGCGCCGTCAAGAGCCTCACGCCGGGGCTGCCGTGAAGCGTGAGGCAACTCTCATCGCCGGCGATGGAATCGGGCCCGAGATCACCGAGGCGACGCTGTCCGTGCTCGATGCGCTGGGAGTGGAGTTCGACTGGGACGAGCAGTACGGTGGGATGAGCGCCGTAGACAAGGCGGGCACGCCGCTGCCCAAGGCCACTCTCGACTCGATCCGGCGCACGGGCCTCGCGCTCAAGGGCCCGCTCACCACCCCGGTGGGCGGGGGATACCGCTCGGTGAACGTGGCGCTGCGCCAGGAGTTCGAGCTGTACGCCAACGTGCGCCCCGTCAAGTCGATCGTTCCCGGCGGCCGCTACGTCGACGTAGACTTGGTCATCGTGCGCGAGAACACGGAAGGGATGTACGTGGGGTTCGACCGGACTTTCAAGGTCGGGAACGACCCCAAAGCGCTGGCCCAGGCGACCTCGGTCATGACGCGCGAGGGCTGCCGGCGTATCGTGCGCTACGCGTTCGACTACGCGCGCCGGCACGGGCGCAAGAAGGTGACGGTCGTCCACAAGGCCAACATCCTCAAGGCGACGTCGGGGTTGTTCCTCGAGACCGCGAAGCAGATCGCCGCCGAGTATCAGGGGCAGATCGCTTCGGACGACAAGATCGTCGACAACGCCGCCATGCAGCTCGTGATCAACCCGGCCCAGTTCGACGTGATCGTCACCACCAACCTGTTCGGCGACATCCTCTCGGACGAAGCCTCGGGATTGGTGGGAGGGTTGGGGTTGGCGCCCGGCGCGAACATCGGCGAGCAGGCGGCGATCTTCGAAGCGGTCCATGGCTCGGCGCCGGACATCGCGGGGCAGGGCATCGCGAACCCCGCGGCGCAAATGCTCGCGGCCGCGATGATGCTGGACCACATCGGCCAACTCCAGGAAGCGGGCCGGCTGCGCCGCGCGCTGGAAACGGTGATCGTGAAGGACAACGTCCGGACCAAGGATTTGGGGGGCAGTGCTTCGACCACCGACTTCGCCCGGGCTGTGGCCCGGCGCGTCTAGCCATCCGTGTGCCCGCTGTGGCGAAATCACGGCCGGCATCGCGCTGGGGGAGCTGTGCGCGAAGTGCACGCGAGACGTCACGCGAAAGGCGTCGCGGATCGGGCGTCTCATGGCGATCGTGACTACCCTGCTCGTGGCGGGGTATCTCATGCTCACCCTCCGGTCCGTGGCACCGGCGTGGCAAACTACGGCCCGCACGGTGGGCGCGGTGGCGACGGTCGCGTGGTACCTGCTGACGGTTCGCATCGTACAGAGGATTGCGCTCGAATGGCTCAAATCACGGCGTCCGTAGTTGTCGCGGTCCTCGCAGCGATCGCGGGCGGCGCGCCGCTCGCTGGACAAACGTCGCTTTCCATTTACAGCGACGGCCGTGTGGTGGTGCGGCGCAGCTTGCCTCAGTCCCTCGAGAAGGGTCGGAACACGGTCGGCCTCAAGCTCGACGGACTGGATCCTGCGACGCTATTCTCCCCGGACACGTCGGTCGCCCTGGTCTCTGCGGTGCTACGCCCGGCGACGGACCGAGCCGGGGCGCTGGCCCGTGCGGCCGGACAGTCCCTGGCATTTGTCCGGATGCGGCCGGGCGGTGGGGCGGACACCGTGCGCGCCACGGTGATCCGCACCGAGCCGCCGCAATATCGGCTACCGGATGGCCGTTTCCTCCTGTCGGAGCCCGGAGAGCCCCTGTTTCCGGCCGATCTCGTCCGCACCGGGCCCGAGGTATCGGTGGCGCTGGAGGCGGCGCGCGCTCGACCGCGCACGGACCTCGCCTACGTCGTCGACGGGGCGGCGCGATGGCAGGCGGTATACCAAGCCGTTCTGCTGGGCGTAAAGTGCCAGGTGTCCGGAACGGCGACGATCTCGTCTCAGACGCTTCGCGTCGACAGCGCGGACGTGCAGCTCGTCGCCGGATCGATCAACCGCGCACGGCTTGCGCCGCCGGCCCCACAGCCGTTCGCCGGTCGGGCCCTGCAGCTGCAGGCGGTAGTCGTCGGCGGAAACGAGGCGAGCGAGGAAGCCGTGGGTGAGACGCATGTCTACCAGCTGCCCGGCAGGCAATCGCTCGAGCCCGGCGTCTCGGTCAGCGTGGCGCTTTTCCCGGGGGCGACTACCGCCTCTACGCAGGAGTTCGTCGTGCCGGGCCCGTTGCCGTCGCGTGGGTTCCCGGGCCAGGCCCCTGGTGAGCCGGATCGCGTGCCGGTGCAGGTGTGGTACACTCTTAAGCACGGCCACGGCACGGCGTTCGGCGATCGCCCTCTGCCTGGCGGCACCGTCCAGCTGTATCAGGCGGACTCGGCCGGGCGGCTGCAGCTCCTGGGTGAGGCCCGGATCACCCACACCGCCCCCGGACGCGACGTGCGGGTTCAGTCGGGCGATGCGTTCGACGTCACCGCGGAGCGCGTGCAGACCGACTACAACCAGGAGCAGCTCGCGCCCCCCAAGCGCGGGATGGCGCCGCGGCAGCGGATCACCGCCGCCTACCGGGTCACGATCGCGAACGCCAAGCCCCAGGCCGTGTCGGTCGACGTCCGCGAGGCACGCTTCGGCGTGTGGCGGGTGACCGACAGCAGCGTCCCCGCGGAGAAGCTGTCGGCCACGGAGGTGCGGTTTCGCGTGAGCGTGCCGGCCAACGGCGACGCGACTCTCACGTACAGCGTCGAGGCGGAGTCGTGACCGTTCAACTGTTGCACCTCTCCGATCTCCACTTCGGTGGGCTCGCCAACATCGAGCAGATCGAGGCGCTCGAAGCCATGATCCCCGACCTGCGGCCCGACGCGGTGGTGATCACGGGAGACATGTCGCAGCGGGCGCGCCACGGGGAATTCCAGCGGGCGCGGGCCCTGGCGCAGCTCGCGGCCCGGACGGCGCCGGTGCACGTGATGCCGGGAAACCACGACGTCTGCTGGTGGACGCGGCCGCTGATCCCATTCGGGAAAGCGCCGCTGTACGCGAAGTACGCGCGTTATTTCGGCGACGACCTGGCGCCGACGCTCACGATTCCCGGCGCGGTGATCGCGGGTGCCCTCACGTCACACGGCGTCGCGTGGGGCTCGCTCACGCCGCGCCCACGCGACCTCGCCGTGAAGGGCCATCTGCCCACGCGCGAGGTCGAGCGGGTGCGTGGCGTGTTCGCCGCCGCGGCGCCCGAGCAGGCCCGGGTGCTCGCCCTGCACCACAACGTGCTGCGCGGCGAGATCTCGGGGCGCATGGGGCTCGCTCGCTGGCGCCGGGCGCAGCGCCGCATCGCGGCGTGTGGCGCCGAGGTCGTGCTGTGCGGGCATGACCACCAGGAAGACGCGGAGCTGCTGGACGGCCGGGTGGTCGTCTCGACGGCCGGGACGCTGTGCCGGCGCACTCGCGGGGGCCGTCCCACCAGCTTCAACTTCGTCACGATCGAGCCGACCGCGGTCCACATCACGTTTTTCCGCTGGGACGGCGAGGGCAAGTTTCGGGCGTCGGACACCGCGGCGTTCGCGCGGCCGGGGGCCTCCGCGGCGCCCGCGGCCGCGGCCAGTTAGTCTTGACGCATCCCGACACGACACCACGCGAGTTGAGGCACATATGGCAGCCAAGTTTCAGGGCGTCGACTTCTACGACGTCGACGGCCTGCTCTCCGAAGAGGAGCGGGCCGTGCGCGACACGGTGCGCTCCTGGGTCGACGAGCGACTCATGCCGATCATCGGTGAGCACTACGTCGAGGGTCGTTTCCCCAAACAGCTGATCCCGCAGATGGCCGAGCTCGGGTTGTTCGGCGCCAACCTGCCGGAGGAATACGGGTGCGCCGGGCTCAACAACGTGGCGTACGGCCTGATCATGCAGGAGCTCGAGCGCGGCGACTCCGGCGTGCGCTCGTTCGCATCGGTGCAGGGCGCCCTCGTGATGTATCCGATCTACGCGTTCGGTTCGGACGAGCAGAAGCGGCGCTGGCTGCCCAAGATGGTGTCGGGCGAGGTGATCGGCTGCTTCGGACTCACCGAGCCCGACTACGGCTCGAACCCCGGGGGCATGATCACCGTGGCGAAGGAGACGAAGGACGGCTGGGTGCTGAACGGCGCCAAGATGTGGATCACCAACGGCTCGACCGCGCAGGCGGCGATCGTGTGGGCCAAGACCGGCAAGCTCGACGACGTGAACTCGATCCGCGGGTTCATCGTACCCACGGACATGAAGGGCTTTTCGGCCAAGGACCAGAAGGGGAAGCTGAGCCTGCGCGCCAGCGACACGAGCGAGCTGGTGCTCGAGGACGTGTGCGTGCCGAAGGACGCGCTCCTTCCCAAGTCGTCCGGCCTCAAGTCGCCGCTGATGTGCCTCACGCAGGCGCGCTACGGCATCGCCTGGGGCGCGGTGGGAGCCGCGATGGCGTGCTACGACGAAGCGGTCGGCTACGCCAAGAACCGCCTGATGTTCGGGAGGCCCATCGGCGGCTTTCAGCTGCAGCAGGCGCGGCTCGCGGAGATGCTGACCGAAATCACCAAGGCGCAGCTCTTGTGTCTGCAGCTGGGGCGGCTCAAGGACCAGGGGAAGGCGACGCCGCAGCAGGTGTCCCTCGCCAAGCGCAACAACGTGAACATCGCCACGGACGTGGCGCGCGAGACGCGCCGCCTGCTGGGCGCCAACGGCATCCTGGCGGAGTATCAGGCGATGCGCCACCTCGCCAACCTCGAGTCGGTGTACACGTACGAGGGCACGCACGACGTGCATACGCTCATCTTGGGCCAGGAAATCACGGGGCTGAGTGCGTTCAACTGAATGTGGAATGCGGAATTCGGAATGCGGAATTGAAAGGAAGGGTCGCTCGCTATCGGAAGGCTCCACTGACATTCCGCATTCCGCATTCCACATTCCGCACTTGCTCGTGGGGCGTCCTGTTGCTGGCTCTCGCGACCCCGCCCGCCAGCGCTCAGCATCCCGATTCTGTTCCCAGCGACACCCTCGCCCCCGTCGTGGTCACCGGTGTTCGGCTGCCCACCACCGGCGAGACCGCCCGGGGCCTGACCGGCCAGAGCGCGGTGCTCGACGCGACCGATCTGGACGCGCGCGGCGTCAGCACGCTGGCCGACGCGCTCGAAATGCTGCCCGGCGTCACGACGTCCGACGAGCTCGGAGCAGCCGCGCAGCTCGACGTCACGCTGCGCGGCTTCCAGGTGTCCCCTACCATCGGGCTGCCCCAGGGCATCACGGTGTACGTGGACGGCGTGCGCGTGAACGAGCCCGACGCGAACGAGGTGAACTTCGATCTCTTGCCGCTCGAGGACGTCGAACGCGTCGAGGTGTCGTACGGCCCGTCCGTGCTGCTGGGGCGCAACTCGCTGGGCGCGGCCGTCAATCTGGTGACGCGGCGGGGCCGCGCCCCCGCCACGCGGGAGATCGAGCTGTCGGGCGGCAGCTACGGCCGCTACGAGGTGAAGGCCAACGCTGGAGACCGGCTCGGCGTCTGGGATTACTACGTCGGCGTGCGCTACGAACACGAGGATGGCTGGCGCCAGGCGACGACGAGTCGCATCGGAACGCTGTTCGCCAAGCTGGGCCTGCTGGCGGGCGGATGGAACGCGACCCTGAGCTACAGTGGCGCCACGAACAAGATCCACCAGGCCGGCAGCCTGCCCGACAACGTGGTCGACACGCGTCCCGACAGCAATTTCACGAGCGGCGACTATTTCGCGCCGCTGGCGCACCAGCTGACGCTCAACGCGCAGCGCGCCGTGGGGAGCGCGCAGCTCTCCGCCAACCTGTTCGGGCGGCGGCTCGACACGGACCAGTTCAACGTGAACGCGGCGCCGCCGGACTCGCGTCAACGGAATCACGAACGCATCGGGGGAGGCGCGGCACAGCTCTCGGGCACGAAGCCGGTGCTGCAACGGCCGCTTCGCTGGTTCGCGGGCCTCGACGGGCAGTACTCTCAAACCGTCGTGGGTCTCTATGCCGTGCGCACGGGTGGGGCGGACTCGCTCAGCGACTCGGTGCGGGCGAACGAGCTGGACCTCGGGGCGTTCGCCGGCGTGAGCTGGGCGGTCGCGCCGGCACTCGAGGCGACCGTCGTCGGACGGTACGACTACATCCGGCTCCCGTACGAGGATCTTCTCGACCCGAGCCAGAGCGGGCTGAACGTGTTCCGGCGGCTCAGCCCCCGGGTCGCCTTGTCGTGGACCCCCGTCGCCGGGCACGAAGTGTACGGCTCCCTGAGCGGCGGCTTCCGCACGCCCGCCCTCGTGGAGATCGCGTGCAGCGACCCGACCGCCGCGTGCCCGCTTCCCTTCGCCCTGGGGCCCGATCCCGCCCTGCGGCCCGTGATCGCCACGACCTACGAGGTGGGTTGGCGGCGTGGCTCCGCGGGGGCCCGGCTCGGCCTCGCGGCGGACGCGTATCTCACGAACGTGCGCGACGACATCTTCTTCGTGGCGCCCACGGCCACGACCGGCTACTTCCAAAACATCGGCGCGACGCGCCGGGCGGGCTTCGAAGCGTCGGCCCGCTGGACGGGGGCGTCGAAGCTCCAGTGGTACGCGAACTACGGCTACACGGCCGCGACCTTCCGGACGTCCGCCGTCCTCGCCACCGGGCGCGCCCCCGGCAACGAGACCGTGGCTCCCGGCGACCGGATCCCGATGATCCCGGCGCACCGCGCGAACGCCGGCGTGTCCGTGCCCGTTGCCGGCGACGGCTGGCGCGTGCGTCTCGACGCGCGCTACGTGGGTCCGCAGTACGTACGCGGCGACGAGGAGAACGTGGAGCGCAGGCTTCCCGACTACGCTGTGGTCGATGCGTCGCTCGACGCCGAGTTAGGCCGCTACCGCGTGCGCATCGCCGTACCGAACGTGCTCGATCGCCGCTATGTGACGTTCGGGACGTTCGCGGCGAACCCCACCGTTGCGGGCGACCCGGTCCAGCGGTTCCTGACGCCGGGTGTGCCGCGCCACGTGCTGCTGAGCCTAAGTACGGACTTCTAAACGTTGCACGACGCCACGACGCTACGTTATACGATGGTTGCCGGATGAGATTCCGTAGGTTTGCTTTCCTGCGCCGAATTGTGTTTCACCACTTGCAACGTAGAACGTGGCGTCGTAGCGTCGCCTCTTATGAAAATAGCCGTGTGTATCAAGCGCGTGCCAGACTCTGAAACGCGCGTGAAGATCGCCTCCGATGGCAAGTCGATCGACGAGGCGGGCGTCAAGTTCATCCTCAATCCGTACGACGAGTTCGCCGTCGAAGAGGCGCTGCGACTGAAGGAGAAGGCCGGCACCGGCGAAGTGGTCGTCGTGGCGCTCGGATCGGTCGCCGCGCAAGAGACCATCCGCACCGCCCTCGCGATGGGAGCCGATCGCGGCGTGCTGCTCCAGTCCCAGGGACTCCCCCCCGACGGCCTGGAAACGGCGAAGGGCCTCGCGGCGGAGCTCAAGGACGCCGGCTTCGACCTGATCCTGTTCGGGAAGATGGCGATCGACGATTACAACCATCAGGTCGGTCCGATGGTGGCCGAGCTGCTCGACCTGCCCTGCGTCACGACCGTCGCTCACCTCGAGATCGCCGGCGGCAGGGGGACGGCGGAGCGCGAGATCGAAGGCGGCGTCGAGGTCGTGGAGTTCCCGCTGCCGGCCGTGCTCACCACCGACAAGGGCTTGAACGAGCCGCGCTATCCCGCGCTCAAAGGGATCATGGCGGCGAAAAAGAAGCCGCTCGAGGTCAAACTCACCGCGCCCGGCCCGGGAGCGCTGGAGATCATCGCGCTCACCCTGCCCCCCGAGCGACAGGCGGGCAAGATCGTGGGCGAGGGCTCCGCGGCGGTTGCCGAGCTGGTGCGGCTGCTGCGCGAGGAGGCGAAGGTCCTGTGAGCAACGTCCTCGCCGTGCTCGAGCAGCGGGACGGCGCCATCCGCAAAGTTTCCCACGAGGTGGTGACCGGCGCCCGGCGCCTGGCGGACGCGCTGGCTGCGAGCGCCGGCGTGGAGGCCCTGGTCCTCGCGGCCGGTACCGTGCGGGGCGCGGACCAGCTGGGCGCGTTTGGCGCGGACAAGGTGATCACGCTGACGCATCCGGGGTTCGGCATGTACGCGCCGGAGGGATACGCCCGGGCGATCGTCGACCGTGTGAACGCGGCCAACTTTGGGGCCGTCGTGTTCGCGGCGAGCGCCACGGGAAAGGACCTCGCGCCTCGCGTCGCCGCCCGGCTCGGGCGGCCGCTCGTCCAGGACATCACCGACGTGAGCGTCGCAGGCGGCGCGGTGATCGCGATTCGCCCGGTGTATGCCGGCAAGGCGCTCCTCAAGGTGAGGGTCGTCGGGAGCCCCGCCGTGCTGTCGCTGCGGCCTAATGTGTTCACTCCGGTGCACCGCCCGAAGGCCGGCGCACAGGAAAGCGTGCCGGTGGGTGGCTCTGCGGGTCGCGTGGTCGTCACGCAGATCAAGGCGGCGCCCGCGGGCACCCTCGACGTGGCCGAGGCGCCGATCATCGTGTCCGGCGGCCGGGGACTCAAGGAGCCGGCCAACTTCACGGTGCTCGAGCAGTTGGCCGCGGCGTTCGGCGGCCGGGCGGCCGTGGGTGCGTCCCGGGCCGTGGTGGATGCGGGGTGGCGCCCCCACGCCGATCAGGTGGGCCAGACCGGCAAGACGGTGAGCCCGACCCTGTACGTAGCGGTGGGGATTTCCGGCGCGATTCAGCACCTCGCGGGGATGCGCACGTCCAAGGTCATCGTCGCGATCAACAAGGACAAGGACGCGCCGATCTTCAAAGTGGCGGACTACGGGATCGTCGGGGATCTGTTCGAGGTGGTGCCGAAACTCACGGAAGAGATCAAGAAGCTCCATGGATGAGGCGGGAAACGGGAAAGGGGAAACGGGAAAGGTGATTCCCGCGAAGTATCAACCTCCCCTGCCGCTCGACAGGCTCCTGCTCCCGGTTGGCGTCGAGGGCGCCGGTGACCGCATGGAGCTGGACGTCGTGATCGTGGGCGCGGGGCCGGCCGGACTCGCCTGTGCGATCGCGCTGGCCCAGCTCGCCCGGCGCGCCGGGGAGCACACCGAGCTGAACATCGGCGTGCTCGAGAAAGCTGAGGCGCTGGGCGAGCATTCGCTCTCGGGTGCCGTCGTGAATCCGCGGCCGTTTCGGGAGCTGTTCCCCGACCTGAAGGACGCCGACTTCCCGTTCCGCCGGCCCGTGACCGGCGAGGCCGTGCACCTGCTCACCGCGCACCGCGCACCGCGGATTCCCACTCCTCCGACGATGCACAATGCCGGCAACTACATCGCCTCGCTGTGCGAGATCGTGCGCTGGTTGGGGGAGAAGGCCGAGGCGCTCGGCGTCAACCTGTTCACCGGGTTCCCGGCCGCGAGCCTCCTGACGCAGGGCGCGCGCGTCGCGGGCGTGCGCACCGCCGCGACCGGCCTGG
>Ga0209055_1000983_pt1 | contig 19195 bp, 14 predicted proteins | sample GraSoiAngelo_110_FD_185875 | JGI IMG/M metagenome (GOLD analysis project Ga0209055, IMG submission 185875) | Grasslands soil microbial communities from the Angelo Coastal Reserve, California, USA - 14_0903_12_30cm (SPAdes) (version 2) | ecosystem: Environmental > Terrestrial > Soil > Grasslands ... | reverse complement strand
CGATTCGGAAATTGTGAAAGAAGCCGGCCAGCGAAATGCCCTGGATCGGATTTATCGCAGCGAGCAAAGGAACAATCCAATGCGCGAGCACCAAACCGGCCGCGCCCCCGAGCAACGCCAGTAACATGCTTTCGGTCAGAAGTTGTCGAATCAAACGGGACCGACTCGCCCCCAAGGCACGCCGCAACGCCAGTTCACGCGTGCGCGCAAAACCGCGGGCGAGCTGAAGATTTGCTACATTTGCACAGCAAATCAGCAAGAGAAATCCGACACCGCCTATGAGCGCGACGAGCGCTTTGTTCACGCGTCCCGCCAGGTCACCTAGCAATTCTTGCCGCAGCCAAATCAATTTGACGCCCCAACCGCGACGGACCTGCGGAAATTCCTGTTCCAATTGGCGCGCGATGGATTTTGATTCCGCATCCGCCTGTCTGAGGCTGACACCGGGACGAAGTTTGGCCACGACCTCATAGCCAGGGACGGCGCGGTCCGTGAGTGGCAAACTGTCGATCTTTGTTTGCAGCGGCAACCAGATTTCAGCCGCCTCAGGAAGGTCGAAATCAGGAGGCATTACTCCGATAACCGTGTAGCTGCGACCTTCTAGATTCAGCTTTTCACCAATGACACGCGTGTCGCCGCCGAAATGCTTTTGCCAAAGACCGTAACCCATCATCGCGACAGCTGGACCGCCGGGTTGATCTTCCTCAAGTGTAAGACTCCGACCGAGAATCGGGTTCACGCCAAGCGTTGTTAAATAATCCGCCATGATCAACGCGCCGCGAATGCGCTCAGGTTCGCCGCGCCCGATCAAGTTGAACGAACGCTGCATTGCCACGCCGATACTTTCGAAGGAATGATTTCGTTGCCGGTACGCTTCGAATTCCAGCAACGACGACCCGAATGGATCGAAACCCTCGCGCAGCGCCACGCTGAAAACCAGCCGGTCCAAATCCTTCAACGGCAGAGGGCGCAGCAACAGTGTATTGACCGCACTAAAGACCGCGGTGTTCGCGCCGATGCTTAGAGCGAGCGCAGCTATTGCGATCGCGGTGTAAGTTGGGGACTTCAGCAACATCCGAGCGCCGTAGCGGAGATCCTGCAAGAAGCCTCCAAACATAAGATGGCAATTTTGTGTTTAAGCAGCCATGCGGTCTTCAACAACGCGACCATCAAACAAATGCACAGTGCGATCCGCATGCTGCGCGAAGCGCTCATCATGTGTGACCATGCAAATGGTGGCGCCGTTCTCGTGTAATTCCTTGAGCAGTTGCATCACCGCTTCGCCATTGCGCGAATCAAGGTTGCCCGTGGGTTCGTCCGCCAGCAAAATGGCTGGCCTGCCCGCTAGCGCCCGGGCGACCGCCACCCGCTGTTGCTGGCCACCGGAAAGCTGACTTGGCAAATGTTTTGCGCGATGCGCCATGCCCACGCGGTCCAACGCCTCGGTGACAAACGATTTGCGCTCGCTCGCAGCCATTCCTCGATACGTCAGAGGCAACTCGACATTCTCAAAGACGGTGAGATCCCCTATCAGATTGAAGCTTTGAAAAATGAAACCGATTTCGCGGTTGCGAATACGCGCCCGGTCGGCGAACGAAAGATTGGCAACTTCGTGTCCCTTTAGCGAGTAGCTGCCGTCAGAAGGAGTATCGAGTAGCCCGAGTATGGACAGCAAGGTCGTCTTGCCACAACCTGATGGTCCGGCTATGGACATATATTCGCCGGGTCGGATGTCGAGGTGGATTCCGGATAGCGCATGGGTTTCCACTTCGTCAGTGAGAAAGACCTTCGTGACGCTGCTTAGTCGTATAAGAGGATCTGATCCGTTGTTCATGTTCGAATTGCTGGTTGTTGATTACTGATTAGTTAAGCCGGATGCGTTCGTGCGAATCCCAGGCGCTGGTATCGGACAAAATGACTTGGTCGCCCGGTTGAAGGCCGCTCAAGATTTCAATCGTGTTGACCGAGCTCTTGCCAAGTTTAACCGGTGTACGCACAGCTTCGCCGCTGTCGTTGATGAGCTTGAACATTCCCACGGTGTTGTTCTCCTGGCCAAACGCAGGGCGGCCCACATAAACGACATTATCGAGACGCTCGAGCTCGATTGTTCCGTCCACACTAAGATCGGGGCGCGCGCCTTTCGGCAGCGGCTCATCGAACGCAACTTCGACAGTAACCGTTCCCTGCTCGACTGCGGGATCGACGCGCGTGACGTGGCCGTTGACGGTTCCGTTCCGCGTGTCAATCACAGCCTTTTGATTAATCTGAATATCCTTCGCCTGCGTTTCAGCGATTTTGACCTGTGCCTTCAGCTTAGTTGGGTCCGCCACGCGAGCGAGATTGTCGCCGACCTTGAGTCGCTGGCCGATTTGCACTGGTAATTGCTGTAAGACGCCAGACATTCCGGCTTTCACGTGCAACGCTTCGACCTGGTCGAGCTTCAATTTCGCCAGTTGATTCGCTTGATCGACTGCGGCTTGTTTCGCGGCGAGCTGCGGCTCGATTGAATCGCGCGAAAACGCCAGGCGCTTTTGCTCGATCTCATCGCTCTTCTGGCATTCCTCTTCTTTAATTTTAGAAGTTTTGTAAACGAGATCGGCGACGAGACCGTTCTTTGCTAACTGATCGTTCGTTTGACGCTCCATTTTCGCCTGCTCGAAAGCGGAGTGCGCCGCGGTTGTTTTCGATTCCTGATCGAGCAATTCGCGCTGCAAAGTCGCGCGCATCGTCGTAAGCTCGGCCTCCGCGCCTTTCGCCCGCAACTCTGCGTCATGCGCGCTCTGTTCCAATTCGGGGCTAGTCAACTCTAATATGACGTCGCCCGGTTCGACTTTTGTTCCTGGCCAGATTAAAATTTTCTCGACGCTTCCCTCCGTGTTTGCCGGAATCCAACGGATGTCTTCCGGAACGAGCGTCCCCAAACCGCGCACCTGACGCACCATCGGGCCGCGTTTAACCGTATCGATCCAAACCGTCGAACGATCCACGCTCGGCACCGCGGGTTTCAATCGGGAGATTGCAACCGTCGCCAGAATCAAACCGAGCACGGAGGCAGCAATGATCATGATGCGGCGCTTGCGCTTTTTCGCTGCAACACCTGGGCGCGGCACGTCCATTGAGGAAAGGCTCGGCGTAAATCCTCCAGGACGCACAATCGTTTCGTCTTTTGTTTTTCGCTGCGGGATCACGGCTGATTAAAGCGGAGCGATTGCTCGACAAAACTCGGTGAGGGCAGATGCCGTGCTCAGCAATGGCGCTGCCGCCAGAACGATTATCAATGCGAAGAGAAATGCTTCGCTGACAAAATCGCGTCGCGCCTCATTTTGAAAATAATCGCGGCTGATGTTTCGAAAAGATGGCACGGCGCTTCTGACGCATCGTGCGTGAGAGCCGTCGAGCGTCATTACCTGATAATTGCAGTCAACCAGTGGAAAGCTCCGGCGGTTAGGAGTTGTTAGAGAGATCGGCTTCATGTCTTTATCCTTTGTTGACAGTTGTTAATGCAATGTCCGTGCCAACCGCAAAACAGACTTCACATCACCCGCTGCACTAACGACTTACGTTGTATCGCGGGATCACAGCCGCCCGTTTCTCAATCCGCTTGTGGGATTTCGCCGTCCCAACTTTGGGACTGTTTCTCGCGTTTGAATACCGCGGGTCATCTCGAGCGGAGCGAGAGACCTCCCCACTACGCCATTGATCACGCAACGTACATTGTGTGACGAAGACCGCGATTGTGAAATCCCTCAATCGTCTTCGCGATCTCGGGATGACAAATCACTTCGGCAAGCGCAGCAAAGCTTGCACGCCCTGGCCAGCCTCCCGATTCGTTAGCACCAGCGATCCTCCATGCGCTTCAGCAATTTGGCGACTCAACGGCAGACCAATCCCGGAACCGTCCGGTTTCGTAGTGAAAAACGGCACGAAAAGATTTGCCGGATTCATAATGCCTGGACCGTCATCTTGAACAAAGATCTCAACGCAACCTTCTTTTTCACGCCATCCGATCGCGACGTTTCCCTGAGTTTCAAGCGCCGCGTCAACAGCGTTGTGCACCAGGTTGATTAAGGCTTGTTCAATCTGCGCCGAGTCGGCGCGAATGACGGTCTTTGGACCCGATACAATTTGCACCTTTAGCCTTGGTTCCAAGTCCACGACCCGCTGCACGAGACTCGCAAGATCGACATCTTGTTTTTGAGGCGGCGGAAGCTTCGTTAATCGCGTGTAAGCCTGTAGAAAACGACTGAGCGAATCGGCCCGGGACGCAATCGAGTTCAACCCCGCACCCGCATCATCTTTCCAATCTGGTGGAAGAGGGTCGCGTCGGAGGAGAGATTCCAGGCTGGCGGCAAGTGATTTGATCGGCGCCAGCGAGTTGTTCATTTCATGGCCGAGGACACGCACAAGCCGCTGCCAGGCGCGCCGCTCCTCTTCGCGCAACGTGCGACTGAGGTCGGTCAAAACCAGTAATTCGTGCGGTAAACCCTCCTCACGAAATGTGCTACGCCGGATACCCCAACGACCTGAGCCCCCGGGGAAGTTCAATGTTAGCGGCTCGTCCTCGCTGACCTCGAGACACGTGTCGAGAGACAGTTCGCTTGCCGTTTTGCCTAACAACTTGTCCATTGACTGACCGAGCAACGTTTCACCGGCGCGATTAACCAGCCGCAAATGCCGCCTTGGATCGAAAGTAAAAACTGCAACGTCAATTTCACTCATGATCGTGCGCAACAGCGCGGTCGCTTCAAAGGCGCCGAGACGTTGGAGACGCAAAGTTTCGCCGAGCGAGTTAATTTCGAGGAGGACTTCGCCTAATGCATTTCCCCCGCCGGCCCCCCTGGCACGAATCGAGTAGTCGCCCTCGCGTAATGCCGCGAGCAAATTAGACATGGTTTGCAAAGGCCGAATGGTGTGTTCGCGCGTGCTGGAAATGAAAACTGCGAAACAGCCAACGATGAGAATCGTTAGTGTCCACTGTACTTTAGCGCTGTAATCACCCAACCAAAGAAGCGCAAGCGCCACAAAAATTGCAGGGAGAGCAGCGGCCACTGTGAGCCAGGTAATTTTTCCTTCGTAGGAAAACCGATGCGGATCTTTTGTTTTAGGGGCCATCGAAGCTGCAAGCGGCAGTGGGTAATAAGTTCACCAAGTGCGGCGGCAATCCGCAACTCTTAGAGACCATATTGTTGCAGGCGACGGTAGAATGCACTTCTGCTCAACCCGAGTGCCTCTGCCGCTTTACGTGCATTACCATCGTTCCGAGCCAGCGCTTTTTTGATGAGAAATGCCTCCACCTCTTCGAGGCTCATCTCCTCCAGATCGCGCGATTTACCGACGCCATTCGTTAGGCCCAGATCGCTTGCGCAGATTTGGCGGTCTTGCGCCATAAGCACGGCGCGTTCGACGATATGATCGAGCTCTCGAACATTTCCCGGAAAGCGATGCTGTAGCAGACATTCTCGCGCCGCGTCATCGAAGCCGGCAATCTGTTTGCGATAACGCTCCGCGTGTTGATGGAGAAAACTGTTGGCCAGCGGCATGATGTCATCTCGCCGGTCTCGCAAGGGCGGCAACGCGATTTGGATCGTATTCAGACGGAACAAGAGGTCCTGCCTAAAACGACCCGTTGTCACCTCGTTCTCAAGATTTGCATTTGTCGCGGAGATAATGCGCACGTTCGCATGCAAAGTTTTTGATGAACCGACTCGCTCAAAATCTCCCGATTCGATGACTCGCAACAGCTTTGCCTGCTGAGCGAGCGGAATGTTTGCGATCTCGTCCATGAAGAGCGTGCTCTCGTCCGCAAGTTCGAATCGACCTGCTCGATCCGTCTTTGCATCGGTAAAGGCGCCTTTGACGTGCCCGAACAGTTCACTTTCAAATAAGGTCTCGGATAGGCCACCCATATTCACGATGATCATGGTACGTAACGCTCGCGGTGAGAGAGCGTGAATCGCCCGCGCAATTAAACTTTTCCCAGTCCCATTCTCGCCGGTAATCAGCACGTTGGCATCGGAAGGCGCGACCCGTGAAATCATTTCGAGGACAGGCCGCATCGCAGGCGATTGCGTAATCAAATCCGGCATGGTGCCGCGCAGCATTTCGTTTTCGGCTTCGAGCTTTCGTTCGCGACGGAGCGCTGCAGCGAGCTCAATTTGCGTCCTCACGATTGTTACCAATCGCTGGTTATCCCACGGTTTGGTCACAAAATCGCGCGCACCGCGTTTCATTGCGTCCACCGCCAGCTCAATGGTGGCCCAAGCAGTCATCACGACAATCGGCAGCATATTGTCGAACGCCTGAATTTTGGGAATTGCTGTTAAACCTTCCTGGCCAGAAGTGGTATCGCGCGTGTAGTTCAGATCCATCAGTAACAGCGCGTACTCTTTCTTTTCGAGCGCGTTGAAGATGCCGGCAAGCGACGTGACTGCTTCCGTCTGATAACCCTCGCCCTTAAGCAGGATTCGCAGCGCCTCGAGCACATCGCGCTGATCGTCTGCGATTAAAATCTTTGTCACTAACTATTTCTCAACCGCGTTTTGGGCGCGGTGTCAATTCGGTGTAGAACAAACCGCTAAGCATGATTCTGTTAAGTTTGCTCGGCAATTTCTTTGCATTGTTCGTGCCAACCCTGTTTATATCCGCCCAAATTCCAAGCTCTACCAGCGACCCGCGCGTCACCGGCTGGATTGCGATGTTCCTTTCAATGCCAGTTACGGGATCTCGCAGTCCCTATTTCGGGACGCATATCGTGAGACCAGGCCTAAACCATCGAGGTGAATCGGTATGCCTTTTGCTCGGCGCGGCGAATTAACCGAGTGCGCCGAAAGCAAGCCCAAGCCCGTATGTGACGACTGCAACGATGACACCAATCCAGGTCATTTCCAGACCGGATGCCCACCAGGAACGGATCGTGATCAGCGATTTCAATGCGCCCACGAGAAAGTGTGCCACCAGACTGATGCCGAACGAAATAATGACGGCTGTGACTCCGCCTGAGAAGAAGAACGGAATAATTGGAACAAAGGCGCCGATCGCCGTGGAAATGCCAGCCGAGGTCGCTGCCGTCCATTGATTCGGAAACCGGTGCTCGGACAACCCGAGCTCACTTTGTGCCATCGCCTGTACGAACTGCTCGGGTTGCTCGGCAAGACGTTCCGCCATTCTCTGTGATTCTTCCGGAGTGAATCCTTGTAATTGATAGAAGAGCGACATCTCTTCGATTTCTTCCTCAGGATTTTCTTCAACCTCGGCGCGTTCGCGCGAGATTTCGGCTTCATAGACTTCGGCTTCACTCTTTGCCGCGAGATAGGCGCCCGCGCCCATTGAGAGCGTCGAGGCGAGCATGCCGGCTAGACCGGAAATCAGAATGTAGTGTTGTTGATTGTTTGTCGCGCCGGCTACGCCCGAAACAATTCCAAATACCGCGCCCAACCCATCATTCGCGCCGTAGATCGCATCCGCCACCCAACTGCCGCCTCGCCCATGCCAGCGTTCGCGCTTCAGGATTTTGTCGAGTGCGGTACGCGGGCTAACCGGCGGCGCCATCGCGCTAAGCGCTCGCGCATGCGCTTTTTCCTCGATTGCGCTTCTCCGCAAGAATTCCTGCACATCTTGTTCGCCGGCCAAGGCACGCTCAGCTTGGTCATGAAATTCGGCTTCCTGCCGTTCCTCCGTCGCTTCCATCCGGCGAATAGCGATTTCGGCTCCTGCAATTTTGTTCCACCAACGGCTGAGCCGCCGGCCGATTGTGTTCTTCAGAACCGGTGGCTCTGCTCCGAGGTCTCGAAGTTTTGTCTCCCAACGGTGTGCGTGGCGCTCTTCAGCTTCGGCCATGCGCAAAAGAACGCCTTTGCGTCTCTCGTCCCGCTCGCGTTCGGCCAGATCGCGATACGTTTGCGCGGTCTCGACTTCTGCGCGCCAATTGCGTTTGACGACTTCGATCGTCTGCTTTGGTCGCGATTCACTTGAGGGGGCTCGCCGTCCGCCTGAGGGAGATCGGGGTTGCGGATCTTTCGATTCACGAGACGGATTTTCGCTGCTCATATGCGCTCAATCAGCTGGTTCTATCGCGGCACTGATCGCCGGCTCTGTTCTGGCCTTTAGTTGCTGCGCTGTAATTACAATCGCGACCGAACCGATAATCAGCGCGGCAGCAATCAGGACACGCATTGTTATAGTTTCCCCGGCAAAACTAGCGCCTAACAACACCGCTACAATCGGGTTCACATACGCATAGGTCGCGACTTTCGCCGGCTCGCAGTGACGCAACAGCCAGATATAGGCAGTATATCCAATCACGGCTCCGATGATTACCAAATAAATAAACGAAGCGAGCGACAAGATCGAGACCGAACCAGGATGAAAACGCGGCACCTCGCCGGTTACGATGCCTGCAAGCACAAGGAGCAATCCGCCGCAAAGCATCTGTTGAGCGGCAGTGAGAAATGGCGAGGCAGCGTGTTTCGCTGTACGCGAATAAAGCGATCCTGCCGACCAGATGAACGAGGAGACCAGCAGGATCGACATTCCAATCGCAGGATGTCGCCCGTCATTTGAAGAAAAATGCAAAGCAGGTCCGAGCAAAATGCCAACGCCAGCAAAACCGCCGACCAGGCCCATCCAGATAATTGGTGCTGGCTTGGGCGTCATGCCCATCGCCCAGCCTAGAATCACAATGTAAATGGGAACAATCGCCACGATTAGCGCCGCCAATCCTGTGTCGATATACTGCTCTGAAATTGTGACACCGCCATTCCCAGCGAGGAGCAAACAGGCTCCAATAATCAGTGATGTGCGCCAGTTCGCCCAGCTCGATTTATGGCTGCCCTGCGACCACGCGATGACATACATGATTACGCCTGCCAACAGGAATCGCATGCCAGCCATTAGAAACGGCGGAATAGTCTCGATGGCGAAGCGGATGCCAAGATAAGTCGAACCCCAAACGAGATAGAGAGCGGCGAAGGCAATGATAACTCGGATTTTTTTTGGCGCAGCCATTAAGAGGTAGTAACACGTGGTGAACGGCTAGGAATCATAGATTGCAGCAGGGTAAATACAGACTCTGCTTGGAGTCTGGTCTGCAAAAATCTATGAAAACTATGGGCGAAGCAGCCGGCAGCAAACTAGCTGCCGCGTCTGAAAAGGAATCGATACAACAACAGTAAGATCATGGCGCCGACGACTGACATGATCCAGCCGGCGACGTAATTTTCTCCGGCAAAAATGCGACCGACCCAGGTACCAACGAACGCGCCAGCGATACCGAGCAAAATCGTGATGATGCAGCCACCGGGATCTTTTCCTGGCATCAACAATTTCGCGATGGCGCCGACGACAAGACCGATCACCAGAACCCACAGAATAGAGTGAGAGCTAAAGTCCATAATGAACGAGTTCTATCGGATTTGATTGGTGCGAGGCAAGGAAATTGGTTTGGGGTGCGCCCGCCCCCCTAGAAGACGACGCTCACAGTTCGATCACCTGCGCAGAGTGAATGTCTTCGCTTGCCCGAATTTCTGTCAACAATTTTTCGCTCGGTGCAGTGTCGAGATTCAACACCGTGAGCGCGGTGCCACCGGCCTGATTTCGACTGAGCGACATTGTCGCGATGTTCACGCCATGGCCGCCGAGCAATGTGCCAACTCGTCCGACCATCCCGGGGCGGTCCGTGTTTTCCAATACCAGTACCACGCCATGCGGACGCGCTTCTACCGGACGACTGTTAATGTTTATGATTCGTGGAGTGACACCGAAAAACGCGCCACCGACCGACACGATCTTTCCTTCGCCGGCAGCGGATAATTCGAGCATGTCAGTATAATCTCCGGGTGCGCTTAGACGCGATTCGCTTACTTCCAAACCGAGAGTTTTCGCGAAACTGGGCGCGTTGACTTCGTTGACTTCGCTGCCGCCAGCTATTTGCAGGAAGCCTTTCAAGATTGAACGCGTGATTGCCGTCGTATCAACTTCGTTGACTTTGCCGCTGTAATTGATGTTGAGAGTTTCCACGCGCTTTGATGCAAGCTGCGACAGAAACCGGCCCAATTTTTCGCCAAAGCGCAGATGTGGTCCAATGATTGCCAGGGTTTTCGCATCGAGACTGGGCATGTTCACTGCATTGCGAATGGTGCCTTCGAGCAATGCAGCACGAATAGAGTGCGCGATCTCAATTCCGACGCTCTCCTGTGCTTCCGCGGTGGAAGCGCCGAGATGTGGGGTAAGAACAAGATTTGGCGCTCCGCGCAACAGAGAATCAGCTGGAAGCGGTTCAGTTTCAAAGACGTCCAATGCCGCAGCGGCCACATGCCCATCTTGCAAGGCTTTCAGGAGCGCGTTTTCGTCAATCAAGCCGCCGCGTGCGCAATTGATAATGCGGACGCCGCGTTTGGTTCTTTGCAATCGTGCTGCATCGAGAATGTGGCGCGTTTCTGTGGTAAGCGGTGTGTGCAGCGAGATGAAATCCGCGCTTGCAAGCAAATCATCGAGCTCATCCACCAGCTCGACCTGCAGACTGCGAGCGCGCGTCGCGGAAAGATACGGGTCGTAAGCGACCACGCGCATCCCGAAGGCAATGGCGCGCCGGCTGAGTTCGCTGCCAATCCGGCCCATTCCGATTACGCCCAGCGTTTTGTTGTAGAGCTCAACACCTTCGAAATTCTTTTTGTCCCAATTTTTGCTGCGAACGTTTGCGTCCGCCTGTGGAATCTTGCGCGCCGCCGAAAGCAACAGCGAAAACGCGTGCTCAGCCGTGGAAATCGTATTTCCGCCGGGCGCATTCAGCACAATGATGCCGCGGCGTGTGGCCGTCTCAACGTCGACGTTGTCCACCCCCACCCCCGCGCGCCCGACCACGCGCAACTTCGCGCCTGCATTCAAAATATCGGCGGTGACTTTTGTCTGGCTGCGTACGACAAGGCCACTGAAGTCGGGAATAAGATCGACAAGTTCCTTCTCGCTTAACCCGGTTTTGACCACTGTCTCGATTGCGCCATCGCGGCAAAGCTCATCCACTCCACGCTGCGAAATTGCGTCGGCGATGAGAACCTTGGGCGTAGTCACGACAAGTCGAAACTTAAAACTTAAATCTTAAAACTTAAAACTGTTCTGTTTACGCTGTTGTCGTCATGCAAGAGCGCACAAAATCTTTCTACATCGTATTTGCCATCGCAGCGGCACTCATTGTTCCCGCTGCCATTGCATTGCGAACGGTTATTCATCCGGCAATTTTGCAATCCACTTCGGATAACCCGACGCCGCTCGGATACACATGGAGCCTGGCACTGTTCATTATTCCCATCGGAGTTCTGGCATGGTGGTTTGGTTGTCGACCTGATCTCAAGTTTCCACGAAAGGCATTTTGGAGGACTATCGCGGTGCTCGCACCGCTGGGCTTCGCACTGGATCTCCTCTTTGGTAACGCTTTCTTCATCTTTGCAAACAAAGCCGCCACACTCGGGTGCGACCTCCCTGCCTTAGGCGGAGCAATTCCAATCGAGGAATTCATTTTTTATCTGACAGGCTTCATGCTCGTTCTGCTGAGTTACATCTGGTGCGACGAATATTGGATGGCAGCTTACAACGTCCCTGACTACAAGGAAGCGGCCAGTGATATAACGCGCATCGTTCGATTTCATTTTGCTTCGGCCGTCCTTGGTGTCGTCTTGATCGCAGCCGCAATTCTGTACCGCAAGTTCTTGTCCAACACATCGGAAGGGTTTCCGTGGTACTTTATCTATCTTATCTGCGCTTCGCTGGTTCCGTCGGCCGGCTTTTTTTACACCGCGCAACGATTTATCAACTGGCGCGCCTTCAGCTTCACATTTTTTCTGCTGCTCCTTATGAGTTTGCTGTGGGAAGTGACTCTCGCCTTGCCGTATGGCTGGTGGGAATACCGCGGTAATATTCTGATCGGGCTTCACATCGGAGCATGGTCCGGCCTGCCAATTGAAGCAGTGTGCGTTTGGTTAGCCGTCAGTTTTACGACCGTTATCACCTATGAAGTGATTAAAATTTGGAAAGCCCTCGGCACGCGCGCGCTGGAAGCATTCTTTGGAATTGGAAAATAGGACGCTCACGGGATCTTCCCAAGCTCGGATTGTAGGGCAGACGCATCGCCTGCCAGGGGCAACTCAGCCGAAGATAAGCAAGTGAATCGATTCAGGCAGATGCTGGGCCACGTTGGTCGCGACGCTGCCGCGAAGCAGCTTGGCCATGGCCGGTCGTTGCGATGCCCCGATGACGAGGAAGTCGATTCCCATCGTAGCGGCAAGATCGACAATCGTCGCGGCGGCGTCCTGGCTCACGGCGTAAAGCGGGATTATGTTGATGCCACGCTCGCGCCCGAGTCTGAACATCGAGCACATGATGGCGTTCGCTTCAGGATCATCCTGCCATTTAGACCGGCCCAGTGGTGTGCCGGCTGCGGTGAAGTAAACGGCCACCTCCTTGACGTAGAGCACAAAGAGAGTGGCCTTGCGTAACTGGGCTTCGTCCATCGCGAAGCTGAGCACCGGGGTGATCCCGCGCGCTGCCACCAGGATTTTTTGACCTTCCTCCAAACGCGGCCGCATGCTCATCACGAGGTCGGGCGTGACCATCTTGGCAACTTCGCGCGTGACCGTGAGCGTGGTGAGACCCTGAAGCTTCAATGTGTAAGCCCGCAGTGCTAGCCCGCCGATCAAAACCGCCAGCACGAATTGAAGCGCATCGACTTTCGTGTGGGCCAGTGTCAGCTCGACAAATGCCAGAATCACAAATGTGATTCCAAAGAGCAGGCGATCGTACCAGGTAAACCCCATGGTGCGATTGAACGTGCAGGAACCAAGATTAACAGTGATGGCACCGACTACACCGATGGCATAAAGGCCTGCCAGTGCTGTGAAGTTGGCAGCGAAAAGTAGCACGATTACCGGCAGACCGATCGCGATGGCGAGCGGCCAGGTCGGAACGCCGTGACTATTGAGGCGCTTAAATTGCCGCGGCATTTCCCGGTCACGCGCCATCATGTAAAGCAGACCGATCATCGCCACGATGGCGGTATTGGCGGCGCTCAAGAGCAGGAAGAAGAAAACAATTCCGACGATCCAACCGAAAATCTGACCGACTGCAGGCGAAAATGTGGCGGTGGCAAATTGTTCGCCAATAAAACGCAGCATGTCCTCGCTGCGTTGTCCAAGGACTGCCGCGATCTGGCCACGATCTGTCAGGTGCAGCGTCTTGCCGAGCACGGAGGGCAATGAAAGCATGGCCCAACCGAGTAGCGCGGTCCCTAGTACCACTTCGATTGCCACCGGTGTAATCGCCTTGACCGATTCGCGCGCGACGCTGGGGTGTTCCATTGTCGATCCTGGATCGAGCTTCATCACGCCTGTGAGGTTCGCGATCGATTCTGCGCCAGACAACGCCAGGATCACGCCTACGAACTGCGCCCACACCGTAGCTAGGCTTTGATGCCGCGGCTCGAGGAAATGGGTGGTGAAATGCGGCGCGCTGAGCGCAATCAAAAAGATGACGACCACTGCAGTCGGGAGCGCCAGCGCCACCGCGAAGCTGCCGGAATGTTTTGGCCCAAAATAATTGATCAGGCCCATGATCAACAACATTCCAATCGTCGTGAGCGCGATATGGTCACGCGCCACTCTGATCCATTCGATGTGTTCCGCGCCGGAGGTGATATAGGTGAGGGCTGACCAACCACTCAACGCCGCGGTGACCGTGAGATCCGCGAGCAATAACAGCGCGCCGACTACCGCGAGCAATCTTCCTTGTGAGCGGGCCGCAGAATAAACGCCACCGCCGTCGGGAAAATGGCGGCAGATGACCGCGTAATTGATGCCGACCAAGCCGGTGAGCGCGCAAACAGCCAGGATGATCGGCAGCGACGAAAATCCCGCGGCAACAAATGCGAGACCAATTACGTACGCTTTGCTTGTACCCCAATCGCCATAAAGCAATGCGGCAGCACGTTTCCAATCCAGATTACGCGGCCGATGTACCCCCGCACTCGCGTCTAGAACAATATCCTCTATAAGCTCCGCCATTATTTACCGGGTGTGACTGTCCATTGCACACTTGTCCACTGGCAAGTTGTTTCTAGGCCACGACTGGCTTGACTGTGATTCGACTCGATCAGATGGTTTCTCCAGTTCTTTGTTTCGCTTAATGGAAGGCGAGTGGCCGTTCCAACGGGGGAACCAAATTCTATCCGCGAGAGCGGTATGGATCGGGGCGAACGATGCGCGGCATCGAGAGCATTTAATGGCTCCAGCCCGACAGCTAACCTCGTCAGCATCATTAAAGAGCGAAGGAAGTCGTAGAATCGACTCCTGGCAGAGTGAAGCACCTCGTCGCGCGAGGGACGCTTCGTTTGAGTCAAAGGAACTTAATTGAGGCTAACAAAGGTTGGACTTGTACTGGGCATTGTGGTTGCGCATGCCAGTGCCGCAGACAACGCGGATTGGTTTGGGCAGCGAGTGTTCGACGCGTTCGCGAATGATTTGCAACTGCCCGCGTACGAAGCACCGACGCCGAATGCTTCGCCGCCGCAACGGCGCATTCCGCCGGCGCCGTTTGATTCACCGCCATTTCCAAGCGGCGATTGGCAGATTGGCGGAACCCCAATCATCGGCGATCCGGGCAATCTGCCGCCGTGGCCGTTGATGGACGCGATCTATTCCGGACCAAACGGCGAGGCATGGAAGAAGAGTCGAATACAAATTTATGGGTGGGAAGATTTTTCGTGGAATGTCAGCACGTCAACGAACACATCGCGAAATCCGAACGCAAATTTTCCGCTGATTTACGACCTGCGTCCAAACCGCTTCGAGCAAAACCAGTTCGTTCTCTACATCGAGCGCGTGCCGGACGAGTTCCAGACTAATCACATCGACTGGGGATTTCGCATCTCCGGGGTCTATGGGCTCGATTACCGATTCATGATTTCGCGCGGCCTCTTTAGCGATCAGCTTCTCAAGCACAACAATTATTACGGCTTCGATATGCCGATGCTGTACATCGATCTTTATGTTCCGTACATTTTCCAGGGAATGAATGTGCGGATTGGCCGCATCATCTCCGAGCCCGACATCGAAGCGCAGCTCGCGCCGAACAATCTGATGGCCAGCCACTCGCTCGTTTACGGATTCGACAATTACACGCAGACCGGAGTTTTCACGACAACAAGGATCAACAATCAATGGACGCTTCAGATCGGCCTCTCGAACGGGACCGATGTCGCGCTTTGGCAAAAAGATCCAGGTAATCAGCCGACCGGAACGATGATGATTCAGTGGATATCGTCGAATCAACGCGATTCCATCTACGCCGGCGACAATGCGTTTAACAATGGCGAATTCGGCTATAACAATCTCCAGCAGATTGTCGGGACCTGGACGCACAAGTTTAACGACAAGATCTACACAGCAACCGAAGCGCTCTACATGTACATGAATGATGCAAAAACGCATCCAACCAGCGCCGTGCCATTTCAAAGTGGCTCATTTCCAGTGAAACCCGGTTACGCGCCGGAATGGGGAATTCTCAACTACACGATGTTTAGAATTGCGCCATCTGCGTTCTTCACGATCCGAAATGAGTTTTACAATGACATCGTTGGCAGTCGCACCGGTCATGCGACGAAATACTCTGAGCATTCCATCGGCGTGACCTGGTGGCCCGACAAAATTATTACCCTCCGACCCGAGCTGCGTTTCGACCACTCATATGACACTCCCGCGTTCGACAACGGCAGTCGGCGAAATCAATTGACCGCTTCAATGGACTTCATCGTTCACTACTAATGATCCCAACCAACATTAAGCGTCCGCGCAATGTCGATGTTTCGCGCGCGGCGGCAATTCTTTATGGAGACTGGGGAACAAGCAAAGCCTACGTCATTGGCCTTGCGTTTGCCGTTGCTGGTTATGCTTCGTTTTGGCTCATCGCGGCGATGTGCGTACTCACTGCGCTCGTCGGCATCAACTACATGGTTATCTGCCGCCTTTATCCGGACGGCGGCGGCGTTTACGCCAGCGTGCGTCACCGCAGCGAAGTCATCTCCATCGTAGGTGCGTTTCTACTTATCGCCGATTATTTGGTAACAGCAGCCATTAGCGCGCTTTCCGCGTTTCAATATCTCGGCCTGCCGCACCCGGAAAAATTCGCTGCAGCTGCCATCCTCATGATTGGATTACTCAACCTGCTGGGACCGAAACAAACTGGCAGTCTCGCATTTCTCGTTTCGATCCCGACTGCCCTCGTCGTGATCGCCCTGGGTCTGTTTAGCCTGCCGCATCTCGGTCAAGCGTTCGCTCATTTGGAACCGCTGCATGGAACGCTCGCGAAAAACTGGGCTGGCTTCGTCGGAATCGTGCTTGCGCTTTCTGGTGTCGAAGCGATCGCGAACTCCACAGGTGTAATGAAGCTCGATCCCGGCAGCACAGATGAGCATCCATCGGTCATCAAAACATCCACACCGGCGATCCTGATGGTGATGATCGAAGTCTGCGTTTTCACTGCACTACTCGGGCTCGCCATGCACGCCCTGAACGGATTGCAGATTGTGAACGGAGATGTGAACGCCCCGGGCGCGGAAGGCGTGCGCGATTACATGCTGCGTTACATGGGCCAAGTTTTTGTCGGCGGCGCGTTAGGCCCAGCTTTTGGTCACGCCTTCGGTTTCGTCGTCAGCATCGTGTTCGCGATGCTTCTACTGTCAGCGGTCAACACTGCGATCGTCGATCTAATCATGGTTCAATTTCTTATGTCGCGGGATCGCGAGGTACCGGCGATCTTCCATCGGCTCAACAAATGGGGCGTGCCAAGCGCCGGCATGGTGCTCGCGACGCTTGTGCCGATGTTGCTGGTATTGCTCGTCAAAGACATGGCTGGCCTCGCCGATCTTTATGCGGTCGGGGTTGTCGGTGCGATCGCCACAAATCTCGGCGCGACCGCGACCGACCGGAAGCTCTCGATCAAGTCTTGGGAACGCACCCTCATGTTCGCAACCTTCATTGTCATGGCTGCGATCGAAATGTCTCTGCTCATCGACAAACCGAACGCGCGCTACTTCGCGGTCACAATCCTGGCTGTCGGACTGATTCTGCGCGGGCTCGTATTGGAACGCCGAATGAAAAAAGAAGCACTGCCCGAGAAAGTGCCGCTCACGATGGCAACAGCCAAATCGGCAGTTGCAGTCACGCAAAACGCTATGGCCGCGGAGTCAGTTCTGTGCGCGATCCGCGGCACCGGTCGCACGCTCGATTTCGCATTGCGCGAAGCGCGCGAGACTGGCAGACGATTATATCTGCTCTTCGTGCGCGAACAGCCGTTCATGACAGAAGAGGATGCCAGGCGCAAGTGGCAGCAAGATCCTGAAGCCAGCGCCATTTTCGCCGAAGCGAAACAAAAGGCTGGGAACCTCACGCCACTGTTCTGTTATGCGGTGAGTCCATCGGCGGCGGAAACGATCGTCGACGTTGCCGCAACGCTCGGCGCGTCACGTGTCATTGTCGGCGCACCTCAGCGCCACGCGCTCATGAATCTCCTGCGCGGCAACGTGATTCGTGAAGTTTCAAGCTCGCTGCCCGAGGAGATCGATCTGTTGGTTTATGCATGAAGATGCACTGCTACTTCGATTTCGGCGGTTTGTGGAAACATGTCGAGCGGCGTAACGGAATCGATCGTGAACTTTTCCTGCAGGTCTTTTAAATCGCGAGCCAGCGTGGCCGGATTGCACGAAACATAAATCAGTGTTGTCGGCGCAAGATTAACAATCGCTTTACGGGCCTTTGTGCTGAGGCCGGTCGCCGGAGGATCGACAATAATGGTGGTAAGGGCGACTGACTCCAAAGATCCGCTATCGGGACCGTTTGCGCGAGGCGGACGGTTCAGGTGAACCGTCCCTACCTGTTGCAATTCCTCTTCCACATCGCCTGCGATGTAGGTTTCTTTCTCGTTAGCATCTTCTTTTGCGGCCGCGATGGCGAACTTGTCCCAATCGATTCCGACAACACGCTTAAACTTGTTGAGCAATGCTTTGGCGAAGAATCCTGCACCGCAGTAAGCATCGATAAGGAGATCCTGATTCGCCGGAACAAGATCGACAATCAAATCGCGCAATGCAGTTGCAACCTGATCATTGGTTTGAGAGAAAACACGCCGGCTCGAGAAAGTGCGCAGGGTGTAATGCCCATCGGGCGGATTTCGCTCCCGCAGTTCCGTCAGCGCTCGATTCACTTCGTCGCAGGAGATGGGGCACCGCTCGATGTCGATCAAGCGATGTGAATCGCGCCGGAAAAATCCGATCATCCCATTCTGTGCATGAACCGTGATGCGATTGCGATATTCGTACTGCTTTGGCGACGGGATGATGGGGCGCAGAGGAATATCTCTTAGCTTGCCGATTCGCTGGAGAACGTTGCGCACCTGGTGCCATTTAACCGCGAGCTGATGTTCGTAGTCGACGTGCTGGTACGCGCATCCGCCGCAGCGCCCAAAATAGGGGCACTCCGGTGTGACGCGATGCGGGGAGCTTTCCTTAACTTCGACCAACTCCGCCTCGGCAAATTGTTTTTTCTCGCGCACGATCTCCGCAGAAACGAGTTCGGCCTCAATGGTGTACGGAACGAAGATAGCCTTCCCTTGCTCGCGTCCGACCCCTTTCCCGCCGAAGGCAATGTCTTCGATTTTCAGATCAACAATGCGCACACAAACATCTCGACCGAGCGAATCGCAAACGCCAATTCAATTCTGGTTTTGACATTCTTTCGTCATTCGTGCTTCGTCATTTCATTATGGCCTGGCGACTTCACGAACACGTCTTGCGTGGCAAAATCGATAACCGTACGCGCGGGCGGGTGACCGGTGAGATTTGGCTGGCCGGCATTGACGAGCCGCTGGTGTTGGAATTAGCAGGCGATTGCGCGCCCGACCTCGCCGGCTGCGAGTTGAGCTTTGAAAATCCGGACCCGGTCCCGATGACGACGAAACCGCCCGCTCCTCAACAGCGTGGCCCCGCTGGCGATATCACCGCCGCACGCAAAGTGCGCGTGTTCGACGTTTCCATTGAAGAAGCGCTGGCAATGTCCCGACGCGGCGAGACGCCACCCGAACACATGGCGAATGGGGTATATCTCGAGTGGTTCAGCGAACGCAGCGGCCGCGTGGTGATCGAAAGCGCAGATTATCGCCT
>Ga0209055_1000978_pt1 | contig 19258 bp, 18 predicted proteins | sample GraSoiAngelo_110_FD_185875 | JGI IMG/M metagenome (GOLD analysis project Ga0209055, IMG submission 185875) | Grasslands soil microbial communities from the Angelo Coastal Reserve, California, USA - 14_0903_12_30cm (SPAdes) (version 2) | ecosystem: Environmental > Terrestrial > Soil > Grasslands ... | reverse complement strand
GGAGGTTGTCGAGCGGGCTCTCCCAGAGTGGGACGAACCCCGAGGCCGGGAGCCAGCCGAGCTGCACCGAGAAGAGCAGGATCAGCATGATCCCCAGCCAGAAGTTGGGAATCGAGACGCCGCCGAGCGAGGCGCTGCTGGCGAGCATGTCCCAGAACGTATTGCGGCGCACCGCCGCCAGGACGCCGGCGGGAATGGCGATGCCGACCGCGATCAGGAGCGAGAGGAACGCGAGCTCGATTGTGATCGGCAGCTTCGTCGAGACCGTGCCGACCACCGACTCTCGCGTGCGGATGGAGTGGCCGAGGTCGCCGCGGAGCGCCAGGCCCACCCAGCGAAGATACTGGAGAGGGATCGGATCCCTCAGGCCGTACTTCTCGCGAATCGCCTCGATCCCGGCGGCGTCGGCGTCGGTCCCGGCCATCACCCGCGCCGGATCGCCGGGGATCATGCGTACGCCGGTGAAGACGATCATGCTGATGACGAACAGGGTCACGACCGAGATCGCGGCCCGCTGTACCAGAAACTCGAACACCGGCGCCGCCGACTACCGGGTCAGTTCCAGGACGTCCCTTTGATCCGGATCAGGCCGTCGGGCACGGCCTTATACCCCTTCAGGTTCTTCGGAAAGGCGACGATGTAGTTGAGGTGATAGATGTAGATGATGTTGCGCCGGGCGTCAAACAGATCGATGGCCTCGCGGTAGAGCCCTCGTCGCTGGTCCACGTCGCTGACCTCGCGCGCCCGGTTCAGGAGCGCGTCGATCTTCTCGTCGCAGGCGAGCGTCGTGTTGAGGCTGCCTTTACACGTTTGGACCTGGTGGATGTTGCCGTCGGGGTCCACGCGGCCGCTCCAGCCGATGAGGAACGCCTGGTGCTTGCCGTCCTCGTTGTCCGTCAGCGCCGAAGCGAACTCCTGCGCGCGCAGCGAGATGTTGAAGCCGGCCTCGCGGGCCATCTGCTGGATCACCTCGCCCACGCGGCGCTCGCGCGGATTGTTCACGATCGTCATCTCGAAGCCGTAGCCGCCGGCGTGACCGGCGTCGGCCAGGAGCTTCTTGGCCCGCGCCACGTCGCGGCCGGGACACTTCCGGCTCTTGTCGAAGTACACGCTGATCGGGGGAATCGGCGTGCAGCCCGGGGTGTAGAGGCCGTCCCACGCCACCTGGTTCAGGGCCTCGCGGTCGATGCTGAGCTCGAAGGCCTCGCGCACGCGCGGATCGTTGGCCAGCGGCGTGCCGAGATCGCCGGGCGGGTTCTGCTTGCCCGTCTTGTTGCGGAGATTGATCGTGATGCCCTGATAGCCGAGCCCGGTCACGTTCGATAGCTCCAGGCGCCCCTCGCGCTTGATGCTGGTCGCGTCGGTCGGCGAGACCATGTGCATGACGTCGATGTCGCCCGATCTCAAATTCGCCAGGCGCACGTTGTCGTCGGGGATGATCCGGAAGATGATCTTGTCGAACTTCGCCTGGCCCGGGTCGAAGTAGTGGGTCGACCGCTCGACGACGATCCGATCCTGGGCGACGCGCTCGGCGAACTGCCACGGGCCCACGCAGACCGGCGTGGTGCCGAACTTCTCGCCGAGCTTGTTGACGGCCGTGGGCGACAGCGGCATGCCTGCGCGGTCCGTCAGCTGGGCGAGGAGCGGCGAGAACGGCGCCTTCAGTCGAAGACGTACCGTGAGGGGATCGACCACCTCGACCGCCTCGACCGGCGCCAGCTCGCTGGCGCGGTTCGAGCCCTTCAAGGTGCGGTGCCGCTCGAGCGAGAACCGCACCGATTCCGCGTCCATCGGCGTGCCGTCGTTGAATTTCACGCCCGGGCGCAGTTTGATGGTGACCGTCCGGCCTCCGTCGGAGATCGCGGGCATCGCCGCGGCCAGCTGCGGCTGGATCCGAAGGCCCTCGTCGATCTCGTAGAGCTTCTCGCACATCTGGGAAAAGATGATCCGGCCGACGTACGTGCGCGCCAGGGTGGGATCGAGGATGTCGGGATCCTGGTTGAGCGCGACGACGAGCGTCTTTTTCTGTGCATGGGCCGCATCGGTCAGCGCGAGGGCCGCGAGCGCGCTGACGATGATCGCGAGCCCCTTGATGATTCTCGGCATGGTCAGCTCCTCCGGAATTCGAATACCCCGCGCCGGGTGGCCGGGACGGGGCGCATCATACCTCACGCGGGTGGAAGACGTCTCACCGCCTCGTCGCGAAGCTTCACCTTCTGGATCTTGCCCGAGCTCGTCATCGGGAAGTCGTCGACGAAGATGACGTGGCGCGGGATCTTGAAGCTGGCGATCCGGCCCTTGCACTGCGCGAGCACCTCGCCGTCGGTGAGCGCGTGGCCGGGCTCGCGCCTCACGAACGCGACGCCCACTTCCGACATGCGCGCGTCGGGAAAGCTCACGACCGCGGCCAGGTTGACTCCGGCGAGGCTCATCAGGAACGCTTCGACCTCCATGGGGTCGACGTTCTCGCCGCCGATCTTCAGCATGTCCTTGTACCGCCCGATGAAACGCAGGTGACCGTCGCTCCGCATGATGCCCATGTCGCCCGAGTGCAGCCAGCCCTCGCCGTCGAGCGCCTGCGCGGTCTCCGTGGGCTTGCCGTAGTAGCCCTGCATGGTCATGTAGCTCCGTACGAGGATCTCGCCGGGCACGTCCGGCGGCTGATCCAGCCCGCTCGCGGGATCGACGACTCGAATCTCGTAGCCCGGCGCCGGGTAGCCTGACGCCTCGGTGCACTGCTCCTCGGTCGAGTCGAGCGCGCTGAGCGCGGCGCCCACCCCGAACTCGCTCATCCCGTATCCCGAGAGGAACCGGCCGAGCACCGTGCGCGCCTTCCGGGCGATCGGCACGGAGCTCGACATTCCGGTGGCGAGGATGCCGGTTCGAACGCTCGACACGTCTCGAGGAAAACGCGCGTGCGCCTCCATCAGTTCCTTGAAGTGCGTGTCGAACCCGTGGAGGATCGTGGCGCGCTCTTGCTCGACGAGGGCGAGACTCTCCGCGGGGTCGAAGGTCTCGGTGAGCACCTGGCGGGCGCCCGTCACCATCGACATGAGCGCTCCGTCGGAGAAGCCGAAGAGATGGAACAGCGGTAGGTACATCATGATCGTGTCCGCCGGCGTGACCGCCATGCGGAAGGCACGGTCGACCAGATTGCGAATGATCGCGTGGTCGTGCATCGCCCCCTTGGGGAATCCGGTCGTTCCGGACGTGTACATGAAGAACGCGGTGGCATCCGGGTCCACCGCCTCGGCTCGAGCGCGGAGCGCGGCCTCATCGACGGCGTCGCCTGTCGCCAGCGCCCCCGACCAGTGAAGCGTCTCCGCGTGCGGCTCGTCGCCGGCCGAGATGACCAGGCGGAGGTGCTTGAAACGGTCCTCGCGTACCGCGCCGGCGCGCAGAGACGGCGCCAGGCCCTTGACCATGCCGAGGTAGTCGACGGGGCCCGAGCGATCAGCGATGAGCAGCGCCGAAGAATCGGACTGGCCGAGGATGTAGGCCGTATCCTCCGTCCGGAGACGGGTGTTGATCGGCACCAGAACCGCGCCGATCTTCATCACCGCGAACATCGCCTCGATGAACTCGGGCCGGTTCACCATCCAGAGCGCGACCTTCTCGCCCGGCTTCACGCCGAGCGCGATGAGCCCGCGGGCCAGCCGGTCGACGCCGCGCGACAGCTCGGTGAAGCTCCAGCGCTGGCCCTTGAAATACAGCGCTTGGCGCGCTCCCCAGCGCCGGGCCGCACGCTCGGGCAGGGAGCCGAGGGTCTGCTTTGGAAACCAGTCGCCCATGCGCGTTCCGAGCCCCATGCGCGTTCCGAGCGTAGAGTAGCGCGCTTCTGAGCGACGTGCCGCGTGCGATGAGGTAACTCTTACACGTGATCACGGAATCTGTTTCCCCGCCGACAGAGAGGGGGCCGCCGCCCACGCGAAAATTCCCATTGCGGTTGCAGTTGCGACGGCGTTGCCGGATGGCATCAGGGATGCTGGGTCTGCCGCGGGGGGCTCGCATCAGCGCCCTCAAAGGAGGCCGAACGCACATGGCCACGTTACGCGCTATCGTGCTCGCCTTGGCCGTCAGTGCTCTGGTGGTAGTTCCCGCGTTGGCCAAGGGCGGAGGAGGTGGGGGTGGAGGAGGTGGGGGTGGCGGTGGAGCGGCCGGCGGGGGGAACGGTGCAGGACCCGCCGCTGGTGGCGGTCCCGGAAACGGTGGCGGGCACGGAAACGGTCACGGCGTCGGGGAAGGCGGCGGCGGAGCGAGCGGCATCACGACCGGCGCCGGCCGTGGCACGGCATTGACCGCGCCCGGCAGTCAGCACCGCTCCTCGACTGCAAGCCAGCGACTGTCCGCCCCTGGGCCTGGAAAGGCCAATCCGACGAGTGGAGTGAAGCCCGGCATGGGTCGAGTCGGGACCGTCCCCACCACGCCCGGCCAGACTCCCTGAATGATCTGCACGCGGCGGTAGGCCTCGGCCCGCCGCCGCGCGCCTTCGCATACGCTTGACGGCCGGCCCGCCCTCCGTCTAGCCTCCGTTCTGACGTCGTGCGAGCCGCCAGGCTCGTCGAGAGAAACGTGAGCCGTTCTCTACAGGGGAGAGCTGTCATGATGACCGCCGTCGAGTTCATCCACGCCGAGCTGAAGCGCCTGCACGGAATGCTGGACAAGGCGATCGGCGACCTCACGCCCGCTCAGCTCCACACCGTGCCCGCGAATCATCCCACGGCAAGCACGCTGGCGTGGATCTTCTGGCACTACGCGCGGACCGAGGACAACGTGGTGCGCTTCGTGCTGCAGAATCGCCGCGCGACCGTGTGGGCCGAGGGCGGATACGCCGAGAAGCTCGGTCTGCCGCCGGTTGCTCAGGGCACGGGCATGTCGACGGCCGACGCGCAAGCGCTGCGCCTCAAGGACGTCGCGCTGTTCAAGGACTACACGCAGAAGGTCTGGGCCAGCACCGAGGACTTTCTCGCGAAGTCGGATCCGTCGGCGCTCGACGCGGTCGTCACCGTGAAGCCGCTCGGCGACATGCCGGGCATCCGCGCGCTCGGACAAACGTGCGTCTCGCACGGCATGACCCACGCCGGCGAGATCGAGCTGGTGCGGACCCTGATCGGCGTCGCCCCGGTGGCCGGCGTCTGATTGACAGCACGTGGCGCGAGGCCACATAGTGCCGCTATGAGCAAACCGCGAACGATCGGCGAGCTACGAGCGAGCGGGTATCAGACGAAGACGGTGAAGCAGGAGCTGCGCGACAACTTGATCGCACGGCTCAAGCAGGGCGAGCACCTCTTCCCGGGAATCGTCGGTTACGAGGAGAGCGTGCTGCCGCAGATCGAGAACGCGATCCTGTCCGGCCAGGACATCGTCTTCCTCGGCGAGCGCGGCCAGGCCAAGACGCGCATGGCGCGCCTCTTGACCGACTTGCTCGACGCCGAGATGCCGGGGATGGCCGGCTGCGAGATCAACGACAACCCGTTCGCGCCGATCTGCCAGGCCTGCCGTCAAGCCGTCGCCGAGCGCGGGGACAAGGCCGAGATCAGCTGGATCCCCCGCGACCGCCGCTACGGCGAGAAGCTCGCGACCCCGGACATCACGATCGCCGACCTCATCGGCGAGGTCGATCCGATCAAGGTCGCCGAGGGCCGCTATCTTGGCGACGAGCTGACCATCCATTACGGGCTCGTGCCGCGGACCAACCGCGGGATCTTCGCGATCAACGAGCTTCCGGACCTGGCCGAGCGCATCCAGGTCGGCCTGCTCAACATCATGGAGGAGCGCGACGTCCAGATCCGCGGCTACAAGGTCCGCCTGCCGATCGACGTGTACGTGGTCGCCAGCGCGAACCCGGAGGACTACACCAACCGCGGCCGGATCATCACGCCCCTCAAGGACCGCTTCGGCTCCCAGATCCGCACGCACTATCCGCGGCGGCTCGAGGACGAGATCGCGATCATGGAAGCCGAGCTGACGCAGTTCCCCGCCGCCGGCTTCCAGTACGCGCCGGCCCCGTACATGAAGCAGATCGTCGCCGAGCTGACGCACCTGGCGCGCAAGGCGCCGGAGATCAGTCAGCGCTCGGGCGTGTCGGTGCGCGTCAGCATCTGTAACTGGGAGAACCTCCTGTCGAACGCGCTCAAGCGCGCCATCAGGCTCGACGAGCGCGAGGTGGCGCCGCGTGTGAGCGACCTCGGGGCCATCGTCGCCTCGACCAGCGGCAAGATCGAGCTGGAGACGCTCGGCGACGGCACCGAGGACAAGGTGCTCGGCAAGCTCGTGCAGAAGGCGGTGCTCAACGTCTTCAACCGGAGCTTCAGCGGCGGCGAGCTGGACGCGGTGGTGGCGGCCTTCCAGGGCGGCTTCGGCATCGACGTCGCGGACACGATGCCGTCGTCCGAGTACATGCGCCAGATCGCCGAGGTGCGCGCGCTGCAGCCGGCGTTGAAGAAGCTCGGCGCGGGCGACACCGCCAGCACCGCCGCGGCGCTCGAGTTCGTGCTCGAGGGCCTGCATCTGAGCCGCAAGCTGAACAAGGACTCGCGCGCCGGGCGCTACCGCTACCGGAGCTGAGCCGCGGGCGTCCGCGACCGGGTCAAAGCCGCGCGCGTCGGATAGGGAGGGCTCATGATCCTCATCCCGGGCACGGCGATCGCGCTTGCGGCTTCCGAGCTGGCCCAGCGTCCCAGCGACAAGAGCGCGTGGCTGCATGGCGTCTGGCTCACGGTTCGGCTTCACGATCAGATCCACGCCCTCCGAGTGCACGTTGGCGCCGGCGAGGGAGGGGCGACCGCGGCGAATATCCACCTTGTGACCGGATCCGGCCCTCACGGGAAACGCGGTCTTCAGGGGACCTGGTATGCGATCGGCGATTTCATCCAGCCCTACAAGGAATACATCCGGACGAGGGCTCTGCCGAAAACTGCCACGCGATTCGGACGCCGATCCTTGTTCACGGAGGCAGCCCTTGTGACGTTTGAACCGGGCGTCGTGCTCAACGTCGGTCGGGCGGCACCGTTGAACGGTCATCCCGGGGGCGGCGAGCAGGCTGAGTTTCTTGAAGGCCCAGCACCGAGAGTCCAGCCGCTGTGCGGCGTGTGGGGGAGAGAGTATGGTCACGCGTGAGCGAGCGGAAGCCACTCGAGACGGGGGAGGATGATGACGTCACGTCTCACGGCACGCCTGGCGCTGGCGCTCTCGATCGCGATCGTGGGATGCGCCGGAGCTCAACCGCCCAAGGACGACCTCGCGCTCGGTCGGACCAGCCGTCAGGAAATCTTGCAGCGTCTGGGCTCACCGTACCGCGAAGATACCGTCACGAAGAATGGGAAACAGCTCAAGACGATGACGTACGCGTTCGCGACCACCGGCGGGACGCCGGTCCGCGCCGGTGTCAGCGCGACGCGGGGCCAGGGCTTCTACTTTTTCGACGACAAGCTGGCGGGCTACGATTTCTCGAGCTCCTGGAAGGAGGACCAGACCGACTTCGACGGCGCGAAGGTGCCGCAGATCAAGAAGGGCGTGACGACCCGCGACGAGGTCCTTCGCCTGATCGGGCGTCCCGGCGGAAAGTACGGGTACCCTCTGATCTCGGATCCGAACGCCCAGGCCGACGTCTATCTGTATGCCGAGAGCAGCGGCAGCCCCTTCAACGTGAAGTTCTATCAGAAGCACCTGGTCGTGACCTACGACAACCGCGGCGTCGTCAGTAACGTCGAGTACCAGGAGATCGGCCAGAAGTAGCCGGCTAGGGGCGCATCGCGGCGAGGATCGCCTTGGCCAGGATGCGGCTTCCCTCGTAGCACTTGTCCGGCTGCTCGTAGCTGAACGCCAGACGGATGTGGCGCTCGCCGCCCTTGCCGGCGAAGAACGCGCGGCCCGGCGTGTACTGCACGCGCGCCTCGAGCGCCAGCTCTTCGAGCTTGGCGACGTTGGTGGCCGACGGCAGCTTGATCCAGATGAAGAACCCACCCTGCGGCCGGCTGATCTCGACGTCGGTATCCTTGAGCACCTCCCAGAGGCCGCGGAGCATGGCATCCCGCTTGGCCCGGTAGACGCCGACCAGCACCGCGACGTGCGCTTCCATGTGATCGCGCAGAAAGTAGGTCGCCACGCGCGACATGAACGGGTTGACGCCGCCGCCGAAGTTGAAGCCCTGGAACGCCGGCAGCATCGCGGGCGGCGCGCAGAGCCAGCCGAGCCGTACCCCGGCGCCGAGGATCTTCGAGAGCGTGCCCGCGCGGATGACGCGTCCCGTCCGGTCGAGCGCGTACACCGGCGGCTTCGAATCGCCTTCGAACCTGAGCTCGTTGTAGGCGTCGTCCTCCAGGATGAAGGTGTCGTACTCCTCGGCCAGCTCGATCAGCTCCTGGCGGCGGCCGATCGAGAGATCGGGCCCCGCCGGGTTCTGGAAGTTGACGATCGTGTAGATCAGCTTGCACCGGCGCCCGGACCGCTTGATTTTCTCGAGGCTCTCCCGGACCGCGCTGGTGACCATGCCGTCGGCGTCGACCGGAACGCCGAAGATCTCGGGGCCGTGTCGGCGAATGTTGTTGAGCGAGCCCGAGAACGTCGGCGCCTCGATGATCATCGGATCGCCCGGGTCGACGAAGGCGCTGAACGCCAGGGACAGCGCGGCGCCCGACCCGTTGGCGATGAAGATGTTCTCGGGGGTCACCGCGAGATTCTCGTAGAACTTGTACTTGTGGCAGATCAGCTCGCGCAGCCCGCGATAGCCCTGCGGGTCGCCGTAGGTGAGCGCTTCGGCGCCCTCGGCGTCCATCATCTTCCGGGTGGCCTCGACCATGCCGTCGTACGGGAACGAGGCCGGATCGGGGAAGCCGCCGCCGAACTCGAAGAGCGGTTTCGAGACTGCACGGGCGGTCGTGACGGGTCCGCCCCATCCGATGCGGGCGCGGGTCGACAGGAGCTCTTCGAAACGGGCGGTCGGGTTCTGAGCTGTCATGACGGTTAGCATACGACAACCGCCGGCCCTATAATCACCTCCATGCTCTTCCGCTATTCGCGCTGGGACGGCAGTCAGCAGCTCGCCGACCTCGACGCCGACGACCTGCTCGCGGCGATGTCCGACGACCTCATGTCCGACGGCGATTTGTGGAACGCGCTGCGGCGCATGTTCCAGCGGGGGTTGCAGAACCCGCAAGGGCCGCAGGTGCCCGGTCTCCAGAACCTGCTCGACCGGCTGCGCAAGCGCCGGCAGGAGCAGCTCGACCGCTACGACCTGGGCTCGGCGCTCGAGGACATCAAGAAAAAGCTCGACGAGGTCGTCCGGACCGAGCGCGCCGGGATCGAGGACCAGGTGAAGGACCCGGGTGACCGCGCGAAGAAGCTCGAGCCCCTCGATCAGCTTCCGCCCGATCCGGCGGGGCGGATCAAGCAGCTCCAGGACTACAACTTCACCGATCCCGAGGCCGAGCGGCTCTTCCAGGAGCTCATGAAGTCGCTCCAGCAGCAGATGCTCCAGCCGTTCATGCAGGGCATGAAGCAGTCACTCCAGAACATGAGCGCCGACGACCTCAAGCGCATGCGCGAGATGATGCGCGACCTCAACCAGATGCTGCGCCAGCGCGCCGAGGGCGACGAGCCCGATTTCGACGCGTTCAAGGCGAAGTGGGGCCAGAACTTTCCCGGCGTCGAGAGCCTCGACGAGCTACTCGAGCAGCTCGGCCGCCAGGCCGGCCAGCTGCAGTCGCTCCTCGACAGCATGTCGCCCGGGCAGCGCCGTCAGCTGCAGGAGATGATGTCGAGCCTGTTCATGAAGGACGAGCGGCTCGAGGCCGAGATGGCGCAGCTCGCCATGCACCTCGACCAGCTCGGCCTCACCGAGGAGTTCCGCCGGCGCTACGACTTCCGCGGCGACGACGACGTGACGATGCGCGAGGCGATGAAGCTGATGGACGAGCTGCAGCAGATGGAAGAGCTCGAGCGCCAGCTGCGCCGCGTCCAGTCACCCGACGATCTGGACAAGGTCGATCCGGTCGACGTCCAGAAGCTGCTCGGCGACGAGTCGGCCCAGGACCTCGAGCGGCTGAAGGAGCTGGCCAAGAAGCTCGAGGAGGCCGGCTACCTCGAGCGCAAGGGCGATCGGCTCGAGCTGACCGCGCGCGCCATCCGCAAGCTCGGCGACAAGGCGCTCAAGGACATCTTCGCGCACCTCAAGCGCGACCGCTTCGGCCGGCACGCGGTCGAGCGCCGCGGCGCGGGCGGCGACCCCACCGACGAGGCCAAGCGCTACGAGTTCGGCGATCCGTTCCTGCTCGACCTCAAGAAGACGTTGATGAACGCGGTCGAGCGCAACGGCGCCGGCACGCCCGTGCGGCTGTCACCGGACGACTTCGAGGTGATACGGACGGAGCTCTCCACCCAGGCATCGACCGTCGTGATGCTCGACATGAGCCGCTCGATGATCAACAACGGCTACTTCCTGCCGGCCAAGAAGGTCGCGCTCGCGCTGACCGCGCTGATCCGCGGCCAGTTCCCGCGCGACAGCCTGTACATCCTCGGGTTCTCGCTGTACGCGCGCCAGTTCAAGGCCGAGGACCTTCCGAAGCTCGCGTGGAGCGAGTGGAACATCGGCACCAACATGCATCACGGCTTCCAGCTCTCCCGCCAGCTCCTGGGGCGGCAGAAGGGCGGCAACAAGCAGATCATCATGATCACCGACGGCGAGCCGACCGCCCACATGGAGGGCCTCGAAGCCGACTTTGCCTATCCCCCGACGCGGCGCACGTTCGAGGAGACGCTGAAGGAAGTCCAGCGCTGCACGCGCGAGGGGATCACGATCAACACGTTCATGCTCGAGCAGAGCCGGATGCTGACGCAGTTCATCGAGCAGCTGACCCGCATCAACAAGGGCCGCGCGTTCTTCGCCAGCCCCGATCGCCTGGGCGAGTACATCCTGGTCGACTACGTCCGCAACAAGCGCCGCGCGATCGCGTAGGTCCTCGGAAACAACGCTCCGGCGCCACTGCTGGCGCCGGGCAAGCTCCCGGGAAGTCAGCGCTCCGTAACCACATCGGTACGGGTCCGTCCACACGGACACAGAATTTCGCCAGAGAGGGCCGTTCGGGATACACCTGAAGTAGGTCCTCCGACGTTTCCTCCCGGGCGCGGCTCGTGGCGAGCCGGCCGGCGAGGCAGTCCACCACCCGATAACGAGCATGGACACCTGGGTGCATCAGCGGATACGAACGATCTGTCGCCGACGTGTGGTCGCCTGGTGCCTCGTCGCCGGTAGCGCGCTGCTTTTCGCTCTCGGCCAGCACCGCTATATCAGCAACTTCATCCGTGGCCCCTTCGATGTCCGCCAGGCCGAGCTCGATACGACCGAAGACGTATCGGCCGCGCCGAGGTATTTCGTGAGAGTGACAGGGTCCAGGCTGATCGACACCGGAATTCAGCAGATCAGGACGAAGAAGCGTGCCGGTGTGGAGAGCCGTTCGGTGTCCGCCACGAACTATGCGCTCGTGATCGGTGACCGGCTATTGATTGTCAAGCGCTCCGAGGGGACCGCGACGATGGCGCGGGGTGAGCTGATCGCCATGCCCGAGGATCTGCAGCGACATCTGTTCAACACGCCCCAGATGCAGGCGATCCGTGGACGCTTCTATCCCATGGAGATATGCCCAGGACGCTGCCTCTCATCCAGTCGTGAAGCGAGCGGCGTCGTGGGGTGATCTCATCGGCACCGCGGTCGAAGCCCGCTTGCGAACGACGAAGAAGACCGGCGCCAGGTAGGCGGCGAGACCCGCGACGCGAGGGATGGCCCAGGCCCAGCTGAACGCGCCCTTCACGAGCAACGAGATCGCCCCGAGGATGATCCAGCCCGAGACGTCGTCGATCGCGGCGGCGCCGATGGTGAGCGCCGCCGTCCGCGTGTGAGAGAGACCGAGCTCCATGAAGATGCGACCGAGGATCGGTATCGCGGTGATCGACATGGCCACCGCGAAGAAGAGCTGGAAGCCGGACAGCGCACGGGCTCGGACAACCGCGCGTGGAACCACGGCGCCGTGAGATAGCCCAGGCGCGAAGGGAACCGCGAGTCCGATCAGGCTGATGACGACGATGGGCCGGCGGCTTCCGCCCAGGTGCCGCGTGAACTCGAATTCGAGGCCGATCTGGAACATCAGGAAGATCAGGCCGATCTGAGCTAGACCCGTGAAGATCGGGCCGGTGGAGGGAGGAAACAGTGTGTGCATCAAGTCCGGGAACAGGGCCCCGAGCAGGCTTGGTCCCAGCAGGAGGCCGGCCAGGATCTCGCCGGACACCTCGGTCTGGCCGAGCCGGCGCACGACAGCGGTCACGAGCCGGGTCGCGAGGAGGATCACGATGAGCTGGTACAGCAGGCGGAGCGTGATCTCCTCCGCGCCGGCGCCGACCGCGGATTCCGAGGCCGAGGCACCCGGAAGCTGCGCCCCGACCGCCGCGACGAGCACTACGCCTGGAGCGTCAGGCCGCGCCGGCCAGGTTGTAGAGCCGCGCGCAGTTGTCCCAGAGGATCTTCCGCTTGCTCGCCTCCGAGAGCGGGAGCTTGAGAAAGAGGTTCGTCGCTTCCGGGAAGTGCGAGTCCGAGTGCGGATAGTCGGTCGAGAAGACGAGCGTCTCGTCGCCGAGCTTCTGGACGACCCACTCGACCTGATCCTCGTCGGGATCGACGCTGATGAAGCACTGGCGACGGAAGTACTCGCTCGGCGGCGCCTCGAGCTTCGCCGTCTCGCCGCTCTTCGCCATCTCCCAGTACTCGTCGAGCCGCCAGAGGAGCCACGGCAGCCAGCTGCAGTTGCCCTCGAGGAAGGCGACGCGCAGGCGCGGGAAGCGCTCGAGGACGCCGCCCGCCGTCATCGAGGCGACGGCGGCCATCAGCTCGACCGGATTGTTCAATCCGCCGGCGATCGTCGTGCTCGGCGCCGTGAGGAAGCGGTTCACGAAGTGCGTGTCCGAATAGTTGTTCGGCGCGGGGTGAAAGCAGATCGGGATGTTCAGGCGCTCGGCTTCCGCCCACAGGGGGTCCATCGCCCGGTCGTGCAGGTTCACGCCGTTCACGGGATTCGGCATCATCTGGGCCGCGACGAAGCCGAGCTCCTTGACGGCCCGCCGGAGCTCGCCGGCCGCCAGGGTCGCGTCGTGCAGCGTGACGAGCGCCGCCGCCTGCATCCGGGCGGGATCCGGTTTGCGGAAGTCGGCCGCCCAGTCGTTCCAGGCCCGGCAGAGGGCCACTGCGAACCTCGGCTCGAAGGCGTCCACGCACACGACCGGAAGCGTGCGGAACAGCACGGCGATGTCGAGACCCTCGGCGTCCATCGCGCGTAGCTGCGACACCGAGTCGAAGCGCGCGGCGGCGTAGTCCTTCAGCACGGTCGCGGCGCGCTGCTCGGCGTCGACCCGTCCACGGCCGAGCGGCCGCGGGAAGGTGAAGTCGCCGACCGTCCACTGGCTCGTGTAGGCGCCGCGCGTCGCGGTGGGCCGGGGCGTCCGGTCGCGATAGGCGGGATCGAGGTAGTGGTCATAGAGATCCGAGGGCTCGATCACGTGTAGATCGCTGTCGAGGACGCGGAAGCCGGCTTTGCTCATTTCGCCCTCCCGGAGTGGTCGGCGATGACCTGCGCGACGCACGAGGTCACCTTCGCGCCGGTCGGCAAGTGGAGGAACTCGTTCGGTCCGTGGGCGTTCGACCCCGGGCCCATCGCGCCGGTGATGAGGAACTGGGCCTCGGGGAAGCGCTCGCCGAGCATGCTCATGAACGGAATCGACCCGCCGAGCCCGGCGAACATCGCCGGCTTGCCGAAGTAGCTCAGCGACGCGCGGTTGATCGACTCGAGGAGTGCGGGCTTCGTCGCCGGCGCATTCCAGCCGTTGCCCCTGTCGCCGCCGTAGGTCTCGAGCTTGACGCGCGCGCCGTACGGCGGATCGGCCTCGAGGATCTCCTTGAGCCGTCGCACCGCGCGGCCGGCCTCGCACGTCGGCGGCAGGCGAAGCGAGAGCTTCAGCGAGGTCTGGGGGCGCAGCACGTTACCGCCGTCGATCGGCAGCGGCAGCCCCGCGGCGCCGGTGATCGCGAGCGCCGGCCGCCACGTGTTGTTCAAGATCAGCTCGTACGGATCGGTGCTCACGGGCATCCCGCCCGGCGGGAACGGGAAGCGATCATAGATCTCGGTGCCGAGCACCTTCGCGACCTCGCGCGCCTCGGCGGCCCGCTCGCGCGGGATCTCGACGTGAAAATCGCGCGGGTGGATATGCCCCGTCCGCGAATCCTCGATGCGATCGAGCAGCTGACGCAGGATGCGGAAGCTCGAGGCCACGATGCCGCTGGCGGCGCCGGAGTGCACGCCTTCGGTGAGCACCTCGACGGTGAGGACGCCACCGACGACGCCGCGGAGCGAGGTCGTGCCCCAGAGCTGCTCGTAGTTGCCGCAGCCCGAGTCGAGGCACACCACGAGGCTCGGCGTGCCGAGCTTGGTCTTGAGCGCGTCGACGTAGTAGGGGAGATCCGCGCTGCCGCTCTCCTCGCATGCCTCGATGAGCACGACGCAGCGCGCGTGTCGCGCCCGCTGCTCCTGCAGCGCCTGGATCGCGGTGAGCGCGGCAAAGGTGGCGTAGCCGTCGTCGCCGACACCGCGGCCGTAGAGCTTGTCGCCCCGCCGTACCGGTGTCCATGGCCCGGTGCCCTCGGCCCAGCCGATCATCTCGGGCTGTTTGTCCAGATGGCCGTAGAGCAGCACCGTGTCGGTGCCGGTACCGGGCGCCTCCATGAAGATCACGGGCGTGCGGCCTTCGAGGCGGACGACCTCGATGCGCAGACCCTCGATCGGCCGTTCACTCGCCCAGCCGCGCAAGAGCTCGACCGCCCGATCGATATGGCCGTGCTCGCGCCACTGGGCGTCGAACATCGGCGACTTCGCGGGAATCTTGACGTACTCGTGCAGGGTCGGAACGATGCTCTGGTCCCACGTCTTCTGGACGAAGTCGCGGATCTTACCGGTGTCGAGCGCCATGGAGACTCCTCAGGAAGCGATGCGGAGGCCCGAACGGATCTCCCAGAGCTCCTGGAGCTCGAGCGGCGCATCGGCGATCCGCGCGAGCTTGCCGCAGAGGCGACAGTGGATGAACGCCGGCTCGCGGCCGACGTACGTGCTGTCGCACTTGGGGCACCGTGCCTGCGGCGCGGCGAGGAAGCGCTTCGCGGTCCGCTGCAAAGTGTGCTCGGGAGTGAGGCGGATCACCGTCGCGGGGGCGGGCGCGGCTTTCCGTTTCACGCGTTTCGCTTTCGCCAGCTTCATGGGCGAGGGCCATTGTAGCGTATCTTTGGCCGAATGAGGGTCGGTGTAGTCCTGGACGGGCGGCGGTCGGCCGCCGAGATCGCCGAGCTCGCGCGGCTGGCCGAGACGTACGGCCTCTCCCACGTATGGCTGTCGGGCGGCGCCAGGACGAAGGACCATTTCGTGCGGCTCGCGCTGGCGGCCGCCGCGACTCACCGGATCAGGCTGGGCCCGATCGCGCTGAGCCCGTTCGAGATGCATCCCGTGCACATCGGGCTGGCGCTCTTGACGCTCGACGAGATCGCGCCCGGCCGCACGTGCCTGGTGCTCGGCGCGGGCGGCGATCTGGCCGCGACGCTCGAGCCGCCCGCGCGCGGCCGCGTCGAGGCCGTCGAGGAATGTCTCGACATCCTCCGCGCCCAGGCGGCCGGCGGCGAGATCAACTACGCGGGCGCCCACTATCGAGTGACCGGGCTCTTCTCGCCATGGAGCCGTGTGGTAATGGATCGGCTCTATCTCGGCGCGAATCGGCCGCGGATGCTGCGGCTCGGCGCGCGCAAGGCCGACGGCGTGATGGTGACCGACATGCCGCTCGCGTATCTCGGCCCGCTCATCGCGAGGATCCGCACCGAGCTCGCCGAGGCCAATCGAGATCCGCGCACGTTCGCGGTGAGCAACTGGTTCGTCTGGAATGTCCAGGAGACTCGCGCGGAAGCCGAGCGGCTGGCCCGACGCCAGCTCGGGTTTCGCCTGTATTACATCCGTGAAATCGCGTCCTCGATCGGGCTCGGGGAGGCCGAGGCGCGCGAGCTGTCGGCCAGGCAACCCGAGATGTTGCGCGCGATCTTCCAGGGCCGGGAGCCGTGGTCCCCGCCGCCGCCGGTCGCGGATCGCCTGATCGAGCATCTCACCTTGACCTCCGACCGCCGCGGGCTCGAGGCGTGCGTGGGCCGCCTCCAGGAGTTCGAGCGGCTGGGGCTCAGCGAGATCGCGCTGGCTCCCCACGGCGATCCCGCCGCCGCGATCCAGCTGATCGGCGACGCCGTGATCCCCGCGGTCGACCGCGACGGAGCCTCCCGCGTTCCGTGACTGGCGGCCCGCCGATGTCGTATCCTGTGCCAGGAGGGCGCATGATCAAACTCGACCACCTGACGATCGCGGTGACCAACAGCGACAAGTCACGCGACTGGTATATCGAGACGCTCGGGCTCAAGCTCGAGTTCGAGATTCCAGAGCGGCGTACCTCGGCCGTGCAGGACGAGTTCGGCTTCACGCTGTTCCTCGCCGAGACGCCCGGGGGGCCGGGGCGCCCGAGCTGCGTCCTGACGTTCCAGGTCAGCGACGTCGAAGCCAAACATCGCCAGCTGGTGGCCGCCGGCGTGCAGTTCGTCCATCCGCCACAGAAGACGTTCTGGGGTTACGGCGCTGATCTGAAGGACCCCGACGGCTACCACATATGGCTGTGGGACGAGAAGACGATGCGGGAGAAGGGCGAGGCCTGAGCGCCGAGCTCCTCGCGGCGCGCTGGAACTCCGAGTACCGCGCGGGCCGCTATGTCGCCGAGCGCCCGCTCCCGTTCGTCGACCGGATCCTCTCCACGTTGCGAGCCCATCCCGCGGCGATGAGCGGCGTCGGGCTCTACGTCGGCTGTGGCAATGGCCGCAACTACCTGCCGCTGGTGGCCGCCGGCCTCACTCTCCACGGACTCGACGTTTCACGAGAGGCGCTCGACCAGCTCATCGCTCGCCGCGCGGACTTGAAGCCCCGGCTCACGTGCGCGGATTTCAGAGATCTCGAGATCGGATCGCCGTTCGACTACCTCGTGGCGATCCAAGTGTTCCAGCACGGTGTCCAGGCCGACGCGGAATCGTACTTCGCGAAGACGGCGGCGATGCTGAAAGCCGGCGGGCTCTTCTTCCTGCGCGTGAACTCGGCGTCGACCGAGATGTACCTCCGGCACACGATCATCGATCGGAACGACTTCGGCGGGCTGACGATCCGGTATGACGAAGGGCCCAAGAGCGGGCTCTGCGTCCACTTCTACTCGCGCCCAGAGCTGCTCGAGCTCGCTCGCGATCGGTTCCAGCCGCTGGCCGGGCCGCGCGAGGCCGTGACCGCGCGAACTCCGCCGAAGACGGGCAGCTGGTCGCAGTGGGAAGCGGTCTGGCAGAGGCTGTAGCGGGAAAAAAACTGGGGCCACGCCGACTTCACGGCGTGGCCCCGGTGCCGCGATCGACGGTGGTCCGAGCTAGTCCCCGGACTGGATGGACAGTAGCGGGTCGGTGCTGCCGTCCAGGCCGATCCGGCGCTGCAGGTCGGTGACGACCTTCTTGCCGTCCTTCGACTCGTACGCCGCCTCCACGTAGTTGCCCGGCGACACGGTGGCTTCCTGGCCCTCGGTGACCCAGAGACGCGTGCCGTCTTCCAGGACGACCGTGTGCTTGTTGGTGTCCATCGAGTAGATCGTGCCCCTCGTCTCCTCGGCCGCCGCGGTGAGCGAGAGGCCGAGTGTCAGCGCCAGCGCCAGTCCCAACGTCTTCCCCATGGGTGATCTCCTTTGCAAAAGTGGGTCACCCTAGGGGTAGGCAATTGCCGTGCCGGAACGTAGCGCTCTTCGATGCTTCGATTTCGCGTGTACTTGGCGATCAGCGGCTGCGTTCGCGGCGACCGATCCACCGTGGCAGAACGCCACACCGTGGCGAAGCGCCACAGCGCCTTACCGGCGCACGTAGTTACTCAATCCCGATTCCACCAGAAACCGCGCGATCAGGGGTGCCGGAATCACGGTCGTTTCGCCGGCCACCGGAACCTCGAGCACCCGGTCCTTCATTTCCGGAATCGCCACCTTCGCCGTGCGGTAGCTCTCGACGATGGCGACCAGCTCGCCGGTCACCGCATCGAACACGCCGCCGCCGCTCGATCCGTAGCTCACCGTGGCGCTCACCATTCGCGGCGGTCCCGCCACCGGCAACTCGCCCGCGGGTGCTTCGATCTGGCTGACGACACCCCGCACCACCGTGAAGCGCTGACCCCACGGAAAGGAGACGAGCAGAATTTCGTCCCCGAGCGTCGTGACCATCTTCAAGCGAGCGGGTGTGACCTCGGCGTACTCGGTCTCGATGATGGCCAGGTCGCGGTCGCCGCTCACGAAGGCGATCGTCGCGGGCGCCATCGTGGTCTGGCCCGGCAGGCGCACATACAGCTGCTGAGGCCGAGAAGGCTCGAGGAAATGCCGGGCGGTCGCGATCCACATGCGCCGCGACGCGAAATGGGTTGCGACCACGACCCCGGACGCCGCCCGGCTGATACCGGCCTCGTGCTCGGACCTGAGCTGGACCGTGGACGCGAGGATGCCGCGGATCAGCTCGCCGCGGTCCGGCGTGCGGACCGCGGGGGCGCAGCCGGCTCCCCCGAGGACGAGCGCGGCGATCATGAGCGCGCGTTTCAACTCTCGTCCTCGGTCGCCTGGCGCTCGAGGATCCGATAGAGCGTGCGCCGGTCGATCCCCAGAAGCTCGGCGGCGCGTAGCTTGTTCCCTCCAGATTCCTCTAGCACCTTGTTCACGTACCAGCGTTTCACGTCCTCCAGGGTCATGCCGTCCGCCGGCAGACGCGGGGCGCGGTCGCGCTCCTCGCGGAGATGCGGCGGGAAGTCATCGGGCAGGAGCGTCTCCGAGGCCGACAGCGCCGTCGCGCGCTCGATGACGTGCTCGAGCTCGCGCACGTTGCCCGGCCAGCGATAGCCGGTGAGGAGCGCGACCGACTCGGGCGCCAGACGCTTGATCGCGCGGCCGCTGCGGCGGGCGAACACCTCGAGGAAGTGCTGGGCGAGCAGCGGAATGTCCGACGCCCGCTCGCGCAGGGGCGGCATGGTGATCGTGACGACGTTCAGCCGATAGTAGAGGTCGTCGCGGAATCCTCCGTCGGCCACGAGCTTTCTCAAATCTCGATTGGTCGCCACCACGACCCGCACGTCGAACGGGATCTCGT
>Ga0209055_1000974_pt1 | contig 19281 bp, 10 predicted proteins | sample GraSoiAngelo_110_FD_185875 | JGI IMG/M metagenome (GOLD analysis project Ga0209055, IMG submission 185875) | Grasslands soil microbial communities from the Angelo Coastal Reserve, California, USA - 14_0903_12_30cm (SPAdes) (version 2) | ecosystem: Environmental > Terrestrial > Soil > Grasslands ... | reverse complement strand
TTCGAGCGCCAGTTCCAGCGTGATCTGCCGTGGCGGCTCCAGAATAATCATCTCGTCCGACGCGGTCGTCCGCATGTTCGTGAGCTTCTTCTCCTTCGACGGGTTCACGTCCATGTCACCCGTCCGGACGTTCTCCCCCACCACCATTCCCTCGTACACCGCGTCGCCCGGCTTCACAAACATCGTCCCGCGCTCCTGCAAATTGAAGAGCGCAAACCCCACCGCCACCCCTTCTCGGTCCGCCACCATCACGCCGCGGCTCCGCCCCTGCAGCGGGCCCGCCCAGGGACCGTAGTCGAAGAAACGGTGGTGCATGACTCCGGTCCCGCGCGTGTCCGTCAGAAACTCCGAGCGGTACCCCAGGAGGCCCCGCGCCGGAATCTTGAACCGCATCCGCACCATCCCCACCCCGGGGTTTTTCATGTCCAGGAGCTCCGCCCGGCGCGGCCCCAGCTTCTCCATCACGACGCCGAGATACCCCTCGGGGCAGTCGACCATCAGCTCCTCGTATGGCTCGAGCCGCTCGCCGTTCGGCCCCTCTCGCGGAATGATCCGCGGGCGGCTCACCTGGAACTCGAACCCCTCGCGCCGCATCGTCTCCATCAGGATGCCGAGGTGCAGCTCCCCCCGACCCGATACCGTGAACGTCTGGGGGTCGTCCGTTTCCTCCACCCGGAGCGCGACGTTCTTCTCGAGCTCCCGAAACAGCCGGTCGCGCACCTGGCGGCCGGTGACGAACTTCCCCTCCCGTCCCGCGAAGGGGGAGTCGTTCACCTTGACGTCCACCGAGATCGTCGGCTCCTCGACCGCAATCCCCGCCAGCCGCTCGAGATAGTCGGGCGCCGTCACGGTCTTGCCGATCTCGACGCCCACCATGCCGGCGAGTGCCACGATATCGCCGGCCGAGGCCTCCTGTACCTCGACCCGCTCCAGCCCTTCGAATGAGAAGAGCTTCACGACACGCGCCTGCTCATACGGCCCATCTCCTACAGGACCGGGGGCGCCCAGCGGAAGTAACGCCACCGTCTCGCCCACGCGCACCCGCCCCCGCTCGATCCGCCCGATGGCGATGCGCCCCAGGTACGACGAATAGTCCAGGGTGGAGACGAGCATCTGGAACGGGCCGGCGGGGTCGGCGACGGGGGGTGGGATCGTGTCTAGGATGGTCTGGAACAACGGCTTGAGATCCGTCCCCGGGGTCCGCAGGTCGGCCGTCGCGGTGCCCGCACGGCTCGACGTATAAAGGAAAGGACAGTTGAACTGCTCCTGCGTGGCCTCCAGATCGAGGAACAGCTGGAGCACCTCGTCGTGCACCCGCAGCGGCTCGGCGTCCTGCCGGTCGATCTTGTTCACCAGCACGATCGGCTTCAGGCCCAGCGCCAAGGCCTTCCCCGCCACGAAGCGCGTCTGCGGCATCGGCCCCTCGGCGGCATCCACCAGCAGCAGGAACCCGTCCACCATGCGCAGGATGCGCTCCACCTCGCCCCCGAAGTCCGCGTGCCCGGGGGTGTCCACGATGTTGATCTTCGTGCCGTCCCAGTGCACGGCCGTGTTCTTCGACAGGATGGTGATGCCCCGCTCGCGTTCCAGCGGGTTCGAGTCCATGACCCGCTCGGTGAGCTGCTGGTTGGCGCGGAACACCCCCGACTGGCGGAGCATCTGGTCCACCAGCGTGGTCTTCCCATGGTCGACGTGGGCGATGATGGCGATGTTGCGGATCTGCAAGGGGCTAGGTCCTGACGGTACCTGTGTGAGGGGCGCGGTCTGTGAGGGGCGCAGTATAGGAAGGAGGCTCGGAAAAGACAAGCGGGGAGATCACAGAAATCGTGGTACGTGGTGAGTGGTGCGTGGTTATCCCGGTTGCGAGGCTGGCCTCCGGGCCGCCAGCAACCACGTACCACGCACCACGCACCTAGTCACACGTCGGATCCCGCTCCATCTGCACCGTCACATGCCCGATCCCCAAGGTCCCCAAGCGGGCCTGCACGGCTTCGAGCACGCGCTGGTTGTCGCCGGGGTTCTGGACCACGAGGTGGCCGCTCATCGCGATCACGCCGCTCGTGACGGTCCAGACGTGCAGGTCGTGCACCGAGGCGACCCCGGGAATCGACGCGATCCGGTCGTGCACGTCGGCGAGCGCGATGTGGGCCGGCGCGGCCTCCAGCAGGATGTCGGTGCTTTCCTTTACCAAGCGCCAAGCGCTGCCCAGGATGAGGACCGCGATCAGGACCGAGATCAGGGGATCGGCCTGCACCCACCCCGTGGCGACGATGATCGCGCCGGCCGCGAGCGCCCCCGCCGAGCCGAGCACGTCGCCGACGATGTGGAGGTAGGCGCCCCGCTGGTTGAGAGAGTGGTGGTGCCCGCGATGCAGGATGGCGGCGCCCGCCGCGTTGGCCACGAGGCTTACCGCCGCCACGCCGATCAGCACGGCGCCGTGCACCTGCGACGGCGCGCGAAACCGGTGATAGGCCTCGAGGGCGATGCCGAGCGAGATGGCGAGCAACGCCGCGCCGTTTACGAGGGCGGCGACGATCTCGAGTCGCTGCAGTCCGAACGTCCGCTCCGCGGTGGCCGGTCGTTGCGCGAGGGAGGCGACCACGAGCGACAGACCCAGGGCGGCGACGTCGGCGAGCATATGACCGGCGTCGGCGAGCAGGGCGAGCGAGTGGGCGAGCCATCCCCCCACCGCTTCCGCCAGCATCACCGCAGCGGTAATGCCGAGCACCAGCGCGAGCCGCCGGCGGCTCTCGTGGCGCAGCGGTGCCCGATGGGTGCACTGCACATCCAGTGGGAGCGTCGCGCTCACTCGTCCCTCGTCCTCCTTCCCTTTCCCAAGATATCCCGCTGTTCCGCCGCCGGGCAACACGCTCTATGTTCCCGCCTCTATGCCTGGCCCCGTCTCGGAATCGCTCGGGCTGCGCCTGCTCGCGGTGGTGGCGCTGGTGCTCGCGAATGCGTTCTTCGTCGCGGCCGAGTTCGCGCTCGTGGCCGCGCGGCGCACGCGCATCGAGGCGATGGTGCGGCGTGGCGACCGCAAGGCGCGAACGGTGCAGGCGGCGCTCCAGGATCTGTACCGCCAGCTCTCCGCCGCACAGCTCGGCATCACCGTCGCGTCGATCCTGCTCGGCTACGTGTCCGAAGACACCGTCGCGCACCTGTTCCGCGACTGGTTCGCCGCGCTGCCGCCGCTGCTCGACTTCCTCACCCGCGGCGGCGTGGCATCCACGGTGGCGGTCGCCGTCGTGTCGTTCCTGCATGTCGTGTTCGGCGAGCAAGCGCCCAAAGCGTGGGCCATCACCCATGCCGAGGCCACGAGCCGCTGGGTCGCGGCCCCGCTCATTTTCTTCTCCTGGATCACGCGGCCCTTCACCGATCTCCTCAACTGGAGCGCCGGGCGGGTGGGCCGGCTGCTCGGCCTGACAGGCACCACCGCCGAGCTCGAGCAGATCCACTCGCCGGAAGAGCTGCGCATGCTCGTCGAGCAGAGCCGCAAGCGCGGCAAGCTCGACGCCGACGACGCGCGCCTGCTGCAGGGCGTGTTCGAGTTCAGCGAGAAGACGGCCCGCGAAGTGATGACGCCGCGCACCGAGATGGTCGCGCTCCCGGCCGACCTGTCGCTCGAGCAGGCGGCGGACCAGGTCGCCGTCGCGGGCCGCTCGCGCTACCCCGTGTACGGCGAGTCGCTCGACGACATCCTCGGGGTCGTGCACGCGAAGGACATTCTGGCCGGCCTCCGCTCGGCCAAGGGCGGGACCCTCCGCGCCGTGCTCCGGCCCGCCATGTTCGTGCCGGGCACCCGTGAGGTCGAAGACGTCCTCGCCGACATGAAGCGCCAGAAAATCCACCTCGCCATCGTGCTGGACGAGTTCGGCGGCACGGCTGGACTGGTCACGATGGAGGACCTGCTCGAGGAGATCGTGGGTCAGATTTACGACGAGTACGACCGCCCCTCGGGCGAGCTGCGGGTCGCGCCCCCGGGCGCGGCCCCGGTGATCTCCGGCGCGACGCCGCTGCGCGACGTGAACCGGGTGTTCGCGCTCGAGCTCGACGAGCAGGACTACACCACCATCGGCGGGTTTCTGTTCGGCGCGATCGGCCGCCTCCCCAAAATCGGCGACCAGGTGGCCGTCAAGGGCGCGGTGTTCGAGATCGTGGAGATGGACGGCCGCCGCGTGGGCAAGGTGCGCGTGGGACGGCGCACCGTCGGCGCCGAGACCCCTGCGAAGTGAGGCGGAGAGTAAAGGCCGAACGCTAGCGGTGGGCCCGCGCCAGCCGCGCGGCGAGCTCGAGCGCGGTCCGCATCGACCCGGGGTCCGCGATCCCCCGCCCCGCGATGTCGAGCGCCGTTCCGTGGTCCGGTGCGACCCGTGGGAACGGGAGGCCGAGGGTGACGTTCACGCCCTTCCCGAATCCCGCGACCTTCACGGCCGTCATCCCCACGTCGTGATAGGGCGCGAGCACGGCGTCGAACTCCCCCTTGAGGGCGCGCACGAACACCGTGTCGGCGGGGAGCGGACCCGCCGCCCCCAGCGCGCGGGCGCCGGGCGCGAGCACGCGCTCGTCCTCATCACCGAACAGGCCCGACTCGCCGGCATGCGGATTGAGTGCGCACACCGCGAGCCGCGGCGCGCCGATCCCCCACCACTCGCGCAGCGCGCGTTCGGTGATGCGCCCGCACGCGACCAGACGCGCGGTCGTCACGGCGGCCGGGACGTCCTTGAGCGGGATATGCGTCGTGACCAGCACCACGCGCAGCGGGCCAGCGCCGAGCATCATGGCGACGTCCACGTCGCCCGCGAGATGAGAGAGGAACTCCGTGAGACCGGGATAGCGGAAGCCCGCCAGGTGGAGCGCGTGCTTGTGCACCGGACCGGTGACGATGGCGTCCACTTCCCCAGCGAGCGCCAGGTGGACGGCTTCCTCCACTGCTTCTCCGGCGAGTCGCCCCGCTGCTTCGGGGAGCAGGGAGCGGGGAGCGGTACCTTGGTCGCCGAGCAGGGTGATCTCCGCATCCAACGGCCCGAGCGCGAGCGCCTTGGCCAGCACCTCCGGCCCTATCCCCCGCGGGTCGCCGGGCGTCACGGCGAGGCGGGGGCGGCGGCCCACGCCGCTAGAACCGGACGTCGACGTAGGTCGTGCGGCGCAGCAGGTCGAGGTAGTGTTTGACGGCGAGCTGCTGCGCCAACCCGTCGCGGATGCGGTCCTTCACCTCGTCGAACGACAGCTCGCCCTCGGGGAGCCGCTTGACCAGCTCGAACACGACGAAACGTGGCCGCGCGGTACCGGCGCTTACTTCGAAAACGGGCTTCAGGCACGGCACGGTGTCGGTGCCCACGATCTTGTCGTAATCGGGCGGCAGCTGCGACACGGGCAGCGCGTCGGCGAGCTTGGGCTCGTTCGGATCGGCGTAGAGGCGGGCGAGCGAGTCGAACGCGGCCCCGTGGGCGAACGCGTCATGCACGGAATCCGCCAGCCGCTTGGCGATCGCCAACTGGGCCGCCGAGATCGTCGGCTGGATCAGGATGTGGCGGGCCAGGATCTCCGCGGGCTGCGCCCGCTCCACCTGGATGATGTGGTAGCCGAACTCGGTCGGCACGACGTCGGAGATCGTCCCGGGGCGCAGCCGGAACGCCACGTCCTCGAACTGCTTTACCATCAAGCCGCGACGGAACCAGCCCAGCTCCCCACCCTGCTCGCGCGAGGCGCTGTCCGCCGAGTATTTCTTCGCGACCTCGGCGAAGTTGGCGCCGGTGCGCAACGCCACCACCAGCGACTCCGCGAGCTGCAGCGCCCGCGCACTGGCGGCGGAATCGGGCTTCGGCACGATGACGATCTGGCGGAACGAGATTGCCGCGGGGCGCTTGGGCTGCTGCGCCCGGTTGCCCTCCCAGAAGTCATGCATCTCGGCGTCCGACGGGGGGATCGGCCGCAGCTTGCCCTTCTGTTTCAGCGTCTCGATCAGCCGCTGCTGGAGAATCGAGCGGCGCTGCTGGTCGGCGAGCCAGCGGCGCCACTCCTCCTCCGACACGAACCCGGCCGCGCGCAGCTGCGCCTGGAACTCGGTGATCGACGTGAACTGCTTACGCACGTTCTGCACCGTCTGCTCGACCGCGTCCTGGACTTCCTGATCGGTCACCTTGATGGTAGTGTCGCGCTCGGCCTGCTGCACCAGCAGCTCCTCGTCCACCATCTGCGACAGGATCTGGCGCCGCGCTGCGTCCCGCCCGGCCGAGTCTTCCGGGACCTTCGCTCCCTGCGACTGCGCCAGCACGAGCTGCTCCTCCACCTGCGAGGCGAGGATCGGCTTGGTGCCCACCACCGCCACGACGCGGTCCACCGCCCGCGCCGTCGCCGAGCGACCCTGCGCCGCCACCGGCGGTCCCGCGAGGGCGGCCCACGCCACCGCCGTGACCGTCACCCATGTCGTCCGCATGTCAGCTCGGCGCCCGTTTGGCGACGCTGTCGCCGGCGACGGGCGGCGGGCCGGGGGCGCGCTTCAGACCGGTGCCCGGCGCCGGTCGCGCGGTCGTGTCGGCGGCGCGAATCGCCTGCGCGCGCTCCACCGCGCGCGCGATGCCGGCGGCGTTGAGCGACCAGGTCTCGCCCTGGCGGAGCGCCTCGGCCAGGAAGGGCGGCACCGGGAGGAACGGCGCGCTTCCCTGGGTGACCGCGGCATCCAGGTAACCGTCCATGTGCGCCATCGCGAGCCGGACGCGGGCTGCGGGCGTCGCGGCGGAGTCCATGAGCAACTGGGGCGAGAGCCGCAGCAGCCCCTCGAGCCGGCCGACGCCGGAGTCGTGCTCGGCGCGCACGTGATGCCAGTCGTCCGCCGTGAGCACCACGCCGGCGGAGTCGATCTGCTCGACCAGCATGTCGCGCTGGGCGAGCAGCCTCACGAACTGCGTGAGCTGGTCGTCCGACGCCGTCGCGATGCCGCGCACGTCGTTGGGATCGAGCGCCAGCAGCCAGCGCGCCAGATCTTTCACACGGAACGTGCCCCCCCGGAACGTGGCGAGCGTGTGGCCGTCGTCACGGGCCGTGACGATCTGCGGCACCGCCTGGCGGACGCGTGCCGCCGCGCCGCCCTCGACCTTGAGCTGGCGCGCCTTGGTGAGGCTCTCGAAATACAGCGAATCGAGGCGGGTCGCGCGCGCGCTCTCCAGATCGATTCGGAACGAATCGCGCACTTCCGCGAGCGGCGGGCGGCGGATGATGTGAAATCCGAACGGTGAGCGCACGACGCCGCTCAGCCCACCGGGCGCCAGCGCCCAGGCCGCGCTGTCGAACGCGGGGACGAACTGCCCCCGCGGCGTCGCCGGGAGGTAGCCGCCCCGCGACTTCGAGCCCGGATCCTCCGAGTACTGCCGGGCGAGCTGCCCGAAGCCGGCGCCGCCCCGCGCCGCCACCTGTCGCAGCACGCCTTCCGCTTTCTTCTTCTGCTGCTCTTCCACCATCGGGACCGCGCTGGGCGGCACCCGGATCAGAATGTGCTGGAACAGGCGAACGGTGCCCGCCCGGTACGCGGAGTCGGCGTCGGCGGACGTGACCTTGCCACGGCCGGCGAGCAGCCGCTGGTGGTAATGCTCCCATTTCAGCTGTACCACCAGTGGCCATTCCGCCGCGAGGGCGAGGGACGAGTCGTGCAGGTCGCGCCCCTGGCCCAGCGCGCTGGCGAGCACGGCGTAGTCGAGGTAGACGTTCGCGACGCCCGTGAGCACGTCGGGCCGCACCGGGATGCGCGGGGCTCGGCCGACCAGGTTCGCCAGACGCTCGACCGCGAGCGTCTGGCCCGCCGCGGTGCCGACGACCTCGGCGTGGGCCGAGAACGCGTCCCGCAGGGCGCCGCAGCCCGCCAGCGTCAGCACCATCGTCAGCACACTCAGCCGTCGCATGGCATCTCCTGTCAGTCGTGAGCGTCGGCCAGGACCGCGCTGAGCGCGCGGACCAGGCCTGGGCCGATCGCCTCGCCGCCGATCCGCCGGAGTCGCAGGGAGAGCGGGGCCGCGCGCCGCACCTCGGCCTCAAACTGCACCGCGTCGAGCGCCGCCGTGAGACGGGCGAGGCGCGGGGTCGCGTCTCGCCGAAACGTGAGCCGCGCCTCGTCGCCCTTCACGAGGACCATCTCCAGTCCCGCTCGGGCGCCGAGCGCGCGGAGCTCGGACACGAGGAGCAAGCGCCGGGCGTCGTCCGGGAGCGGCCCGAAGCGGTCGCGCAATTCCTCGCGCACCGCCTCAATCTCGCTAGGCGCTTCGGCCCGCGCCAGCCGGCGGTACAGATCGAGCTTCGCCGCCTCGTCCGACACGTAGTCGTCGGAGAGATGCGCGGGCTGGTCGAACACCACTTCAGGTGGCGTCCCCTTCCCCGCTCCCCGTTCCCCATCCCCCGTCTTCAAGGCCTCGACGGTTTCCTGGAGCCAGCGGAGATAGGTGTCGAACCCCACGGCCTGCGCGTACCCCGACTGCTCGGCACCGAGCAGATTGCCCGCGCCCCGCAGCTCGAGATCGCGCAGGGCGATGCGATAGCCCGAGCCCAGATCGGTGTGATGCTCGAGCACCCGCAGGCGTTCCTCGGCCTCGGCATCGACCACGTCGGGCACCAGCAGGTAGCAGTACGCCCGGCGATGGCTCCGGCCCACGCGTCCGCGCAGCTGGTACAGCTGGGCCAGGCCGAGCTGGTCGGCGCGGCTCACGAGCATCGTGTTGGCGTTCGGCACGTCGAGCCCTGATTCGACGATCATCGTCGACACGAGGACGTCCACCTCGCCGCGGACGAAGCGCGCCATCACCTCGTCGAGCGCCGCCTCCTTGAGCTGGCCGTGCGCCACCACCACCCGTGCCCGCGGCGGCGCGAGCGTCCGCACCCGCTCCGCGACCGTTTCGATCGTCTCGATGCGGTTGTGCACGAAGTACACCTGACCCGCCCGGTCGAGCTCACGTGCCAGCGCCTCCTCGATCAACCCGTCGTCCCAGGGCTCGACGAAGGTGACCACCGGGGAGCGGTCCTTGGGCGGCGTCTCGAGCAGCGTCAGGTCGCGCAACCCGGCAAGCGAGAGGTGCAGGGTGCGGGGGATGGGCGTGGCCGTCAGCGTCAGCACGTCCACCGCGAGCTTCAGCGCCTTGAGGCGCTCCTTGTGCCGCACGCCGAAGCGATGCTCCTCGTCGACGATGAGGAGCCCGAGGTCGTGAAACGTCACGTCGCGAGACAGCAGGCGATGCGTCCCGATCACGATGTCCACTTCGCCGCGCGCCATCCGTCGCGTGACGTCCTTCGAGTCCTGGGCGCCGCGAAACCGCGACAACACCTCGATCCGGACCGGATAATCCGCCAGGCGCTCGCGGAACGTACGGCCGTGCTGCTCCGCGAGAATCGTGGTGGGGACGAGCACCGCCACCTGCTTGCCCGCCTGGACCGCCTTGAACGCCGCCCGCAGCGCCACCTCCGTCTTGCCGTAGCCCACGTCGCCCACGAGCAGCCGGTCCATGGGCCGTGCCCGCTCCATGTCGCGCTTTACTTCCTCGGAGGCGCGCCGCTGGTCGGGCGTGTCCTCGTAGAGAAACGCGGACTCGAGCTCGCGCTGCCACGGCGTGTCGGGCGGGAAGGCATAGCCGGGCGCGAGCTGGCGCCGCGCGTAGAGATCGAGCAGCTCCGACGCCATCCGGCGAATCGCCGCGCGCGCCTTGTCGCGCTGCCGTTGCCACGTCGTCGCGCCCAGCCGGTGGAGCCGCGGCGGCGGCGCCTCGCCGTCACCCGCCGCCCGGTACGGCTCGAGTTGGTCGAGCCGATACAGCGGGACGTTGAGGCGGGCGCCGCCTTCGTACTCGACCACGGCGACCTCGAGACTGCCACCCTCCGCGCCGACGGCGATCGTCTGGATCCCACGGTAGATCCCGATGCCGTGCTCGAGATGGACCACGAAGTCGCCGCCCCGCAGGGCCCGAGTGGCCGCGCTGGCGACGGCTTCGCGGTAGCGCCGCGGCCGCCGCAGCCGCCGCGCCCGCCGGAAGATCTCGTGATCGGTGAGCACCCGCTGTCCGGGCAGGACGAACCCGCCGTCGAGCGCGCCCACCACCAGCGTGGCGCGCTCCGTATCCAGCAGCTCCTCGAGCCGCTCCAGCTGCCCTTCGTTGTCGCACAGGATCACCGTGGCCGGCTCGCCCGCCACGATCTGGCGCAGGCGCCTGATGTCCCGATCCACCGCCTCGGGCGGCGCGAGCGGCAGGCGCAGGTCGCCGTCCGGCGCGTTCAGCGCCAGGCGTGGGAACCGCGCCAGCCGATCGCGCCACGCGGCGGGCTCGACGAACAACGCGTCACGCGGCGGTGCTTCCTCGCCCAGCCGTCGGGCCACGTCGAGATGGTGCGTCGCCTCCGCCCAGGCGCGATCCACCTCCTGCTCCAGCGCGGATTCCTGCTCCAGCACGATCACGCTGTCGCTCGGGAGCAGGTCGAGGAGGGAGCGTCGTTCGAGGGGGCCGACCGCGGGCTCGGTGCGCACCGGCAGGACGGTGATGCGCTCGATCGCCTCCCCCGATCGCTGCGAGTCGAGATCGAACGCCCGGAGCGACGCGACGTCGTCTCCCCACCACTCGACCCGCGCCGGCGACGCCATCCCGAACCCGTACACGTCGACGATGCCGCCGCGCACGCTGAACTGGGCGACTTCCGTCACCGTCGACACGCGGGCGTACCCCATCTCCTCGAGGCGCCGCACCACGTCGCTGCGGGTGCCGCTCCCCGCGCCCCGCTCTCCCAGGCCGATCGACAGCCGCGTGTTCCCGAGGGCCGCCGGCACCCCGGTTCGCTCCGCCGAGGCGCGTGCGGTGGTCACGAGCAGGCGAATCCGTCCCGCGAGCAGGGCTGCGAGGGTTTCGATCCGCTCGCCGGCAATCTCGACGTGCGGCTCTTCGGCGCCGAGCGCCTCGCGCTGCGGATACAGCGCGGCGCCGTCGCCCGCCAGCGTCTGCAGGTCGGCGAGCCAGCGCTCGGCATCGGTCGGCGTTGCCGTCACCACGACGAACACCCGCTGCGCGCGCCGCCGCGCGAGCGCGGCCAGGAGTACGGCGGCGCTCGAGCCCGGAAGACCCGCGATGCCCCGGCGGACCCCGGCGCCCGGGAGCGCGTCCGCCAGGGCCCGCGTCGCCGGCAGCGCGTCGAAGCGATCGATCAGGAACGTGAGCGGCATCAGCGGGTGAAGGTCGCCACCCCCAGCTCCGCGGCGGCCAGGAGCAGCGCGAGTATCAGCAGGGGGCCGCTCGCTTCGCTCTTGCCCCCGCCCGCGAACCGCGCGGCGCCCAGCGCCGGGGCGTCCAAGACGTCCGCGCCCAACACGTCCCGTACCAGGGCCGCGGGGGCCGGCGTGAGATCCGACTCACGTGGGTCGGGGGCGGACACCATGGCACCGACCGTATCGCCGCCCCGGGTGCGGAACTCGACGCCCGGCGCACCCTCGACCTCGGACACGGGAGCCTCCCCGCGCGCCAGCCGGTTCACCAGCGCATCCACGAACGGCACGAACGCTGGTGCGGCGGGCAGCGCCGTCCATGCCGTGTCCAGGCGGCTGCCGACGAGTAGGACGCCGGCGTCCCGCACCAGCCACGGCTCTCCGTTCACCGTCGCCAGGACGGTACTGTCCTCCCCCTTGCTCCTGCTCGCGTCCCCGATGGCGTCGACACGGTAGCGCCGCGCCACTGGAATTCCGTTCATCGCCACCACCCCGGACGCTACAATCGGCCCCGGAGTGCCCCCCGAACCGAGCCGCCACCGGGCTCCGCGGGCGGCGAGGGCGCGGTTCAGCTGGCCGATGAGCGTCGGATCGGCGGGCGGCACCACAACGCTCACCGCGGCTCCTCCGTCGAGCCGATCCCCGATCCCCACGTCGCTGCCGCGTCGCACCCGCTGGCCCTGCTCGAGCACCGCGAGGGCCGCCGCCACGAACGGGCCCGCCCCGCTCGACGCCGTCACACGCGCCGGTGGCGCCACCCGCCACGCGAACACGCGCCGATCATCGGCCCGCAACTCGTCGGCGTCGAGCGCGGCTTCGCCGACCCACCACCCGGGCCCCTCGGGCGGCAGCACGATCGAGACCGTCGACCCCGGTGCGGCGAGCCCCCGCCCCACCTCGCGACCGCGTACCTGCACCGTCACTGCCGCCGGTCGGGCGCCCGGCGTCCCGACGATCGATACCGCCACGGCACCGTCGGACACGCGCAGCGAGCCCACTCCCCGGTTCGCCGGCACCTCGGAGGCGGGGGCGAGCGCGAGCACCCGGACGCCCCGCGTCACGCCCGCGCGGCCCGGTCCGAGCGCAGTCCGCTGGAGATCACTCAGCACATGCACCTCGCGTCCCTCGAGCGGCTCCGCGTTCACGAGACGCACCGCATCGCGCACGGCGGCCGTGAGGTCCAGCCGCCGGGGCGACACGCCGGTGCTGTCCAGCGTCGCGAGCAGCGCGTCGCGCGTCCCCGCCCGTGCCACGCCGTCCGCGAGCACCAGCCACATGCGGTCCGACGCCCCGGCGGCCGCGAGGGAGCCTCTCGCCGCGGCCCGAAGCCGGTCGAGCACCGGCCGCCCGTCCACCACGGCGCCCGACGACAGCGAGTTATCGAGGATGACGACGAGCGCGGTCCGCTGGTGAGCGGCGGCGCGGCGCATCGGGACGGGAGTGGGAACGAGCGGTCGCGCCGCGGCCAGGACGATCAGCGCGATCAGGGCGGTTCGTAGCAGCAGCAGCAGTACGTGCCGCAGCCTGAGACGCCGCGCGCTCTGCCGCTCCGCTTCGCTCAGGTAGCGCAAGGGCGGAAACTCGGCCTCGGGCGGAATGCGCCGCTCGAACAGATGCAGCAGCGCGGGGATCGCCGCGGCGGCGAGCCCCAGCAGCGCGAGCGGGTGCAGGAACGTCACGTGAGCAGCCGGAGCGCCATGCCGAAGGGCAGGTCGGTCAGGATGTGGTGGTAGGCGATCCCGTGACGCCGGCACGTGATGCGCCAGGCGGCGATTTCGCGCCGCACGGTGTCCCGGTACGCCCGCGCCAGTTCCCGCGGACGCACCACCACACTGACAGCCGATTCGGGATCCCGCAAGCGCACCTCCGGCGCGGCCGAGAGCTCGGCCTCCGCGGGATCCATCAGGTGCAGCACGATCACGTGATGGCCGCGGTGACGCAGGTAGCGCAGGGCCGTGAGCGCGAGTTCCCGGTCGAACAGCAGGTCCGACACGAGCACCACCAGCCCCCGACGCACCAGCAACGACGTCAGCTGACCGAGCGCTGCCTCGGCCGCCGTGCCGCCGCCGTCCGGCGTACGCTCCAGGCCCCGGACCAGCCGCGCCCACTGACCCGCCCGCACGCGCGGCGGTACGACTTCGCGCACCGCTTCGTCGAACGTGATGAGCCCGGTCGCATCCCGCTGCCGCAGCAGAATCAGCGCGAGCGCCGCCGCCAGCCGGTCGGCGTAGGCCCGCTTGGTGAGACGCGCCGGCGCCCCGCGCCACGCCATCGAGCGGCTCGCGTCCACCAGGATCATCGCCCGCAGGTTGGTCTCTTCCTCGAACTGCTTGACGAACAGCCGATCCGCGCGCGCCAGAATCCGCCAATCGAGGTAGCGCAGCTCGTCCCCCGGTTGATAGGCGCGGTGTTCGGTGAACTCGACGGAGAAGCCGCGGAACGGGGAGCGGTGGATGCCGGCCAGAAACCCTTCGACCACCCCCGCGGCAACGATTTCGATCCCGCCCAGCCGCGCCACGTCGGCGGGGTCGAGCAGATCGATGCGCGTGGTGTCAGCCATGGGGTTCGCGGAAGCTAATGATCGGCCGATTGTCCCGGGTAGAGGACAGCCGCGGGCGTGTGACACCGCTCAACGGTCGCTGTAAGGTCGCCATCGACAACCAGTTGGGAGACGGGACCTCGAGTCGCCGAATGGCATGGCGCCTGCTCCTCTCGCGGAGGCGGAGGCACTCATGTTGACCACGTTCGGCTTGATCAGCCTGCTCGTCGGCCCCGTCGGGGGCCCTACGCTCCAGCCCGCCGCCCTCTCGGACCGCCCGCGTGTCGAGATCTGGACCGACCGGGGCGACGACCCGTACGCCAGCGGACAGGGCGTGCGCGTGCACTTTCGCACCGAGCAGGACGCGTACGTCACCATCCTGCGCATCGACACAGATGGCCGGGTGCGGGTTCTGTTCCCGCGCGAGCCGTGGGAGGACAACTTCGCGCGCGGCGGCCGCGACTACGAGGTCCCGGGCCGCGACTCCCGCGACGCCTTCTACATCGACGACTACCCGGGCGTCGGCTACCTCTTCGCCGTCGTCGCGGGCGACGCCTTCGTGTACGACGCGCTCGAGAGCCACGAGCATTGGGACTATCGCGCCATCGCCGACGGCCGCGTGCACGGCGATCCCTACGTCGCGGTCACGGACCTGGCGCAGCGCATCGTGCCTGCGGGGTACGGCGACTGGGACTACGACCTCGCGCCGTACTACGTCCAGCGGCACTACGACTATCCACGGTTCCTGTGCTACGACTGCCACTCGTACGTGAACTATTCCTCCTGGAGCCCGTACGACTACACCTGCGTGCGTTTCCGGATCGTGGTGTACGACGATCCGTACTACTACCCCTATCGCTCGTACGGCGCGACACGGGTGGTGTTCACCCGGCCCCTCCGGCCCGAGCCGCGCTTCATCTTCAAAGACCGTCAGGCCTCCGACGCGTTCGTCACGCGCGTGCGCGCCCGTCCGGCGGACGACGACCGGCGGCGCGAGGTCGGCGTGCGTGCTCGCGATCTGGGCGGCACGAGCGTCAATCCACCGCCCGAGGTGCGGCCGCGGGCCCGGCCAAACAGCGACCGCCCGACGCAGCCTGAGCCACGCGCTCGTCCCGACCAGCCGGACCATCCTGAGCGTCCAGCGCCGGCGGAACGTCCCGACCGCCCCGAGCGCCGGGAGCCGCCCGCCCGTCGACCCGAGCCGGCGGTCACCGCGCCGCCATCCGCCCCGCGCCCTTCGCCCCGCGCAGAGCCGCGGCGCGAGGCTCCGCCCCCCAAGAGCGAGCCGCGTGTGGAGCCGAGGCGCGATGCCCCGAAGGACAAGCCGCGGGCCGAGCCGGAGTTGAAACGCCGCAAGCCGTGACGACCCGCGGCACGCCGGGCGCGCCCGGCCGTGGTCCCCCACGGTCGGGCGCGTTAGCTTCTTCGCTCTCCTCATCGAGGCCCCCACTGATGCGGTGCCGCCTGAACCTGTTGCTCGCGGTGCTCACGGTGCCGGTCGCGGCGCAACGGCAACAGCCGGCTGCCCGGGGCGCGGCGGTGATCACGGCCGAGGAGGTGCGGCGCCGCATCGGCATCATCGCGGCCGACTCGATGCTGGGCCGGGCGACGCCGAGCCCGCAGCTCGATCAGGTGGCGGCGTACGTGGCGGCCGAGTTCCGTCGCTTCGGCCTCAAGCCCGGCGGTGACAGCGGAACCTACCTGCAGCGCTACCCGCTCGAGGTCGAGCGGTTCGACCCGGAAAGCGTGAGCGTCCGGATCGCGGGTCCGGTGCCCGCGACCTGGCGCACCGGTCGGGACGTGCTGCTGGTCGAAGGACAGCCAGCGACGGGAGACAGCGCGGGCGCGGGAGTAGTCATCACCGGGTCGCCCCAGGGAGCCGCCGCATTCGATTCCTCGGCGGTGACCGGAAAGGTGGTGTTCCTCGCGTACGGGCCCGGCGTCAACGCGGTCGCGGTGAAGGTCCTGCCGCTCCGACCACTGGCGCTGGTGCTGGTGGCGGACTTCCCCGACTCGATCTGGGAAAAGCTGCCCGGTCACGCGGCGAGCGTCCGCGTACGCAACCCGAGCGAGGCGGACGGATCCGCGATCCCGGCGGTGTTCGCCGTGCGGGCCGGGACGACCCGGACGCTCTTCACGCAGGCGGGCGCACCACCCGACTCGCTCCGCGTCTGGGGCGAGCGGCCGCTCGCCGCCCATTCCCTCCCCGCTGTCAGGGTGCAGCTCGCCGTGCACCAGCAGCTGCTCGAGCGCACGTCCGCCCCCAACGTGGTAGGCATCCTGGAGGGCGACGACGCCACGCTGAAAAAGGAATACGTGCTCTTCACCGCGCACATGGACCATATCGGCACGCCGGCCGCGGGTGAGGGGTGCACGGCCCGCGGCGCCGACTCGATCTGTAACGGCGCGGATGACGACGGCTCGGGGACGGTCGCCGTCATCGAGCTGGCTCAGGCGTTCACGACGGCGCGCGAGCGCCCCAAGCGCTCCCTCGTGTTCATGACCGTGAGCGGCGAGGAGCGGGGCCTGTGGGGCAGCGCGTACTTCGCCGAGCACCCGACGGTGCCGCTCGCCAACGTCGTCGCGGACTTGAACAGCGACATGGTCGGTCGCAACGCGAAGGACACGCTCGCGGTGATCGGCCGGGAGCACTCAAACCTGGGGGGGGTGGTCGACAGTATCGCGCTGGCTCATCCCGAGCTCAACATCAAGCCTGTCGGCGACCTGTGGCCGCAGGAAGGCCTCTATTACCGCTCGGACCACTACAATTTCGCGAGAAAGGGTGTGCCCATCCTGTTCTTCACGACGGGCCTGCACCCCGACTACCACCAGGTGACCGATTCGCCGGACAAGATCGACGCGGAAAAGGAAGCACGCTTTGCGCGGCTGGTGTTCTACCTGGGCCTGGCCGTGGCGAACACGACCGTACGACCGCAGTGGAACGCGCAGAGTTACAAGCAGATCGTGGGCGGCGGTACGAACTGACGTTCAGCTGACCGATTTCAACAGCTCGGCGTTGGTCTTGGTGCGCCGCAGCTGGGCCAGCAGCCCTTCCATCGCCTTCTCGGGCGGGAGCCCGACCAGACCCCGCCGCAGCTGCTGCTTGGCCGCGACCGTGGCGGGATCGGCGAGCAGCTCCTCGCGCCGGGTGCCGCTGGCCGCGACGTCGACCGCCGGATAGACGCGCCGGTCGGCCAGGGCACGCGACAGCCGCAGCTCGGCGTTGCCCGTCCCCTTGAACTCCTCGAAGATCACGTCGTCCATGCGGCTCTCCGTCTCGACGAGTGCGGTGGCGATGACGGTGAGCGAGCCACCGTCCGGCACGGCCCGCGCGGCGCCGAACAAGCCCTTGGGCTTGGCGAGGGCGTTGGCGTCGAGGCCGCCGGACATGGTCCGGCCACTGCCCCGCCCGGTCGTGTTGTGCGAGCGCGCCAGCCGCGTGAGCGAGTCGAGCACGATCACGACGTCACGCCCGAGCTCCACCTGGCGGCGCGCGTGCTCGAAGACGATGTCCGCGACGGCGACGTGCCGCTCGTGGGACAGGTCGAAGCTCGACGCGATCACCTCGCCCCGGCCCCAATCGATCATCTCGCTCACCTCTTCCGGGCGCTCGTCCACCAGCAGCACGAGGAGGGTCACCGCCGGATGGTTGAGGGCGACGCCCTCGGCGATGGCCTGGAGCATCATGGTCTTCCCCGCTTTGGGGGGCGACACGATCAACGCCCGCTGACCGAAACCGAGCGGGCAGATCAGGTCGACGACGCGCTGCGTCTCCGCGGTGCGCGGGCTCGACGCGCGCGGCGACTCGAGTCCGAGCGGACGCGCGGGATGCACCGCGCCGAGCGTGGCGAACTCGGGTCGGTCGGCCAGACGCCCGGGCGGCGCGCCGTTGACGCTCGCGACCCTGCCGTTCTCGAGCGTGACGAGATCACCCCGACGCAGGCCTGGGACCCGCACGCCGGGATCGCCCTTGGCCGGCAAATAGCTGTTGGCGGCGAGCCGCACGGCGCCGCCGTTGTTGGAGGAAGGATCGAACCAGCCGGTGATAGGGGGCAGAAGGCCTCGGTCCAGTAAAGATAGCGCCTATATTTCTCCCGCACATGCGCCAGGATCACATCCGCAACTTCTGCATCGTGGCCCACATCGACCACGGGAAATCGACGCTGGCCGACCGGCTGATCGAGCTCACGGGGACCCTGGACAAGCGGCTGATGCGGGAGCAGGTGCTCGACACGATGGACCTGGAGCGCGAGCGCGGCATCACCATCAAGCTCAACGCCGTCCGCATGACCTACCACTCGCGCGACGGCGGCATCTACGAGCTCAATCTGATCGATACGCCCGGCCACGTGGACTTCACCTACGAGGTGTCGCGCTCGCTGCAGGCGTGCGAGGGCGCGATCCTGGTGGTCGATGCCTCCCAGGGCATCCAGGCGCAGACGATCTCCAACCTGTTCCTCGCGCTCGACGCGGGGCTCGAGATCATCCCGGTCCTCAACAAGATCGACCTGCCGGGAGCCGAGCCCGATCGCCGTGCCCAGGAGATCCACGAGCTGATCGGGGCCAAGCCGGAGGAGATCCTCCGCATCTCGGCCAAGGAGGGCACCAACGTTCCCGATCTGCTCGAGGCCGTGGTGCGCCGCGTCCCCGCGCCCCGGGGCACGGCCGAGGCGCCGCTCCGCGCTCTGATCTTCGACTCGTATTACGATCGCTATCGCGGTGCCATTCCCAGCATCCGCGTGGTCGATGGCACGATCCGGCCCGGCATGAAGATCGCTTTCGGGGCGCACACGGAAGACCTGTACGAGGTGGACGAGGTCGGCTACCTGCAGCTGGGCCACAAGCCCGCGGAGCAGCTCGAGGCGGGGGAGGTCGGTTACTTCGTCGCCAACGTGCGCGGCGTGCGCGAGACGCGTCCCGGGGACACCGTGCTCGACGCGGAGCACCGCGATGTGGCGCTCTTGCCCGGATACCGCGACATCAAGTCGATGGTGTTCGCCGGGCTGTACCCGACGGAGCCGAACCAGTTCGAAGAGCTGCGCGACGCGCTCGCCAAGCTGCAGCTGAACGACGCGTCGCTGCACTACGAGCCCGAATCGTCCGTGGCGCTGGGGTTCGGCTTCCGCTGCGGCTTCCTCGGTCTCCTGCACATGGAGATCGTGCGCGAACGGCTCGAGCGGGAGTTCAATCTCGACCTGATCAGCACCGTCCCCAACGTGGAATACCACGTCCACAAGACCGACGGCACCATGGACCTGGTCGAGAACCCGAGCCTCCTGCCCCACGGCTCGGCCGTGGATCGGATCGAGGAGCCGTACGTGAAGGCACGGATCGTCGCACCCGCGGAATACATCGGCGCGATCATGAAGCTCGGCCAGGAGCGCCGCGGGGTGTATCGCGGGATGCACTACGTGGACCCGACCCGCGTGGACTTCACCTGGGAGTTCCCGCTCGCCGAAATCATCCTCGATTTCTACGACAAGCTGAAGACGATCTCGCGCGGCTACGCCTCGCTGGACTA
>Ga0209055_1000968_pt1 | contig 19343 bp, 23 predicted proteins | sample GraSoiAngelo_110_FD_185875 | JGI IMG/M metagenome (GOLD analysis project Ga0209055, IMG submission 185875) | Grasslands soil microbial communities from the Angelo Coastal Reserve, California, USA - 14_0903_12_30cm (SPAdes) (version 2) | ecosystem: Environmental > Terrestrial > Soil > Grasslands ... | reverse complement strand
CAGACATTCAAGAAGGTGAAAGAACAACTGAAACTTCATGATACAGATGCGCGGCCCAGCGACAGGACACCTGCACGATTCCAAGCCGATGACCAATTCAAGGCTGCAGCGGCTGAGCTCGTGGCCGATCACTATCCCTATCGCCTCCTGTTGCCTGTCATCAAAAGGTAGTCCTTACCTGCAATTATGATCATTCTTGGCCTCAACGCCTATCACGCCGATGCTTCAGCCTGCATCGTGGTAGATGGGCAGCTTGTGGCAGCGGCTGAAGAGGAACGGTTTCGTCGCGTCAAGCACTGGGCTGGACTTCCTACCCAAGCTGTGCGTGCCTGCTTGAAGCAATCGGGCTTGGACATCACTGCGGTTAAACATCTTGCCATCAATCGCAATCCTGGCGCCAATGTACTGAAAAAGGCGTTGTATGCCTTCTCTAAGCGCCCGGGTCTTACGGCTATCAAGGATCGCTTGAAGAACGCCTCGAAGGTACACGATATCATTGATGAATTGGAAACCGACTTAGGGCTGGAATCGAGGGCGATCAAGGCGAAGGTGCATAATGTGGAACATCATCGAGCCCATCTGGCCTCTTCCTATCTCGTGTCGCCATTCGAGTCCAGCGCCGTGGCCTCAGTGGATGGATTCGGGGATTTTGTCAGCACAATGGTCGGGCTTGGCCAAGGGGATCGGATTGAAGTCCTCGATCGCGTGACGTTTCCCCATTCCCTTGGCCTCTTCTACCTAGCCATGACCCAGTATCTGGGATTTCTCAGTTACGGCGATGAGTACAAGGTGATGGGCCTTGCGGCTTACGGGAAACCGGAATATCTGGACGCCTTGCGTCAGGTCGTCTTGGTCAAATCCAAAGGCAGGTTTGAACTAAATCTAGATTACTTCCTCCACCATTCAGAGGGTGTATCGATGACTTGGGACAGTGGCGCCCCGGTCATTGGACAAGTCTTCTCGGATGAGCTGGTCAAGCGTCTTGGCCCTCCGCGAATGAAAGAAGAACCAGTGACTGCCCGGCACGAGAATATCGCTGCTTCCCTCCAAGCCCTGTACGAGGAAGTTTTCTTTCACATCCTGAACGATCTTTATGACCGCACTCATCAAAAGGCTTTGTGTCTCGCAGGGGGCTGTGCGTTGAACAGTGTCGCCAACGGGCAGATTATTACGAGAACGCCGTTTGAACGGGTGTATATCCCGCCTGCAGCCGGGGATGCGGGGGGCGCCATTGGCGCTGCCTATGCGGTCTGGCACGAGGTGCTCGGCCGTCCCCGTTCGTTCATCATGGATCGAGCTGATTGGGGCCCGGAGTACAGTGAGCGCGATGTTGTGACGGCGATTGAAACGCGGTCAAAAGAATTACACAACGCCCGGTGTGTGATCGAAAGCGTTCAGGATGAGGAGAAGCGGTGCCGCCGCACTGCCGAAGCGGTCGCGGCCGGCAAGGTGGTGGGCTGGTTCCAGGGGCGCATGGAGTGGGGAGCCCGTGCCTTGGGCAATCGGAGCATCATTGCCGACCCTCGGCGTCCTGAGATGAAGGAGATTCTGAACGCCCGGATCAAACGCAGAGAACCCTTTCGCCCATTTGCACCCTCGATCCTGGAAGAGGCCGTGAACGACTTCTTCGAACAGACCGACCCTTCCCCTTTTATGACGATGACCTATCGAGTTCGAGCCGAAAAACGCGCACTGATCCCTGCACCCACCCATGTAGATGGAACCGGTCGCCTTCAGACGGTAAGCCGGCGGACCCAGCCGCTCTATTGGAGACTCATCAAGGAATTCGCAAATATCACAGGAGTTCCTGTGGTACTGAACACCTCGTTTAATGAAAACGAGCCCATCGTGTGCACGCCGGACGAAGCCCTCGACTGCTTCCTGCGGACCAGGATGGATGTGCTGGTCATCGGCCCGTGCGTGGTCATGAGAAGCTGAACCGGTGCGGCTGTTGTTCATCAATCGCTTCTTTCATCCCGACCAGTCTGCGACTGCTCAGATGCTGACGGATCTTGCCGAGGGTTTGGCTGTGTCTGGCACCGCTGTGACCGTGTTGACCGGCAGGTTGAGGTATCTGGGAGGAGAGACTGCAGTTCCGTCTGAGGAGCAGTATAAGGGAGTGACCGTGCGCCGGGTGTGGTCCACGCGTTTCGGTCGACAATCAGCGCTCGGGCGATTGTTCGATTATCTGTCATTTTACCTGTCTTCAGTCTGGGCGGCAGTACAGACCAGAGATGTTGACTGCGTGGTTGTATTATCGGACCCGCCCATTTTGTCCGTCCAGGCTGTGCTGCTGGGACGTCTCAAAGGGTGGAAAACGGTGTGCTGGCTTCAGGATGTGTTTCCGGAGATTGCGGTTCGGGCTGATACCTTACGAGAAGGTTTGCGTGCTCGTCTGCTCAGGTGGGCCGCAAACTGGTCGCTGAGGTCGTCAGACCGCGTGATCGTCGTGGGACGCTGTATGGAACGGTGCCTCTTGGCCTTCGGCCTCCAGCGGGATCGTGTCGTGTTAATCCCCAACTGGGCTGACGGTGACCACCTCACTCCGGTTGCGCCGGAGGACAATTGGTTCCGTAAACAGCATGGGCTGGAAGGACAGATCGTGGTGATGTATTCGGGCAATCTGGGGGTGGTCCATGAAACGGAGGCGCTGATCCACCTCATCCACTATCTGCGCGGGATGCGCGAGGTGTGCTTCCTCTTCGTCGGAGAAGGGCAGGGAAAGACTCGGCTGCAAAACTGGGCGTTCCAGGAGAAGCTGGAAAGCGTCAGGTTTTTGGGCTACCAGAACAAGGAGGATTTGCGGTACAGCCTGTCCGCTGGGGATATTCATCTTGTGACACTTCGTTCGAAGATGGAAGGACTGAGTGTCCCAAGCAAAGTATATGGCATCATGGCGGTCGGCCGGCCGGCCGTGTTTATCGGCCCAGACGGAAGTGAAGTTGCAAGTCTGATACGGGAATCAGGCTGCGGCGAAGTGTTTTCTCCTCAAGAAAGTGAGAAGGCGGCTTTGGCGATTCTTCACCTGGTACAAGATTATCGTCGTCGGGAGAATCTGGGATCGGCCGGCCGGCGCTATTTTGAATCTTTCCTGGACAAGCGATGCGCGATTCAACGGTTCCGAGCGGTATTCCAAGACATGATGGCGGAAATCTGAGGGCAGGATGTACCGTACCGGATCGTGGAAACATCAGATATTTCTGATCGGCGGTGATGCGGCCATTCTGCTCGGGGCTTTTCATCTGGCCCTGCAGTATTGGTGGTGGAAGATCGGACCATATGAGGGGGATTTTTTTCCAGCAGCTCTCGTAAGCCTCGGAATGTATCTCCTAACCCTGTCGATGTTCGACCTCTACGACATCCAGAAGAACTACCGAAGCCAACAGGCATCGACTTTGACGCATATCCTTGGAGCGGTCGTGATGGCGGGAGTCGGGTTGTCTGGTTTGTTCTATTTGATGCCCGGTGTGAAGCTGCCACGCAGCTCGTTCTTTATTCAGATGGGACTCGCGATTCCCTTGCTGTATCTATGGAGGATCAACTTTTGGCGTCTCCGACAAGAGATGCTCATTCCCAAGCGAGTTCTCATCGTGGGAACTGGTGAAGACGGACAGACCGCCTTAGACCTCTTGAAGCGATTCGGTACTGAGTACCATGTGGTGGGCTTCATTGATGACGATCCAGATAGGCAAGCACGGACGATCGGTGGACACGCGGTCTTGGGCGGCGCTGACGCTCTGCCGGAGCTCGTGCAAGAGCACGACGTCCAAGGCATCATCATGGCGCTGGCGAAGGCTGAAGGCGAAAGACTGATCCGCGCGACCCTGCAATGCCGGATGAAGGGAGTCTTTGTGTCCGACCTGGTCACCGTCAGTGAGCAGGTGGCCGGGAAGATCATTTTGACGCAAGTTCGGGATTCGTGGTTCGTGTACGCACCGGGATTCCTCCTCCTCCACGGCCGCATGTTCCGGCGCATCAAGCGGATCACGGATGTGGCCTGCGCGGGGGTTGGGTTGGTGCTGGCGAGCCCGCTCTTGGTGATGGCGGCCATACTGGTGGCTGCGGAATCTCGGGGACCGGTATTCTTCCGGCAGACGCGTGTGGGGCAGAATGAGCGACTGTTTTCGGCGCTGAAGTTCAGAACGATGAAAGGGGGGGACGAGACACAGTCCCCCTATACCGCGAAGAACGACCCGCGAGTGACGCTGATGGGAATGGTACTGCGCTTCCTTCGGATTGATGAGATTCCGCAGATGTGGAATGTGCTCACGGGAGAGATGAGCTTCATCGGCCCCCGAGCGGAATGGGACATTCTCGTGAAGGAATACAAGGAGAAGATTCCGTACTACTCCTTGCGTCATGTGGTGAAGCCTGGGATCACCGGCTGGGCACAGGTGAACTACCCTTATGGGAGTTCGGTGGAAGATGCCTATAGGAAACTGGAGTATGACCTCTATTACGTCAAGAACATGTCGCTGGCACTCGACCTCAAAATTCTTTTTAAGACGGTCTCAGTGGTCTTGCTCGGTAAAGGAGTACGGTAGTCAGCCTCAGACAGATTCTATCGCGACAACCATCAATGAACCCTATGACATTCATCACTGGTTTCTGACCCAGGTATCCCAGAGTTGTGGCATGTCTAAGTGTCGAATTTGCCAAGTTGAATATGTGCCATTCGTGTCATTTGGCAAAATGCCGCTGGCAAATGGATTCCTCGCCCCCGATCAGTTTCGCAATGAGTACTTTTTTGAGCTTATGGTGGCGTTTTGTCCGAGTTGCTGCATGGTGCAGCTTAGTGAACAACCGTCGCGAGAGAGGATGTTCACCCCCCATTATGCTTATTTCTCATCCACTTCAACGTCTATGGCTACCCATTTCGAGAAGTTTGCCCACCAAGTGATAGCCGACTATCTACCGCCACATGATGCATTTGTGGTGGAGATTGGCTGCAACGACGGAATCTTGCTGGAGCAGTTTGCGCAGGTCGGCATTCGCCATCTGGGAATCGAACCATCGGCTAACGTGGCACAAGTCGCCGTCAATAAAGGCCTTCGAGCGCTCCAACGGTATTTTGATGAAGATCTTGCACGCGAGATCGTGGCTGAGTACGGACAGGCGGATGGAGTTCTGGGTGCCAACGTGCTGTGTCACATTCCATATCTTCATTCGGTTGTTGCAGGGATCAAGATGCTGCTCAAGCCAGGTGGCGTACTCGTGTTTGAAGATCCGTATCTTGGCGATATACTCGACAAGACGGCCTACGACCAGATCTATGACGAGCATGCGTTTTATTTCTCCGTGACGTCCGTCCGCTATCTGTTTCAGCGGCATGGCTTAGAAGTGGTCGATGTGATGCCACAGAATGTCCATGGCGGCTCGATGCGCTATGTGGTTACCCATGAAGGGGCCAGAAAAGGATCTGCTGCTGTTATGGCACACTGTGAGCGAGAGAAGGCGCTTGGACTGGAGCAGCCGGAGACGTTCGAGGGGTTTCGCCGCAGGACCGAACGATCACGCGAGGAGCTGATGGCGCTCCTCTTCAAGCTGAAGCGACTGGGCAAGCGGGTAGTGGGGTATGGCGCGACGTCCAAGAGCACGACGGTGATCAACTATTGCGGCATCACCCGCGATCTGGTGGAATTCATCAGTGATACGACGCCCATCAAACAGGGGAAGTTCAGTCCCGGCGCTCATATTCCTGTCCGGCCTTATACGGAGTTTACCGCAAATTATCCGGATCATGCTCTGCTATTTGCCTGGAATCACGCCCGGGAGATCATCCCCAAGGAACGGGGATTCCAGGCGGCGGGCGGTAAGTGGATTGTGTACGTGCCAAAGGTGCAGATTCTGATATGACGAGTGCATCGCAGGGTGCCCTCTAAAGAGATCTGTGCTCGGACATCGCATCAGGAAGGGGAGGGCTCTTCACTGACAGTCTCAAGTACAATCGCCGATGCCTATCATGGTCGGACCATATTAATGACTGGCGGCCGTGGCTATATTGGATCTGCCCTCACGCAGGCACTCGCGAACGTACACTGCAAGCTTATACTGCTGGACCGGTCACCGCTTGACGCATGGGTACCAGATCGCCGAGATGCGGAGATTTCGATCGTGACCGGTGATGTGTCCACGCGTCATACTTGGGATACCGTATTGCCCGGTGTCGATTATGTCTTCCACCTGGCTGGATTAGAGTACATGCGAAGCTCTGTGTATGACCCGATCCTTGATTTACAATGCAATGCGCTGCCAGTGTTGCACTTGGTTGAGGAATGCCGTAGGCATCGTTATTGCCCTCACATAGTATTTTCGAGTTCAGCAAACGTGTTCGGTCTCGTTGATTCCTTGCCTGTTGATGAGGATAACCGTGACAACCCTTTGATTCCCTGGGCTGTCCATAAGGTGATGGCTGAGAGCCACCTGCGCATTTACGCGAAAAGCCATGGCATCAAGTCGATCATCCTTCGCTTGGCGAATGTCTATGGTCCGACCGCACGCCGGTCTGCTATGAGCCGTGTCGTCATCAACAAAATGATAGCCGATGCGATAGCAGGGAAGTCGCTCACGCTGTATGCCAATCAACATTGCGTACGCGACTATATTTTCGTCGACGATGTTGTCTGCGCTCTCCTCCTGGCCGGTACCGATCGCTCATTACTTGACGGCCGGTTTTACGTTATCGGGAGCGGAGAGGGCAGAACAATTTCAGAGGTCTGTCAACTGATTGCTGACAAGGTCAGTGTCCGAACTGATCAACACGTGCCGATCCATGTTGAGGAGTTGGCAAAGACTGATGCATTTGAGATGCGCGATTTTGTCGCGGATATAACGCGTTTTCGGCAAGCAACCGGTTGGAAGCCAATGATGGGGTTAGAGCAGGGGATCGATGTGACCATAGAATCATTGACAATGGCTGGATCTTTGAAATAGTCCGTGGCTGGCAGGGGATTATCGTGAGCAAGTTGTTGACCAGAGAAGAGTTTGAGGCATTGCGTCTTCAGTCTGCTGAAGCGATGTCTGCGGATGTGGAATTGCGCCGAAAAGTGTTCGATCTGATCGTAAGCGCTGACCGGTATTATTGGCTTCATCAGACCAGTTGGTTTGGCGAGCCGGTGTTGCAACTGGCTCAGGACATGTTTGCTCTGCAGGAAATCGTTTTCAAGACTCGGCCGAAATTCATCATAGAACTGGGTGTTGCGTGGGGAGGCTCGCTGTTATTTTATTCGACGCTGATGGAGGGCCTTGGTGGCGGGCATATTGTGGGAGTTGATACTTACATCCCCGAGCATGTGAAACAAAAACTTAATTCGTTTGGCAAGATCTCTGACAGAATTGCTTTAATTAAGGGATCCTCCACTGACGAAACAACCTTTGGTCTGGTCAAGTCTCTCGTCGGCGACACACGCGAAGTCTTGGTTATACTCGACTCCTTTCATACCCATGATCACGTGCTGAAGGAGCTACGACTCTATTCACAACTGATCGGCGTGGGCCACTATTTGGTGTGTTGCGATACCCACGTGGAGCACATCCCTGAAATCGTTGAAAATCGTCCAAGGCCGTGGGGCTTGGGTAATAATCCTAAGACTGCTCGTGATGCTTTTCTCGAGGAAAATGGGAGGTTTGAAGTGGACCAAGTGCTTGAGAACAAGCTGCTCTTGACGCTTCATCCTGGCGGGTACTTGAGGTGTTGCAAAGAATGAGTTTGCCTGAACGAATGAAGATTGTCGTAACAGGCGCGCTGGGGCACATCGGCTCGCGGTTGATCCGAGAGATCCCTTGGGCGTTTCCCGAGGCGGACATCATACTCCTGGATAACCTATCGACTCACCGCTATTGCTCGCTCTTTAACTTGCCTACCGAGGGACAGTACCGCTTTGTTGAAGCCGATGTGTTGACCGCTGATCTGGGCCGGCTGCTCGATGGCGCCGACGTGGTAATCCACCTGGCGGCCATCACGAACGCTACGGACAGCTTTGAGATGAAAGAGCAGGTCCAGTGTGTCAATTATCTCGGAACCGAGAGGGTGGCCAAGGCCTGTGCTCGAGCTGGATCTGCGCTTATTTTCATCTCAAGCACCAGCGTATACGGCGGGCAAACTGATCTTGTTGATGAGGATTGCCCAATCACTGATCTACGTCCACAGAATCCTTATGCCGAATCCAAATTGAAAGCTGAGCAACTCCTGCAGGCATTGGGACGGGCGGAAGATTTAGCCTTTGTCGTGTGCCGGTTCGGTACGATCTTTGGCGTCTCACCCGGAATGCGCTTTCATACTGCAATCAACAGATTCTGTTGGCAGGCGGTCATGGGCCAGGCCATTACCGTTTGGCGTACTGCTCTGCATCAGCAGCGCCCGTATTTGGACCTGGCCGATGCGGTGGAGGCATTGAAATTCGTTCTGCAGCGAACCTTATTCGATAGACGCGTGTACAACATTGTAACGCTGAATACCTCGGTGAGCCAAATTGTGGAAACGGTTTCGGCATATGTGCCGGACGTATGTGTTGAGTACGTAGACTCACCTGTGATGAATCAACTCTCCTATCGTGTGATGAGCAATCGTATTGAGAATCTGGGATTTGAATTCAAAGGCGATTTGAAGCGGGGGATTGGCGATACGATAAAGTTATTCAAGACGCTTACTAAGGGTAAAATAGCCGGTGCCATTGTGGGTGAGTGATGAAACTTCTCGATCGAGGAATTCTATGACCGCCGATAACGAATTGACAATTCTGTTGACGCTTAAGGACAGGGCTCCCTTCACTTTCCGCTGGATGTCCTATATCAACAGCATCAATTTCCCTTTTAAAGTATTGATCGCTGATGGCGGTGCAGATGAAACCGTACCCAAGGTTCTATCCAACAAGGCCAATTTCCCGAATGTCACCTATGAATACGTACGGTATCCGTATGACCAGACCTATGCCGAGTACTATTCAAAAGTAGTGGATGCGCTCTCACGCATTAAGACGCCGTTTGTGGCGCTGGCGGATAACGATGACTGTTTTATAGGTGAAGGACTCAAACTTGCTGCCGAGTTTCTTCACGTGCATCCAGACTATAGCGCGTGTGGAGGTCATGTAGGCGTGTTCTGGGTCACGTCATCAGATAAATTTGTCCCTTACAATTACAATGGGGCATACGGAAACAAAGTAGAATTAAAATGGCGCTGTCGCCCTCTGTCTCTTATACAGGAAACTGCTGCAGAGCGCACCCTGAATCAATTTGCGCACTATTTTGATGCATCTTATTACGATGTACAGCGAACTGAGGAGTTGAAAAGCAGATTCGATACATTACGGGCCCTTAATATTAAAGATATTTTCCTGGCGGAATACCTCCTGGCTATTCTTACCGGTGTTGCAGGCAAGGTCCAACGAATAGGGCGGTTATATTTGGTGCGACAATGGAACTCTCCGGATAGCAGTGGTGGGACACATCAAGAGAAATATGGAGACGCGTTGGGGCGGATGTTTGCCGAATCTTGGTCAGATGATTTCACGAAATTTGTGAACGTGGTTGCGGCAGCACTTGTAGAAAAAGATGGGATTTCTATAGAAGACGCTCGAGACCATGTCAAGAAATGCTATAAGACGTTTGTTGCACCTGCTATCATTGAGTGTTTGGTGGCAGAGCCCACGGTGACTACAACAATGCCTATCATAGCTCACATGGTTCAACGAGTGGTCAAGCTGGGACCTAACAGCTTAATGAAAAAAACACTCCAGAAACTGTACCGCCGTATACCTTGGATTTCTGTCAGTGCTATAAATGGCGAGGGGTTTCTGACCTATCCGTTGTCAACCTATCGCGATGATTTTAAGCCGATTGCTAAACTTTTAACTCAGAAGCCACCGGTATTCAATTTGTGACCGATGCGCAGAAAACTCCTTGTGAATTGAGCTCAAATCGTGATCGACAGCGCCAATTTGTTTGCAGGTTCGAAGGTACTCATCACCGGCGGCATGGGCGATAGAGGGATGGTAGTGACGGATCCATTTTGCAACAAAAGCGATTTTGAATTGGGATCGATCCAAAGCAATACCGCTTAACTCTCAGAGATCGCAGGCTGCTATCACGAATCTACGATCTTATCTTCATCAGCAGGCTTGCCGTCGATATGCTCAGCACTGGCCCAGCCACGTTAAACATTGCTCGTGGCACTCCGCTGACAGATCCCACCCATATCCCTAGTGCTGAAGCAGCAAGAGCGGCGGCTATTGAGGCGAACGCCCAGGATTGAGGCAGATGTCGCAGATGCCATGTGCCTAACGGAAGCAACCAAGCGAAGACGTAGATGAAACCATGCGTTAGGTTGTGCTCATCAAACGCTCTGAAGGGACTAACATCCGACTTCTCTGCCAGTGCAATATCCCACGGCCATATTATATGCCCCGATATTGTTGATTGGAGAACGGTCACGGTTGCAAGGCCAGCAACGCCCATCACAATAACCGATGCTAACCGCGAAAGTCGAAATCCTTCCTGGCGGGTGATTACCGCCAGCCAAGTAACGCAGAACACGATAGATAACGGCACGAATGTTTCTTTTGCAAGAGCCCCGGCTATCCCTATAAGTGGCAAAAGCGCCCACCGGCCAGTAAACATGGCCCAAGCCGTTGTCAATATCAGGCAGGCCTCTCCCGAGTCTACTGCCCCGACAGCCAAGAATGTGTTGGAGACGTTGAAATTTAATAGGAAGAGCAAGGACCCTAACAGTGCGACGGCGTAATCGTTGAGCGCCTTGTAACCCAGAAGCACCACCAAGCACGCCGATGTGGCCGTGAACATGGCATTGACCATTAAAAGACCGAAGAACACTGGGTGCCAGGTTTCAATCTGGCCCTGTGCCAGCCAGTAAACAGGCCTTGCTAAATAGGGGATAAGCACTCTGTACCGATGATGACCCTCCGCCGTTTCAGGACCACCTTCAACCAGCTTGTAATATTCCACCGAATCGGCGAGGCCTGCCGCGAGCCGCGGATCATACCGGTTCAAAGAAGGGTATCCAAGGCCAAAGCAAATCAGAAAGAACAGGCCCCAGAGCAAAATCCAGTGTGCAGTCTTCCTCAACATATCGCAAATTCTTTTATCATGTTTCCCAGGCAATAAAAAGCCACGTGGATTGCAAGTTGCCGCTCCATCGACACTAACCATCTTGACCTCGCCGTTTTGAAATGGTACAGGACAGTCCTCGTTCCCCACCCATGGCGACCGTTTATGTGAGCAGGCGCCTCCCGGACCCGGTCATGGCCGAGTTGGCCCGGCGCTTCACCCTCATCGGACAGTCCCGCGATCGCCCGACGTCACGCGAGGAACTGCTCGAGGCGGCGTCCCAGGCCGACGCGCTTGCGGTCACCTTGACGGAGCGTGTGGATGCCGGTGTGCTGGACAGGGCCCCGCGTCTGAAGGTTGTGGCCGTCTACGCCGTGGGCTACGACAACGTGGACGTCGCCGCCGCGACGCGACGCGGCATCGTCGTCACCAATACCCCGGATGTCCTGACGGAAACGACGGCGGACCTGACATGGGCGTTGATTCTGGCGGTGACGCGGCGGATCCCGGAGGCCGACCGACTGGTGCGCGAAGGCCGATGGGAGGGCTGGGCGCCCACGCAGCTGCTCGGCGCCGACGTCTTTGGCAAGACGCTGGGCATCATCGGAATGGGGCGGATCGGGCGCGCGGTCGCCCGGCGCGCAGGGGGGTTCGGGATGACAGTCCTCTACCACACGCGACATCCTCTCCGCCACGAGGAGGAGGTGGTGTTACACGCGAAATTTCTCCCCTTGCCGCAGGTGCTGCAGGCGGCGGACATCGTGACGATCCATACTCCGCTGATTGATTCCACGCGGGGACTGATCGGCAAGGCCGAGCTTGCGATGATGCGTCGCTCGGCCTATCTCATCAATACCGCGCGCGGCGCGGTGGTGGATGAGGAGGCGTTGGCCGAGGCCCTGGAGCAGGGACGGTTGGCGGGGGCTGGCTTGGATGTGTATCAGCATGAGCCACACGTCCATCCCCGCTTGCGATCGCTCCCCAACACCGTGCTCTTGCCGCACATCGGATCCGCGACGACAGAAACCAGGGTGAAGATGGGTCTGATCGTGGCGGACAACATCACCGCGGTGCTCGAAGGGCGGGAGGCGCCCCACCGCGTGAATTGACAACCCGGAGACCGCATGGTGTAATCCGCGGCATGGATCTCTTCGGCAAGGTGCCGCTGGTCGAAATTCCGATCCTGATCACGGAGGACCAGAAGACCTGGCTGGAAACGCTGGTCAGGAAGGGCAAGATTGCGGTCCCGCCCGGCGGAACCCTCCCCGAAGGGTCCGTCATTTCCATTTTCATGCGGACGGTCTTATGGAACTCGGAAGAGCAACGGCAGTCTTTGGAGATGGTTCCGGAGGGGATTCAGAAGAAGATGTGCGAGGGCCAGGGTTTGGTCGCGATGAAAACCCAGGTCTCGGTGGATCAGAAGACGTGGCTTGACAAGGCAGCGGCGTCCAGCAAGATCCCGCTACCGCCAGGCGACTCGCCCATCTCCCTCTTCACCCGCGTTCTGCTCGAGAACGCGATGGAGCAGCAGAAGGCGCTCGAACGGGCTGATCCCTGGGCGGATGACGATGAAGAATAAGGACAGGCGAGAGCGACTCATCCGGTCGTGGCCGCGTCGCCTCGCGGCACCGGCCGGCCTTCCTCCAGGTCGAGCAAGTCGATCCACGTCACGATATCGGTACGTGAAGGATCGATGGCATCACGCGTTTTCTTGAAATACGTCCACTGCGCCTCATCGTCGGGCCCCCGTTCCAGCATCTGCTTGTTCCAGATTTCGACTTGCTTCTTCGAGCGGGGGCGCGCGTGGATGGCCAGCCATTCCAGAATGAGCGCGTCTGTGCGGCTCTTGGCCGAGTAGGCGAAGTCCTGGTCGCTGACTTCCAGGAACGATAGGAGCGTCTTGTCGAGAGGGCAGGGATAGATATACGGGCCGTTCAGCCCAGCCTCCCGGGCGCGGGCCTTATCGATCATCCTGGCCAAGTGCACGTAGCCGCCGAGCAGCTCCCGGGAGCTTCTGGGATATTCCTTGGTGAGGTCGTTCGGTCGGGGCCGTTGGAGGCGACCCATGGTGGTGTCGAGGGTGTCGCCCTTCATCTCGCCCCCGGTGGAACCGGGAATGTTCAGCGACATGCGCGCATCTCCTACAGCAGGCGGTGGTTCGAAAAGGTCAGGGTCTTGACCGAGACCGCGCCGTTGTCCGCCGAGAGGATCCGGCGTGACGCTGGCAGGTCGGCTTGGCCGACCCGTACGTGTGTATCGGTGAAGCTTTCGACGTTGGCCAACTTGCCATCCTGCGGGTTGAAATAATAGACGGTGTAGCGCGTGGTCAGGTACTTCTTCTCGGCCGTCATCGTACTGTCCTCGACGTTGATGGTGAATGCGATCGGTCCCATGGTGCGGTTGATCTGCGTGATGCGGTCGTCTCTTACACGATAATGGGAGTGCAGGCTGTCGTGGATACGAATGGTCTGCCCCAGCGGGTGGGCGGCGCTGCGGTCCAGGGTGAGGACGCTTTTCCCGTCCGATTGGTCGAAGGTCCGGTGGGAGCGGTGGACGGCGATCATGCTGATGGTTCCGGTCGCCCATTTCTGGACTTCCGCATTCGGCAGGGATACAGTCACGTCCTGAGCGGATTTCACGGTCACTGTCCCGAGGAACTCCTGGCCGTCCACGTTGATAGTCAGGTCTGCTGAAAATCCGTTGAAATCGGCCGGCCAACGGGCCGTCTTCTCGAAGGCTCGCCGCAGCAGCTCGCGCGCTGCCGGATCGTCTTGAATGTCGGTCGGACACGCTTCCTTGTTATAAGTCATGGTCATAAGAGGCCTCCTTGAGTCAGGCAACGGCTGGACCGGTTTCACTTCGCGATGGCCTGATTATAGAGGCCTGTCGGCGGTTCGTCCAGTTTGGTAAGCGGCCAGAAGTGGCAGCGGGCATCGGAGCGAAAACTACATAGTCCTTCGTACATCGAATTATTCAAAAACTCGCTCGCATTGTTCTCTGTGTGTAATAAAATACACGATCTTCTTGTCCTGTAATTTTGATAAGTTAGAGAATTTGTCTTCACGCTGAACGGCTTCTTCTACGTAAGATTTTCACAGGCCACTATCGTTTTATGGTAACATGTCATATTCGGATGCTATATGTGAAAAGCATGAGGATCGGATTATATGAAGAAGGTGCCGAGACAGAAAGTCAAAGTGAGACTGCATAAGACCCACAAAGACGGGCATAAGAAGACGGGAGCGGTCGTTGGCATGGCAACGAAGGCGATAGAGGCTCCCAGACAGGCCCGGTTGGGCGAGCGGACCAAGGGGCAGTCTGCGCTTGCGACCACGGTGGCAGAGGACGAACTCGAAGAGCGGCGTCGTCTCTTTGCCAGAGCACGGAAAGGCGACAAGGGAGCCGTGGCGAAAATTTATGAGCTGTATGGCGCTCGTATCTACACGTCGGCCCAAGTCAAGGAAGTCCAACCAAACGGGTTTACCGTGCCGGCCTCTCCGGGGCGGAAACGGGTTCGAACCGCCTGAAAGGGAAGCGCGCTTCTGAGGTTGAAGGGCCGGTGGCCTGAAGAACCACCGGCCCTTCGGCGTTTCAGGGGCGAGGGGTGGTCTTGCGCGATGAACGAACGAGATCCCGAGAAGCTCAAGTTGCTGTATGAACGATTCCGTGATGTATGCCTGGTCGAAAAAGAAGTGTGGAAGGAGCTTTTCATGCCACGTGACCTGCCGGGGGCGGGTGTTCGCCTGACCAATATCCAAGATCGCTACGAGGTGGTTATCGAGAATCCCGAGGTCGAAGCGGTCTTGGAGGCCAACATCCCTTTGGGGGCCAAGGCCCTGGACGCCGCCATCACGGAATATAAGGACGCCATCCGCTTTATCAAGAAGGGCTGAGGCTCTGCGCTACTGGACAGCGACGCGCAAGCCGCCATTGGCTAGGATAGCGGCGATCTGCTGACAGGTCTCCAGGGAGCCTTCGTACACTTCCGCCGATCCAGTGTGATCAATCCGGTAAGCGAGTTCAAAGGCTCGGCCAGCGGTCATCTTAGGGACGGCCCGGCAGAGCAGATCGATCACTTGCTGGTACGTATGGCAGTCGCAGTTGTACACGATGACCCGGGCTTCCAGGTTGTCCCCGGTCAGGGTGCTCGATTCTTCAACGGTTTGAGGAATCGGGGCCATCGGCAGCGCGGCCATCCGGTGACCTCCCGGCCTTGATTGTAGCAAAGCTGCCACCTGCCTGCACGAAAGCCGACGCCTACTGGCGTAAGAGGAACGTCTGCAGAACGATCCGATCCCGCATCGTCATGCGCTGCAGAAGTCGATCGTGCGCGGGGGAATCAGTGATCGCATCGAATCCGTATTGCTGGCACAGTTGAATCGTGTACCAGAGCGAGGCGGAGGTTTTCACCAGCATCAGCCCGTACTCCAGCGCAATGGCCCGCTCAGGATCCAGTTTCAGCCTTGACATCTGCCGGACCTCCGCCAGGGTGACCTGCCATTCCGTCCACGCTGCGCGCAGCCACGGCGTCAGCGCGGTGTCTTCCGGAACAAGGCCGCGTTGGAAGCGCACGTCATTCCGAACGGCGAGGTGGAACATCTCGCGCCATTCGCGGTCTTTCAAATCCCGGTCGATCCGCCGGTCCATCTCCGGGCTAAGTGGTCCACTGACGTTGTGGCCTTGAGCGATCCGACCTTGCTGCAGGAGCTGGGCATGGTAATCGCCCATGCGGTCCGGAGCAGCGGTCGTCCCGCTGGTCGGGGTCAGTTGCAGGGCCATGTAGTCACGGAAGTGAACGGTGTCGTACCGGGTCAGGAAGCGCGGCAGGCTTTCGGGCGAGCACAGATGGAACGGATAGTAGAATCCCAGGCGGCCAGTCGGATCAGGCGACACACGGCGCAGTCGTGAGTCGTCCGTCACTTCCGAAGGCCGCAATACCGGGCCACCCCATCCCGATACCGCAGCCAGTGTGCGAGGGCTTCCGGCATGGTCTCGAGAATCAACTGCTGGTCGGCGGCGTCCGTCGCATAGACGAGGACGGTCTTCCAGGCCACCTGGCGATGGCCGGGTTCGATCATGAGGTGGACCCGAATCAGATCCAAGTATTTGGGATCAACCCCATGGTGCTGCACCAGGCGGTGCTTGCGAACAATCTCTTCGATCTGCTCGGCGTCCTTCGGGGGAGAGGGGTGGAGGACTTCCTGGCGGTCCTGGACGCTGCCTTCGACGAAAATGGTCACGACGGCAAGCGCGGTCAACCAGTCGCCTTCGCAGGTGAGCTTATCCAGCCACTCGCGGTACGCCCGGCTTTCCGCGATGAGGCTGACGTCACGGAAGTGCGCGCGCTCGAACCCTAGGCCGAGCATCATGGTCAAGAAGAGATCGGGATGGGATTGTCCGAGGGAGAGGCCGCCGGTGTCTTCCTCGTAGAGGTTGCGGGCTAGCTCGCTACGGACAGGGCGAGGCGGGTTCTTCCCGTGGATCCGGCTCAGGAAGACCGGGAAGTCTCTGACGTACACCGCGTACTCCTGCCGAAAGTGTGTTTCGAGCTGGGCCTTGGTGATCTGAGGTCCGGAGAAATGCTTCCAGGCCCAGTGGTCTTTGTGGTCCATGATCGCCAACAGCTTGTCGCGGAGCTGGTCGCTGGACAAGGGCTTCATAGTGCTCTCCATTGCATTGCCATCGCCGACTCGCTAGAATCCACCATCCGATGGAACCTGTCACTCTTCAAAGCACCGAAGACATCTTCAAGTTGCTCGCCGAGGTATCGCTGAAGGGCAAGGGCCTGACGTCCGAATGCCTCCTCGACAAAGTCCTGGATGAAGGCTTCACGGAACCCATCTACCTCTCGGCCTCCGGCGAAGACCCCGACGCCTATTACCAGGGCAAGCCCCATGCCTGGGCGGTCTATCAGATCCGTGAGTGGAAGCGCGTCATGATGATCTCCGGCGGCCCGGGAAAGGAACGGCGCGTCCAGATCACGGAAACACCCTGATAGGCAACGTTGCATTTTGCGCCACCCTGGGCCTAGAATCAAACATGACCAAGCTCCTCGCGCCTTGTGACGAAAACGAGCTGATGCTCATCACAAGCCTTCTGGAAGGTAACGGGATTGATTTTCTCGTTCAGAACGAGTACTTCGGCGGTCTGTACCCCGGTCTCAACATCTTTCCGTTCAACGAGCGGGTGATCCTCGTCGCTGAAGCTGACTTCGATCGCGCCTCGCTGCTGGCGAACGATTTCCTCGAGTCCATCGCGGACAAGCCCCGGCAGGGAGGGCAGGTTGGCTAAGGGTGCCGTCAGTACCACCCGCCGACCAACGCGTCCTCTTCGAAGTAGAGATAGCGGTGCTTGACGGTGGCGCTGTCGATCCAATCCTCGAAGACCCACAGTTCACGGCGCACGCCGCTGTCGGTATAGGTCACGTCAATTTTGTACGGAGCACCCCAGCTCTTCAGGACCTGCCCTCGGTTCATGCCGACCACGACCCGCTTCTGGGCAACCGCTTCTTCCAGGGTCGAGTACTTGTAGTAGGGAAGAAAGCGCCACGTGACCATCCCGACGAGGAGCAGCCCGAGGACTACGGACAAGGCCACGCGCACGGCGGGCCGGCACGGATAGGAGGTTTCCTTCAGGCCGAGCGCATTCGGCGTGCTCATGACAGTACTCTAGCAGCGTGTCTTCGACAGGGTCAAGCGCCCCTGCTCCGTCATCCCGCGTATGTACGTTGAAGTCGAGTCCAATCCCAACTATGGCAATTCGGTGTTCCTCCGCTTCCGCGAGCTGGGCCCGGCGCGTCCGGTCGGGCAGGTGCGGGTGTACGATCGGGTCTCCACCGGGGAGTGGTGCCGGGTGACCGGCTGGCAGAACGAGGCGTCGGCGCCGCTCTGTCGGGCCGTGGCCCAGCCCGTTGAAGACTCGGGCGCCGGCGTCGTCTATCTGGTGTCGGGGGGCAACGGGGGCATCCGGTTGAAACCGCTCGAGCCGGATGAGGCCTGGAATCTGGAGAACCCGCGGCAATGGGGGGAAGCCTATCTGCTCCTGGCGGACCGCAGGGACGTCCGCTTCGCGGACGCACCGGATTGAATCACGGCGCGTAGCGCGGGCGGGGGATTTTCTTCTGGGGCGGTTCGGGCGGGGGAGGGAGGGCGGCGGCCTTCGCCGAGAAGGGATTGACCATCGCTTCGTGCGTCAGCCGGTAATGGTCTTTGATGAGCTGGAGACTGTCGACTGCGATCTCGACGCGGGTCACGTTCTCGTTCAAGGTGATGCGGGGAGGAAAAGGCTCGGCTGCGTAGAGACGGTACGAGAGTGACCAGGCGTACTCTTCCTTATTCCGTTCCTTGACCAGGCGGAGCGCCGCCTTGGAGGTTTCGTTCTGAAGCAGGATGATGAACAGGTTTGACCGGTACGTCGGGGCGTCGTCGGCTGGGGAGGGCTTGAATTCGGGGATGAGTTTCGGGATATCTTTCAGCGGGACCGCGAGCGGGACCGCGACGGGGCCTTCGACGACACCCGTGAGTGGATCGGGACTCAAGAACTCGATATCCACCAGTTTGACGATGAGGATAGGCGTGTCGGAATTTGCCTTCTCTTCTTTGGCGTACTGGAACGAAAACCGCACGTGGATCTTGTCCCGGACGTACAGATAGACGTCCTCCCCCATGGCGCCTGGGATCTGATCCTTCATGACGTTTTCCCACTCGTCATAGGGATAGTACTTGTAGACTCGCAGGGCGCTTGACCTGTCGCGGATCTTGTGGGGAGGGCCGAGCTTGGCGCGGAGCTCTTCCTGGGTCAGCCCCAGGTAGCCATCCGAAAAGAAGGCTTCAGCGAGAGCGGCCTCGGGAGAGACGAGACACGCGACAAATCCAGCGAGTAGTAGCACGACCGTTCTCATCTCGGGCCTCCGCGTTTTGCAAATCCTACGGAGCCTCCGCCCTGATTGTCAAGGCGGCTGCCTTGCTTCGACGTGACCTATCCAGTATAGTTCCCTACTATGCAGCTAGAGCAGCTCCTACAGACTCGGATCGCCATCCTCGACGGTGCGATGGGCACCATGATTCAGGCCCAGCGGCTGGATGAGTCAGGCTTTCGCGGGCGTCAATTCGCCAACCACCCCTCTGACCTGAAGGGATGCAACGATCTGCTCTGCATCACCAGGCCGGAGCTCGTCGAGGCGATCCACCGCCAGTATCTTGAAGCGGGCGCGGACATCATCGAGACCAACACGTTTAATTCCACCTCCATTTCGATGGCGGATTACAAGCTGGAGCGCCTCG
>Ga0209055_1000966_pt1 | contig 19378 bp, 21 predicted proteins | sample GraSoiAngelo_110_FD_185875 | JGI IMG/M metagenome (GOLD analysis project Ga0209055, IMG submission 185875) | Grasslands soil microbial communities from the Angelo Coastal Reserve, California, USA - 14_0903_12_30cm (SPAdes) (version 2) | ecosystem: Environmental > Terrestrial > Soil > Grasslands ... | reverse complement strand
TGAAGACGATCCTCGCCTCGTTCACCGCGATCGAGGACGCTTCGGAAGCGGTCTCCGCGATCATCGCGGCCGGCATCGTCCCGGCGGCGCTCGAGATGCTCGACGAGCTGATGATCCGCGCGATCAACGAGGGGACCGGCGCCGGCTATCCCAAGGACGCCGCCGCCGTCCTCCTGATCGAGCTGGACGGCCCGGCCGCCGAGGTCGAGGCGCAGGGCGAGCGCGCGGCGCGGATCTGCTGGGAGCGCGGGGCGCTCGAGGTCCGCGTCGCCGCCGACGTCGCCGAGCGCGCGCTCCTCTGGAAGGGCCGAAAGGAAGCCGCGGGAGCGGTCGGACGACTCGCGCCGACCTATCTCCTCCAGGACGCCGTCGTCCCGCGCTCGAAGCTTCCGGCGATCATGCGCGAGCTGATCGCGATCGGCGCGCGGCACCGCGTCCAGATCGCCAACGTGTTCCATGCCGGGGACGGCAACCTCCACCCGCTCATCCTGTACGACGACCGTGAGCCCGAGGAGCTCGAGCGCGCGAAGGCCGCGAACGAGGATCTGTTGCGCGCCTGCATCGAGATGGGTGGCACGGTGACCGGGGAGCACGGCGTCGGCCTCGACAAGGCCAAAAATCTCCCGTTGCAGTACGCCGAAGCGGACCTGAACTTCATGTATCGCTTGAGGCGCGCGTTCGATCCCGATCTGATCATGAATCCCGGCAAGCTGCTGCCCTCGCACCCGGCCTGCGGCGAGGGATTCCGTCCGGCACGACCGCGCGTGCCCGACGGCGCCTGGATCTAGCACCGCGATGCCCGTCGCGGCGCGCTCGATCGGTGAAGCCCTCGTCACGATCGCCGGTCGCGACCGGGTGCGCGACGACATCGGCTCCCTCGATGCCGCGATCGTCGATGGGCTCCGCCCGCGCTGGGTGGTGGGTCCGGCGTCGATCGACGAGCTGAGCCGGGTGATCGCGCTCGCCCAGGACGCCGGGCTGGCGGTCGTCCCACGCGGGACCGGTAGCTCGCTCGAGCTCGGCCACCCGCCGTCGCGGGTCGACGTCGTACTCGATCTCGCGGGTCTCGATCGGGTGATCGAGTACAACCCGGACGACCTGACCATCACGGTCCAGGCGGGAATGGCGGCCGGCACGCTGGCGGCCTTGCTCGCCCCGCACCGCCAGTGGCTGCCGATCGATCCGCCTGGTATCGCCGCACGGACCCTCGGCGGCGTCACGGCGACCAACGCGAGCGGTCCGCTCCGAGCGCGGTTTGGCGGCCTGCGTGACCTGTTGCTCGGCGTGCGGTTCGTTCAACCCGACGGCGTCGTGACCTGGGGCGGCTCGAAGGTCGTGAAGTCCGTCAGCGGGTACGACGTCCCGAAGCTGATGGTGGGGGCGCTCGGCACGCTCGGTGTGCTCGCCGAGCTCACGCTTCGACTCCATCCGCTGCCGGACTCCGAGCGCTCCTGGCTCGTTCCCCTGGATCGGCCTCAGGCGGCGCAGGACTTCGTCGCGCGTCTCATCGATTCCCCGCTCCAGCCGAGCCGCGTCGAGCTCTTCAACGACAACGCCGCGAGGCGGCTCCTCGCCGAGTCTGGAAGCGCAGGTGTCGCGGTCTCGATCGGGAGCGTCGCCGACGCGGTGCGCGACCAAGGAGAGCGTCTGGGCGCGCTGGCGAAGGCAGTCGACGCAGGGGTCGTCCCGCTGCCCGAAGGGTTCTGGAGCAAGGTGAGCTCCGCGATGGAGCCGCCACCAGGCTGGACGGCCCTTCACGTGACCTCGCTCGCCGGACACCTTGCCGACACCGTGGACGCCATCGGGGACATCGTGCGGACCGCGGCGTCCAACGCGGACGTGAGGCTGAGCGGGTGTGCCAGCTTCGGGACCTTACGACTTCTCATGGGCGGGGCGAGCGTCGCCGAGATGGCCGCCGTCACGACACGCGTGCGGGCCTGGGTCGGCGACGTCGGGGGCAGCGCGGTCATCGCGCGCGGTCCGGTCGAGCTTCGAAGGACGGTCGATCCATGGGGGCCGGTCGAGCCGGGCGCGCTCGGCCTCATGCGCGCTCTGCGGAACGAGTTCGATCCCAAGCGAGTGCTGAACCCCGGCCGCTACGTCGGAGGCCTTTGATGGCGGCCAGCGCCCCCGACGGCGACGGGCCCGAGCTCGACGAGATCAGGAAATGCGTGCACTGCGGGATTTGCCTGCCGCAGTGCCCGACCTATCGCGTGCTCGGCGAGGAGATGGACTCGCCGCGCGGCCGCATCTACCTGATGCGGGCGGCCGCCGAGGGCAGGGTGGGCCTCACCGAAACATTCCAGCGGCACATCGATCTCTGTCTCGGTTGCCGGGCGTGCGAGACCGCGTGCCCCTCTGGGGTCAGGTTCGGGTCGCTCCTCGAGGCGACGCGCGCCCAGCTGCGCCGGCACGGACCGCCGCCGAAGCGTCGACTGCTCGACGCCTTCGTGTTCTCCGTATTTCCAGAGCCCGCGCGGCTCGGGGCCGCGCTCTCGGCGTACAAGCTCTACCGGCGCTCAGGGCTTCGAGCTCTCGTCCGCGCGACCGGCGTCCTGCGCATCTTCCCGCGGCTCGCCGCGATGGATGCGCTCCTCGACGACGTCCCGGCGGCGGCGCCGATGCCCGAAGTGGTTCCCGCACGGCGACGCGCGGTCGGGCGAGTCGGGCTCCTGACGGGCTGCGTCCAGCGCCACCTCTATCCGCACGTGAACCGGGATACCGCGCGACTCCTGGCGCTCGCCGGCTTCGACGTCGTGATTCCGCGCGTCCAGGGGTGCTGTGGTGCGCTCGAGCTTCACGCCGGCCGAGCCGACGCCCACGCCGCACGCGCCCGCGCGCTCGCCGATGCCTTTCCGCCTGATCTCGACTTCATCGTCACCAACGCAGCGGGCTGCGGCTCGGCCATGAAGGACTACGACCATCGGATTCCCGAGCTTGCGCACTTCTCGGCGCGAGTCCGTGACGTCACGGAGCTCCTGGCGAGCGCCGAGCTGCCCCTGGGCCCGCTCGATCTCACGGTGACGTACCACGACGCCTGCCATCTGGTCCACGGGCAACGCGTGCGACATGAGCCCCGCCAGCTGCTGGCTCGTATCCCCGGGCTCAGGCTGGTCGAGCTCGAAGACAGCGAGCTCTGCTGCGGGAGCGCCGGCGTCTACAATCTGCTCGAGCCCGACATGGCCCGCGACCTCATGGACCGAAAGGCCACCCGGATCGCCGAGACCGGCGCGCAGGTCGTCGCGGCGGCGAACCCGGGCTGCCTGCTCCAGATCGCCCTGGGATGTCGCGAGCGCGGTCTGGACGTGGCGCTCGTTCATCCCGTAGAGTTGCTGGCGAGGGCCGCCGATGCGTATCAGGGTTAAGGACCACGCGAAGCTCCAGCCGGACAAGATGGCGAAGGTCGCCCTGGCGGCGACGCCGCGCGCCCTCCTCGACCTCTACTGTGTGGCGCCCGGCCAGGAGCAGAGGCCGCACACCCACGGGGACCAGGACAAGTTCTACGTCGTCCTCGAGGGTCGCGGGCGCTTCCGGCTCGGCTCCGCCGAGCACACGCTGGAGGCCGGGGACGCGCTCGTCGCGCCCGCCGGCGTCGAGCATGGGCTCGTCAACGACGGCGACGCGCGCCTGCTCGTCGTCGTCCTGGTGACGCCGCCGCCGCCCCACGCATGACCGATCGCCGCGCGTCGCTGATGGTCACGTGCCTCGGCGACCTGTTCTTCCCCGAAGTGGGCGTCTCGATCGTGCGCGTGCTCCGAAAGCTCGGTGTCATCGTCGACGTCCCCGCGGACCAGACGTGCTGCGGCCTGCCGCTCTTCAACTCGGGCTATCACAGCGAGGCCGCGGCCGTCGCCCGCCGGACCGTCTCGCTGTTCAAGGATTCGGAGCACGTCGTGGTGCCGTCGGGCTCCTGCGCGTGGATGGTCAAGCACGAGTATCCCGGACTCCTGGCCAAGGCGGGGCTGGCCCGCGAGGCGGCACAGCTGGCGGCGCGCACGCACGAGCTCTCGCAATTCCTGGTCCGCGTGCTCGGCGTGACGGAGTTCACGTCGGCCGTGCCCGGACGCGTCACCTACCACGACTCGTGTCATCTCCTGCGCGGGCTCCACGAATCCCAGAGCCCTCGAACGGTCCTGGGCAAGCTCAGGGGCGCGGAGCTGGTCCCACTGCCCGGCGCCGACGAGTGCTGCGGCTTCGGCGGCTCGTTCGCGGTGCGATTGCCCGAGGTCTCCTCGCAGATCCTCGCCAAGAAGCTCGCCAACGTAGAAGCCACCGGCGCCGACTGTCTGGTCGCCTGCGACGCCGGATGCCTCATGCAGATGGGCGGTGGGCTCACGCGCAAGAAGTCGAGGGTACGGGCGCTCCACCTCGCCGAGCTCCTGGACGGGAGCCCGTGAGCAGCGACGAGCTCGCGACGCCGTTTCGCCAGCGCGCCGACGGCGCGATGAAGGACACGTTTCTCCAGGAAGCCCTCACGATCGCCACGACCAAGTTCATCGGGCTCCGTCGCGAGGCCTTCGCCGGCTTCCCCGAGGGCGAGGCGCTGCGCGACCAGGCACGCGCGATCAAGGAGGCGACGCTCCAGGAGCTCGACCGCCACCTCGAGACCCTGATCGCCAACGTCGAGCGCCTGGGCGGCCACGTCCACTACGCGGCGGCCCCGGTGGAGGCGCGCTCGATCATTGTCGACATCGCGCGCCGAACCGGCGCGCGGATGGCGGTGAAGTCGAAGTCGATGGCGACCGAGGAGATCCACCTCAATGAGGCGCTCGAGGCGGCCGGGATCACGCCGGTCGAGACGGACCTGGGCGAGTACATCATCCAGCTCGCGCATGAGCGGCCCTCGCACATCATCGCGCCGGCGATCCACAAGACGAAGGGGCAGGTGGCCGAGCTCTTCACCCGGGAGCTCAACCGCCATGCTGCGCCCGATCCGGAGGCGCTGACGCGAATCGCCCGCGGCGAGCTGCGCGAGAAGTTCCTCCAGGCCGACCTCGGGATCACCGGCGCGAACTTCGCGGTGGCCGACACGGGCACGGTCGTCCTCGTCACGAACGAGGGCAACGGCCGGATGGTCACCTCGCTGCCGCGCGTGCACGTGGCGGTGATGGGGGTCGAGAAGGTCGTGCCCTCGCTGACGGATCTCATGGTGTTCCTGGCCATCCTCGCGAAGAGCGCGACGGGCCAGAAGCTCTCCGTCTACACCTCGCTGGTCCAGGGACCGCGACGTGCGGGCGAGCTCGAGGGCCCCGAGGAGTTCCACCTCGTGCTGCTCGACGGCGGCCGCATCGCGCAGATCGGCGGACCCCTGCGCGAGGCGCTCTCGTGCCTGCGCTGCGGCGCCTGCCTGAACGTGTGCCCCGTGTACCGGCAGATCGGGGGCCACGCCTACGGCTATACGTACCCCGGCCCGATCGGCATCCTCTTGACGGCCATGATGGAGGGCACACCAGCGGTCAAGGATCTCGCCCACGCCTCCTCGCTCTGCGGCGCGTGCGCCGATGCGTGTCCCGTACGCATCGACATTCCGCGCATGCTGATCGACCTGCGACGCGAGGTGGGCGACCGGAAGATCGCGCCGTGGACCGAGCGCGTCGCGTTCACGCTGCTCTCACGGTTGCTCCGGCACCCTCGGCTCTACCGCCTCGCGGCCAGGGCCGGCCGACTGCTCCAGCGGCCCTTCGCCGGCAGCGGGCGCGTCAGCCGCCTGCCGCTCTTCTTCGGCGAGTGGACGCGCACGCGTGACCTGCCGCCGATGGCCTCGCGCACGTTCCAAGAGCGCTGGGCCTCGGACATGGATCTTCGCGCGTGACCACGAAGGCCGAGTTCCTGGGAAGGATCCGCGAGCAGGTGCGGCGAACGCCGGCCCGGTTCTCGGCCTCCTCCGCCAGGCGCCCGGAGCATCCGGCCGCCGAGGCGGAGACGATCCGGCGTGAGCTCGCCGAGCGGTGGCCCGAAACGCTGGACGCGTTCCGCCGCGAGTTCGAGAGCGTGGGCGGCGTGTTCTACGAGGTCGCGTCCGTCGACATGGTCCCGGCCACCGTCGCGCGGATCGCGCACGGGCGTGAGGCGCGCGAGCTGGTGACCTGGCATGCCTCGGCCATCGGCGCCGACCTGACGCAGGCCTTGGAGGCCCGCGGTCTCGACGTCCATCAGATGCCCGCCGCGGAGCCGGTCGCCGTCGCGGAGCGCGAGCGGCTCCGGACGATTGCCGCTCGCGCCGACCTCGGGCTGACCGGTGTCGATCTCGCTATCGCCGAGACGGGCACCCTGGTCCTCGTGTCCGGCGCCGGACGGCCGCGCTCGACGTCGCTGCTGCCGCCGTGTCACATCGCGGTCTTCGACCGAACCGCGCTGGTCGAATCGCTGCGCCAGGTCGGCGTCTTGCTCGAGGCGTGGCACGGCGACGGCACGCCGCCGGCGCGCGGCGCCGTCATCAACTTCATCACGGGCCCGAGCCGAACGGCCGATATCGAGCTCACGCTGACGCGGGGCGTTCACGGGCCCAAGGAAGTGCACGCGGTCTTCGTGGAGCAGGGCATCCGTGGCTGAGCGTTACTTCACGGTCGCCGACGTGGAGGCGCTGATCCCCGAGCTCGCCCGCATCATGGAGCCCGTGATGTCGGCGCACGCCGAGGTGAGCGCGACGCAAGAGCGGATGCAGGCCGAGCAGCAGCGGATCGCCATGGCCGGCGGCGGCGTTCTCGACCGTCGGGCCTGGCGCGCTGACAAGGACAAGGTCGAGCGGCTGACCGGCGAGATCCGTCGGGGTCTCGGCGAGATCGTCGAGCTCGGCGGGGCGCCCAAGGACCTCGGCCTCGGCCTGGTCGACTTCCTGCACCTCCGCGACGGACGTGAGGTCAACCTCTGCTGGAGATACGGCGAGCGCGAGATCCGCCACTGGCACGGCCTGGACGAAGGCTACGCCGGGAGAAAGCCACTCTGATGCCGTACAGCGCCATCCTGTTCGATCTCTTCGATACCCTGGTCCGCTTCGACCGCGAGCGCATGCCCCAGATCGAGATCAACGGCAAGACCGTGCGCTCCTCGGCCGGGCTCTTGCACGCCATCTTGACGACGCAGGCACCCCAGGTCGGCCTCGACCGGTGCTACGAGGCGCTGGGCGAGAGCTGGCGAGAGGCCGAGCGGCTGCGGGCGATCGACCATCGCGAGGTGCCAGCCGCCGCGCGCTTCGCCCATTTCTTTCGGACGCTCGGGCTGGACGAGACCGCGCTGCCGGACGGCTTCGGTCGCGCGCTGATCGACGCCCACCGTAACGCGCTCGGGCGCGCCGCCGAGTTCCCGACCCACCACGGGCCGCTCCTTCGGCGGCTCGCCGAGCGCTACAAGCTCGCGGTCGTCTCGAACTTCGACTACACACCCACGGCCCTCGACATCCTCGAGCGCGCGGGGGTGGTGGACCTGTTCGAGACCATCGTCGTGTCCGACGAGGTCGGCTGGCGCAAGCCCCGGCGCGACATCTTCGACGCGGCGCTGGGCCGCCTGGGCGTGGGGGCGCAGGAATCGCTCTTCGTCGGCGATCGTGCCGACATGGACGTGCTGGGCGCCCAGCAGATCGGCATGGACGCCGCGTGGATCAACCGCGACGGCGAGCCGCTGCCGGCCGGGATCCAGGCGCCGACCTACGAAATCCGCGACCTGGGCGAGCTGGCGACGATCCTGAAGCTCTGAGCCGCCTGCCTGTATCCTAAGAGCATGGCCACCACACGCAGGATCATCATCATCGGATCGGGGCCGGCCGGGTACACGGCGGCGATCTACGCGGCGCGCGCCAACCTCGCGCCGCTCATGCTCACGGGGGCGCAGTACGGCGGCCAGCTCATGCTGACGACGCTCGTCGAGAACTACCCGGGGTTCGTCGAGGGCATCCAGGGCCCCGAGCTGATGGAGACGATGCAGAAGCAGGCCGCTCACTTTGGCACCGAGATCCTCGCCGAGGACGCGACGGCCGTGGATCTCTCGACGCGTCCGTTCGTCGTCAAGGCCGGCGCGCAGACCTTCGAGTCGCACACGATCGTCATCGCCACCGGAGCCTCGGCGAAGCTGCTCGGTCTGCCGGCCGAGTCGAAGCTGATGGGGCGCGGCATCTCGACCTGCGCGACCTGCGACGGCTTCTTCTTCAAGGACCAGAACATCATGGTCGTCGGAGGCGGGGACTCCGCGCTGGAGGAGGCCCTCTATCTCTCGCGCCTGGGCCGGCGGGTCGACGTCGTGCATCGGCGCGACACGCTCCGCGCCTCTAAGATCATGCAGGAGCGCGCGCTCACGAACCCGAAGATCGAGTTCATCTGGAACACGGTGGTCGAAGACATTCTCGACGTCGCCCAGGGTAAGGTCACGGGCGTCCGCCTGAAGGACGTGAAGACCGACGCGCGCCAGGAGCGGGCGGTGGACGGGCTCTTCGTCGCGATCGGTCACCAGCCGAACACGGAGATCTTCCGCGGTCAGGTCGAGCTGCTGCCGAACGACTACATCAAGGTCAAGCCGGGCACCACGCAGACCAGCGTGCCCGGAGTCTTCGCGGCCGGCGACGTGCAGGACTCCACGTACCGCCAGGCGGTGACGGCGGCCGGGAGCGGTTGCATGGCGGCGCTCGAGGCGGAGCGCTACCTGGAAGCCACGGACACCCACTAGTGCGCTATCATGCTGGCGACTCTAGACCCAAGGAGAGCGATCACATGCCCGTATCGGTGACCGTCTACAGCAACGTCGGGTGAGGGCCCTGCCACAAAGCGATGGAGTATCTATCGCAAAAGGGCATCCCGTTCACCGAGCGCAACGTGGGGAAGGACCCGAAGGCGCGCGAGGAGCTGATGGCGCTCGGCCTCCTGTCCCTGCCGGTGATCATCATCGGTGACAAGCGGCTCACCGGCTTCAACCCGAACGCGATCGACGCGGCGCTGAACGCGTCGTAGTCGAGGAGGCGGCATGCAAGAGCCCTCGGCCGGCAACATCGAGAAGATGTGGGCGTACGCGCGGAAGTACGCCGAGAAGTCGGGCACGTCACTGCATCCCGACCGGGCCGTGACCGAGACCGTCGTGACGGGCTTGGCCCGTCACATCGAGCAAGTCGGCAAGCCGCTCTGTCCGTGCAACTTCTATCCGGATCCGGCCGCGGAGGCGAAGCTGCGCCGCTGGATCTGCGCGTGCGACGAGATGCAGAAGTACAAGTATTGCCACTGCTTGCTGTTCGTGAGATCCGACGGTCTGCCGATCACCGAATACCTGCCAGAGGGTCACGAGGGGCGCGACGCCTACGGAATCCTGAAGGACGAGCATCCGGACAAAGGGCGCGCGATGGCGAAGGTCCTCGACCGGCACCAGCCCCAGCCTCCCACCGGCGAGTCGCGTTAACAGGCGCTCGCGGCTTCCGCTCCCGGCCGGTGTCCCGACCACAGATGGGACCGCGTGCCGTCTAGTTCCCCACGATTCTCGTGAGATGCGCGCTCGATAGCAAGCGGAGAATCGTTCTCATGGCCGTGAATTCCATGGCCAAGTCTAGGCAGCAAAGAAAGAAGAGACCGTAGAACACCGCCGGTCGTCTCTCCGCCCACGCCAACAGTTGCGGCAAGACCGAGCGTCCTCGCAGCGCCCCGTTTACGACCAGGACGGTCGCAATTGAGATGACGGCGCCTCCCAGAACGTCACCGGGATAGTGGAGGCCGAGATAGATTCGTGGCAGGCAGACAACGACGAGCACGTGCAAGAACGCGAGGATCCCGAGGGTCGCCGAAACCGCTAACAACGGAACGGCGAAGGCGAAATACACCGTCGCGTGGCCACTCGGGAACGAGGTCGATGTCGGCGCCATGTTGGTGACGCCGGACGGCAGGTACGGCGCCAAAAAAGCGAACGCGGGATCGACGATTGGTCTCGCTCGGAAGGGGAGAACAGCCCTGAGCACGAGGGCGAGAAGCACGGCGGCATACAAGCCGACGAGCGACGAGAGCAGCGTCTCGCGCTTCCCTCGGTCAGCGGCCGTCTTGCCGCTCGTCGCAAACCACGCGCCGCAGAACAATGCCCCAAGGACGCCGCCTTGCGCGAGGTCATTCACCGACACGCTCCACGCCAACAAGTCGAGTCCCCGAGATTGTCGAGCGAAGCCGTTCAACAGCGCGAGCAACCACCGATCGACGTTGGCCGCCGCCGTCATGAAGCTCGTGACAGCGGGTGCGAGGAAAAGGAGCGCGAGGAGCCCGAAAATCGGGAGGCTGAGAATTCCCGTGGCGATCGCCACAGGCGAGAACGTCGCGCGCGATGTAAGCTGACCAGTTGCACTCCGCATACAACCACCTTAGGGCGCGACCTCGGTTTCGATCAACAAAATTCACGATGTTTCCGGAATGCTGAGCCGTATTTTCGCTACCGCGCAATAACCATAGTTCCTCTAAATTTCCGGCAAGGGTCGCAGCGAGGCCAGCTCCGAAGCTTCTCCGGTCAGATGCACCGTATCCAGAACGACGCGGGTCTTCGAGTCTGTGGGACCGGGGGACGAGTCAGGTCCCGACGCGAAGCGTCGCGGAGAGGTCTCGCAGGAAGGCGATCGTCGACAGGTAAGACAGCTTCCCGGTCCGCGGATTCTCGGACGGGACGTTCTCGATCTCGATCGACAGCCGCCCGAACTCGCCCTGCACCGTGATCCGATGCCGGTTCAGCGGCTGCTCCGGCGACGCGAAGATGCGGATCCGCGTCTTCTCCGGGCCGATGCCGGCGAGCGAGAGCGCGGCCACCACGTTGACGTTCGCGGGGAAAGCACGGCAGGCCTCGGTGGCGGAGCCCTCGAAGATCAAGGTCTCCCGCGTGATGGCGTCGAGGTCGATCTTCTGCGCCTCGATCCACGGCGCCCCGGCGAGGCCGCGCGGTGGCTTGCGCGTCTCCATCGTGACCGAGTCGATCGCGCCGACGCGCGCGCCCTTGACGCCGTCGAGACCGGCGATCGCCGCCGACGGCACGTAGATGCGGCAGCCCTTCGCCGCGGCGAGATCGATCCAGTCCTGGCGGCCGATCAGCCCTCCGCAGGAGAGCACGACCAGGTGCTTTCCGGCCGCGAGCGTCCGGGGCGCGATCTCTTCACGCAGGTGGTCCTGAGTGGACGCCTCGACGACGAGGTCGGAGGCGCGGATGAGCTCGTCGAGCGGGAGAAAGGGGACGGGGGTACCGAGGCTCTTCAGAAAGCGCTCGGCCTTCTCGCGGTCGCGCGCGGTGCCGCCCGCGAGCCGGAGGCCCGCGATGCCCTCGTCGAGGGCGCGACACAGCTGCCGACCGATGGCGCCGAGCCCGACGACGCCGACCTGCATGATCGCGCATGGTATCATGCCGCCAGGCACTCGAATGACGGCAGCGCAGCGTCTGCGGCAGCCGCTCGAGCGGCTTTATCGTGAGTTCGACTACGGCACGCGAGTCGAGCTCGACGCCATCCGATTCCCCCTTCGCTACGCCGCCCCGCGCGACCGTGAGCTCGTCGGTCTGCTCACCGCGTGCCTCGCCTACGGTCGCGTCGACCTGTTCAGCGGCGAGCTCGAGGGCGTGCTGGCCCGCATGGGCTCGTCACCCGCGGCGTTCGTGGCCACGTTCGACCCGCGCCGCGACTCGGCCGCCTTCGACGACTTCTGGTATCGCTTCAACCGCCCGCGGGACCTGGTAGCCTTCTGCATCGCCGCCCGCGATCTCCTCGCGCGCTTCGGCACCCTCGAGAAGTGTTTCCTAGCGGGTGATCCCGACCCCGCCGGGCCGATCGGCCCCACGCTCGAGCGATTCGCCCGCGCGTTCCTCGAGGCCGACCTGCGAGAGGTCTTCCCGCGCGGCCGCATCTCGCGCGGCTATCGCCATCTCTTCCCGCTGCCGTCGCTCGGCGGCCCGTGCAAGCGCCTGCACCTCTACCTGCGCTGGATGGTCCGCCGGGAGCCGCCCGACTTCGGCCTGTGGACGTCCGTGTCGCCCGCGCGCCTGTTGATGCCGATCGACACCCATATCGAGAACATCAGCCGCTCGATCGGCCTCACGCGCCGACGCTCGCGCACCTGGCGCATGGCGGAGGAGATCACGCGGCGGCTCGCGGCGATCGACGCGGCCGACCCGGTGAAGTTCGACTTCGCGCTCTGCCACAAGCGGATGTCGGGCGACTGCCTCGATCGCCGGGACGCGAAGGTCTGCGCCCCGTGTGGCTTCAAGAGCGTGTGCCGCCACTGGCGCGGGAACGCGATCCGCCGTGCTTGAGTCCGCGCTGGTCGTCATCGGATTCGCGCTCGGCGCTTGTGTGGCGTGGCTCGCCGCCTGGGCATACTTCGGCTCCCGCGGTCACACCGAGCAGCGGACCCGCGACGTCAGGATCGGGGAGCTGGAGGCGCGCGGGGACGAGCTGCGCCGCCAGCTCGGTGAGCGCACCGTGGAGCTCGAGGGCGTGCGTCGCGAGATCTCGGCCGAGCGAAGCCAGCGCGCCGACTCGGACGCGCGGCTCGACGAGGCGCGCAAGAGCCTCGACGAGCAGCGTCGCGTCTTCGACGAGGCGCGGGTGAACCTCAAGGAGACGTTTGAGACGCTGAGCCACCAGGCGCTCCGCGCGAGCAACAGCGAGTTCCTCAAGCTCGCCGAGGAGCGCCTGGGCCGGCGCCAGCAGGAGATCGACGCGAGCCTGACGCCGCTCAAGTCCGCGCTCGAGCGATACGAGGGCGAGATCCGCGGGCTCGAGCAGGCGCGCGATCAGGCGTACGGGAGTCTCAAGGGCGAGGTCGAGCGGCTGGCGCATCTCAGCGAGCGGCTGCAGGGTGAGACCGGCAACCTCGTCAACGCGCTCCGCTCGCCTCAGGTACGCGGCCGATGGGGTGAGGTGACCCTGCATCGGGTCGTCGAGTTGGCTGGGATGACCGAGCACTGCGACTATGTCGAGCAGGTCACCGTGGAGACCGAGGGCGGCCGCCTGCGCCCCGACATGGTCGTCAACCTGCCGGGCGGGCGCGCGATCGTCGTGGACGCGAAGGTGCCGCTCGCCGCGTACCTCGAGGCGACCGGGGCCGCGACCGAGGAGGAGCGGCGGCTCGCGATGGCGCGGCACGCCCGCCAGGTCCGCGAGCACATGAGCACCCTCGCGGCAAAGGCGTACTGGGAGCAATTCACGACGGCACCGGAGCTCGTGGTCATGTTCATTCCTGGCGAGTCGTTCGTGGGTGCGGCGGCGCAGGCGGATCCCTCGCTGATCGAGGACGGCATGAACAGGCGCGTCGTCGTCGCGACGCCGACGACCCTGGTCGCGCTGCTCCACGCGATCGCGTACGGCTGGAAGCAGGAGCAGGTCGCTGCCAACGCAGAGGGCATCCACAAGCTCGGCCGCGAGCTCTATGACCGCCTCCGCTCGCTCGCGGGCCACTTCGATTCGGTCGGCACGGCGCTCGGACGCGCAGTCAACGCGTACAACGCGTTCGTCGGCTCAATGGAGACACGCGTGTTGCCCGCCGCGCGCCGCTTCCGCGACCTCGGAGCCGCGAGCGGTGACGAGATCGCGCCGCTCGCGCCGATCGAGCAAGCGGCGCGGCAGCCGGATGCGCCGGAGTATCCGCGCCAGCTCACGACGAGCGACGCCGGCGAGGAAGGACGCGCGTAATTGGGGCGAGACCGCCGGGCCTGAGCAAAAAAATCGCGCGTGGTATGATCGGCCCATGACCCCGCCCATCCCGATCCAGGTTTACGGAATCAACCTCCTGGTACGACTGATGGCGGAGGGCCCGGCCGACGTTCGCGTGCACTGCCCGAAGGGCTCTCCGATCCGTTATGGCGAGGTGACCGCGCGTGGTGACGGCTTCGACGAGGGCGCCAACGCCTTCCGGGAAATGCCTGACCTCAAGGCCGTCGTGGCCTTCGAGGAGTCGGCCGAAGAGGTGGAAGGGCACTACTTCTACATCGCGGGCGAGGAGTACCGCGTCATCCGGCTCGACGCAGTCATCCTGTCCTTTCCCCACGAGTAGTTCTCCGTGGCCCGCGCGGGCGCCACGGCCGTCAACGCTGCGCTGGCGTGCCTCGATGAAGCGGAGCTGATCGAGCTCACCCGAGACCTCATCCGGATATCCAGCGTGATCAGGCCGGGCGAGCCGGCCGCCACCGAAGCCGCGGTCGCCCACCACGTCGAGACGTGGCTCGCCAAGCAGGGGTTCGAGCTCGAAGTCCAGCAAGTCGCGCCCGGACGCCCCAACGTCATCGCCTGGCTCGGTGAGAAGGGAGACGGCAAGAGCCTGCTGCTCGAGGGACACACCGACGTCGTGACCGAGGGTAATCCCGCCGAGTGGACCCATCCACCCTTCGGCGCCGACCTCGTGGACGGGCGGATCTACGGTCGCGGCGCCGCCGACATGAAGAGCGGTCTCGCGGCCGCGATGGCCGCGGCCACCGCCATCAAGCGAAGCGGCGCGCCGCTCAGCGGTCGGCTCGTCGTCGGCGCGCTGGTCGACGAAGAAGGCGACATGATCGGCGCCAAGCACCTCTGCACGACCGCGATCGGCCGCGCGCTCGACGCGGCGATCATCTGCGAGCCCGAGCAGAACGAGCTCTGCCTCGAGCAGCGCGGCGTGGTGTGGGCGCGGGTGGCGATCCGCGGACACATGGCGCACGGGGCCATGCCGGAAGCCGGCGTGAATCCGATCACGGCGCTGGGCGCGCTCCTCAACGAGGTACCGGCGCTCGAGCGCCGGCTTCGCAAGCTCTGCCGCAAGAGCCCGCACCTGCGTCCACCGACCGTGACGCCGACCATCGCACGGGCGCCGGTGCAGGGCGTCGAGCAGTCGAACGTGATTCCCTCGAGCGCGCGAATGCTCCTCGACGTCCGGCTCACGCCGGGGCCCGACGAGACGGCGGTGGCCGCCGAGATCGAGCTTGCGTGCCGCCGAGCGATGGCGCGGTCCCCGGGGGCCACGATCGAGTGGGAGCCCGTGAACGGATTCCGGCTCGCGACCAAGGTGGAGCGGAGCGAGCCGCTCGTGCGGGCGATGGTCGCCGGCGTGCGTCAGGCCACCGGGCGTCGCGCCGTCTTCGGCGGCGTCCCCGGCTCGACCGACGGAACGATCCTCCGGATGCAGCTCGGCATCCCGATCGTGACGTGCGGGCCCGGCCATCGCCTCATTCCGCACCAGGCGGACGAGTACGTCGAGGTCGCCGAGCTGGTCGACGCGGCGAGGATTTACGTGGCTTCGGCTCTGAACTTCCTTCGATGAGCGAGCGACCTCCCATGAGCGAACCGGTTCCCCGGTTGCGCGCGGTGGAAGCCTTTCCGGTGGAACACGAGGGACGGTCCTGTGTCGCGCTCCGCGACCCCGCCGGTTACACCGACGCGATCGTCCTGCTGCACGGCCCGTTGCTCGTGATCGTGTCCCTCTTCGACGGGGGCCACACCGTCGCCGACATCCAGGCCGCGGTGATGCGCCGTCACGGTCAGCTCGTCGAGCGGCGGCAGATCGAGGAGATCGCCGAGGCCCTCGATCAGCAGGGATTTCTCGACAGCCCGGGCTTCGCCGGCCGACGCGCCGTGATCGACGGAGCTTTTCTCGCTTCGCCCACGCGTCCGGCCACCCACGCCGGCGGCGCCTACGCGGGAGAGCCCGGCGAGCTCCGCGCGATGCTCGACGGGTTCTTCGCGCCGCCCGACGGGCCGGGACCGATCGACGGTGCGCGAGCGGCGGAGCCCGAAGGGCGCGGCCAGAGCGCCGCGCCCGAGAGGCGCGGCCGGAGCGCCGCGACCGAGAGGCGCGGCCAGAGCGCCGCGACCGAGGTGCGCGGGGTGATCGCCCCCCACATCGACTTCCACCGCGGCGGCTCCGCGTACGCCTGGGCCTATCGGGAGCTCGCCGAGCGAAGCGCCGCCGACCTCTTCGTGATCTTCGGCACCTGCCACGCCGGGATGGAGCATCCGTTCGCGCTCACCCGGAAGGACTACGCGAGCCCGCTGGGTGACGTTCGGGTCGACCGCGACTTCGTGGACGCGCTCGCGAAGCGAGCGCGCCAGGATTGCTTCGGCTCGGAGCTGGCCCACCGCGTCGAGCATTCGATCGAGCTGCAGACCGTGTTCCTCCGTCATCTGTACGCCGATCGACGCGACGTCAGCATCGTGCCGGTCCTGGCGAGCTTCGCCCACGAGGCGATGCACAGGGGGCAGCGTCCGGACGACGATCCGCGTGTTCCGAGGTTCCTCGAGGCGCTCGCCGAGACCATGGCGGCCGGCCGCCGACGGGTCGCGCTGATCGCCGGGGCCGATCTCGCCCACGTCGGCCCTCGGTTCGGCGACCCCGAGCCCGTCGGCGCCCCGGAGCTCGCGCGCATCGAGCGCGAGGACGTCGCCATGCTCGAGTCGGTGGCCGCGGGCGACCCGCAAGCGTTCTTCGAGTCGGTCGCGAGCGACGGAGACCGTCGCCGCATCTGCGGCTACTCGCCGATCTACGCCTTGCTGCGATCGCTCGGCGGCGCGATCGGAAGCGTGAAGCGCTATGGACAGTGGCCCGATCCCAACGGGGTGGTCTCGTTCGCCAGCGTGGTGTTCGAATGACAGCGACGGGCGACGGCCCGAGCGTCGAGGACCCCGATGCGACGCCGCCGGCGCAATGGCGGCTACCGCGCCTTCGCGTTGACGTCGACGGTGATTGGTTCGACGACGACGTCCTGATCACCCACGCGGGGATCCTCGCCAACCTCCGCTCGCTCCTGAAGCACGACACCCAGGGCTACTTCATCCAGACTCGCGTCCGAATCCCGGTCGAGGTCGAGGACGTTCCCTTCGTGGTCACGAGGATCGAGCGCCGCGGCGAGACGCTGCATGCCTTCCTGGGCGACGGCACCGAGATGGACGTCGACCCGGCGACCCTCCGGCTCGGTCCCGACGACGTGCCGTACTGCGCCGTCAAGGACGGCGCATTCGAGGCGCGCCTCTCCCGCGCGGCGGCGTTCCAGCTCCTGTCGCTGGCCGACTACGACGAGGGTACGGGACGCGGCGCGCTGCGCCTGGCCGGTCGCGAATACCCCTTGCGACGAAGCGCGTGACCAGAGTGATCGGCGTCCTCCTGATCCTGGGGCTGGCGGCCGCCGGGGTGATCTGGTGGATCGGCGCCGAGGCGCAGCCGGTCACCGTCGACGAGATCGGCGACGAGAACCAGACGGTGCCGCGCGGCCAGCTACCGCTCTTCGCCGCCAAGGGCGACGCCGCTCGGCTCTACGCCTTCGCCGCCGCCAACGCCGACACGCTCCGCTGGATGCCGTGCACGTGCGGCTGCGCCCGCTCCGGCCATTCGTCGAACCGGTCCTGCTACGTGAAGGCCGAAACGGACGGGCTCGTCACCTTCACGAGCCACGCCGCGACCTGAACCCTGTGCCTGGACATCACGCGTGACGTGATGCGCATGAAAGGCGAGGGCAAGGCGCTGCCGGCGATCCGCGCCGCCATCGACGAGAAGTACCTCCGCTTCGGCCCCGCCACGCCGACCCCACGGCCGAACTGACCAATCGGCAGCCGGGGAGGCGAGCCGAATCTCGATCAGTAGTATGCTCGGCGCATGAACGTCGCCGCCGTCCTCATGGAGATCCTGCGCGCCGCCGGTGTCCGCTATCTCTTCGGCAACCCCGGCACGACCGAGCTTCCGTTTCTCGACGCGCTGCCCGACTCCGGGCTCGAGTACGTGCTCGGCTTGCAGGAGGCCACCGCGGTGGCGGCAGCCGACGGGTACGCGCAGGCCTCGGGGCAGGTGGGAGTCGTCAACGTCCACGTGGCGCCCGGCCTTGCGAACAGCCTCTCGATCCTCCACAACGCGGCGCGGTCCAAGACGCCGCTCCTGGTGACGGCGGGCCAGCAGGACACCCGCTTCCTCATGGACGAGCCGATCCTCGCGGGCGATCTCGTCCGTATGGCCGAGCAGTTCACGAAGTGGTCGTACGAGATCCGGCGCGCCGAAGAAGCTCCGGTCGCCGTGAGACGGGCGCTTCAGGTCGCGCTGACGCCGCCGACCGGGCCGGTGTTTCTGTCGCTGCCGATGGACCTCATGGGCCCGGCGGTGGAGGACACGGGCTTGGGGCCGACGCCGATCGCCGCGCGGACGCGTCCCGAGCCCGGAGCCGTCGCTCGAGCCGCGGAGCTTTTGGCAAGCGCCCGCGCGCCGATCATCATCGCCGGCGACGGCGTCGCCCGCGCGCGGGCGGTCCCCGAGCTGACGACGCTCGCCGAGCTCCTGGGCGCGCGCGTGCACGGCGAGCCGGTGTACCGCCGCACGAACATCGCCGGAAATCACGCCCTGTGGCGCGGTGGCCTCTTTCCGTCGCCGGGAGCCGTCAGGAAGGCGCTCGAGGAGTGCGACGCGCTCCTGATCGTCGGCGCGAATGTCTTCACCTGGTTCCTGCACACCGAGGGCGCGCCGTTCCCGCGCGGGCTGCGAGTGGTCCAGATCGACGACGACCCCTGGGAGATCGGCCGCAGCTATCCGGTCTCGCTCGGCATCGCCGCCGACCCGAAGGCGACGCTCACCGAGCTGTCGACCACGCTGCGCTCACGGATGACCGAGGGTGAGCGCGCCGCGGCCGCCGCGCGGGTCGAGAAGCTCGGCAAGGCGAGGGCTGAGCTGATGGCGCGCGTGGGCGCCGCCGCCCGGGCCGAGGCCGAGCGGACGCCGATCGGCCAGGCGCATCTCATGCACACCCTGGCCTCGTTGCTCCCGGCCGACGCGGTCGTGGTGGACGAGTCCGCAACGTCGCTTCCGTTCGTCCTGCGTTACATGTCGTTCCCGACACCCGGCTCGTTCTACGGCGGCAAGACCGGCACGCTCGGCTGGGGCATGGGCGCGGCGATCGGCGTTCAGCTCGGCTCCGAGGGCCGCAAGGTCGTCGCCACGATCGGCGATGGCTCGGTGATGTACGCCCCGCAGGCGCTGTGGACGGCGGCGCACTACCAGCTGCCGATCACGTACGTCGTCCCGAACAACACCTCGTACGCGATCCTCAAGTCCGGGATGCTCAGTCTCGACCTCGCGTCCGCCAAGCGCGGCATCTATCCGGGCATGGACCTGGTCGATCCCACGATCGACTACGCCGGCCTGGCGCGGTCGCTCGGCATCCGGGCCGAGCGTGTCGAGAAGCCCGGGAACCTCCAGTCCGTGCTGGCCGCGTGCCTGTCGCATCCCGGCCCGAGCCTCGTCGATGTCGCGATCGATCGCGGCTTCAAGGCGATGCTGTAGTGCGAGCCGCGGGCGGGGCGAGTCTATGAACGATCGGTCAACGCGTACGGGCGGCGAGTGGATCGTCGACGCGCTCCGGGTCGAGGGCGTGCGCCACGTCTTCGGGATCCCCGGCGTGCACAACCTGGCGATCTACGACGCGCTGATCCGGCAGTCGGAGATCACGC
>Ga0209055_1000964_pt1 | contig 19398 bp, 10 predicted proteins | sample GraSoiAngelo_110_FD_185875 | JGI IMG/M metagenome (GOLD analysis project Ga0209055, IMG submission 185875) | Grasslands soil microbial communities from the Angelo Coastal Reserve, California, USA - 14_0903_12_30cm (SPAdes) (version 2) | ecosystem: Environmental > Terrestrial > Soil > Grasslands ... | reverse complement strand
CCACCCGTTCGACTTCTTCTTCCGCGACACGCTGGGCGCCGTCGTGCCGGGCTCGGACCCGGCGGCGTTCGTGTACCAGCTGGCGTTCCTCGAGCGCGGGCGGATCCCGGCCGACGCCGTGTACCGGGTCCACGACGAGGACCTGGCGGCGGTTGACGCCCGGTACTTCGCGCAGGGCGCGCCGTCCGCCGCCGTGCGCGCTGACTTCGCCCAGTTCACCGGCATCCCGGCGATCGACGCGATCAACTTCCAGGTCTTCCAGCACACGCTGCCCAGCCGCCGGACGGAGCTCTACACCGCCCGGCCCGACGTCTCGTGGCTGCAGCTGCTGGGCGTCACCGACGCGGCGTTGACGGACTCCGAGGCCGTGACCCGGATCGGTCCGTACCGGCCCGGGCGCCAGGTGGCGACGTGGAACCGGGCGCCGCTGGGCCCGGCGTTCGGCGACGCCAGCCAGGGCTGGGGCGTGGTGCGCGCGGGCAGCGTGCTCTCGGCGGCCGTGACCCCGCCCTTCGGCATGACCGGCACCACCACCCTGTCCCGGGACAGGGCGGCGCTGGGCACCAGCCCGGTGCCGGGCATCGGGGCGTTCCCGATCCCGGACAGCCCGGGCACGTACACGCTGGAGGCCACGGCCAGCCGCGTCGTTCCGTGGTCGGTGATCGGCACGAGCGCCGACGTGACGTGGACGTTCGCCGACCCGGGCGCGGCCGCCCCGGCGGCGCCGCTCCCGCTGCTCGTGGTCCGGGCCAGCGGCGATGTGGACCCGCAGGGGACGGCGGGGGCCGGCGGTCCGTTCCGGCTCGACCTGCTGGTCCAGCGCCAGCCCGGCGCGCCGCCCGGCAGGGTGACGGCGCTGGGGGTCCAGGTCTCGTACGACGACGGCGCCACCTGGACGACCGTCCCGGTGGACCGCGACGGCAGCTCGGGGCACGCCCTCCTCCGCAATCCGGCTGGCGCCGGGTTCGCGTCGCTGCGCCTCACCGCGCGCGACGCGGCGGGGGACTCTGTCACGCAGACCGTGATCAGGGCGTACCAGTTCGGCCCGGTCAGTTGAAGGCAACCGTCTTCGAGGCGGGGGAGGAGCGACGACCGTCGCTCCTCCCGGCCGCCCGGCCGCGGTACCTGCTCTGCGAGCCGCGGTACTTCGCCGTGGTGGACGAGCTGAACCCGTGGATGGACCGCTCCGTCCAGCCGTCGCCTGACTGCGTGGAGGCGGAGTGGACCGGGCTCGTGCGCACCGTGGAGAGCCTGGGCGCGGACGTCGACGTCATGCGCGGCGTCTCGGGCCTGCCCGACCTGGTGTTCACCCGGGACGCGTGCATCCCGCTCGACGGCAGCTACGTGCGCGCGAGCTTCCGCTGCCCGGAGCGGCGCGCGGAGGCCGACCACGTGGCGGCGTGGCTGCGCCGTCACGGCCGCGAGCCGGCCGACCTGGAGCCGGCCCAGGACGCGTACCTGGAGGGCGGCGACGTGTGCGTGTTCGGCCCCCACGTGCTGGCGGGCTGGGGCTTTCGCAGCAGCCGAGCCGGGCACGCCGCGGCCGACCGACTGGACGTGACCGTGCACTCGATGCGGCTCGTGGACCCGCGCTTCTACCACCTCGACATGTGCGTGTGCCCGCTGGACGGCCGGCACGCGCTGGTCGCGCCGGAGATGCTGGACCGCGCGGCCCGGCGCCTGCTCTCCGACCTCGTGCCGGAGCCGATCGAGCTGTGCCGCGCCGAGGCGCTGTCATTCTGTGCGAACGCGATCGTCGTCGACGGCTGTGTCGTGATGTCACAGTGCCCGCCACGACTGCGTCACGTGCTCGCGGAGCACGGCTTCGAGGTGCGCTGCGCGCCTGTGGCGGAGTTTCGGAAGGCGGGCGGCGCCGTGAGCTGCCTGACCCTGCCGCTGAACCGCTCGACGCGGCCCGCGGCGTAGTACCCGGTCTCACTCGTAACGAGCGCTGTTCTAGTACCTGCGCGAACTCGGGTACTAGTCCCTGGTACGTCATCCCGATGTCGCGGTACCAGTACGCAAAACGACTGTGGTTTAGTACCGCAAAAACCTCGCAATTGACAGGCTTGACGTGCTGTCACGGGCCTCGGTATAGTCGCTTCCGGTCACAGATTCGGCACTGGCAGAGCGCCATCTTCGACAGACCGATACGACATCAGTCGTGGGGGGATCATGTACGGCAACGTCTGTTTCCAGACAACGCGGTAGCTGCGCGTGCGAACACTGCTCAAGGATCGAAATCTCGTATTCGTTCTCAGTGCCGGCATGGTCTCCCAGCTGGGCGACTGGGCGCTGCTGCTGGCGCTCCCGCTGTTCGTGTACTCGCGGACGCACTCGATCACATCCACAGGCGCGCTGGTCACCGTCCAGCTGCTGCCGCGCCTGGTCTTCAGCCCCATCGCGGGCGTGCTCGCGGATCGCTGGAACCGCAAGCTGACGCTGATCGGCGCGGACGTCTTCCGGGCCGGCCTGCTGCTGCTCCTGGTCGCGATGGCGGCCGGCGCGCCGCTCGGGCTGGTGTACGCGGTGGCGCTGCTGGAGGCGTCGGCGTCGCAGCTGTTCGTCGCCGCGGACGGCGCCCTGCTGCCCGTGATCGTGCGCAGGGAGAACCTGCTCCGGGCCAACTCGCTGTTCTCGGTCGGCACCAGCACCATTCGCCTGGTCGGGCCGCCGGCCGGCGGCCTGCTGTTCGCGGTGCTGGGGCTGACCGCCTCCGCGATCGTGGACAGCGGCTCGTTCGTGCTCTCGGCGCTCCTCCTGCTCGGGATCCGCCTGCCGGCCGCCGCGCGGCCCGCCGCCGAGGGCGCCGGGGACGGCGCGCGGGGCATCCCGGCGGCGTTCGTCCGGGAGCTGGCCGAGGGCGTCCGCTGCATCGTGACCAGCCGCGTCTTCGAGGCGCTGTGCCTGGTGCTGGGGACGGTGATGGTCGCCCAGGGCATGCTCGAGACGCTCCTCGTCCCGTTCGTGGTGGACGTGCTCCACTTCGACCCGACGCGGTACGGGGTGCTGACGGCGGCGCAGGGCCTGGGCGCCCTGCTCGGCGCCCTCGCCCTGGCGGCGGTGAGCCGGTACCTGACCAGCGGCCGCGTCGTGGGCGCCGCGCTCGTGGTGGCCGGGGTCGGCCTGGTGGGCTTCGTCACGGCCCGTCCGCTGGCCGTCAGCGCGGCCACGTTGTTCCTGCTCAGCGTGCCGATGGTCGCGGCCTCGGCGTGGATGCAGGCGTACTACCAGGAGCACGTGGACAACGAGCTCCTGGGCCGGGTCTTCGGCCTCACCGAGACGGTCTCCAGCGTCGGCATCCTCCTGGGCGTGGGCGCCGCGTCCCTCCTCGGCGGCCACGTGGGCGTCGTGCCGCTGCTGCTCGCGGCCGCCGGCCTGCTCATCGTCACCGGCGCGGTCGCGGTGGTCGCGCTGTGGACCGCGAGGACCGGGCAGGCGGACGTCGCCGCCCCCGCCAGCGAGATGGCGGCGGCGGCCGAATAGGAAAAGGGGGAGCTCGATGACGATGATCGGGAAGACAGCCGCGTCCACGCTCGCCCGCCAGGTGCGGGACGCGATCCGGGACACGGCCTCGACGTTCACCATCCCGGGAGTCCAGGTCGCGTGGTCGTGCGACGGCGTGGTCGACCACCTGGAGCACGGCACGATCGGCGCCGGCCGGCCCGCGCCGGTGACGGCCGACACGCGGTTCCCGCTGGCGTCCGTCACCAAGGTGTTCACCGCGACGCTGGCGATGCAGCTGGTGGGCGACGGCACGCTGGACCTGGACGCGCCGATCGGCGACACGCTGCCGCCGGGCCGGTGCCGCGAGGTGCTCGGCGACGTCACGCTGCGGCACCTGCTCACGCACACCAGCGGCCTGGAGGACGATCCCGCCGAGACCGAGGGCCGGCGCGGGTCGCCGGGCCAGTACCTCCGCCTGTGCACGCGGGAGCGGCTGTTCGCGCCCGGCGAGCACTTCTCGTACGCGAACGCCGGGTACGTCGCGGTCGGCCACCTGATCGAGGCCGCGTCCGGCGAGTCGTGGGCCGACGCCGTCCAGGCGTACCTGCTCGACCCGATCGAGGTCCGGGGCGGGTTCTTCCTGTCCGAGCCGCTGCCGCCGGGGCTGATGGCGGACGGCCACGTGCGCCGGCCCGACGGCGAGATCGCCGGCCTGCCGCCGTCCCCCGGCGAGGGGCGGGCGTGGGCGCCGTGCTGCGGCCTGGCGCTGAACGCGCAGGGCCTCCTGGCGCTGGTGCGGCTGCACCTGGCGGACGGGCGGACGCCGCTCGGGTTCCCGCTGCTGGACGCGGCGCTGGCGCGCGAGATGCGGGCGCCGGCCGTGCCCGTGCCGGACCCGACGTTCGCGGACGCGTGGGGGCTCGGCTGGGCCGTGCTCCGGAGCGGCTCGAGCCCGGTCCCGGACGGCCGCTGGTTCGGCCACGACGGCGACGACGCCGGCTGGACGGCGCGCGTGCGGGCCAGCGCGGACGGCGAGTTCGCGATCGCGATGCTGGCCAGCTGCGTCCCGGTGGACGAGGAGTGGGGGCGGCTGGTGGGCGCCCTCCAGGAGCTCGGGGTGGACGTCGGCCAGGCGTCGCCGCCGGCGCTGCCGGCGCGGACCGTGCCGATCGACCCGGCCGTCGCCGGCGGCTACGAGAACGGCGGCGGGCGGCTGTGGGTCGTCCCGGACGAGGGCGGGTACGCGCTCACGGACGGGCGGGAGCGGGTGCCGCTGCGGGCGGCGGGACCGGACCGCTGCGTGGGCGTGCCGGGGGAGCCGGGCGACGTCCCGTTCCTGGTCGGGTTCCTGCGCGACGACGACGGCGCGGTCGGCCACCTGTTCCAGCGGGGACGGGTCTCACGGAGGGTTGCGGCGTGACGATGATCCGGCTGATCGAGGAGCAGGTGGCGCGGAGGCCTGGCGCCGTCGCCCTGGTCTGCGGTGGCGAGGAGCTGACGTACGCGGAGCTGAACCGCCGGGCCAACCGGCTGGCGCACCAGCTGCGCGCTCTGGGCGCGGGGCCCGAGACGCGGGTGGCGGTGCGGCTGGGGCGGACGCCGGAGCTGGCGGTGGCGCTGCTGGGTGTGCTCAAGGCGGGAGCGGCGTATGTGCCGCTGGACCCCGAGTACCCGTCCGAGCGGCTGGCCTACATGCTGGCCGACTCGGGAGCCGGGATCGAGCTGACCGGCGCCTGGCTGGCCGAGCGGGCGGACGCCATCGCGTCCTGCCCGGCCAGCGACCCCGAGCCCTGGGGGAGCGAGTCGAGCCTGGCCTACGTGATCTACACCTCGGGCTCGACCGGCCGTCCCAAGGGCGTGATGGTGGAGCGCCGGGCGCTGGGCGAGGTGGTGCGCGGTGCGGTGGAGCAGTACGGGCTGACGGCCACGGACCGTGTGCTGCAGTTCGCGCCGGCGAGCTTCGACCCGTCTTTGGAGCAGCTGCTGCCGGGGCTGACGTGCGGTGCCACGGTGGTGCTGCGGGCGGGCGAGCCGTGGGTTGGGGGCGAGCTGCTGGAGGGGATCCGGTCGAGCGGGGTGACGGTGGCGAACGTGACGCCGGCGTACTGGCACGGGTTGGTGGAGGAGCTGGAGCGCCGGGGTGAGTCGGGGCTGGGTCGGCTGCGGCTGCTGATCCTGGGTGGGGACGTGGTGGGTCCTGGGGACCTTGGGCAGTGGACGCGGCGGGTGTCGGGTGTGCGGCTGCTGAACGCGTACGGGCCGACGGAGGCGGGTGTGACGGCGACGCTGTACGAGGTGGCCGGGGAGTGGGACGGGCAGTCGCGGGTGCCGATCGGTCGAGGGGTGGTGGGGACGAGCGTGCACGTGGTGGACGGTGAGCTGCGTGCGGTGGGGGTGGGAGTGCCGGGCGAGCTCTGCATCGGTGGGGCGCGGGTGGCGCGCGGCTACCTGGAGCGTCCTGGTCTGAGCGGAGAGCGGTTCGTGCCGGACCCGTTCGGGGGCGGTGGGAGCCGGATGTACCGGACGGGGGACGTGGTGCGGTGGCGAGGGGACGGGGAGCTGGAGTACCTGGGCCGGCAGGACGAGCAGGTGAAGGTGCGCGGAGCGCGTGTGGAGCTGGGCGAGGTGGAGGCGGCGCTGCGTGGCCTGGCGGGTGTGTCGGGGGCGGCGGCGGCGGTGCGCGGGGGCCGGCTGGTGGGGTACGTGGTGCCCGGGGCGGGCCTGGAGGTGGGGCGGCTGCGAGAGGAGCTGTCGCGAGAGCTGCCGGGGTACATGGTGCCGTCGGCGTGGGTGGAGGTGGGCGAGCTGCCGCTGACGCCGAGCGGGAAGGTGGACCGTCGGCGGCTGCCGGAGCCGGTGCTGGAGTCGGCGGCCGGGTACGAGGCTCCCCGGGACGAGGTGGAGGTGGCGCTGGCCGAGGTGTGGTCGGAGGTGCTGCGGGTGGAGCGGGTGGGCGTCCACGACAACTTCTTCGCGCTCGGCGGCGACTCGATCGCGAACATGCGGGTCGTGTCGCGGGTGCGCCAGGCGCTAGGGGCCGAGCTGCCGGTGCGGGCGGTGTTCGGCTCGCCGACGATCGCGGCCCTGGCCGACCAGGTGCGCGCGGCCGGCGCGGCCGGCGGCCCGGCGCTGGAGCCGAGGCCGGCGGACGCGGAGGCGGTGCTGTCGTACGCGCAGCAGCGGCTGTGGTTCCTGGACCAGTTCGAGCCGGGCAGCGCGGAGTACAACGTGCCGCTGGGCCTGCGCCTGAAGGGCGCCCTGGACGAGGCCGCGCTGCGGCGCGCCCTCGACGGCGTGGTGGCGCGGCACCGGGTGCTGCGGACGAGCTTCGGCGCGGAGCGCGGCCGCCCGACGCTGGTCGTGCAGGAGCGGGTCGAGGTGCCGTGGCAGGGGGTGGACCTGCGCGAGCTGCCGGCGCCCGAGCGCGACGCGGAGGCGAGGCGCCTGGCGGAGGCCGAGGCGGCGGCCGCGTTCGGCCTGGACCAGGCCCCCCTGCTGCGGGTGCTGCTGCTCCGCCTCGCCGACGACGAGCGCGTGCTCGTGCTGAACCAGCACCACATCGTCACCGACGGCTGGTCGCACAGCGTGCTGGTCGCTGAGCTGGGCGAGCTGTACGCGGCCGAGGTGGAGGGCCGGGCGCCGGCGCTGCCGGAGCTGCGAGTCCAGTACGAGGACTACGCGCACTGGCAGCGGCGGTGGCTGAGCGGTGAGGAGCTGGAGCGGCAGCTCGGCTACTGGCGGGAGGCGCTGGCCGGTCTGGAGCCGCTGGAGCTGCCCACCGACCGCCCCCGGCCGCCGGTGCGGAGCTCGCGCGGGGGCAGCCACGAGCTGCGCCTGGACGCGGGGTTGACGAGCCGGCTGCGGGAGCTGGGCCGGGCCCGGGGAGCGACGCTGCACCAGGTGCTGATGGCGGCGCTGATGGTGCTGCTGTGGCGGTACACCGGCCAGGAGGACCTGGCTCTCGGCACGCCCACCGCCGGGCGCACCCGGCGTGAGCTGGAGGAGCTGGTGGGGTTCTTCGTGAACACGCTGGTGATCCGTGGCCAGGTGGGCGGTGAGGACAGCTTCGAGCGTGTGCTGGAGCGTGTGCGGGAGTCGTCGCTGGGGGCGCAGGCGCACGAGGAGGTGCCGTTCGAGAAGCTGGTGGACGAGTTGGGCGTGGAGCGTGACCCGAGCCGGACGCCGCTGTTCCAGGTCTCCTGCGTGCTCCAGAACGCCCCCGGGGGCGAGCTGCGCCTGCCCGGCCTGGAGATCGCCGACTACGAGCTGTCCACCGACACGGCCAAGTACGACCTGTCCGCCGGGTTCGCGGAGGTGGACGGCGGGCTGGCCGGCGAGCTGGCGTACGCCGCCGACCTGTTCGAGCCCGGGACGATCCAGCGGCTCGCCGGCCACCTGGACGTGCTGCTGCGGGCGGTGGCGGCGGAGCCGGCACGGCCGCTGCGGGACCTGCCGCTCCTGACCGGGGACGACCGCCGCCTGCTCGACGAGTGGAGCCGGGCCCCCGGCCACACCGCGGAGACGCGCACCACGGTCGAGCTGTTCGAGGAGCAGGCGCGGCGGCGGCCGGACGCGGTCGCCGTGACCTCCGGCGACGAGCGGCTGACGTACGGCGACCTGAACCGGCGGGCGAATCGCCTCGCCCATCACCTGCGGAGCCTCGGCGCCGGACCGGAGGACCGGGTGGCGATCTGCCTGGACCGCTCGCCCGACCTGGTCACCGCCATCCTCGGCACGCTCAAGGCGGGCGCGGCGTACGTGCCGCTCGACCCCGCGTACCCCGCCGAGCGGCTGGCCCACGTCCAGGCCGACGCGGGCGCGCGCCTGCTGCTGACCAGCGCCTGGCTGGAGGACCAGCGCGAGGCGATGGCCCGGTGCCCGGACGCGGACCCGGTCCCGCTGGCCGGCCCGGGCAACCTGGCCTACGCGATCTACACGTCCGGCTCGACCGGCCGGCCGAAGGGCGTGATGGTCGAGCACCGGGCGCTGAGCAACCAGCTGGGCTGGCTCCGGCACGCGTTCGCCGGCGGCGCCGGCGGGATGCTGCAGCGGACGTCGCCGAGCTTCGACGCCTCGGTGTGGGAGCTGCTGTTCCCGCTCGTGGCCGGCGAGGAGCTGGTGATCGCCGGCGCGGACGACGTCCTGGAGCCGGCCCGGCTGGCGGCCCTCGTCGCCGGCCGCGGCGTGACGCGCCTGCAGGTGGTGCCGAGCCTGCTCCGGGTGCTGCTGCGCGACCTGGAGGCGGCCGGCTGCAAGGACCTGCGCTGGCTGTACGCGGGCGGCGAGCCGCTGGACGCCGCCCTGTGCCGGCAGGTCCACGCGGCGCTGCCCGGGGTCCGGCTCGTGAACCTGTACGGGCCCACCGAGACGTGCATCCAGGTGCTGACGCACGAGGTGGCCGCCCGCGAGGTCGAGACGGACGAGCGCGTGGCGATCGGCCGCCCGGTGGCGAACACGCGGGCGCACGTCCTGGACCGCGAGCTGCGGCCGGTGCCGCCCGGGGTGGCGGGCGAGCTGTACGTCGGCGGCGTCCAGGTCGCCCGCGGCTACCTGGGCATGCCGGGCCTGACGGCCGAGCGCTTCGTGCCCGACCCGCTCGGCGCCGGGCCAAGCGCCCGGCTCTACCGGACCGGCGACCTCGTGCGCTACCGGGCCCACGGCGAGCTGGAGTACCTGGGCCGCCTGGACGAGCAGGTGAAGGTGCGCGGGTTCCGGATCGAGCTCGGGGAGATCGAGGCGGTCCTGCGCGAGCACCCGCGCGTGGCCCAGGCGGCCGTCGCCGTCCGCGACCTGCCGGCCGGCGGCCGGCAGCTCGTCGCGTACACGGTCGGCGAGGCGGGCGCCGGCGCCGAGGTGGGGGCGTGGCTGCGCCAGCGGCTGCCGGAGCACATGGTGCCCGCCGCCACCGTCGAGCTGGACGCGCTGCCGCTCACGACCAGCGGCAAGGTGGACCGCAAGCGCCTGCCCGAGCCGGCGCTCGCGTCGGCGGCCGGCTACGAGGCGCCGCGCGACGAGGTCGAGGCGGCACTGGCGGAGGTGTGGGCGGACGTGCTGCGCCTCGACCGCGTCGGCGTCCACGACAACTTCTTCGAGCTGGGCGGCGACTCGATCCTGAGCATCCAGGTGGTCGCCCAGTGCGCCGAGCGCGGCCTCCGGCTCACGTCGAAGCACCTGTTCCAGCAGCAGACCATCGCCGCCCTGCGGCCCGTCGTCGAGGAGGCCCGGTCGGGCGCGGCGCGGGAGTCCGGCGTGGGACCGGCCCCGCTGACGCCGATCCAGCGCTGGCACTTCGCGACCGCCGCGCACCCCGGCCACTACAGCCAGTCGCTGCTGCTGCGGGTCTCCGAGCGGGTGGGCGCGGACGTGCTCCGCCGGGCCCTGCGCACGCTGGTGGCCGAGCACGACCAGCTGCGGGCGCGGTTCTGGCGCGAGGCCGGGCGGTGGGCGCAGGAGGTGGCCGAGGCCGGGCCGGACCCGGAGCTGGTCGAGGCGGATGGCGCCGACCTCGAGGCGGTGGCGGAGCGGCTCCAGGGCCCTCGCGACCTGGGCCGCGACCCGATGCTGCGGGCCGCCCTGCTCGCCACCGCCGCGGGCGAGCCGAACCTGCTGTTCCTCGACGTGCACCACCTGGTGGTGGACGGCGTCTCCTGGCGTGTCCTCATCGGCGACCTGGAGGCCGCCTGCGCGCAGCTGCTGGACGGCCGCGAGCCCGCGTTGGCGCCGGCGACGACGCCGTTCAAGCGCTGGGCCGAGCTGCTGGAGGCGAGGGCCGGCGAGCCGGACCTGCTCGAGCGCCTCGACGAGTGGACCCGGCCCGAGCGCGAGCGCGCCGGCCGCCTGCCGGTGGACCTGCCGGACGGCCGCAACCTGGTCTCGACGGCGGACACGGTGTCGGTGTCGCTGCCGGCCGAGGAGACGCGGCTGCTGCTGCAGAAGCTGCCGGCCGTGTACCGCACGCAGATCAACGAGGTGCTGCTGACCGCGCTCGGCCTCGTGCTGGCGGAGTGGAGCGGGAGCCGGTGGGTCCAGGTCGAGGTCGAGGGCCACGGCCGCGAGGAGGTGTTCGACGGGGTGGACCTGACCCGGACGGTGGGCTGGTTCACGACCGAGGCGCCCGTCCTGCTGGAGCTGGCGGAATCGGGCGACGTGGTGGCCAGCCTGCGGGCGCTGCGGGGCCGGCTGCGCGGGCTGGGACCGCGGCTGCTCGAGTACGGGCTGCTGCGCCATCTCGGCCCCGAGGACGTCCGGGAGCGGCTGCGCGCGCTGCCCCCGGCCGAGGTGACGTTCAACTATCTCGGCCAGTGGGACAACCTGAGCGGCGGCGCGGCCGGCCTGCTCCAGCCGGCGGACGATCTCTCGGCCGGCATGGGCCAGGCGGCGGACCAGGCCCGCTCGCACCTGCTGGACGTGAGCGCGCAGGTGGTCGGCGGCCGCCTCCAGGTGGACTGGATCGCCTCGCGCGAGGTGCACCGGCCCGAGACGGTGGCCCGCCTGGCGGACCGCATGCTGGAGGTGCTGCGCGGCCTGGTGGACGCGTGAGCCGGCCGAGGTCAGAGCCGGGCTTCGCGCGCCACGTTCGCCGCCGCCTCGCGCGTCGGCACCTGGAGCTTCTGGAGCACGTGGTGGACGTGGTTCTTGACCGTGGGCAGGCGCAGCCGCATGCGGTCGGCGATCTCGGGGTTGGACAGCCCCTGGCCGACCAGGCGCAGGATGTCCAGCTCGCGCGTCGTCAGCAGGCGCACGTTGCCGCTCCAGCGCAGCCGGCTCAGCTCCCGCACCCGCTGCAGCAGCGCCCCCGCCATCCGGGGCGAGCAGCGCAGCTCGTCGCGCAGCACGCTGTCGATCACCTCGCGCAGCTCGTCGAACGAGTCGCGCTGCTCCAGGAAGCCGACCACGCCGACCTCGACCCAGGCGATCGCCTCGTCCACGTCGCCGACGTCCAGCGCGACGAACCGCGCCCCCGGCAGCGACGAGACGGCCTCCTCCAGCGCCCGGAGGTTCCCGGACTCCGGCGGGACGTTGAACAGCACCAGGTCGGCCGCCGACTCACCGGCGACCCGCAGCGCCTCCGGCAGCGAGTCCATGGACGCGATCAGGTCCCATCCCGGCTCCCTCGCCACCCGGACCGCGAGACCCTCCCGGTACAGCTGGATCTCTGACACCAGCACCAATCGCACCAGTCCCGGTGCCGCCACCGACCTCTCTTCTCCCGCGCGTACGCTCACCTGTCGGCACTGTGATATCCGAATGGTCAGGGAGGCGACCATGGGCGAGACGGCACGGCCAGGACAAACGCCCAGCGATCGTTCCGGCAAAATCGGCGGCATGTCAGCAGCCTCGGCGCTGCCCCCCGGGCCGCCCCTCCCGGCCCTGGTCCAGACCGCCCTGTGGCTCGGCTCGCCGACCGGGTTCCTGGAGCGGTGCGCGCGGCGGTACGGCGACGTGTTCACGCTCCGCCTGGCGCTCGGGCCGCCGGTCGTCATGGTCAGCGACCCGGCGCTCGTCGAGCGGGTCCTGACGCTCGACGCGGAGGCCGCGAGCACCGGCGAGGAGAACGCGATCCTGGCCCCGCTGCTCGGCGACCGCTCGGTGCTGATGCTGGACGGCCCGGAGCACCTGCGCCAGCGCCGGCTGCTGCTGCCGTTCTTCCACGGCGAGCGCATGCGCCGCCAGGCCGGGGCGATCGCCGCGATCGTGGAGGCCAGCGTCGCCGGCTGGCCGCGCGACCGCGCGTTCCCGCTGCTGCCGCGCCTGCGGGCGATCACGTTCGAGGTGATCCTCCGCGTCGTGTTCGACCTGGCTGAATCGGCGGAGCTCGACGACCTGCGCCGGTCGCTCCAGCGGCTGCTCCGGATGGGCAGCTCGTGGATGGTCGTGCCCGCCCTGCGCCGGGACCTCGGCCCGCGCAGCCCGTGGGGCCGGTTCGTCCGCCTGAAGGCGCACGTGGACGAGTTGCTGCGCGACCAGGTCCGGCGCCGCCGGGCGGCGCCGGAGCCGGGCGACGGCGTCATCGACGTCCTGCTGCCCGAGATGGACGACGCCGAGCTGGTGGACGCGCTGGTGACGGTCCTGGTGGCGGGGCACGAGACCACCGCGACGTCGCTGGCCTGGTGCTTCGAGCTCCTGCTCCGGCGGCCCGACCTGGTCGAGCGCCTCCGGGACGACCCGGACGGGTCGGCCCGCCTGCTGGACGCGGTGATCCGGGAGACGCTCCGCGTCCGGCCGGTCTTCCGCTACACGTCGCGGCGGCTGCGGCGGCCGCTCGCGCTGGGCGCCCACACGGTGCCGGCCGGCGTCGCCGTCGCCGCCAGCATCTACCTGGCCCAGCGCCGGCCCGACCGGTACGACCGGCCGGAGGCGTTTCGGCCCGAGCGGTTCCTCGACGCGCAGCCGGGCGCCGGCACGTGGATCCCGTTCGGCGGCGGCATCCGGCGCTGCCTGGGGGCCAGCTTCGTCACGTTCGAGATGGCCGTCGTGGTCCGGACGGTCCTGGAGCACGCGCGGCTGCGGCCCGCCTCGCCGCGGCCCGAGCGCGTGGCGCTGCACGCGGTCACGATGGTCCCCGGCCGCGGCGCGCGCGTCAGGATGGATCCATGACGACCGTCACCGCGTCCGACGAGACGACCCGCGAGCGTGCGGTGGAGACCGCCCTGGCCCGCCTGGACCTGGAGACGAGGGTCCGGCTGGTGGACGGGCTGGACATGTGGGCCCTGCCGGCGCTGCCGGAGATCGGCCTGCGCTCGCTGGTCATGTCGGACGGGCCGGTCGGCGTGCGCGGCACGGTCTGGAGCGGTGGCGGGCCCACGGTGATGCTGCCCAGCCCGACCGCGCTGGCCGCGACGTGGGACCCCGAGCTGGCCCGCCGCGCCGGGCACGTGCTGGCGCAGGAGGCGAGGCGCAAGGGCGTCCACGTGCTGCTGGCGCCGACGGTCAACCTGCACCGCAGCCCGCTCGGCGGCCGCCACTTCGAGTGCTACTCGGAGGACCCGCTGCTGACCGGAGAGATCGCCGCCGGCTATGTGACCGGCGTGCAGGAGGGCGGCGTCGCCGCCATGCCCAAGCACTTCGTCGCCAACGACGCCGAGACGGACCGCTTCACGGTGGACGTGCGGGTGGACGAGCGGACGCTGCGCGAGCTGTACCTGGCGCCGTTCGAGGTGGCGGTCCGGCGCGCGGGCGCGTGGGCGGCGATGTCCGCCTACAACAGCGTCAACGGCAGCACGATGACCGAGCACGCGCCGCTGCAGCGGCGCCTGCTGAAGGACGAGTGGGCGTTCGACGGCTGCGTCGTCTCCGACTGGATGGCGGCCCGGGACGCCGTCCGGGCCGCGCTCGGCGGCCTGGACGTGGCGATGCCGGGCGTCCTGCCCGTCTTCCGGAACGGGTTGGCCGACGCGGTCCGGGCGGGGACGGTGCCCGAGGCGGTGGTGGCGGACATGGCCCGCCGGACGCTGCGCCTGGCGGCCCGGGCGGGGGCGCTGGACGGCGTGCCGCCCGCGGCGGCCCCGGCCGCGCTGCCGGCTCCGGTGGACGGCGGCGCGCTGGCCCGCGAGCTGGCCGCCCGCTCGTTCGTGCTCCTCCGCAACGACGGCGTCCTGCCGCTGGACCCGGCGGCCCTTCGCGCCGTGGCGCTCGCCGGCGAGGCGGCCGGGGCGCCGGCGGCGATGGGCGGCGGCAGCGCCGAGGTCGGCTCGGCCGCCGTCGTGTCGCCGCTGGCCGGCCTGCGCGGCGCGCTGCCCGGCGGGGTGGCGGTGACGTACGCGGCGGGCGCCGGCGCCCGCACCCGGGTGGCGCCGGCCGGGGCCGACTTCGAGCTGACCGCGGTGTTCCGGGACCGCGACGGCCGGGCGCTCGCGGAGCAGCCGCTGGCCAGCGGCCTGGCGCGCTGGCTGGGCGACCTGCCGGGCGGCGTCGCGCAGGGCGAGCTGCGGTCGGTCGAGGTCGCGGGCGCGTTCACCCCGCAGGTGGGGGGCCGGCACCGGTTCGCGGTCGAGGGCGCCGGCGCGTTCCGCCTGGAGGTGGGCGGCCGCGAGGTCTTCGACGGCGTGAACCTGGTGGACGACGACGACGGCCCGGGCGCCGCCTTCCTGCACCCGCCGTCGCGGGTCGTCGAGGTCGAGCTGGCGGCCGGCGCGGCGGTGGACGTGTCGCTGCGGCACACGATCGAGGGGGCCCTGCCATTCCCGGCGGTCAGCTTCACGCTCGGCCACGCCGGCCCGGCGGTGGACCCGGACGACCTGCTCGCCGAGGCGGCGGCCGCGGCGGCCGCCGCCGACGTGGCGGTCGTGGTGGTCGGCACCACGGAGGAGACGGAGCGGGAGGGCGCCGACCGGGAGACGCTGGCGCTGCCCGGCCGCCAGGACGAGCTGGTGCGGCGCGTGGCGGCGGCCAACCCGCGGACCGTGGTCGTCGTCAACGCCGGCTCGCCGGTCGAGCTGCCGTGGGCGGACGAGGTCGCGGCGGTCCTGCTGGCCTGGTTCCCGGGCCAGGAGGGCGGGGCGGCGCTGGCCGACGTGCTGCTCGGCCGCACCGAGCCGGGCGGCCGGCTGCCGACGACGTGGCCGGCGCGGCTGGCCGACTGCCCGGTGTCGCGGGTGACGCCGGTGGACGGCGTGCTGGCGTACGACGAGGGCGTGTTCATCGGGTACCGGGCGTGGGAGCGAGCGGCGGCGCCGCCGGCGTTCTGGTTCGGCCACGGTCTCGGGTACACGTCGTGGGCGTACGAGTCGGCCTCGTTCACCTCTGGCGGCGGCGACGCCCTCGGCGTGCTGCGGGTGCGGGTCCGCAACACGGGCCCTCGGGCCGGGCGGGAGGTGGTCCAGGCGTACCTGGCGCCGGCCGAGCCGGAGGCCGACCGGCCGCGGCGCTGGCTGGCCGGCTTCGCGACGGCCGCCGCCGCCCCGGGCGAGGCGGCGGAGGTGGCGATCGCGGTGCCCCGGCGCGCGGCCGAGACGTGGGACGCGGCGGCCGGCGCCTGGCGGCTCCGCCCCGGCGCGTACGCGCTCGAGACGGGCCGCTCGTACGCCGACCGCCGCCTGGTGACCCCGATCGCCGTTGGCGGCTGACCGGGCGTCAGGCCGCCAACCGGAACGGCGGGTACTGGTCCGTCACCAGGATGACGGCGTAGGCGGTGACCCGGTTGCTCCAGCGGATCACGCCCTGCACGAAGTCGAACAGCGGCCGCGGGTAGCGCCCGGTGAACAGGATCGCGAACCAGGCGATCACCACCGCCAGGACCGCGGCGATGCTGAGGAAGAACAGGACGATGTAGTGGGGGATCGCGAGGAACCACTTCACCAGCGGCAGCCAGCGGTTGAGGTCCTGGGGCACGTCGGGATAGGGGAAGTCGAGGTGCACGGACTGCTCCTCGTCGGTCGAGGGGTAGCGGTCGTCCATCAGGGCCAGGTACACCGAGACGCGGTTGGTGAAGCGCATCAGCTCGCGGTTCCAGTCGAACCACCAGCGCGGGTACTTCTGCCGGAACAGGATCATCAGCAGCGGGGCCCCGAAGAGGAGGCCGGCGGCGCCGACGGCGACGGCCGTGGAGTCGCCGCCGCCCGACTGCCACACGCCGCCCGCGAGGACGCAGAGCACGATCGCGATCGGGACGACGGTGAAGATCCGGAGGGCCGTCGTGAGACGGTCGAGGGGATGGTCCGGGTAGTCCACCGAGAACTGGACCGGGTAGCCGGGGTGGATCATCTGAGTTGCTCCTTTCTGCTCGTCTGCGAGGCGATCGGGGCGCCTCTCTCAGCACGGCAGTCTCCCCGGCGGATGCATCGAAAGTGTGGCCCGGCTCCGCCGATTTGGCGCCAATCCACCCGGTCCAGCGCCCACGAATGGGCGATTTGGCGCCAAAGCTCCGGCGGGGGCTACGCCCTCGCCTTCCGGGGGGCTTCGCCGGCAGCTCCGCCGTGAGCTCCAGCGCTCGCTCGACCAGCGGCGCCACCGCCTGCGGGCGGTCGCGCCAGTCCGCGGGGACCAGGACGTAGCCCTTCATCGCGCGGCCCGCCATCGGCTCGAAGTCGCGGCCGCCGGCCTGGCGCACCGCGGCCGCCTCCTCGTCGGGCAGGCGGACGAACAGGTCCTCGCCGAACAGCCCCGCGAACATGTTCCCGTTCACGAAGCCGGCGAGGTTGCCGAACATCGGCTTCATGGTGACCGCCGGGGCGGCGGGGACGAGCCCCGCGAACGCCGCCTTGGCCTCCTCGGTCGGCTTCGGCATCTTCATCGAGTCCGGTGCCATGACCGTACTCTCGCAGAGATCAGCCGAACTTCGGCGCCGAGAGCTCCAGACGGGGTGCCGCCTCCGCGAACGCGGCGGGGAACACGACCTTCATCTGGTCGACCGCCTGCCACTGGCCGACCACCGCCGCCGTGCGCAGGTTCTGGCCCGCGTCCGGGTTGCCAGGCGGCGAGAACCTCGCGCCCCCGCCGTTGATCTCCATCCCGGCCGGGACGTCCACCGTGTCGGCCGCGTCGCGCAGCGCGTCGCTGGTCACCTGGCCGTGGACCGCCGGCAGCACGTCGTGGGCCAGCACCCAGCCGCCGACGAAGCCGGCGACCGCCGGGATCGGCATGTCAATGGCCCCGGTGACCGAGCGGTACGCCCGCTGGGCAACCGCCAGCTGAGCCCGGGCCGCCGGCTGCAGCGCGTTCGACGGCACGGTCCCGGCCGGTTTGTCCGCCGCGTACAGGCCGACCGCCTGGGCGCCCAGCGTCTTGCCGAAGTCGTCCATGCAGAACGCCGAGCTCGTGCCGATCGCGGCCCGCAGCGGCACCCGGTGGTCCAGCATCGCCCGCCAGATCGCGATGCCGTCGGTCAGGTAGCTGACGTCCCACAGGAAGTCGGGCCGGGCCGCCGCCACCTCCTCGGCGATCGCGCTGGGGTCGTACGCGTACGGGCTGTACCGGACCCGGTCCACCACCTGGATCCCCGCCGCCCGCGCGCCCGCCTCCTCCGCGTCGGCCACCGACTGGCCGTACACGTCGTCCACACCGACGATCGCGACCCGGGCCGCGGCCGGCGCCAGGCCGGCGGCGCCGAGCAGCACCTGCTGCGTGAAGCCGACCGCCATGCGGCCGAGCGAGCTGCCCGTGGCCACGGTCCGGAACACGTACCGCCGGCCCACGGTGACCTGGTCGGCCACGGCGCCGGTCTCCCAGTACACGACGTGGCGCTGGTCGGCCCTGGCGGCGGCCGCCGCGGACAGCGTGCTGCCGTACGTCCCGATGATCAGCGGCACGTGGTAGCGGTCGATCAGCCGGTCGACCGCGGCGACGGCCTGATCGGGCGTCTGCACGTCCTCGACCTGGAGCCGCACCCGGTCCGCGCCCGGCACCCCCTGGTCGCGCGCCACCTGGAGCGCCGCGCGCACGCCGCCGAACTCCTCGTGGCCGCCCTCGGACTGCGGCCCGCTGAGCGGGTAGATGGCGCCGAAGACCAGCGCCGGGCCGCTCCGCGACGGCTGCGCGGACGAGCAGGCGGCGAGGGCGAGCAGGAGCACGGGAACGATCAGCCGGAGGGCGCGGCGAGGCATGCCTCCGGAGCGTAGCAGAGCCGCCGGGACGGCCGGCCGCGGCGCCGCGGCCGGCCTCACGCGGGTCTGGCGACGAGCAGCGTCATCTCCAGCGGCAGGCCCGCGGCGGACTCCAGCCGGAGCCCCGCGCCGTCCAGCAGGGCCCGGTACTGCGGCAGCGTGCGCTCCCGGCCCCCCGCGGCCATGAGCAGGTGGAGGTCCCAGAGCAGCGAGAGCGCGCCGTCGCCGCGGGCGGCCCGGTCCTCCGGCGGGATCACCCGCTCCAGGATCAGCAGCGCGGTCCCGGGCGCCATCGCGTCGCGGCAGTTGCCGAGCGCCCGCGCGCAGCGGTCGTCGTCCCAGTCCTGCAGGACGCGGGAGAGGAGGTACGCATCCCCGCCGGCGGGGACCGACTCGAACAGGTCGCCGGCCACGATCTCGCAGCGCTCCAGGCCGGGCAGCCGGCCCACCTGCTCCCGCGCGATCGTGGTCATGTGGGGCAGGTCGAGCAGCACGCCCCTGGCGCCCGGGTTGGCGCCCAGGACGGCCGACAGCAGCGCCCCGTTGCCGCCCGCGACGTCCACCACCGTGCGGCAGGCGGAGAAGTCGAACGCGCGCGGCACGTCCGCGAAGAAACGGCTGCCGGCGCTCATCGCGCGCTGGAACCGGGCGCCGGTCTCGGGGTGGCGCCGCAGGTACGCGGCCAATGGCGCCCCGAACGCGCGCTCGAACCCCGACTCGCCGGTGGTCACCGCGTGGGCCGCCTCGCCCCACGCCCGGTAGAACTCGTCGCCGTAGATCAGGCACAGGTCGCGCATCGACCCGGGGCGGTCGCCGCGCAGCGCGTCGCTCACCCCGGTCAGGCGGTAGCCCGTCCCCTCCGTGCCGGCGAACACGCCCATGCCGGCCAGCAGCTCGGCGAGACGCTGGCGCGGCTCCGCGGGGCCGGCGAGGAGCGGTTCGATCTGCTGGGGATGTCCACCGGCGGATTGGCGACGAGGTGGCTGCTGGCGCAAGGCCCCGCCCCGGTGCACCGGGTCATCTACGTCGGCACTCCGCACCGCGGCTCTGCCGCCGCTCTCTGGCACCTCGCCGAAGGTGTCCAGCCGGCGCCGTTCGGGAAATCGTTTGCTGGCTCGGCGGTAGCTTGCTTCCAGACGTCGTGGGACGCGCTGCCACATCCCGACGAGCCGGTTTTCGTCAGCGACGACGGTGAGCCGCTCGATCTCAATCTCTACGACGCAAGCACCTGGTCGCGTCTCGGCCTCGCTGCCGGCTGCCGCGACGTCCAGGCCCGCCTCGACGCAGCGGCCCGGCTGCATCGTACGCTCGAGAGCGCGTCTCATCCCGATTCGTTCGCCATCGGCGCGCGACATCTTCCGACGGTCTCGCGCTGCATCGTCAGCGGAGGGCGGGGGACCTTCCCGCCATG
>Ga0209055_1000962_pt1 | contig 19409 bp, 18 predicted proteins | sample GraSoiAngelo_110_FD_185875 | JGI IMG/M metagenome (GOLD analysis project Ga0209055, IMG submission 185875) | Grasslands soil microbial communities from the Angelo Coastal Reserve, California, USA - 14_0903_12_30cm (SPAdes) (version 2) | ecosystem: Environmental > Terrestrial > Soil > Grasslands ... | reverse complement strand
CGTAGAGACCGTTGTCGGGAATGGTGCCGCCGGAGGTCAGCGCGAGGAACCGGCTGCCCCGGCGCGCGTGCAGCCGGTCGTTCACGCGGTCCCACAAGATTCGCGGCGCCGCCCCCTTGACCTCGGCCGGGAGCGGCTCGGCGAGCGAGCGGATGACCGCGACGAGCGCCTCGCGCGAGAGCTCGCGGTACGGCGCCGCGTTCCGGAAGCGCGCGTGCACCGCGTCGACCGTCAACGATTCGGCGGCGACGGCCGCGACGATCTGCTGCGCCAGCACGTCGAGGGGCGCGTCAGGCATGGCGACTCGATCAAGGTGTCGCTCGTGGATCGAGCGGACGACCGCCGCCGCCTCGAGCAGCTCTTCACCCTTGGTCACCACGATCCGGCCCTTCGAGGTGCGGCTCAGCAGATGACCGGCGCGGCCGACCCGCTGGAGGGCCGCCGCGATGTTGCGCGGCGACTGCAGCTGCACCACCAGGTCGATCGCCCCGACGTCGATTCCGAGCTCGAGCGAGGAGGTGGCGACGAGCGCGCGGAGCTCGCCGTCCTTCAGCCGGTTCTCGGCCTCGAGGCGGGCGCGGCGCGAGAGCGAGCCGTGATGGGCTGCGACGCGGCCGTCGGGGATCCGGTCGTTCAGATCGCGCGCGAGCCGCTCGGCGGCGCGCCGGCTCTGGGCGAAGACGAGCGTCGTCCGGTGCGCCTGAACCAGCTCGGCAATCTGCTGGAGCGCCGCTTCCCAGATGGTATCGCTCGGCGCCGTCAGGAAGTCGTCCACCGGCGCGATCACTTGGAGGTCGAGGTCGCGCGTGAAGCCGGCGTCGACCGTGATGGCGTCGGTCGCGGTGGCGCCGGTCAGGAAGCCACGCGCCGACTCGATCGGGCTCACCGTCGCCGAGCAGCCGATCCGCTGGGGGCGGCTCGCCGTATCGCGCGCTTCGACAACCGCCTGGAGGCGCTCGAGGGAGAGCGCCAGATGGGCGCCGCGCTTGGACCCCATCAACGCGTGGATCTCGTCGACGATCAGGAACCGGGTGTGGGCCAGCGCCGGGCGGAACCGTTCGCTCGTGAGCAGGATGAACAGCGATTCGGGCGTGGTGATCAGGACGTGCGGGGGCCGGCGCGTCATCGCCTGCCGCTGCGAAGCCAGGGTGTCCCCCGTACGTACGGCCACGCGGATCTCCGGGAGCTTCAGCCCCTCGGCGGCGGCCGCGGCACGGATGCCGGCCAGGGGCGCCCGGAGGTTCTTTTCGATGTCGTTGTTGAGCGCGCGAAGCGGCGAGACGTAGACGACGTAGACGCGGTCCTCGAGCTGGCGGTCTAGCCCGAGGCGACAGAGATGGTCGAGCGCCCACAGGAACGCCGCCAGGGTCTTGCCGGAGCCGGTCGGCGCGACGATGAGCGTATCGCGACCGGAGGCGATCGCCTCCCAGCCCTCACGCTGGGCGCGGGTGGCTTCGGCGAAGGTCTCGTCGAACCAGCGGCGGACGAACGGCAGGAAGTCGGCCATTCACACCGAATTCTACGCCTCAGCGGAAGCCCATCTGGCGCAGCAGCAGGCGGCTCAACGTGGTGCTCGGGTCTTCGAGCTCGGCGAGGATCGAAAAGTGGTCGTGGGCGGGCATGTCGAGGGCCTGGCAGGGCAGGCGCCGGGTGCGCCAGACCGCGGCCATTTCCTCGCCCTGGCGGTGATACTCGGGCCCCTCGAGCCCGCCGACGGCGAGCAGGAGCGGTCCCGAGCGCGCGGGCGGGCAGTGCACCGGGCTCAGGCGGCGCGCCGTCTCCGGCGTGAGCTTCAAGACCTCGTTGAGGTACGAGAGCCGGATCGGCTCGAGGTCGTATAGGCCGCTGATCCCGCATCCGGCCTTGATGACGTCGGCGGGCAGGTTCGCGAAGGCGCTCCAGTCGGTCGACATCAGCATGGCGGTGAGATGTCCGCCGGCCGAGTGGCCCGACACGAAGACGCGATTGGGATCGCCGCCGAACGAAGCGGCGTTGCGATGAACCCAGACGATCGACGCGCGACACTGGCGCACGAGCTCGTCCATGTCGACCGTGGGGATCAGCGCGTAGTTGATCACGACGACCGCCGCGCCCGCCGGCTGGAACGCGCGCGCGACGAAGCTCGAGTCGGACTTGTCGAGCCGATGCCAGTAGCCGCCGTGGATGAACACGTGCACGGGCGCCGGGCCGCCCCGGGCGGGGAAGACGTCGAGGCGCTCGCCGGGGTGCGCGCCGTAGGCGAGATCGAGCCGGCAGTCGAGCGCGGCGCGCGCCTCGGCGCTGGCGACCGCGTACCGTGACAGCCAGTCGGCGCTCTCCTTGACCTTCTCGCGGTTGTTGTACTCGGCGTCGAGGGCGTGCTGGTCGTAGTCGCGATAGACGCTCTTCGCCATCTGGCGGCGACTATGCCGAAGGCGCCGGGCGCCTGTCAACGAAGCCGTCTCACGAAGCCTCTCAGGGGCACCTATCGCGACCCCCAGGAGAGGAGCCGGGCGTCCGGAGCGCGTCAGATCCATGCTAGGATGGCGCCGATGTTGCGCCGCTTCACTCTGGTATCGGCGCTGGTGCTAGCTGTCTCCACCTTCGGGGGCACGCCGGCGTGGGCGCATCCTGCTCTCGAGGTCGCGGCCGAGTTGCCGGCGGCGGCGACTCCGGCGTCGACAATGGCCTGGTCTTCCGCACCGACGCTGCCGACAACCCCTTGGCCAGCGATGCTCGCCGCGACAGCGGCGCTGATCATCGCGTGGCGCCGGCCGCGCCGTGCGCTCGTGCTGGCGGTCGTCCTGATCCTGGGATTGTTCGCGTTCGAGAACGGCGTTCACTCGGTTCACCATCTCAACGATCTCCGCCATCTGAACGATCTCCGTTCAGGAGCGACGTGTTCGGTGGCGGCGGCGACCGCCCATCTCGCCGGGACGCCGGTGGACAGTGCGACGCCCGAATACCGCATCCTGACCGCGCAAGAGCGGGTCGTCCTTCCGCAGCAGCTCAGCTTCGACGCGTCGAGCCTCGCGGCCCATCAGGGTCGCGCCCCTCCGATCTCCGCCTAGCTCGCGTCCGTTCCGTGCGCAGACCCGGCGCGTCCGGGTCCTGATTCGCTCCACATTCAACTAAGCGAGAGGCGGATTTCGCGGACTCATGGCGAAGGTCATATCGCTGCACCGCTGCACGACCCTCGGCGTGTCGTGCCTGATTCACGTGGCGCTCGTCGGCGCCGCGATTGCCATCGGTCGCGACCTCGTCACGCCCAAGGCGCCGGCGGTCCTCATCGCCGACCTGACCTTGATCGAGTCGCCTCGCCTCGTCGATGCTCCGACGCCCGGCGCCCCCGCCCCGGCCCGGCCCAAGCCAGAAAAGCTCACGTTGCCGAAGCCCATAGCGACGCCGATGCCGATGCCGGTGCCCGTCGCGGAGAAGGAGGCCGAGACTCAGACGCCCGTCCCTCCACCTCCGGCCTCCGAGCCCTCCCCGCCGGCGCGAGAGCCCGCCGTCGCGTCGGCTCCCGCGACGTCGTTCGAGGTTGCCGGGGACTCTTCCGCGGTCCATCTACCGATCGAGACAGGCCGTGGCGACCCGAACACCGGCACTCCACCGCCCAAGAGCATGGCGGCGATTCCCTCCGACAGAGTCACGCACACGGCGATTCCCCGCGGCGGCTATCAGGTGCGTCCGTCGTACCCGAGCAGCGCGCGGCGCATGGGGATCCAGGGAATGACGACCCTGCGTGTCTACGTCGCCGCCGATGGCCTCGTCGCGGAGGTGCTGATTCACGAGTCCGCCGGCCATCCCGACCTCGACAACGCGGCGGCCAAGGCTGTCAAGCGATGGCGCTTCGAGCCGGCCAGACGCGGAGCCGAAGCGGTCGGTGTGTGGGTGCTACTCCCCGTGGAATTCCGGCTTCGATAGGAGCCTATATGCGAATCGTCGTGTCGATGCTCATCCTGCTCCTCGCCGCACCGGCCATGGCTCAGCAACCGACGGCGCCCCCGTCGCAACAGGCGCCGCCCAGGCTCGAGCCCGTCGTGGTCGAAGGCGTCCGAGTGCCGGCGGACCGCACGCGCACCGACCAGGAAGCCAGCGAGGAGCTCTCGCGCGTTCCGGGCGGCACCGCGGTCATCGACCAGACGACGATCGAGCAGACGCGTGGGGCCAACCTCAAGGACGTGCTCGACTTCGTCCCGGGCCTCATGATCCGGCCGCGCTTCGGCGCCGCCGACGAGAGCCAGCTCTCGATTCGCGGCTCCGGACTCCGTAACAACTTTCACCTGCGCGGCATCAACGTCCTCATCGATGGCTTCATCTACGGGCAGGCGGATGGGTTCAGCGACTTCGAGTCCCTCGAGCTCCTGACGACCAAGCGCATCGAGATCTACAAAGGCGCCAACGCGCTCGCGTATGGCGGGTACACGCTGGGCGGAGCGATCAACCTCGTCAGCAAGACGGGGTACGACGCGGGCCGCGTCGAGCTGCGCAGTGAGGCCGGCTCGTTCGGTTTCCTGAAGAACTACATCGGGACGGGGCAGGTCTACGGGCCGGTCGACATCTACGCGGCGTTCGCCGACACCGAGCTCGACGGGTACCGCGATCACAGCGAGCAGGTACGCCGGCGCGCCTACGCCACCTTCGGCTACGCCCTTCCGGGCGGCACCACCATTCGACTCGACCTCGGATACACCCACAGTGAAGAGGAGCTACCCGGCTCCCTCACCTTGCAGGAGTTCCGGAGCAATCCGCGACAGCAAGATCCGAGCGTCGTCCAGTTCCGTCAGGAACGGAACTACGAGTATGGCCGCGGCGGCCTGACGCTCCGGACGCCGCTCGGCGAGACCCAGGTCCTGGAATGGAAGACCCAGCTCGATTACCAGGATCTCGACCATCCCCTGAGCTTTGCCGTCATCGATCAGACCACGTTCAACTGGGGCACCGAGCTCCGGTACATCGTGACGGCGCCACTGTTCTCGCACGGAAACCGGTTCATCGTCGGTCTGCAATACTTCTCGACACGCCAGATCGACGCGAATCTCCAGAACCTCAGCGGGCATCGTGGGGCCCTGACCAAAGACCAGATCAACATCGCGACGAACGTCGGCGCCTACGCGGAGGACCAGTTCGATATCGTGCCGACCTTCACGGCGGTCGTAGGGGGCCGCGCGCAATACGCGGTCCGCGAGGTCCGTGACCGCTTCCTGAGCGACGGCAACCAGTCCGACTCGGTGGATTTCTTCTCGTTCGTCCCGAAGCTCGGCTTCGTCTGGAAGGTGGCGCCGACGGTGCAGGTGTTCGCCAACGCGAGCCGCTCGTACGAGCCGCCGCTGATCCTCGAGCTGACGGCGCCGGGCCAGATCGGCGGCGATCTGAACGAGCTCAAGGCGCAGAAGGCCTGGCAGTTCGAGGTCGGCACCCGCGGAACGCTCGGCAACCGCGTGACCTGGGACGTGGCGTTCTACGATATCGAGCTGTGGGACGAGATCCGCAACGTGAACGTCCAGCCGTTCCCCGGCGCGCCGTTCACGATCCCGCGCTTCACCAACATCGATCGCTCGCGTCACACGGGCGTGGAGGCCGGCGCCGACGTCGTGCTCGTCCGGGACGCCGCCAAGAGTATGGGTCTGGGCGCCACGGGCGACGCGTTGACCGCCCGCGTCGCCTACACCTATTCGCGCTTCGTCTTCGTCGACGACCCGATCTTCCACAACAACGATCTACCGGGCGCGCCCCGACACTTCGTTCGCGGTGAGCTACGCTACGATCATCTCTCGGGCTTCTGGATCGCCCCAAATGTCGAGTGGGTGCCGACCGACTACTTCGTCAACAGCGAGAACACCGTGCGCACGCCGAGCTATGCGCTGGGCAACGTTCGCGTGGGATACGATCACAAACCGACCAACCTGAGTGCGTACTTCGAGGCGCGTAACCTCGCCAACCAGAGCTACGTCTCGTCCGTCGTCGTGGACAACGCGAACGGGCGGTTCTTCGAGCCGGGAGACGGCCGTGCCTTCTACGGCGGCGTGAGCTGGAGGTTCAAATGAGAGTTCTCGTCGTCGTCGCGCTCGCCGTTCTTCTCGTGGCCCCCCCGGCTCATGCCGCCGGACCCGCGCTGGGCCCCCGGCAAGAGCTGACGGTCTTCGACAAGCCCCACGAGGCGCACGTCTCAGCTCCGTCGGTGGCCGTCACGCGCGACGGCAAGATCGTGCTCGCCTGGATCGCCCAGCAGGGCCACGACAACAACCTCTTCGTCGCGCAGCCCGGGAGCGATCCGAAGCCGGTTCGGGTCAACCCGGAAGGGCTTTCCGTCGACTCGCTACACCAGCCGCCCGGCTTGGCGCTGGGCCCGGGCGGTGAAGTCTACGTGTCCTGGTCGTCCGCGAAACCGGTCCCCGAGGCCGGGCTCTTCGCCTCGGATCTCCGGCTGTCGCGCTCGCTCGACGGCGGCAGGACATTCGAGAATCCCCTGCGGGTGAACGAGGACCGTCCGATCTCCCATTCGTTCGAGGGCCTCGGGGTCGCGCCCGACGGCACCGTCATCGTGTCCTGGATCGACAGCCGGGACGGCGTGAGCACGGCGGGTACGTACCTGGCTCGGGTCGCAGAGCGCGGATCGCGCGTCGAGAAGACGCTGAAGCTCGACGAGGGTGAGACGTGCGTGTGCTGTCGCATCGACGTCGCGGCTGGTCCGGGAGACACCGTCGCGGTGGCGTGGCGCAAGGTGTTCCCCGGCAGCATCCGCGACATGGTGGTCGGCCTCTCGCGTGACGGCGCTCGCTCCTTCAGTCCGGCCGGGCTCGTGCACGCCGATCGCTGGAAGATCAATGCCTGCCCGCATCGCGGGGGCAGCGTGGCGATGGATGGCCGTGGTCGCGTCTACCTGGCCTGGTACACGGAGACGGCCGAGGGGCAGCCGCGGATGCTCTTCGCCGCCAGCGGGGACGGGCTCCGTTTCGGGCCGCCCTCGCGCCTCAACACCGCGGCCGGATACATCCCCGACCAGGTGCGGCTCGCCGCCGCTGCGGCGGGACGCGTCGCGATCGTCTGGGAGGAGGCGACCGCGGTCCGGCGGCGTGTCCTGCTGCGCTACTCAACCGACGGAGGGCGGACGCTCAGCGCGCCGCAGGCGCTGTCGCAGGCCATCAAGGCCTACGCACCGGACGTCGCGGTGGCGCCGAGCGGCGATTTCGTGGTCGCGTGGCACGAGGAGCAGTTCCCCGTCTTGAAGACGGTGACGCAGGCGATCAGGCTCGTGAAGTGAGCATCGCCGACCGTCGACGCTTCCTTCAGGCCATGGCGGTGGCAGGCCTCGCCCCGAGCCCCGCGATGGCACAGAGTCTTGAGAGGACTCATCCCGCGCCCGATGATGCATGGTCTCCGGCGATCTCGGCGGTGCGCGAAAAGGCCGCGCGAATCGGAGCGAAATTCAGAAGCTGAAGCTCGCGACGTGAACCTCGGCTGACTGGCCTTAGAATCGAGGCGATGAGGATCGTCTCGATCGGGGGCGGCCCGGCCGGGCTCTACTTCAGCCTGCTGATGAAGAAGTCGGATCCCGCCCACGACATCACCGTCATCGAGCGGAACCGGCCCGACGACACCTTCGGGTTCGGTGTCGTGTTCTCCGACGCCACGCTCGAGCACGTGGCCGAGGCCGATCGCGAGAGCCACGCGGAGATCACGAGTCACTTCGCCCACTGGGACGATATCGACATCCACTACCGCGGCGAGGTGCTGACCTCGACGGGCCACGGCTTCGCCGGGATGTCGCGCCAGGTGCTGCTCGACATCCTGCAGCGGCGCTGCGCCGAGCTGGGCGTGCGGCTCGAGTTCCAGCAGGAGGTCAGCGACCTCGCGGTGTATGCCGACGCCGATCTGGTGCTGGCCGCCGACGGTGTCAACAGTGTCGTCCGCAGCCGGTACGCCGAGCACTTCAGGCCGCAGATCGACTGGCGGCCCAACAAGTTCGTCTGGCTCGGCACGACGTTTCCCTACCCGGCGTTCACGTTTCTCTTCAAGGAAAGCCCGCACGGCCTCTGGCGCGTTCACGCCTACCGGTACGACGCCTCGACGTCCACGTTCATCCTCGAGGCGACCGAGGCGACGTGGCGGCGCGCCGGGCTCGACCACGCGGACGAGGACCAGACGCTGGCCTTCTGCGAACGACTCTTCGCCGAGGAGCTGAAGGGACACCGCCTCCTGAAGAACCGCTCGCTCTGGCGGAATTTCCCGACGGTCCGAAACGGGAGCTGGCGCCACCGCAACCTCGTGCTGGTCGGCGACGCCGCGCACACGGCGCACTTCTCGATCGGCTCGGGCACGAAGCTGGCACTCGAGGACGCGATCGCGCTGGCGCGCGCGCTCCAGCGCCACGGCGAAGTCGCCAAGGCGCTGGCCGCGTACGAGGAAGACCGGCGCCCGGAGGTCGAGCGCCTGCAGCGCGCGGCGCAGGTGAGCCTCGAGTGGTTCGAAGACGTCGAGCGCTATCACGGCCGCCTCGAGCCGATCCAGTTCGCGATGAGTCTCCTGACGCGGAGCCTGCGCGTGACGCACGACAACTTGAAGCTTCGCGATCCCGGCTTCGTGACCGAGGTCGATCGCTGGTTCGCCTCGCGCGCCGAGCGGCAGAGCCGGGTCACGATCCCCGCCGCCCTGCCGCCGCCTCCGATGTTCACGCCGTTCCGCCTGCGCGGAATGGTGCTCTCCAACCGCGTCGTGGTCTCGCCGATGTGCCAGTACTCGGCCCAGGACGGGACGCCCGGGGACTGGCATCTCGTGAACCTGGGCTCGCGCGCCGTCGGGGGCGCGGCGCTCGTCGTCGCGGAGATGACGGACGTGAGCCGCGAGGGGCGGATCACCTTGGGCTGCACCGGCATGTACAAGCCCGAGCACGTCGCCGCCTGGAAGCGGATCGTCGACTTCGTCCACGCGGGCAGCCCGGCGCGTATCGCGCTCCAGCTGGCCCACGCCGGCCGCAAGGGCTCGACCCGACTTCTGTGGCAAGGAATGGACGAGCCGCTCGCCGACGGTAACTGGCCGCTCATCTCCGCCTCGGCGCTCCCGTACCATCCCTACAGCCAGGTCCCGAAGGCGATGGACCGCGCCGACATGGACCGGGTGCGCGGCCAGTTCGTCGGCGCCGCGCGCATGGCGGAGCAGGCGGGCTTCGACATGCTCGAGCTCCACATGGCCCACGGCTACCTGCTGGCGAGCTTCATCTCGCCGTTGACGAACGCGAGGACCGACGAGTACGGCGGCTCCCCGGAGAATCGCGCGCGGTACCCGCTCGAGGTCTTCGACGCGGTTCGCGCCGTCTGGCCGTCGGACCGACCGATGTCGGCTAAGATCTCCGCGACCGACTGGGCCGAAGGCGGGCTCGCCTTCGACGAGGCCCTCGCCTTCGCGCGCAGGCTCCGCGAGCACGGCTGCGACATCGTGACGGTCTCGACCGGCCAGACCGTGCCCGATCAGAAGCCCGTGTACGGCCGGCTCTACCAGACGCCGTTCAGCGATCGCATCCGCTGCGAGGCGGAGATCCCGACGATGACGGTGGGCGGCATCGCCTCGTACGACGACGTCAACAGCATCCTGGCCGCGGGCCGCGCCGATCTCTGCGTGCTTGCGCGCGGTCACCTCTACGATCCCTACTGGACGCGGCACGCCGCGTACGAGCAGGGGTGGGACCTGCCGTGGCCGGACCAGTACGCCTCGGTCAAGGGCTTCAGCCCGCGGCTCGACTGATCGCGGCGCGACTAATGGCCGTCCGCCGCCGCAGGCCGTCGCGGGGCTGGGGCCCCGCCGGCCGAGGCGCGACTATGAAAGGACAGACATGAAGATCACCGGGATCGAGACGTTGGTGGTGTCCAACGGCTTCACGCCGCCGCGCCCGTGGCACTTCTGCGCGATCCGCACCGACGCGGGGCTTACCGGCTACAGCGAGTTCGGATCAGACGGGATCACGCGTGGTCTGGTGGGTCTGGTGCAAGACCTCGGTCATCGTCTGATCGGGAAGGATCCGACGGCCGTCGAGAAGCACTACGTCGATCTCTACCGCGCCGTCCGCCAGGCCCCGTACGGCGCGACCCAGCAGGCGATCGCTGGGATCGAGCTGGCGCTGTGGGACCTCGCCGGCAAGGCGCTGGGCGTGCCGGTCTACAAGCTCATGGGCGGACCGCACCGCGAGCGCCAGTGGGTGTACTGGTCGCACCTGGCGACGTACCGGGCGAACAACTGGAAGCTTTTCGGCGTGAAGCCGCTCAAGACCCTGCAAGATCTCGCCGACGCGGCGCGCGAGGCGCCCGCTCGCGGCTACACCGCGTTCAAGACCAACATCATCTGGCCGGGTGAGCCGGCGCGTGCGATCTCGCAGGGCCGGCTCGGTCCTCACGACCAGGTGGCCTCACGCGACATCGTGAAGCAGGCCGTCGCGCAGATCGGGGCGATGCGCGATGCCGTCGGCCCCGACGTCGGCATCTGCCTGGACATCAACGTCAACTTCAAGCCGAGCGAGGCGATCCGCGTGGGCCGAGCGCTGGAACCCTACGACCTCTTCTGGCTCGAGATCGACAACCAGGATCCGCACGCGCTGGCCCAGCTGAAATCGTCGGTGCGCGCGCCGATCTGCTCGGGCGAGCAGCTGCAGACGATCAGACAGTACCGGCCGTACTTCGAGCTGCACGCGATGGACGTGGTGAAGGTGGACGTGCAGTGGCAGGGCTTCTCGGCGGCGAAGAAGGTGGCCGACCTCGCCGAAACGTTCGAGCTCAACATCGCGCCCCACAACTACAACGGCCACCTCAGCACGTTCCAGAGCCTCAACCTCTGCGCCTCGGTGTCGAACGTGCGGATCATGGAGAGCGACCCGGAGCAGACGCCCTATCGCGACGAGCTGTTCACGGCGCTGCCCGAGATCGCGGACGGCCACATGAAGATCCCGACGGCACCGGGCTGGGGCACCGAGCTGAACGAGAAAGCGGCGAAGAAGTACGAGTGGACGGGCTAGCGCGATCTCAGTGGAGTCGGACCAGGCCAAACCAGATGAGCGCGACGCAGGCGAAGACGGCCGCCTCGACCGAGGTGGCCGCGAACAGCGTGATCCGAACGGTACGAATCGGCGCGAACAGGCCGGAGAGAAAGAAGATCAGCGCGAACAGCGGAGCCGCGAAAACCCTGAGCACGGAGACGGCGGACCAAGCCTGGAGGCCCGAGCCCGGATCGGCGGTCCGTCCGGCCAGGTACGCGACGAGGGCTGCGAGCCCGGTTGCCGCGACCGCAAGGGCCGCGACCGAGATTACGCGCCAGAACGAGCGATAGGGCCTGAGGAAGAAGAGCGCCGCGCCCGTCGGCAGGACCGCCGCCGCTCCGAACGCCGCGAGGAAGAGGAGGCTGTCGCCGAAGTCGTACATGGCACCGTACAGGTGTCGGTCCGGCCCGCTCGTGGAGGCCACGTAAATCGCGACGACGGCGGCCGCTATCAGGAAAGCGCCGGCGTATCCGGCCACAACCAGACCGATCTTGATGGCCGCGCGGCTCAAATCTAGGGAAAGATGCCGAGCTCGAGATAGGTCGCCGCGACCTTCTTCAACGCGTTGAGGAACGCCGCGGTCCGCAGATCGCCGGCCTGGGTGAACTTCCACAGCTCGTGGATCTGGTGATACGCGCTGATCATCGTTTCCTCGAGCCCGGAGTTGACCAGGTCGATCTCGTCGGCGCCGCGCGCGATCTTCAGGCGCTCCTCCGGCGGGAAGAACCGGCCCGTCGCCTTCTCGACGGCCGAGAGCATGCGGTCGAAGGCCGCTTCCTCGAACCGTTTGCCGACCCGGCCGAAGCGGACGTGCGACAGGTTCTTGATCCACTCGAAGTACGAGACTGTGACGCCGCCGGCGTTCAGATAGATGTCGGGGACGATCAGGACGCCGCGGTCGAGCAGGATCTTCTCGGCCTCGGCCGTCGTCGGGCCGTTCGCCGCCTCCGCCACGATCTTCGCCCGGATGTTCGGCGCGTTCTTCTGGGTGAGCTGACCCTCGAGCGCCGCCGGGATCAGGATGTCGCAGTCGGCCTCCAGGGTCAGGTTGGTCGGCGTGATGTTCCGGGCCCCCGGGAAGTTGACGATCGAGTGCGTCTCCTTTTGGAACTGGACGACCGCGTCGACGTCGAGCCCTTCGGAGCGATAGAGGCCTCCCTCTCGCTCCGAGAGGCCGACGATGAGGCACCCGGCCTCCTGGCAGAACTTCGCGGTGTGGAAGCCGACGTTGCCGAGCCCCTGGACGATGACCCGCTTGCCCTCGAGCCCCCGCGAGAGCCCGAGCGCCTTCATGTCGTCGGCCTGATCGCACACCTCGCGCAGCCCGAAGAACACGCCGCGTCCCGTCGCCTCGACCCGGCCGCGGACCCCGCCCTGGGTCACGGGCTTCCCGGTGACGCAGGCCATCGCGTCGATCGAGCCCGGATAGAACGCGGAGTAGGTATCGTAGATCCACGCCATCTCGCGCGGGCCCGTGCCGTAGTCGGGCGCCGGGACGTCGATGCCGGCGCCGATGAAGTTCTTCTTGATGAGCTCGGACGTGTAGCGGCGCGTGATCTGCTCGAGCTCTTGCACCGTGTACTTCTTGGTGTCGATCCGAACGCCGCCCTTGGCCCCGCCGAACGGCACATCGACGATGGCGCACTTGTAGGTCATGAGCGCGGCCAGCGCCTTGATCTCGTCCTCGTCGACCGTGGGCGCGTAGCGAATGCCGCCCTTGACGGGTAAGCGGTGATGGCTGTGTTGGGCTCGCCAGGCGCTGACGACCTCGTAGCCGCCGTTTCGACGGATCGGGAACTGAATGGCGTAGACGGCGTTGCACGCCTTGATCTGCTCGAGGAGCCCCTGCGGGTAATCGGTGAGCGCAGCCGCCTTGTCGAAATACATGTTGACCGTCTCGAAGAAGCCGGGGCCCGACTGCGCTCCTGCCATGTCAGCACCTCCCAGAAGAATCTTCGCACGTCGAACCCGTCAGCGCGTAAGAGGACGTGCGACCGATCCGCCTCCGGCCGTCTGGGGCTGGCGGTAACCGAGCCGAGGCGGTATCGTCGCCGGCGGTGGATAGACACGGAGGCCCTGACGTGACGGGCCGGCCCGTGGGATGAGGAGACGAGTATGGAGCGCGAGAAGCTCGCGGATCTGGTGATCCAGTTCACGGAGGCGTTCAACCGCGACGACCTGGAGGGCGTGATGTCGTTCATGGCCGAGGACGCGATTTACGACGAGTTCAACGGGACGATCAACCGCGGCGCGGCGGCGATCCGTGCGGCGTTCGTGCCCCAGTTCCGCGGTGACTACGGCAAGCTTCGCTTCAAGACCGAGGACCTCTTCGTGGACGCCACCGAAGGCAAGGCGCTGATCCGGTGGCTCTGCACGCTGGAGACCAAGCGCGGCCCGGCGGCGTGGCGAGGGCTCGACATCCTGCACGTCAAGAGCGGCCGCATTACGGAGAAACTGACCTACGCCAAGGCGAAGGCGCCGCTCCTGGGAGAGATCTCGTGACCGCCGCGCCCGCGCTTCAACGCGTCGCCGTCGCGCTCTTCGAAGGCTTCACCGTTCTGGACGTCTACGGCCCCGTCCAGGCGTTCGCCTCGTGCCGGACCGTGCAGCCCGACGGCACCCGGCGCCCGCTGTTCGAGATCTTCTCGATGGCGAGCGAGGCCGGGAAGGTGAAAGCCGGGGAAGGCCCCGCGACCTGGGCCGAGTGGAGCTTCGAGAAGGCGCCCGACTACGACATTCTGCTGATCCCCGGCGGCTTCGGCTCGCGGAAAGCCGTCGGCGACCAGGCCTTCCTCGAGCGCCTCGCGGCCGCGAGCCAGCGCGCCCGCATCACGACCGCGGTGTGCACCGGCTCGGCGCTGCTCGCGCGCACCGGCTTGCTCGACGGCCGGCCCGCGACGTCGAACAAGATCGCCTGGGACTGGGCGATCCAGCAGGGGCCGCGCGTCCTCTGGAAGCGCAGGGCGCGCTGGGTCGACGACGGCAACGTGCTGACCTCGTCCGGCGTCTCGGCGGGCATCGGTATGGCACTGAGCCTCATCGCGCGCCTTCACGGCCGTGACATGGCGCTCACGTCCGCGCGCAACATGGAATACGTCTGGCGCGAGGGCGCGGAGGACGATCCGTTCGCGTGAGGCGCGGCGACTGAGAGCGCGAGCGTCAGGAAGGTAGGAGCGCCGGAGCCCAGTTCCTCCCGCTCGCGTCGGCTAGCATCAGGCGCATGGGCAGCAGCTCGCGAGTGAGCGGGTTCACCATGAGCCCGAGCGTTTCGAGGGTCACGGCGCCGAGCAGCGGCGCGTCGTCCGGCCCGCCGAGCACCACCGGCGAGGTGGCGGTCTGTCCCTCTACCTGAACTCGACACTCGGACACGTCCCGACGGATCGTCGTACCGTCAGCCAGCGTGAACTCGGCGACCCGATCACCCGTGAGCCCGAGGGCGCGCCAGACGTTCTTGGGGAGCACCGTGTAAACGGCGCCGGTGTCCACGAGAAACCGGACCGCGACGGGGCGCTGGCGTCTCCCTGCTCTGTTCACCTTGCCGTTCACGTGTGTCAGCGCCATTGCAAACCCGAGGGTAGCACGGTGCTCGGAGTTGCTCAGCGTCTACGATATGAAACGCTCGGATAGCATGGTCTGAAACATTGGACATTCCGGTCGCTGGCTCAGTCCGTTACGACGGACTGAGTGATAGACTTCCAACGAGGACGGAGGATATGCCCGCTCGCATCGTCCTTACGTATCGCGACTACGACGCGCTCCCGGCCGACGGCCGTCGGTACGAGCTGCACGACGGGGAGCTGCTCGTGACTGCCGCGCCGAGTGTCTCCCATCAACGGGTGGTGGGTCGTCTCTTTGCCCTTCTCCGGCAGCATGTCGAGACACATGCGCTCGGCGAGGTGTTCGTCTCGCCTCTCGACTGCATTCTCAGCGAGACGACCGTCGTCCAGCCCGATCTGATCTTTCTGGACTCTGCGCGGTCCTCGCTCGCCACCGCACGGGGTATCGAAGGGCCTCCGACACTCGCTGTCGAGATCGTGTCGCGCTCAACTGCCCAAGTTGATCGTGGCGCCAAGCTTCAGCTCTATGCGCGACATGGAATCGCACACTACTGGATCGTGGACCCCGCGATGCCGAGTATCGAAGCCTATACGTTGACGGAGGGCGTTTTTCAGATGGCGGCGCGCCTCGGCGGCACTGATCGCGGTCCACTCCCGCCCTTCCCGAGCTTGACGATCGCAGTCCCTGCGCTGGTCCGCTGAAGGTCAGGCGCCACCGATCCAGCGCGCCGAGCGCGGGTAATGCGGCCCCCGGTCGCCCGACTCGCGCCGGCGCGCCATCTCCGCCAGGCGGCGCTCCTTCTCGGGCGTGCGCTCCGCGATCTCCTCCTGCGCGTCGCGCAGGTGCGCGTCATAGTCGCGCCCCACCGGGCAGACATCGACACACCGCGTGCAGCCCGAATAGACGCCCACGCCGCGCAGGATCGACTGCCAGCTCATGAACGACTCCTTCGATTTGAGGAGGGCGAGCTGTTCCTCGGGCGGCGCTTTCACGAGACGCTCGACGTGGCCCATGAGATAGGTGAATCCGTAGGGCGACGCGAGCGGTGCGCAGCGCTCCTTGTCGAGCGCCCACTGGCCGATTGCGTCGGCGGGGCAGGCGAGGAGGCAGCGGCCGCACGATTCCCCGAGGCACAGCGCTTCGGCGAGCGGCCGGTCGGGCTCGAGGTCGGCGCTCGTGAGCACCGCGCCCAGCATGATCCGCGGGCCGTACTCCGGCGTGAGCAGCATGAGGTTCAGACCGAGTGTGCCGAGCCCGGCTTCGACGGCCGCGTGGGCGAGCGAGAGCGGGCCGCGCGTGTCGCCCTTGGGATCGTAGTGACGCGGGTCGAAATGAACCGGCGGCACCGTGATCGACGGAAAGCCGGCGTCCTCCAGGAAGTAGACGAGCTTCAGCTCGATCTCCTCCAGGTCGGTCAGCACGAGCTCGGTCGAGTACTGCTTGTGCCGGTCGTCGTGGCCGCGCAGCCGGTTGATCCCGGTGAGGAGTCGGCGCGCCAGGACGATGACGGACTTCGAGTCGTCCGGTGTGATGCGGCTCGGTGTCTGCGGCCGCGCGGGGTCGGGCGGATGGTGATCCAGGACCTCGCCGCGGGCGATCCCGACCAGATCCGCGCCGAGGGCCTTCGCTTTTGTCTTGACCGCGGCCGCCGTGAGGGTCACGCGTGACTTCCGGCGCGCCGCGCTGGCGGGCGATAACCGTCCTCGCCGATCCAGCGCACGCGACCGTCGGCCATGCCGCGGATCGGCTCACCGCGCTTCCTGATGCCGAGCAACCGGCGCGCCCGCGCGACCTTCTCGTCGGTCTTCTCGGGAATCTCGCGCTGCGCGTCCTTGAGGAACCGGTTGTAGTCGTCGCCGACCGGACAGACGGCGAGACAGCGGGGGCAGTCGCCGAACGCGCCGACCACGCGCAGCAAGCCCTGCCAGATGCCGAACCACTCGTGGCCCGCGAGCGTCGCGAGCTTCGCCTGGGCGCCCTCCTGGCCGGCGAAGCCGCTGAACACACGGAGGATCGTCGAGAAGCCGAACTCCTGCGCGAACGTGGCGCACCGACGCTTGTCGAGGCCCCAGTGTTGGACGGCGTCGGGCGGACAGGAATAGAGGCAGCGTGAGCACGGCTCGCCGATGCAGAGCTGCTCGGTGAGCTTGCCGTCGGGCTCGAGCACCGCATCGGTGAGAACGACCGTCGTGTAGCAGCGAGGCCCCGCTTCCTTCGTGAGCAGATTGAGCTCGAGGCCAATCGTGCCCAGGCCGGCCTCGATCGCGACGTGGCGCGTCGAGAGATAGCCGTAGCTCGCGCTCTTCATCTCCCAGACGGTCTCCTGCGCCGCCGTCTGGAACGCCCAGTGATCGTGTGCCTCGAGGAAGCGCGCGATCCGGTAACCGACGCGGTCCATCTCGCGCAGCACGAGCTGATCGACGTGGTGGATGCACGCGTCGTCGCGCGCGCGGAAGGCGCCGGCCGGAATGCGCTTGAAGAAGGCGACGCAGCTCTTGATCTCGGGAGAGACGCGCGCCGGGATCTGCGGATACGCCCCGTCCGGAGGATGGGCGTTGAGCACGGCGGCGTCGGCGATCCCGACGCCGTCGGCGCCGAGCTCGCGCGCCTTCGCTTTGACGATCTCGGCGGTCAGCGCCATGCGCCTATCATGGCACAGCTTGCGCTACCCTCCCCACCTGGGTGAGACTGCCGAGGAGCGCCAGGAGGGACCAATGGACGAGCTGAAGGTCGTTCGCCTCGACGAGACCGAGGTCGTGAAGTTCGGACCGGACGCGATTTACCAGCTGATCCTCGGCGACGACGAAGGGACCACGCCGATCCGCACGGGCATCCAGACTTCTCAGCCCGGGTACGTGGCGCCCGTGCACTCGCATCCCTACATGGAGGTCCTGCACATCCTGGACGGCGTGGCCGAGGCCTGGGTGGACGGCCGCGAGGATGCGAAGGTGACGCTCCGCAAGGGCGACACGATCGCGATTCCGCCCCAGGTTCCCCACAGCTTCCGCGTGGTGGGCGACGAGGTGCTCCGTCTCCTCGGCACTCACGCCTCGCCCAGCCGGATCGTCAACTACAAGGACGGCGCGAAGAGCGACGCGCGCGGCTACCGGGTCTTCGAGACCTGACGGCGCGGCCGGCGATCGGCCGGCCTCAGACTCGCTCGACGTCCGGGCGACCGAAGAGCCCCCACGGACGGACGAACAACGTCGCGATCAGCACCAGGTACGACGCGACGTGGCTGAACCCGCCCCCGACGATCGGATCCAGATAGCCCGCCACCAGTGACTCGAGGATTCCGACGACGAACGCGCCGATGATCGTACCCGGAAGACTGTCGAGGCCGCCCAGGATCACGATCGGAAACACCTTGAAGCCGAGGAGCTCGATCCCGAAGCCGCCGCCCGACGCGAAGCTCCAGAGCGTGCCGGCGAGCACCGAGAGGACGCCGACCAGGCCCCAGGTGATCGCGAAGTGGCGATGGAGGTCGATCCCGACGGCCAGCGCGACCTGCTGATCGCTGGCCACCGCGCGCAGCGCGAGCCCGGTGCGGCTGCCGTGGAAGAACCAGCTGAGTGCGGCGATGCACGCCGCCGCGATCACGGCGACGGCGATCTTGTCGATCGAGACCGGCAGGCCGCCCACCACGAGCGGCTCGAGCGGAAAGGGCGAAGCGATCCGCGACGGGACGCCCGAGAAGACGACCGTGGCGGAGGCCCGCATGAACATCCCGACGCCGATCGTGAGCATGATCAGCGAGAGCAAGGAGCGACGGAGCAGTGGGCGCAACACGAGCCGGTTGAAGAAGAGCGCGAGGGCGACCATGGCCGTGCAGCCGATGCCGATCGCGCCCGCGAGCCCCACGCCGAACGTGTGGCTCGCCGCGGCGGTCGTGCGCGCGCCCAGCATCGTCCACTCGCCGACCGCGAAGTTGATCATGCGGGAGGCCTTGTAGACCACCACGAAGGCCAGGGCGACGAGGGCGTAGACGGATCCGGCCAGCGCCCCGTCGGTGACGAGAAACACGAAGAACGCCAGATCCGGCATCGGTATCCGGCTACGAGACCATCATGGATGTCACGAGGCCCTCGTCGAAAAAGTACGTGTGCGTGACGCTCGACTCGGCGACCTGTCCCGTCGCCTTGACCGTGACGACCTGCCGAACCCGTACCGCGACGCCGCCTGGACGCTCCTCGAACGCGACGGGCTCCACGCGCGGCTCGATCGTTTCGAACTGCCTGAGCCAGTACGCTCGGACCGCAGGGTGGCCGCGAAGCTCCGTCTTCTCGGGCACGTTCGGCCACCGGACGGCCGGGCTCAGGGCCGACAGGACCCAGTCGAGCTCGCGCCGATTGAACGCTCGGTAGAGATCCTCGAGCAGCCGCACCCTGTCTTCGAAGGTCACGAGGCCTCGCCGGTGCCGAGGTAAGCGCGCTGGACTTCCGGTGTAGCGAGCAGATCCGCCGCCCGGCCGGAGAGCACGACCTGCCCGGTCTGCAACACGTAGGCGTGCGCGGCGCACTGGAGCGCCAGGCGCGCGTTCTGCTCGACCAGGAGCACCGCGGTGCCCTCCGCGGTGAGCCGAGGGATGATCTTGAAGATCTCGCGCACGATGAGGGGTGCCAGGCCGAGCGACGGCTCGTCCAGCATCAAGAGCCGCGGACCCGCCATCATCGCGCGGCCGATGGCGAGCATCTGCTGCTCGCCGCCGCTGAGACTTCCCGCTGGCTGGCCACGGCGCTCGCGCAGCACCGGAAAGAGCGCGAAGATTCGCTCCAGGTCTCCGGTCGTGTCCGCGCCGTCTCGCCGCGCGAACCCGCCGATCCGGAGATTGTCGAGCACGGTCATG
>Ga0209055_1000958_pt1 | contig 19452 bp, 18 predicted proteins | sample GraSoiAngelo_110_FD_185875 | JGI IMG/M metagenome (GOLD analysis project Ga0209055, IMG submission 185875) | Grasslands soil microbial communities from the Angelo Coastal Reserve, California, USA - 14_0903_12_30cm (SPAdes) (version 2) | ecosystem: Environmental > Terrestrial > Soil > Grasslands ... | reverse complement strand
CGGTGAGGCGCAGCCCCACCAGCAAGGCCAAGTACACGATCGACGTGCGGAGCGCGACGTCGAGCAGCGTGTGCCAGGAGGCGAGCACGGGCCTAAAGTACGAGGCTTGATCGCACGTGCCTAGTGACCGGCGGCGTGGGTCAGCCGACGGCCACAACCGGGGTGCGGCAGGTCACGCCGCGCGCCGTGCCACCTGGTCCATAGTGGTGCGGAGCCGAGAGACAAAGCCGGTTCGAGCAAGCCCCGTGGCGCCCGCGAGGTGGGCCGACGGGGCTTGGTGTTTCTCGGGGTCCGGGAACCTACTCGAGGGAGGACTCGTGAGTCTCAAATTTCACCTGGCGGCTGCCGTGGCGGCCGCGCTGACCGCGACCACTGCGGCGGCCGCCCAGAAGGCCACGACGGGCAATGGCGCACCCAGCGGATCGCATTTCAATCTCAACATCATCGGCGTCTCGCACGACAAGAGTCCCAACATGGCCAAGGCGAGCGGTGACGTCATCTTTGTGGGCCTCGGCACGAGCACCGGCGCCGTGACGACGAAGATTCTGCTCAGCCAGTCGGCCGACGGTGTCTTCGAAGTGCTCGACAAGAATGGGACGGACGGCGAGGCCTCCTTCGCGCTCCCCGTGCCGGGTACGTACACGATCTGGGCCCGCGCGCTCGGCACGCCGGGCGGGCAGGCCAAGATGGCGACCTGCGCGACGTTCATCGATCCTGCCACCGGCGTGGCGACGATGCTGTGCTCGACCGACAACGAGGTCTTCGTGCGCGGCACGGGAAAGAGCAGCTTCCGTAACGTGACCACCGCGCTCACGACCATTACGCTCGTACCGGGGAGCCCGGCCGAGCTGGCGTGCGCCACGCCGACGGTGAGCCTGTTCGCTACGTGCCTGCAGGACTTCCTCTGGCAGTACGACAACAACGGGCTGAAGCTGCTGCAGGTGCGCTTCTACCCCAACTAACTCTGCACTAACTCGGAGCAGTCGGTCGGCGCCCCGTCGTATGGGGCGCCGACCGACTCGTCATGGGCAGTGGAGCGGCGCGGTCATCGCCCGTCGTACAGCGTGATCGGTTTCCCCTGCAGATATTTGTCGAACCAGTTCACGATGTGTTGCAGTCGCTCCACGCGGTGCACCGGCTTGCCGGAGCGCGACAGCTCGTGCGACTCTCCCGGAAAGCGCACCATCACCGTCGTCTTGCGCAGGTACTTGAGCGCGCGGAACATCGCCTCGCCGCCCTGATTGGGCGGCGCCCGCAGATCCTCCTCGCCCAGGATGAACATGATCGGCGTGGTGACGCTGTCCGCGTAGCGCACCGGCGAGCGGACGAGGAACTCCTGAGGATCGCGGAACGGCGTGGAGCGGAACCACGACGGCTGGAAGAGGGTGAAGTCCGCCGTGTACCAGAACCCCAGCCAGTCGGCCACGTCGCGCTGCGACACGGCGGCGGCGAAGCGGTGGGTGTGCCCCACCGCCCAGTCGGTGAGCAGTCCGCCGCCCGATCCGCCGGTGACGCCCAGCTTGGTCGAGTCCACATACCCGCGTCGGATCAGGGAATCCACCGCGACCATCAAGTCGCGGTAGTCGTCGCCGGGATACTTGTACTGGATGATGTTGCCGAACTCCTGTCCGTACGTGGTGCTGCCCCGCGGGTTGGGATAGAGCACCACGTATCCCTTGGCCGCCATGCACTGCATCTCGTGAAAGAAGATGTATCCGTAGGCCGTGTGCGGACCGCCGTGGATGTTGAGGATCAGCGGGTACTTCTTGCCGGGCGTGAAGCCCACCGGCTTCATGATCCACGTCTCGACCTTCCTGCCGTCGAAGCTCGTGTACCAGAAGTCCTCCGGCGTGACGAGCCGGAGCTGCGAGAACAGCGAGTCGTTGACGTGGGTGAGCTGGCGCATCCCCTTCGTCGCCACCTCGAGCACGTAGAGGTCGGGGAGATGCGTCGGGTCGCCGATGGTGAGCGCCAAGCTCTTCGCGTCGGCGGACGCCGTGTACGCCAGCACGGCATGGTCGCCCGTGGTGAGGAGCTCGCGCGCCCCCGTCTGTGCGTCGAACCGCACCAGGTTGGAGCGCCCGTGCTCGGTGGTCGCCACGATCACGCCGCGCCCGTCCGCGGTCCAGATGTTGGGGCTCGACCCCTCGCCGCCGCGGGGCGGCGCCTGGTCGCCCAGCACGGCGCCGCCCATGTCGAAGTCGTAGTCGGCGGTGAGGTTCTTGATCTGATGGTCGCGCGACACGAACAGGTCGGATTGATTGTACGAGCGCGTCGCCGGCGGATTGATCCAGCCACGGAACGCGATCGCCCGTCCGTCAGGCGCGAGGGCCGGGCCGAAGGCGGGACCATTGATGTCCACCACCGTGTCGAGGGCGCCGCCCGCGGCTGCGACCGAATAGACATTGTTGTCGGGCGGGTAGTAATACGACTCGATCACGCGGTCCGAGCCGAAATAGATGCGCGTCCCGTCGCGGCTCCACTGCGGTGCGTTCTCGTCGAACGCGCCGGACGTCACCTGGCGCGCCTTCGCCGGCTGGTCGCCGGGCAGGACGGCCGGCACCGTCCAGATGTGCCCGTGCTCGCCGGGGTCGACATACCCTTCGTCGTCGGCGCGGAACTCGGCCTGCGTGATGACCCGGACATCGCTCTTCGGCTCGTCCTTCTTGTCCGGCTTCTCCTGCTTGGCGAGGTCTTCCGGCGTGGTCGTGCTCGTGAACGCGATCGTCTTCCCGTCGGGCGACCAGCCGGCCGGCCCGGCACCCTTCGGCAAGTCGGTGAGCTGCTGCGCCTCGCCGCCGGCCAGCGACAGGAGGTAGAGCTGCGTGTGGCCGTCTTTAGGACGCAGGAAGGCGAGCGTCGAGCCGTCGGGCGACCAGCGCGGAGCGGCGTCGTGCGGGCCGCTGGTGATCCGGCGGGGCGCGGACAGGCCGTCGGTCGCGACGAGCCACAGGCTCGTCTCGTACCCGTCGTGCTTGGCGTTCACCGTGACCAGCACGTAGGCGGCCCGACGCCCGTCGGGCGCGATCTGCGGGCTCGCCACCCAGCGGAACGCGAACAGGTCGCTGTCCGAGATGGCGCGCTGCTGCGCCGCGAGCCCGGGCACGCACAGCAGCCCGGCGACGCAGGCCGTGAGAGCGGGCCGCATCAGTTGCCGCCCGGCTCGGGTACCGTCGGGAGGGGGTACGCGCTCCGCAGCGCCATGAGGTACTCGTCGTATAGCGCCTTGAGGCCCTCGAACTCCCGTTGCACCGTCGTGCGATACGGCGTGTCGCTGGCGAAGTGGTACAGCACCGCGGCCATCGCCTGGGCGTCGAGCACGAAGCCATGATGGCCCACGGGACCGAGGGCGTCGGCTTCCATCTCGAACGTGTGGTAGCCGCCGTTCGAGCTGTGGGCCGTCACGCCGACGCCCGGGAGCTGGGTCGCGACGGTGCCGGTCTCCTCGTAGGGGAGCGGGCGTCCCGGCTCGTCCTCGACCTTGCTCGCGCCGAGCTTCTTCAGGTACGTGAAGGCCACGTCGTTCAGGGCCGCCACCGAGATGCCGTCGCGCGATTCGGAGTCGGACTCGATGCGGACCTTGGTCCCGGTGGCGAGGGCGGCGGCCCGGGCCGCGTCGTTCACGCGCTCGAGCACCTGCGCGAGGTACACCTGATCCGGGTAGCGCAGCCAGAACTCCGCGACCGCGCGGTCGGGCACCACGTTCGGCGCCTTGCCGCCTTCGGTGATGATGCCCTGAATCCGCGTCTCCGGTCGCAGCGTCCTCCGGATGGCGTCGATGTGGTTGAACAGCTCGATGACGCCGGTGAGCGCATCCCGTCCGTCCCACGCCTGCAGCTGATGCGCCGGTGCGCCGGAGAAGATGTAGCGCACCACGTCGATGTTCATGCAGCAGCTGCCGAAGCCCGGACCGGGCGCCTGGGTCCCCGTGGACGAGTGCGAGCGGACGAGCACGTCGGCGCCCTTGAACACACCGGCGTTGTACATGACCGTCTTCGCGGCCGGGGAGGCGAGCTCCTCGGCCGGCGTGCCGTAGACCGTGACGGTCCCGGGCGTCTTGGAGCTCGTGAGGAACTCCGCGACCGCGAGCGCCGCGGCCATGCCGACGGGACCCTGCGCGCTGTGCTGGTCGCCGTGAAAGTCGCGCGTGGTCCCGCGCAGCGCGTCGTACTCGACGATGACGCCGAGATTCGGACCCGGCGTCCCCTTCTTGTAGCGCGCGACGAAGGCGGTCTTCAAGCCAGCCACTCCGGTCGTCACGTCGAAGTCGTGCGCCTGGAGATACTCGGTGAGGATCTTCACCGACCGCTCTTCTTTCCAGCCGGTCTCGGGGTGGCGGGTGATGTCGTCGGCCATCGCGAGGAGCTCCTGGTCCATGAGCTGCTTGGCGCGGGCCACCACGGCGTCGCGGCGGGGATCGCGGGCGCCGGTGAGCCGCGCCACGAGCGGGGGCAGCGCAAGCGAGCGCTCCAACGCGTCCATGCGGCGGACGACATCGGCCGCGGCACTGCGCTCGGTGGGCGTTTCCTGGGCGGCGAGCGGCGTGGCGACGAGGGCGACGAGGGCGACGCGGGCGACGCGGGCGACGACGACTGGGAGCGATGGGGCGGAGCGCATCAGATCTGACCTCTGCTCGAGCCTGGAGCGGACGTGGTGGCGCGGGACCCGCAGGAAGTTACGGAGCGCCACGTCGGTGGCAATGGGCTCAACCGACGCCCGTGCAACCGGTTAACAGCTGGGTCGGGCCACTTTACGTATTGCTATCCGCGTGGTCCCTCCCATTTTGTAAGCCGGCCTTGCATGGAGTAAGGGGATCGTGGCGCCAGCGCGCCCAATCGTGCGGATCTCGTGGACGGTGGTGGGCGGGTTGGCGGCACTGGCTTGCGGGTTCGCGGACGTGTTTCGCCCGGCCGGCCCGGAGCCGGTAACAATCACCTACGTCGGCGACACGATCCTCCACCGCGACAGCACGGTGCCGTTCAGCGTCGCGGTCGAGGCGCAAGGCGCGCCGCTCGACCGACCTCGCCTCAAGATGTGGTCGTCGGACACCAGCATTTTCGATCTGTCCGCGGGGCACGACTCGCTGGTCGCCAAGTCGCGGAACGGGACGGCGACGCTCACCATTCAGCTCGAGAGCTCCATCCTCACCGACAGCATGCCCACGCTGGCCCGGTTCCTCAGAGTCCTGCCGTGAAGTGCTTCACGTGCGGGGCGGACGTCCCCCCGCCGGCCCGGTTCTGCGGGCACTGCGGCACGCTCGTGGGCGACCCGCACGACGCGACGCTGCTGGTGCCGCCCGAGAGCGGCGACGACCTGCTGCAGCGCCTTCGCATGGTGCTCACCGGGGAATACGAGGTGGAGCACGAGTTGGCGCGCGGCGGCATGGCGGTCGTGTTCAAGGCGACGGAGGTGGGGCTGCGGCGGGTGGTGGCACTCAAGGTGCTTCCGCCCGAGCTCGGCCTCACGGCCCGCGCCGCCGAACGCTTCAAGCGCGAGGCCCGCATGGTGGCGGAGATCGATCATCCGAACATCATCCCGGTGTACCGGGTGGGCCAGATCGGCGGCATCCTGTTCATCGTGATGAAATTCGTCGAGGGGAAGTCGCTCGACGCCATCGTCCAGGCACAAGGCGCGCTTCCCGTGCCCGTGACTCTCTACGTGCTGCGCGGGGCGGCCCGCGCCCTGGCGTACGCCCACGCCTGCGGCATCGTGCATCGCGACGTGAAGGGCGCCAACATCCTCGTGGACTCGGATGGTCGGGTGATGGTGTCCGACTTCGGTGTCGCGCTGCGCTCGGTGGACGTCACCCTCACCGCCGACGGGACGCTCATCGGGACGCCGGCGTTCATGAGCCCCGAGCAATGTGCCGGCCGGCGCGCCGGCCCGCAGAGCGACCAGTACTCCCTCGGCATCGTCGCCTTCCAGATGCTCGCGGGCTCGGTGCCGTTCCACGCGGACACGCTCGCCGGTGTGATGCACCATCATTTCTTCACCCCGGTGCCCGACCTCGGGCTGGTCCGTGACGACGTGCCCGGGTCGCTGGGCGACGTGGTGCGCCGCGCCTTGCACAAGGATCCCGAGCGACGATTCAAGACGACGCGCGAGATGCTGACGGCGATCGAGGCGACGCCGTTCCGTGAGCGCGACCGCCAGGAGAGCGAGCGCATCCTGCAACACCTCGTGCAGGGCCGCGCGGTCCGCAAGATCACGACGCGCGCGCTGCCGCCGCTCGCCGACATGCCGACCCTCGCGATGGAGGGCGGCGCGGCGATCCCCACCCGGCCCCGGCGCCTGCCCGCGAAGCTGCGGTTCGCCGGACTCACGGCAGCGGGCCTGGTGGCGCTGGGCGCAGCCTGGCTGCTCGGCGGACCCTCCCGCGTGGCCAGCCGCGCCGGCGGCGCGCGATCGGACTCGGCCTCGGGCCCTCCAGCCGCGGTGTCGCCGTCCCGGCCGGCGGTCCGATCCGGCGCGCCCGCGCCTCGCCGGGCGGGACCCCCGGCGGGCAGGCTGCGGTTGCTGACGACGCCTCCCGATGCCGAGATCGTGATCGACAGCCGGCGGGTCGGCGTGGGCAGCGCGTTCGACCTGGGAATCGTCCCCGGGCCCCGACACCTCGAGGTTCGTGCCCGGGGCTACGAGACGTTCGATACGACGGTGGTGATTGAGCCCGGCAGTACGCTGTCGCTCGGGCGCGTCACGCTGCGCAGCCGCGGCTCGCGATGAGGCGACTCGTGTGGGCGGTGGTCCTCGCGGTCGGGGCGGCTCCCGCGCTGGCCGCGCAGGGCAGTACCGCGGAGCTGCTGGGGCAAGCGCACCAGTTCTACGAACGACTCGAAGTAGAGCGGGCGCTGCCGTTGCTGCGCCAGATCGTCTCTCCCAATTGGCCGTTCGAGGTGACGCCCGACCAGCGGGTGGACGCCTACAAGTATCTGGGCGCCTGTTTGGCGCTCGCGGGAAAACGCGATTCGGCCGTCTTGTACTTCCGCGCGGCGATCGAGCGGGACCCGTTCACGGACCTCGATCCGAGCCTGTTCACGCCCGCCCAGCTGGCAACCTTTGACGAGGCCCGCCGGCACACGCTCGCCGTCGCCGTGCGCCCCATCCAGGCCGCCCGCGTGGACCCGCGCACGACGCGAGTCAGCTTCACCGTCGTCGCCACCCATGCCGCGCTCGTCGACGTGAAATTGTCCGCCATCGGCGCCGGCTCGCCGCTCGTGCTGTTTCAGGGCACAATGGACGGCGTGCGCGAGGTTGCGTGGGACGGCCTGCTCGCCAATCGGCGACTCGCTCCGCCGGGACGCTACACGCTGGCGGTCGCTGGACGCAGTCGGGTGACGGGCGCAGCGGACTCCGCCCGGGTGTACTTCGACCTGCGGCACGAGATCGCCCAGCTCGAGGACACGCTTCCGGATCTCGATCCACGTGTGCTGCTCCCCGAGCGGATTTCGGCGGAGGCGGCGCGGCGCGACGTCGCCGCGGGACTGGGTGTGGCCGCGGCTGCGCTGCTCATCGCGGGTGCCGCCAACGCCGACCTCGGCGGGAGTGAGCGGGGAGGCGCGGACGTCGTCGCGGCGACCGCCGCCGTGACGGGCGTCGTCGCGTTCCTCGCACACCGACGGCAAGGTGCGATCCCGCAGAACGTGACGGCCAATGCGCGCCACCGCGCGCAGCGCGACTCGACGAACGTAGCGATCCGGGGGCGCAACGCCGACCGGATCGCAGCGACCGCGTTGCTCGTCTCCCCCGCGGCGGGCGAGGGTGCGGGGCCGTGAGGGCCGCCCGTCTGATCGCGGCCGCGATCTTCCTGTTGGGGGCCGTCGCGCCCGCGACCGCTCAGCGGGCGTTGACCGTCGCGCCGCTCGTATCCCTCGCCGAGCACCGGGTGGATGCGGGCTTCGGCGTCGAGCGCTCGCTCGGTCCGATCCTCGGCGCGGTGGGCACCCTGCGGCTCGGCCCCGGGCTCGCGGTTGCCGTGCGCGCGCTCGGCGGCTCGCTCTTCGGCGCGAACGGCGTCCTCGATCGCGACGTCGGAGAGCTGGGCGTCGAGGGCAGCGTGGTCACCGGACCGTGGCTCTCACTGCAGGCCGGGGCCACGCGCCGCGCCTACGGGACGAGACTGGGCCGGCAGACCTGGACCACCGTGGACATCGGAGCCGTCGCTCGCGTCGCGTTCGCCGGCGGTACAATCCACGGCGTGGGGCGCGCCGCGCTGCTCCCTGTCGTGTCGGTGACGGGACTGCCGGACCCCGGCGTCGCCTTCCGTGCCGCGACGGGCCTCGAGTACGGCATTCGTGCGGCCACGCTGGGCGTGGAGTATTCCCTGGAGCGTTACGACTTCCCGATCGACCAGGGCGTGCGCCGCGTCGAGCAGCTGGCGGCGCTGACGCTGCGGCTCGGCCTGCGTCTGCGGTAGCCGCGGCTAGCGGACGAGCTGCTCCTGGGTGCGGGCTTGCCGCTCGAGGTGCGCGATCCAGCGGGCGACATGCAGCACCTGGTGCGGCCAGGTGCCGGCGAAGTGCTCTTCGAGCTCCGCGCCGCCGCCCCACGAGTAGAGGGCGTAGTGCTGGTGCAGGTAGCGGTCGAATTGGAAGTACGCCGGGGAGTGACCGTTGGCGTACTCGAGTCTGGTGACCTCGGCGCCATTCATCGTCTCGCTGTCGGCGACACCCCAGCGGAAGGCATGCGCGTTCAAGGTGGTGCCTTGAAGGAGGGCGCCAATTTCGATGCGTTGCGAGGCGAGCAGCAGCTTCTTCTTCGAGATGCGGGTAACCCTGGCGTCATGCCTGCCCTGTGCAGTTTGTGCACTTGGCCACTGGTTGTCAAGCCCGCGAGCGTTACCGGGGCGCTTCCGCGGCTATCCTCGGCAATGTCACCCATCGGCGACTCGCCATGACGACGACCCCGCGTGCGGACAATCTGGTAGAAAAAGTCGCAGCGGCCCTGGTAGAGCGGCAGCATCTGCTCCCCAAGGACCTCGCCGCGGGCGATGTGGCGAGTCGGATCGCGCACTGCTACCGCGATCTCGCCGACGGGACGTCCGGGTTCTGGGTGGCGCGCCCGCGCTGGGCGGCCGCGGAAGGTCGTCCGGCGGGTCGGGCGCTCTACGAGGTGCTGCGCGCCGACGGACGCGTCGGCGTGTGGGACGCCCTGACGCTGGACGAGGGTGAGCTGATTGCCGACGTCCTCACGAAACTCTCCCTGTAAGCGCGGCGGGTCGAGCTACTCCTCGCCGTTCGTCTCGCCTTGTGTCAGGTAGCGCTCCTCCCACGCAACGGCGAACACTCCCTGGCACCTCGGGCACGCCATTTTGCCGGGCCGTCCCTCGAGCGGCGCCCGGGTGCGGCACACGGGGCAGACGGCGTAGGGAGTCCCCAGCTGCGGCGGCAGCTTGCTGGCGTCCCGCGGCCGGGGGACCACGGACCAGCGCAGCGGCCGGCCGAGAACCACCTCGACTAAGCGTCGCGGCACGCCGATGGGAGAACGCTGGATGTCCAAGAACACTTCCGACGGCGTGAAGCGCGTGACGCGGTACCACGCCCCGCGGCGCAGCCCCACGTCGGCCTCCACGCGCAGCCGCGCCCATGCGAGCTGCAGCTCCTGAACAGGAACAGATGGGTTCATCGAGGTCCGCAGCTCCGCCACTGGCCGCCCTAGGTTGGCCCCTGGGCTCGCCCGGCGTCAACCCCATTTCGGACGAGAGTTGGAGGGTTCGGTGTGATAGCAATCACCGTTCCACGAGAGCGCCGCGATGCCGGTCCCCGCGGCACAAGGGATGCCACGCGCTGCGCTGCTGCAACACTTGTCGACTGCGTGGCGGCGGAACTACGGTTCATGTGGGGAGGTAGCCAGCGAGATCGGACATGACGACCCCAAGAAAGACGTGGTCGGTGCTGATGGTGGACGACAACCCGGCGATGCGCGAGGCGATCGCGCGCTCGCTGGCGCGACGTGGCTGCGCCGTGACCACCGCGACAGACGCCGCGGAGGCGCTTGCGTCGCTGCGGCGACAGTCGTGCGACGTCGTCGTCACGGACTTGAACATGCCCGAGCACGGCGGGCTGTGGCTGTGGCGTCAGGCGATGATCGTGCGACCGGAGCTGCGCGGCCGCTTCGTGCTGATTGCGTCGGAGCCACTGCCCGATCCGCGCAGCATGGACCTGTTCCTCGAATCCGAGCGCTTCGTGCTCAAGCCGTTGTCACTCGACACGCTGTGGCGCCTGGTCGAAGAGGCGATGCAGGGTACGCCGCAGGTGGCGAAGGGCAGTCGCGTCGAGCCGGAGGCGAGGTCCGCGGGCAGAGTCGGCGGCGCCCCGTGAGCCGCGCCGGGCCGCGCACCTAAGTTGAGCGCCATGCGCGGCCCGACACCGATCAACATCCTGTTGGTCGAAGACGATCCTGCCGACGTGGAGTTGACGCGGCGCGGGTTGGGACGCGGCAAGGTGCAGAACCGGCTATGGGTCGTGGCAGACGGCGTCGACGCGCTCGCGTTCCTGCGACGCGAGGGCCCGCATCACGGCGTGCCGCGGCCCGACCTCGTCTTGCTCGACTTGAAGCTCCCCCACCTGGACGGCCGCGACGTGTTGCTGCGCATCCGCGAGGAGCCGCGCTGGCACGAGCTACCGGTGGTGGTGCTCACCGGGTCCGATGCCGAGCATGAGCAGCTTGCGACGCTCGCCGCCGACGGCTTCCTGACCAAGCCGGTGGATTTCGCGCGCTTGAGCGAGGTCATTCTGCGCATCGCCGGCCTGGGCTGGGCCATCGTGCGCGTGCCTGCCGCGGGGAGGGACGCGGGCGCCCGGCGGGCCGCGCCCCGCTGATTCACGGATGTCGTAGACCCTGATGTGCATCTTGTGCAGTTTGGTCCCGCAGGCGATCATTGTGTTGCAGCACCTGCTGTAGAGATGCACTGGCGCATGGTCGGGCCGTCGGACCATCGCCGCTTTGCGTCCGCCGTCCAGGACCGCACGCCTGGCGGCGGCGCATTGTTTTCGGGAGGTGATGCGACCGGAGGGACTCGAACCCCCACGGGTTGCCCCACAGGATCCTAAGTCCTGCGCGTCTACCAGTTCCGCCACGGTCGCTGGCCGAGACTCAACTTAGCTGCCGAGCGCCCGCCCCGGAAATCCCCATCCCCCGGCGGCACGCACCTTGCGACCTGCCTCGGCGTACGGCATCCTTAGTGGGTCGGTATGAAACGCAACGGCTTCACGCTCATCGAGCTGCTGATCGTAGTGGCGATCATCGGGCTAGTCGCCACGATCGCCGTCCCCAAGCTCATCAACACCAAAGAGCGGGCCCTGGTCGCGGCCATGAAGTCGGACTTGCGCAACCTCGTGACGGCCGAAGAGAACTATCTCATCGACCACGCCAAGTACACGCCCGACCTGGGCCCGGACTACCATTTCTCCGTCGGCAATCAACCGCCGGCGATCACGCTGACGGGGGACGGGTGGACGGCGTCGATGACGAATCCGAACACGACCGAGCAGTGCGCCGTGTTCGTCGGCTCGACGCCGCTACCGCCCGCCACGCGGGAAGCCGTGCCCGCTTGTGCGAGGGGCGCGTCGACCACGACACCGTCTCCCTAGCGGCGTCACACGCGCCGCTCCCGTCTGACGTAGTTTCCCGGCCGTCCCCGTAGGGTTGCACGACCTGTCACCCTTGGAGATGTCCGTGCCCGCCGCCGCACTGCTGCTCGCGCTGCTCGCCCTCCAGGCGCCCCCAACCCCGGCGGACTGGCCCGCCTACGGCCGCGACCCGCAGGGCACCCGCTATTCGCCCGCCACGGTGATCACCCGAGCGAACGTCGCCCGCCTTGAGCCGGCGTGGATGTATCGCACCGGCGAGACCGGTGCCGCGTTCAAGACCGACAAGCCGACCTCGTTCGAAGCGACTCCGCTAGTGGTGGGCGGCGTGATGTACGTCGGCACCCCGCTGGGCCGGGTGATCGCGCTTGACCCCGCCACCGGTCGGGAGCGCTGGGTGTTCGATCCCAAGATCAAGCGCGACGTGCGCTACGGGGACTTCGCGAGCCGCGGCGTCTCCACCTGGCTCGACGAGTCCGCGGCCGCCGGCACCGGGTGCCGCCGCCGCATCTTCGTGGCCACGGCGCAGTCGCAGCTCATCGCGCTCGACGCTCGCGACGGGCGGCCCTGCGCCGGATTCGGTCGGAGCGGAATCGTCGACCTTAGGGCAGGGCTGCGGATTCCGCCGTTCGAGCCGGCCGCGTATTCGATGACGTCGCCCCCCCTCGTCGTGAAGGGCGTGGTGATCACCGGCTCTTCGATCGCCGACAACAGCCGGCCCGACCCGGCGAGCGGCGAGGTGCGCGCCTACGATGCCCGCACCGGGGCCCTCAAGTGGACCTGGGATCCGATTCCGCAAGATCCCAACGACCCGGCCTACGGCGAGTGGCATGGCGCATTAGCCCAGAAGAGCGGTGCCGCCAACGCCTGGTCGATCCTGGTGGCGGATCCCGCGCGCGATCTCGTCTTCATCCCCACCGGCAGTGCGGCCCCCGACTACTACGGCGTGCTCCGTCTCGGGCGTAACCGCTACGCCAACTCGATCGTAGCACTGCGCGCCTCCACCGGCCAACTGGTGTGGGCGTTTCAAACCGTGCACCACGATCTGTGGGACTACGACAACGCGTCGCCGCCGCTGCTCGTCACCGTCACGCACGACGGGGCCAAGGTCCCCGCCGTGCTGCAGGCCACGAAAACCGGCATGCTGTTCGTGCTCGATCGCGAGAACGGGCGTCCCATCTTTCCCGTGGAGGAGCGTCCGGTCCCCGCGAGCGACATCCCGGGTGAACAGGCGTCCCCTACGCAGCCCTTCCCCAAGGTGATTGCGCCCCTGAGCCCGAATCGGTTCACGCTCGAGCAGGTGTGGGGCGTGACCGACGCAGACCGGGCTGCTTGCCATGCGGCGATCGACAGTCTGCGCAACGAAGGGATCTTTACGCCGCCCAGCGTGCGCGGGACCTTCGTGCTGCCGTCCAACATCGGCGGGGCGCACTGGGGCGGCGTGGCGGTGGACCCGGTGCGCCAGATCGCCATCGTGCCCGTGAACCGGATCGCGGCCGTGGTGCAGCTGATCCCCCGGGAGCAGTTCGATCACGAGCGGGCCATGACGGAGGACAAGCGGCTGGGTCGCGACTACGAGTACAACGGCATGTGGGGGACGCCCTACGTCATGCGGCGCCGCATGATCTTGAGCCCGTCCGGCCTGCCGTGCACCGCGCCTCCCTTCGGGACGTTGGTCGCTATCGACCTGAAGACCGGCCACCGGTTGTGGGAGGTGCCGCTGGGGTCGTTCACGCGACCGCTGCCGGCGGAGCAGGCCGCCACGGTCCCGGCCGAGTGGGGTTCGCCCAATCTGGGCGGGCCGATAGTCACCGCGGGGGGAATCATATTCATCGGAGCCGCACTGGACCGCTGGCTCCATGCCTACGACATCGAGACGGGGCGAGAGCTATGGCGCGGCCCGCTCCCCGAGAGCGGCAAGGCCACACCCATGAGCTACCAACTCCCCTCGGGCGAGCAATTCGTCGCGATCGCGGTCGGCGGGGGCGGCGCGTTCGGCGTGGGCGATTACGTCGTGGCGTTCCGACTCAAGGCGGAGTGACTCACCGGCCGGGCCGCGACGGCCGCATGCGATGCCTGCGCCATCGCGATGCCGTCGATGGTGAATTCGACCTCCTCCAACCGTCGTGCAGCGGAGCGCCTCATCGCCTTCGGGTGCGAGCTGGGGCAGGGTGAGCTGTTTGCCAAGCCGCTGGAGCCGGCGGCCGCGAGCGCTCTGCTCGCTCGATCGGGCCAGGCGGACCGCCGCACCGCATAAGCCCGGCGACTCACCTAGCGAGCGCCGCGCGCAGCGCCTCCGCGAGCCGCCCCGCCGCCCCGCTGTCCCAGCCCAGGAACAAGTGTGGCTCGATCAGCTCGAGCTCCATGAGCACGAGGCGGCCCTCGCGCTCCACGCCGTCGACACGCACGTACAGGGCGTCGCCCGGCACGGCCGCGATCACGCGCTCGGCGTCGGCGATCAAGTGGCCCGGGGGGACTGCGGACTCGGCCGACCCGCCGAACTCCCATTGCACGCGGTAATCCCCCGGCGCCGGCCGCTTGAGGACCGCGTGGCTGAAGCGACGCCCGAGAAACACCAGAGACCACTCCCCGGCGTCGGCCACGTCGGGTAGCAGCGGCTGCACCATCACGTCCGCTATGCGCAGCAGCGCGTCGAGGCGCGACTGCTCCCCGGTCGCGGTCCCGGTCGAGGTGCGCCAGGTCCCGAACGCGCTCGCCGACACCGCGGGCTTGACTACGGCTTCCCGCCATCCCGCGTCGGCGAGCAGGGCCAGGAGGTCGGCCGCTTCGCCCCGCGGAAGCCAGCGGGTCGGCACGGTGGCCACATCCCGCGCCGCCAGGTCGCGCAGATAGCGTTTGTGATGGTTCCAGCGGAGCAGGTTACCCGGATTCCACACGGCGACGCCCGCGCGCTCGAGCTGGTCGATCCAGTCGAGGAACTCGCCGGGCCGGAGGTGGTAATCCCAGCAGGAACGTATCAGCACGCCTTGGAACTCGTCCCAGCACACGGCCCTCGCGTCCCACACGGCCGGGACCGCCGTCACGTCGAGGGCGGCCAGGGCGGGGACGAGCAGCCGGTCGTCGTCGTTCAGCGTCGGGAGCTTCGAATACGTTGCCAGGGCGATGCGGGTCAACCGGTCCCTTTCGCGAGGAGAGGTCTTCGGTCTATCGTTTGTTCGCGCCCTGAGAGGGCGCGCTCGGCCGTTGGTGCGTCCTTACAGGACGCACACCACGCCGAGCCCGGGTTGTCAGCCCGGGTAAATCTAGCGACCACTCATTTCGGAGCTTCGCTATGCGAACGCCAGCCCTACTGATCACCGCGCTCGCGCTGGGCGCCCTCGTCACGCCCGCGCTCTCCGCCCAGACCGCGACGGACCTGGCGGATGTCTGCAAGGCCCTCGGCGACGCGAAGGTCGGTCAGTGGGCGTCGTTTGAAGGGACGAGCACGTCCGGTGCAGGCAAGCTGCGCCTCGCGGTGGTCGGCTCCGAGCGCGCGGCAGACTCGACGTTCTACTGGTTCGAGGTGAACTTCGCGGGCCAGGAGGCCGGCAAGAGTGGGATCGTCCAGATCCTCGCCCCCAACCTCGCGTCCGGCTCGGCGGCGCCGCGCTCACTGATCGTCAAGCTCGGACCCCAACCGGCCATGCGGATCTCGGGCGAGATGGCCGGCATGATGGGGCAGAAGCCGGGCCAGAACTCGGCGTTTGATTGGGCCTCGCGCTGCAGCGGAGCGCACGTGGTTGGCTGGGAGTCGGTCGCGGTCCCGGCCGGCACCTTCCGCGCCTTGCACGTGACCACGGATGACGAAGGCGAAGTCTGGGCGGCGCGGGACGTCCCGTTCGGGCTGGTGAAGCTGCACGGCAAGCACGGCGATCTCGTGCTCGCCGCCCGTGGCACGGATGCGAAGTCGTCCATCACGGAGAAACCGCTGGACATGGGCGGGATGATGACGAAGCCCTAGGTGCCCTTGCGGGGGTCGGCCTTTACGTGCTTACGTGGTGGCCTCTGCTCGCCACCCTCAGGAGGCCGACCCCGTGTCCGTTCGCTCGCTGTTCTTCGCCGCCGTCATCCTGCTGTTCGTCCCCGCCCGCTCCGCGCCGGCCCAAGCCTACGACTCGACGGTTTTCGCCGGGCTCACCTGGCGCGAGATCGGCATTTTCCGCGGCGGCCGCAGCGTGGCCGTCGCGGGTTCGGCGGCCCGCCCCAACGAGTATTGGTTCGGGACCACGGGCGGCGGCGTCTTCAAGAGCACCGACGGCGGCAACACCTGGCTCCCCGTGACCGACAAGTACTTCGGCGGCACCATCGGCGCGATCGGCGTCTCCGAGTCGAATCCCGACATCGTGTACGTGGGCACGGGCGAGTTCCCGATTCGCGGCAACGTGTCCCACGGCGACGGTGTGTGGAAGACGACCGACGGCGGCAAGACGTGGACCTTGCTCGGCCTCGCCGAGACGCAGCAGATCGCGCGTGTCCGGGTCCATCCCACCAACCCCGACATCGTCTACGTGGCGGCGCAGGGACACGCCTTCGGGCCGAATCCCGAGCGGGGCGTCTACAAGAGCACGGACGGCGGCAAGACCTGGAACAAGGTCCTGTTTCGGAACGACTCCACGGGTGCCGCGGACCTGAGCCTCGACGCGGCGAACCCGAGCGTGCTCTACGCCGGGCTGTGGCAAGCGCAACGCCGGCCGTGGACGCTGGTGTCTGGCGGTGTGGGGAGCGGGCTGTTCAAGTCCACGGACGCCGGTGAGCACTGGACCGAGCTCACCAAGAATCCCGGCCTCCCCACGGGCCTGTGGGGCAACATCGGGATCGCGGTCTCTCCGGCCAAGCCGGCGCGCGTGTGGGCGCTGATCGAGGCGGACTCCGGGGGCGTGTACCGCTCGGACGACAGCGGGTCCACCTGGAAATACGTGAACTCCGACCACAAGCTGCGGGAGCGCGCCTGGTACTACTCGAAGATCTTCGCCGACCCCAAGGACTCGAACACCGTGTGGGCGGTGAACACCAATCTCTACAAATCGACCGATGGCGGCGTGACGTTCAAGCACGTCGTGGACCCGCACGGCGACAATCACGACCTGTGGATCGCGTCCAACGACCCCAACCGTCTGATCGAATCGAACGACGGCGGTCCCAACGTCTCGTTCAATGGCGGCAAGACGTGGACCGACCAGGACGTGGCGACGGCGCAGTTTTATCACGTCGAGACCACGAACCACTTCCCGTATCGCGTGTGCGGCGCGCAGCAGGACAACTCTGGCGTGTGCGGGCCGAGCCGGTGGCCGGGCGGGATCGACCGGGGGCAGTGGTACGACGTGTCCGGCGAGTCGGGGTATATCCAGGCGCGGCCCGACAACCCCGACATCACCTACGGCGGCGACAATTCGGGCTTCCTCGGCCGAGTGGACCACAAGGCCAACACGTTCCGGTTCATCAGCCCGTGGCCCGACAGTCCCGACGGCCATGCGGCGGCGGAGGGGAAGTACCGCTTCCAGTGGACCGCGCCGCTCCTGGTCTCGCCACACGACCCGCGCGTGCTCTACATGGGCGGCAACGTGCTCTTCAAGACCGCCAACGAGGGGCAGAGCTGGACGGTGGTGTCACCCGATCTCACCCGCCACGATCCCGCCACGCTCGGGCCTTCGGGCGGCCCGATCACGCTGGACCAGACCACCGCGGAGTACTACGGCACGATCTTCACGATCGCCGAGTCACCCCGCGTGAAGGGCTTGATCTGGACCGGCTCGGACGACGGGCTGATCCATCTGACGCGCGACGGCGGAAAGAAATGGACCAACGTGACGCCGAAGGCGTTCGGCGACTTCACGCGCGTGTCGATCATCGAGGCGTCGCACTACGCGCCGGGCACCGCGTACGTGGCGGCGAACCGCTACCAGCTCGAGGACATGGCACCCTCCATCTGGAAGACGACGGACTACGGGCGCACCTGGAGCAAGATCGTGAAGGGCCTGCCCGCCACCGAGTTCGTGCGCGTGGTACGGGAGGATCCCGTACGGCGCGGGCTGTTATTCGCCGGCACGGAGCGCGGCGTGTGGGTCTCTTTCGATGACGGTGCGAACTGGCAATCCCTGCGCCGCAACCTGCCGATCGTGCCGGTGCACGACCTGGCGATCAAAGAGGGCGACCTGGTCGCGGCGACCCACGGCCGGTCGTTCTGGATTCTCGACGGCATCGCGCCGCTGCGCCAGCTCGTGCGGGCCACGCCGCGCGAGGCCGTGCATCTCTTCAAACCCAGCGACGCATATCGGGTGGATTGGGGCGGCGGGTTCCAGCTTCCGGGCAATGAAGCGCATCCGGTGGGGAAGAACCCGCCCTCCGGCCCGATGATCTACTACTGGCTCAAGGACAAAGACCGGCGCGTGACGCTCGACATCCTGGACGGTCGCGGCCGCCTGATCCGCAGCTTCTCGAGCCGGCAGGACTCGCTCACCGCGGCCGACAGCCTCAAAGTAGACGCCCTGAAGAAGTCGCGGACCGACAGCTTGAAGCAGGCGGGCATCACCGATTCGACCAAAGTGGACAGCATCTTGGGCGTGCTGTTCGCCGACACGCTGAAAGACGAGGACAAGCCGTGGCCGCACCGGCCCCCGGCCGAGCCGCGGGCGCCGAGCAAGCAGGGGCTCAACATGTTTGCCTGGAACATGAAGTATCCTCCGGCCCGGAGCTTCTGGGGCATCAACGGCGTCGCGACCGACGGGCCGATGGCGCTCCCCGGCCGCTATCAGGTGCGGCTCACCGTCGGGGGAAGATCCGCCACGCAGACGTTCGCGCTCAAGCTCGATCCCCGGTCCAAGGTCACGCCGGCCGATTTGCTGGCGCAGTTCGGGTTCCTGAAACAGGTGCGTGACACCGTGAACGCCGTGACCAACGCGATCATCACGATCCGTAACGTGCGCGCGCAGCTCGCGGATGCCGCGGGGGGACCGCCCGGAGCGGCGGACGCGGTCAAGACGTTCATCCAGAAGCTCGACGCCATCGAGGACGGGCTGTACCAGGTGCACAGCCAGGCGGACGAAGACGGCTTGGTGTATCCGCCGGGCCCGACCGAGCGCTTGAGCTCGCTCATCTTCGCGGCGAGCACGATGGACGCGCGGCCCACGGCGCCGTTGTACGACGTGTTCCGGCTGTTCGCGCCGCACATCCAGACGCAGCTCGTCGCGCTGGCGCAGGCGTTGAAGAGCGACTTGCCGGCGGTGAACGTGGCGCTCAAGTCGGCGGGTGCTCAGACCGTGCGGGCGCGCGCGGTGGAGCTGCGGCCACCGTCGGCTGTCAGTGGGCGGTAAGCGGGGCATCGGGGAACGCAAAGCAGATCCTTCGCGCCTGCGGCGCTCAGGTGTCGCGGCTTCGGTGGTGCTGGGCCCAGGCTTTAGCCTGGGGACTCCCTCATGGGCACCTGCCCACGAGCCACCCTCCAGTGAACCCCGCCCGGCACAGCCCCCGCACGATGTACGGATTGGTGCGCATCACACGCCACACCAGCCCGGTGCGATAGTTCTCGATCATCGCGATGATCGGCCCCTGGTCGATCCCCAAGTAATCGACGTCGAACCAGCCGGCCGCGCTGCCCTGGGTGAACGTGGGATTGAAGGCGTCGCGAAAGCCGTAGGTGGAGAACAGGCTGGCGCCGTAGGTCTGGCGCATCGCCCACAGGGCGGGGATGGCGATCTCGGGCGCGAATGGGATCGAGCCGCCCGCGGCGGTGGGGGCGAGGGTGCCGTCGTCCGGCGTCTCGGTGAACGACGCGCCGCGCGCCCAGTAGCTGTGGAACTGGCGCTGGCGCCCGCCGAGCGTGAGCGTCACGTCGCCCGGTCCATCCGAGGCGGTGAGCCCCCAGATACGA
>Ga0209055_1000957_pt1 | contig 19472 bp, 21 predicted proteins | sample GraSoiAngelo_110_FD_185875 | JGI IMG/M metagenome (GOLD analysis project Ga0209055, IMG submission 185875) | Grasslands soil microbial communities from the Angelo Coastal Reserve, California, USA - 14_0903_12_30cm (SPAdes) (version 2) | ecosystem: Environmental > Terrestrial > Soil > Grasslands ... | reverse complement strand
GTAGAGAAGTTGCTTGGAGCGCAAGACGGGATCGGCGGAAAGGGCCAGCTCGATCTCCACCGCCTCGAGCGTGCCCGGGACGATTGTGGAGGCCCAGAACACCCTCGCCTGGACTTTCACGTCGGTAGGCGTGGCAATGGGCGGCTGGACGGCCTCCCGCCGCGTTTGCGCTTCAGGATGTTCCAGACGCGCCAGGCGCATGACTTGCCTCAACAATGCGGGAAAATACAACGCGCCGATCAGCACGCCCACTCCCAGCGCGGCCAGAAGGATTTTCACGCGCCGCGACATCAGTTTGCCCCCGCTTCGTAGAGCGGTCGATAGGCCGTCACCGCTCGCGCCACGGCCTCGGCCAGGCGCGTTCCCATCTGCTCGAGCTGCTCGCGTTTGAGCGCCGAGACGCTGGAGACTTCCACGGCGACCGCCGGGGCTGCAATTGTCCGCAACTGGCGCACCGCGGCATGTGCGGGCACCTCCGGCGAGCCGCGAAACTTCTGCGCAAGTTGCACCTGTAGAAGCTCGGCCAGCCGGCGGCTTCTTTCCGCGTAAGCCTCCTGCGCTTGATCCCAGGGCAACGGGCCCGAGCGCGCGGGAGGGCCCACGCCTTCGGGGAGTGTATAAGCGCGGGCGGTGCCCGGGGGCCCGGTCGAAGAGATGTGCAAACTCAGGAAGACGGAGCCGCGCTGGCGATTGGCGAGCGCGGAACGCTCATCGGGTGTGGGATTTTCGTTGCCCTGCCGCGTCACCACAACGCGCAGGCCCTGGCGCTCGAGCTCCGCGCGGAGGGCGCGCGCGTAGCTCAGCACCACTTCGCTTTCTATGACGCCGTTCCCTCCGCGAGCCCCCGCGTCTGTGCCCCCGTGCCCCGGATCCAGCACCACTACGTTCAGCGTCCGGCTTGGCGTGGCTGGCGCGGCCGGCTGTTTCGGAGTCTCCTGCGCCGGTGCCTGCGGAGGTGGCGCAGGCGCTTGTGGATTCGGAGGCCCCGGCGATGGCGCGGGCGGTGGCTGCTGCTGCGCCTGGCCCGTGCAGGCCGGCACAGCCAACATAATCGCGGCGGCAATCAGCAGAAGAATTCCGCGCAAAAAGCTTTTCCGCACATGGACGAGAATATCAGAAACCGGCAAAGTCGTCTGGCCTGCCCGATTTTCGTGGGCCCTGTGTTCGTTGGCTGAAGCTGAAGGAGGCATTGGGAGTCACGCCTGCTAAGGCTACCGGAAAGGTGCCGTCAGGCCTCCGTCCGCGATCATGGAGTGCCCTGTGACGTAAGAAGCGGCATCCGAACACAGCCATACGGCCACTTCGGCTGCTTCCTCCGGGCGGCCTATTCGCCCCAGAGAAATCATCGCTGCGTATTTTTCCTCTATCTTCTTGATCTCTGCCGGATCTCCACCCGCGGCGTGTTCAATACTCCACTCCAGCATGGGAGCCTGAAAAGCGCCCGCAACCAGTGCATTGACTCGGATTCCTTGTCGCCCGTATTCCTGGGCCGCTGATTTGGTAAGCGCCAGAACCCCGCTCTTGGCCGCGGAGTAAATTGCCCCTAGCGGCGCTCCGCCGAGGCCATTCACAGAAGAAGTGTTGACGATGACGCCCGTCGAAGGAGTTTGGCTGAGCATCTGCTTGATTTCGTACTTCATGCACAGCCACACGCCCTTGAGATCGACAGCTATAGTGAGATCGAACTCTTCTTCGCTAAAGTCTGCTGTGGCGGAGAACGCGCCGGCATACGCCGCGGCGTTGTTCAGGGCGCAGTCAAGCCTGCCATACCGCTCTACCGTCTTGTGAATTAGTGACTCGACTTGGTTCGGTTTGGAGACGTCGGTCTGCACGAAGATGGCCTCGCCGCCTTTCTCCTTGATTTCTCGGACCACCGCGTGGCCACGGTCAACTCCACGAGCCGCTAGAACCACCTTAGCTCCTTCTCTTGCAAATGCGTGCGCCGCTGCGCGTCCGATCCCAGAGTTCCCGCCCGTCACCAAGGCAACTTTGTTCGTCAACCTCTGCACGGCGTCACCTCCATTTTCTGGGCGCAAGCGCAACCTGCACCCTGACTTTCATTAGACCACCGACTCGCGTTAAGCAAGGGCGGCGGGCAAGAAGCCACGACTGCGGAACCGCCATTCTCGATGACCCTCCCGGTTTGGGCGTGTCTACCCCCCGCCCCCCCCCCTTTTTCTGTATCTGTTCATTCTAAGGAACTTTAAGTCCTTTAATCTTGCAACTGCGGATTGTAAAGCACTTAGCGACCGAAATCTCACAAGTGCGCATTCCAAAGGACTTGCGGATTTCAACGGGCGCCAGACCGCTGCAAGTCCAAGTGCAGCCCCCTATCAAAAACAGGATTATCCCTCGCTTTACCCTGCCCTGTTGCGTGTTCTTCGTGTTTTCTGACCCCGAGACTAGCACCACAAATGGAATTCGCTTATCCAGGGAATGATTGCCGACTAGGGGTGTGTCGAGTTGTTTTAAGGCTGGGAGGCCGGAGGTAACGACAATTCTAGGAACGAGTGGGGAGGAAGAATCTGAATGCCCTGGAAGGGATCGAGCGCGAGAAGGTCAGAATCACCGGTAACGATATGGGTCGCATGGCCACTCACAGCGAGTTCGAGGAATTTGTTGTCCTTGGAATCGCGGCAAGCTGCTATTTGCACATCCACATCGACCCATTGAGCTTCGCGCGTCAGAGCGGCGAGAAAAATGCGAACGTCTTCCTCATCGATATATCGGCGGAGCCGCTTTCTGCCTAGAACCTCGTAGAGTTCGGCGAGCACTGGAAAAGAAAGCAGGACTTTTCCTTTTTGGAGCGCCAGATCAAGAGCTTGGCGAGGCTTCGAATCGAGCAGGAGCAACGCACTGACGATGACGCTCGTATCGAAGACGCGGCGCAACTACGCGCCCTTCAGGAGCGAATCCAGCATCTCCGGTGTGAGTCCCCGACCCTTCGCTTTACGTCCGACCTCGTCGAGTACTTGCTGTAGCGACGGGTATTCGCCGGCAGCGAGCTCGCGAAGCCAAAGGCTCAACAGGGCCTGAATCTTCCGCTTTTCCTCTGGCGGGGCGGACTCGTATGCCCGCGCCGTTTGCGGGTCGAGCGGAATGGTAATCGTGGGGTTCGCCATGGCCCCATTATACCCGTGTTGCCAATCTTTAGCAGTCATTCAAAATCCGCTGTTCAGTTCTCCACTCTTCGGAATCGCTATCCAATTACAGGTACCGAGAGGCTGCTGGAGTCTAGCAGGGAGTCTTTCCGAGCACTCATTTGTGCCCGCCGGTGTGCCACCGCTTGAAGTGTTTGAAAATCTCCTCTTCCAAAATTCCCTCAGCAACCAGCATTTCCTGCAAGCGACCAGCAGCTTCAAGGGTACACCACAGCGTTTAAACCAGCCGGGCCACTTGATTGCCGATGGGCAAGTGGGCATCGGCGTCGTCCCCTAAACGAAACTATCCAGCTCATGCGCGAGTTCGTCGTCGGGCGGACAGGGCCACCGGATTGATTCAGACCGAAAGCTTCGAGGGGCACTTGTGCACTGCGCGTTGACTTGCCCGCGGGTGCGGCCTAAGATGCCCGGAAAAGCTGGATAGGGCGGGATTACTTCTTAGAGAGTTTTGGGAGAAACTAATCATGGGTGAATCTCAGGACAGAAAACTCGCAGCCATCATGTTCACCGACATGGTTGGTTACAGTGCGTTGACGCAGAAGAACGAGGCGCTGACGCTGGAGTTGCTCCATGAGTATGTGGACACAGTGCGTCCCGTTTTGGCCGCACATGGCGGAATAGAAATAAAGACGATGGGTGATGGCTTCCTAGTGGAGTTTGCAAGTGCTCTGCAGGCTGCTGACTGTGCCATCGAGATTCAAGAAAGACTACGGGAACGGAACTCAGCAACACTGAGGGAAAGACAAATCCTGGTCCGCATCGGGTTGCACGTCGGGGACGTGGTGCATCACGGAGACGATGTATTCGGTGATGCCGTAAATATCGCCGCTCGTATTGAACCACTAGCGAAACACGGTGGCATATGCCTATCCGAGGACGTGGCCCGCCAAATTAGAAACAAGATTAAATTGCCGATCCTCGAACGAGGCAAGAGCGAACTCAAGAACATCCAACTGCCCGTGAACATTTACGAGATTCACCTGCCATGGGAAAAGATCTCCCGAATACGATTGCTGCTTCTCCCGTGGCGGCGAGTGGTCGGAACCTTGGCGGCACTACTCGTAGTGGTTGGTGTGGCTTGGTTCGTTTGGCGCCGGGCGGGCGAGCAAAAGCCGCCACCATTAGAACTTACGTTTAACGGGGCAAATACTCCAGTTAATGCTGCTGCTGTTTCTCCAGACGGGAAATATCTCGCTTATGTAGACATAAGCGGCATCTTCTTGAAGGTCTTGGGAAGCAGCAACGCAGAACCGATTCAAATACCGCAACAACAGCATTTTTGGTTTGAAACCGCTGAATGGCAGGTTGCCTGGTTCCCGGATTCAACTCGCTTTCTAGTTAGTGGGTCGGCCGAGTCGGGGGAAACCACTAGCATTTGGTCCATCTCCATTTCCGACAAGACCCCTCGCAAGCTTAGCGACCACGGTCTGGCGCCCGCTGTGTCACCAGATGGTTCGCATGTGGCTTTCATAAGCGCGGATGATCGCGAGATTTGGGTAATGAGCGAAAACGGGGAAACACCCCACGTGATTCTTACGGCCCAAAGAAAAGAGGAATGGTTCGAGCAACTCGCCTGGTCTCCCGAAGCTGACCGTCTCGCCTACATCAAGGCATGTTCAGCGCCTGATGACTGTGAAGCTTCGCTTGAAATCCTCGATCTGAAAGAGAAAAAGCCTAGGCCGGTTCTGTCGAATAGAGCCCTGCTGGTGCTAAGCCCCGCTTTGTGCTGGACCGGTGATGGCCGCGTTGTCTTTTCGCTTGGGGAAAAGGGAGGGCGCGAAGCAGCCTACTCCAACCTCTGGGAAATCAAGCCGAACTCGCTGATTTGGAGATTCACCAAGAAGCCCAAACGCCTCACCAAAGAAACGGGTTTTTATTTCTCTGATCTGAGCGTGACCTCCGATGGAAAACATCTCGCCTACCTTAAGTTCAAAAGTCAGGACGACATTTACGTGGGAGAACTCGAAGGAAGGGGCACCGGATTGAGAAAGCCCAAAGGGTTGGTCTTGAGGCAGACTAATGATCGGCCAACAGGTTGGACCGGAGATTCCAAAGCTGTCCTCTTCTATTCGGACCCCAATGGCGTCTACGAGATTTTCGAACAGCCCGTGGATGGGAGCCCTGCGCAAGCGTTTGTTCCGGGTGCCGAAATGAAGGCCGAACCCCGCTTGGCACCCGATGGTGCTTGGATTCTCTACTGGGCGTGGCCCCGCAGTGGCGGTCTTCAACCAAAATCGAAGCACTTGATGCGTTACCCAATCCTGGGTGGACCTCCACAGGATGTGCTGCGAGACACAAGTGGTAACTCCGAGTTCCGTTGTGCCCGCCAGGTGATGTCTTGTGTGCTGAGTCGCGAAGAAAGCGAACAGCTGGTCTTCTCGGCCTTCGACCCAGCCCAAGGGAGGCTTCGCCCGCTCACTAAGGTCAAGGTTGACCAGTCTGAAGGCTACGATTGGGACCTTTCGCCGGACGGTCGGCAAATTGCGGTGGTCCAGCACAATCCACGTAAGGGTCGCGTTTCGATCATCGACCTACCCGATGGGGCCATTTTTCGCGATGTCCAAATCGAAGGTTGGGCTGGTCTCAGAGACGTGGGTTGGTCGGCCCACTCAGACGGTCTTTTTCTCACAAGTGTACGCGCAGGAGGATCGACCTTGCTATACGTCGATCTGAATGGCCGCGCACGCGGCCTATGGCAGCCGAAAAAGGAAAAAGAAAACGTTAGTTTGCCAGTGTCATCTCCCGATGGTAGGCACCTTGCATTCGCAGTCAGCGCCACTTCTGATAGCAACGTTTGGATGCTTGAGAACTTTTGATCCCTTTCTTTGAGAGCTATGTCGTTTTGGCCTTCCTCATGCCGGGTACAATTGAAATACCCTTTCTCCTGGCTGGAACGCCAGCATAAGGAATGCCTTCCCGAAGATCCCAGGGTCCTCACCGATGAACGCCGACCCAGCACGGGCCGCGTCTTCGAACTTGAAGAACAGCGTTTCAACCGGTGTGTTGTAGAGAAACGCTTGATTGTAGTGGATCAGAAGGTAGAAATCATCCATCTGTACCTGTGGAGGCTTCGCTTCGTACTTCTCGATCTTCTTGGCAATGATAGCCCACAGTGCATCCACCATTGCGTCCTGACTATAAGCACCACCCGCCGGGCGGAAAACTAGCCAGTCACACCCAGCAGGCCATGTCCGTTTCACCACGCGACCATACGGCGGCCAACCCTCGTAGTGGCGCCGGGGAAAGAACCTCACCAACTGGAGATACTTCCCGACCGTCGGGTATCCTGTGAAGTCATCGAAGAAGCAGCCTTGCGGCGACTGCCAATCCAGCTCCTGGTCCCACCGGCGATCAACACCCTCTGCAAGCTTGAGAATCTCCTCTCGAAGTGCTAAGGCGTCGGCTGGCTTCACACGAGCTTTCGGGAGGGGACACGGCCATGCGAAATAGATATTCTCGAACCCATTGTCTGGCTGTTTCCCGATTGCCTTCAGTAGCGAATTCTGGATCGCTTCCAGACCCTTCCTGTCCCTTATCTGGTCCTCATTCAACCATTCGCCGAGCTCTACGCCAATCGTCCGGCCCGAAGCAGTCGTACAAAGAATGTCTGGCGGATCTTGTTTCGGCTGATTCCACACCCGCAAGAGTTCGCCGGCGAAATCAGGCTTGACTCTGTGTAAAGATTCAAAGATGTTCTTCTCTGCGGCTCGGTCGCCCATGATTCTCCTAACGCGGTGGCAATCCGAAGGTGCCACACTGGTTTGCATCCGCGATATCAAATAAGCCAAGCACAAAGACGAATCCTCCAAAGAGAAGGAAGTTTCGTCCGCCATATCCGTCTCCCCGAGCGACAATCGGGCCAATTTGCGGGTCGAGCGGAATGGTAATCGTGGGGTTCGCCATCGTCCTAACTCTTGATTATTATATCCCGTTGCTGCTGTCCGAATGCGGTGTGCAGGGCGACCAAGCAATGCGACAGGGGCACCTTGCGGGATACTAAGGTCTGGACCGCGCGCCATGTGAGGTATGAGAAGGGAATTGGCGCGACTATAATCACGGCCTAGCGCCCAGCAGTTCCAGCAGCTCCGCCGTTTCCGCCGTGATCGCCGTTTTCAGCGTGGGCTCACGGTCAGGCGCCCATAACAACGAATGCAGCCCCGGCAGTGGCGTGCCCGACTGCTGCGCGGCGGTGAACTTCGCCCGCTCTACCCCGCCCACCCAGAATATGACGGAGGGCACGCCCGCGAGCGAGAACTCCGAAAAGTCTTCGAACACCATCCTCGGCACAACCTCGACCAGGTTCGCCTGCCCGAGCGTATTGCGCAGCGCCGTGACAAGGCGTTTAGTCAACTCAGGATCGTTGTAGGTCGCGTTTGCGGCGGGCTCGATTTTCACCAGCGGCTCGCGCGGCGCACCGCCAGCTAGCGCTTCTCCCCTCGCTACGCGCTCGATCGATGCCAGCAGGTGCTTTCGCACTTCTGGCTTGTACGAGCGCACCGTGAGCTGAAGCTTTACCTCGTCGGGAATGATGTTGTTCTTGGTCCCGCCGTGGATGGTGCCCACCGTGATGACGGCGGGGTCGCGCGGATTGTTCTCTCGCGACACGATGGTCTGCAACGCCAGCACGGTGCGCGCGGCGATCACGATAGGATCAACCGTGTTCTGCGGTTCCGCGCCGTGGCCACCGCGCCCGAAGATGGTGATGTCCACCGAATCCGACGAGGCCATGGTATAGCCGGGTGTGTAGCCGACCTGACCGGCAGGCAGACTAGCGTCGTCGTGGATGGCGAGCGCGAAGTCGGGCTTCGGAAAGCGCGTGAACAGGCCGTCTTTGAGCATGGCGGCTGCGCCCGAGCCGATCTCTTCGGCCGGTAGGCTGATCAGTATCAACGTCCCGTGCCAGCGTTGCCGATTCGTCGCCATAAGCTTGGCAGTCCCGAACCAGCTCGACATATGCACGTCGTGACCGCAGGCGTGCATCACCGGAACCGTCGTGCCGGAATCGCTCTTCACCCTGATCTGGCTGGCGTAGGGCAGGCCGGTCTTCTCTTCCACCGGCAAGGCGTCCATGTCGGTGCGCAGTAGGACCGTGGGGCCCCGTCCGTTGCGCAGGACGGCCACCACGCCGGTCCCGCCCACTCCCGTTGTCACTTCGTATCCCAACGCCTTCATGCGCTCGGCCAGCTTAGCTGCCGTCTGCTGCTCATGCAGCGAGAGCTCAGGATTGCGATGCAGATCGAGGTAAAGCGTCTCGACGTCAGGATAGATGGCGTTCACTTGCTCCGCAGACGGCGCTGTCCAGGCCGTGGGCTTCGTTTGCGCAGCCGCACCAGCGGCCATCAGCAGACAACTGCCAAAAAGGGCGACAGATCGGCGCTTCATAACTCCTCCAATAAATGCGGGTTATAGTACCACAACGTAATTTCCTCTGCGGCCTCCCGGGATTCTTTTGACTGGGCGCCGCAATTAGCGTGTATACAATAAAGTGTTCTCGTGGGAGGCGCAAAAGGCGATTCGCCAATTGCGAAAGGCATGGCGTCTGATTTGAAGAAGCAGCTACAGTGTTCAGCGACCCCGAAGGCTTGGATTGGGAAGACATTGAACATTCTCTGTCTGAGCGTCGCTCGAAGCGGCTCGGGATGTCCGCCCTTGGGCGGGTGCTTCCGGTGGTCTACACGCTCAGGAGGTTGAAACATGGCCAGGAAAGCGTTCGCATCATCAGCGCGCGGCAGGCGAGCCGCAAAGAGCGGAAAGCCTATGCCGGATAGCCAGATCGATTTCTCAGATATTCCGGAATTGACGGACGAACAACTCCGGCGCGCGCGGCGCGTTGGCCGGCCGAGAAGCGGCCACGCCAAGCAGCTCATTGCCATTCGCATCGACCCGCGGCTTCTCAAGCAACTGCGGCGACTTGCGGCGAAGCAGTCCAAACCCTATCAGACGCTCATCCACGAACTGCTCGAACGCGCGGCGAAGAAAAGGGTTGCTTGAGAAGTATGGGCAAACCCCTGCCGGTTGTGGCGCGGCATGTGGACCGTCACACCTTGCTGAAAACTCCTGAGTAATTGAACAGGCATACCGCCACAAGTGCAGCGAACCCGCAACGAGTCGCAAACAAGGCAGAAAAACTGGAGGAGGCGGGGAAGCCACGGCCGAGGGCCTGGCTTCGTGGCAAAGGCTTATTCTGACAAAGTACCGTCGTTTCGAGCAGAGGGCATTAGATAGGAAGCGCGCCCAGGACCAGCGCACCGTCGAGATGCTCGGTGGGAACCGCTTCGAGATCCTGCATTTTTATGCCAGCCCCGGCGTCATTCGACGTGGCCAGACGGCCCAGTTGTGCTACGGAGTGTCCGGCGCGAAAACCGTGCGACTCGAACCGCAACCCAATGCCGTGTGGCCGTCTTTCAGCCGCTGTGTAGATGTAAGCCCGAGCAAAGACACCAGTTACACGGTTGACCGCAGAAGATGCAGGGGGACGCTCGAAGACCGCAAGGTTGGTGGTGCAAGTTCGCTAGACGACAGAGATGCCCAGGCCTCTCATACCCGGATCATTCCCGCAGCGCAGCCGCAGTCATGGGCGAACCGCAGCGAGTCGCCAGCGGGCCTGCCCCTCGACGAGGCGGGAGCGGAGGGAAACAGAATCTTAAGCATGAGCGCGCGCATGTCTCCGAGACGACTTGCGCCGCCGATCGCCTTCAGAGAGATCAGACAGCACGACTGGCGCACGATCGGGAAATTCAGCAACAATACGCAAGTCGCCGCCCATCGCCTTGACCGTTTTTCGTAGCGTCGAAAGCAATAGATCGCTACGTTTTTCAAGTCGCGAGACGCTGTCCTGGGTGATCCCGAGAGCCTTGGCGACGCGGGCCTGCGTAAGCTTGCGGGCCTTCCGGAGTTCACGCAAGCTCATTTCCTCGGCAATTAGCTCGGCCGCGCGGGCCTCTACCTTCTTGCGCTCGGCTGGGCTCAGTTTCCGAATTATTTCATTCACGTTCACGGGCATGGTTACGTCCCCCTTCCGATCCGGGCAAGATGGGCGTCAAAACGCTCGTCGGCCTTCCGTATCAGTTCGCGGTAGAAGTGCTTTTTCGCTCCCGCCGGATTTGTCTCCCGCCACGAGTAGAATCGCCTTGCGCCTGGGATCAAAAGCAAAAGCCACTCGCCATTCGCCATCTGCCGCGCTGAATCGCAATTCCTTCATTTTGGCGTGGCGGGAGCCGTTGAGTGTGTCAACGCGGGGCCGGCCTAGCTGCGGCCCAAACTCCTGTAGCACGCGGGCCAACGCGGGAATCTCTCTGCGGACACCCTGGTCGAGCGCGTCGAATTCCGGTTTAAATTCGTCGGCCATCTCAACGGCCCATTTCACTGCCATAGTATGACATCTTGTCCATATGGTGTCAAGTCCATGTTTCTAGGCGGGGATGCACTGCTGTTGCGCGCAGAGAGGCGCAGCCTCTCATAGTTGGAAAACTCCCGCAGGGAAGACGCAGTCAAGGGCAAACACAGGGAGCTGCGCCAGCGGGCCTGGCCGTTGACGGTAAGAGCAAAGGGGAGAGCCAGGATTGCCTTGACCACCACGAACACACTGGTCGAAGCGATAAAGCCCGAGTCCGCGATGCGCGGCCAGACTGGTTGGTTGGCTGGTTTGGCAAGGAGACGCAGGAGATTGGGTAAGCTGCCCGGCCGCGACCATAAGGTCAGCCGGCCAGTCAGCCCAGCTTTTGCGCGCGTTGCGGAACCAAGCTGTCCAAGGAGACAAGAACTATCTCACGAGTGCTTGGCTTGTGCCAGCGGACGGTGAGCGAGACGCCCGCCGGATGCAGCGATAACGTGGATTCAATTTCTGTATTGGACTCTGCTGGTGCGGTCTTGTTAGTTTTTCTGACCTTATTGACGGCCGGCCCGAGCGAGCACCAGTGCCTGCGGCGCGGGCGCTGATGCTGGGGCTGCGCTGTGGTCGGGCACGCACGCCAAGACCAGGGCCAAGATCCAGCCGAGAAATGTCCAGCCGACCGAGAGATTCAGCAACGCGATCGCCCCGGCGTGCTTCCTTCTGCGGGCATAGGCTACTAAAGCGGGCAAGCAGTACAACAGGGCGAGGGCGGCGATTACGGCCACGCCAGCCGGCCCTTGATAATGTGCTGTGTACATTGTCCTTCTCCCTCCGGGGATCGAATGGAACGTCTGTTGTCAACAAACGCGATTTATTCGCAAGGGCCCACTTCGTCACCGCGGCCACCAGTTGAGGTCGTCGTGGTCACACAACGGCTACCCACGGGCCCTGTGTCGCCGGCACATGGGATGAAGCGTCAGCCTTTCTTAGCTACACGAACGCCAAACGATGAGGACCCCAGCCAGATTGCTTTCTGATGAACTCTCTCCCCTCAGCCCCAATTTCTAGATGATAGGAGATGGGATAACCAATACGGAATGCGGAGGACGTGAGGGCAGATTTACATACCTCCGGCACAATGACAAGTAACAAAGAAATTTTGGGAAAAAGGTACTGGTCCTGAGTCAGAAGCCCTAGAACAACACACAGTGAAGCCAGGGGTCGGAGCTTCAGCTCTGAGATCAAGTGTGCGGCAGTGTCGCAGGTGAGAGCGCCTTCTTCTTCCGCGACCAAATCTGCGCTTTTCCTCGAACCGCCCGATTCTCGCGGCACGCCGATTTGCGGTATCTTTGCCCGTCCGTAAAACTACGCAAAGTGGCTGCCGTATTATCCCTACAGCGGCTTCAGCCGCCGAAGTGAAAAGCCGCGAGTTCATCGGGCATCAACTCTGTAGCCGACCGTCCAAAGGACTCGAACGACAAGCGCGCAATTTTGGCTGCACTGAGAAAAGAGAGCCCACCCTCGCCCCCGCGGCGGGCGAGGATGGGGCACCCAAAGAGGTGCGGTTCGAACTCATACAGCTCGCCGGGAGGACTCAGTCCGGTGAACAATTTGTACACTCTAAGTTAGTTATATCAAGAGGTAATACTACTCCCAGTTAAAAAAGCTCTTGACAGCAGCAACGGGCGGGGAGCAAAATTCGCCCCGGCCTCGCTAGAGGACAAAGTCTCAATCTCACGTTGTATCTGTAGGCCCGAACGAGGCCGGGCCTTTCCTTGGTCAGCCGCAGTCTGAAAAACTTGACAAAGCCAAACCCAGCCCGAGGGAGGAGTGTTTATAACGCGCGGCATACTCCAGGCAACTCGTGAGGTGCGAATCGGCCCGACTCGGTCATCGAAAAACTCCAGGGGGGGTGCGTGTATGAGAAAGTTTGCGTGTCTATTGGGATGGGGGATGGTCCTTCTGCTGGGCCGGACGGCTGCCGCGCAGGATACGCCGAAGATGGATGCCTCACTCGGCTATTCCTACTTGCGGACCGCCCCGGACACATCAGGCGCGCCCATCGTCAACCTGCACGGCGGAAGCGCGTCGCTCGCCTATAACCTGACCAATTCGTTCGGGATTGTGGGCGACTTCGGCGGCTACCACGTGGAGACAGTCGAGGGCAAACCCGCGGACTTCACGGTCATCACTTACCTGTTTGGCCCGCGCTACACCTACCGGCGCAGTGAGAGCAAGGTTGCGCCCTATGGGCAGATCTTGTTCGGGGGCGCACATATCGGCATTCCCGGGGGTACTGACAATGCCTTTGCCATGAGCGTGGGCGGAGGTATCGACGTGATTCCTAACGCGCACGTCGGCATTCGTCTTGTCCAGATCGAATACCTTCTCAGCCGCTTCCGGGAAGGCACTCCGAAGCACGTTGTGCAGCACAACCTGCGCGTGACGACCGGAGTCCTTTTCCGGTTCGGCAGGTAGCCGGGGGATTGACCAGAGAGTGACAGAGCGCAGGCTGCCTGCGCTCCGTCACTCTGGCTCGCCTCTGTATCTCTGGAACTGTTTCTGGTTGCTTGCCCGCGGCCACACTGTGCTGGAGCCGGAGGGGAGTTGCCAATGTGGTTCCGCAGCAACGCCTCTGTCGTCTTCGGTTCGATTTTCCTCGCCCTAGTCCTGGCTTCTCCTCTCGGCGCGCAACAAGGTCGTTGGGAGGAGTCGATCTCTCGGTCTTTCTCATTCCAGCAGCAAGGTAATTACGCCCAGGCTGTCCAATGGGCTCAGGAAGCTTTGCGGGCGGCTGAAGCTACATTTGGCTCCGAGCACATCAATGTCGCCACTTCGCTGAACGCCCTGGCGGTGCTGTACAAAGACCAGGGCAAGTATGCAGAAGCCGAGCCATTGTTTCGGCGAGCCCTGGCTATCTGGGAGAAGGTCCGCGGGTCTGGCAAGTATGCGGAAGCCGAACCGTTGTACCACGGGGCCTTGGCCGTCCGGGAAAGGGCCTTGGGAGCCGGGCACCTCGACGTAGCCAACTTGCTGAATAACCTTGCGCAGCTCTGCGCGGCTCAGGGCAGGTATGCTGACGCCGAGCCGTTGTACCAGCGCTCTCTGGCTATCCGGGAGAAGACCCTGGGGTCCGAACACTCGTTCGTTGCCGACTCCCTGAACAACTTGGCCGGGCTCTACAAGGCTCAGGGCAAATACGCGGAAGCTGAACCGTTGTATAAGCGGGCCTTGACCATCCAAGAGAAGGCCTTGGGACCCGAGCAGCTCGAAGTGGCCAACACGCTCGACAGCCTGGCGCTGCTCTACAGGGATCAACGCCAGAATGTTCAGGCTGAGCCGCTCTTCCGGCGGGCTTTGGCCATCCTGGAGAAAGCCCTCGGGCCCGGCCACCTCAACGTGGCAATCCTGCTGAACAATCTTGCCGGCGTGTACAAGGACCAGAGCCAATATGCGGAAGCAGAATCCCTCTACCAGCGGGCCATGAGCATCGAGGAGAACGTTCTGGGGCCGGAGCACCCCATCACAGAAATAACTCTCATGAACCTGGGCATCCTCTATTACGACTGGGAGCACCCTCGACAGGCCGAAGTCCTCTTGGACCGCAGCATGCAGAATCTGAGCAAACGGTTCGACCAACTGAGCGAGAAAGACAGACTCGGGTTTCTAGATTTGGTGACGTGGTTCCTGCCCATCTACTTCAGCTTTTGTTATGTCAACCAGGAGCAGAATCCCGCCCTGGTCGGCAAGATGTACGACGCGCTGCTCTGGGAGAAGGGTCTCCTAACTTTTACAGAAGGTAGAACCCTCCTGCGAGTCACCTGGAGAGATGTCCAGAAGGCATTGAAAGAGGGAGAAGCGGCAGTCGAGTTAGTGCGATTCCCGTTCCAGGACCGCAAGCATGCGAGTGGGACGAGCTACTACGCCGCCTTGGTCGTCACGCCGCAAAGCAGGACCGCGCCCAGCTTCGTGCTTCTGGGCGACGGGAAGAGCTTGGTAGGCGGCGCGCCGCGCGACCCTCGCCAACCGGTGGGACCCGGCGCTAGCGTTGGTCAAACTGCCGAGGGGGTCGTGAAGCAGCAAGCAAACCGCGCCACGGCTGGACAGACAGGATTGCTAGAGCCGTTTTGGGAGCCTCTTGAACCAGCACTCGCAAAGACAAAACGCATCTTCCTCTCTCCCGACCATGGTTTGAACCAGGCGGCGGTGGGGGTCATCCCGGTGGACCAAAGGCGCCTGCCGGCGGAAATGTACGATCTGCGCATCGTTTCCAGTACGAGAGATCTTCTGCGGCAACAGAGCAAGCCGGCAGCAATTTTGGCCGCGTCGCGCGAGAAGGCTAAGCATGGCTTGGCTCAGACCGAGCGCAGGCCGGCAATCTCTCGCACCAAGGTTGACGGCAGCTTGGTTGCAGCGGCAGAGAGACAAGAGTCGGCAACAGCCGGCCAGCGGAGTCAGCTCCCACCTCGAGTGCCGCCTTCGACGGCCGTAGCTGCCAAGTCTGGACCTGCCCTCCCCGTTACTATCGCCCCGTATCGGCCTGCCTTTGCCGTGCAAGTCGGCGCGTACGCGGACCGCGCCTTCGCAGAGGCTTTGGCTTCGAGACTGGCCGCCCGGTACCAGACTCCGCCTATACTGTCGCCCGTTGAAGTGGGAGGCAAAACGGTGTACCGCGTTCGCATCCCCACGAGTACGAAAGCCGAGGCGGAGGCCCTGGCCGACCGGCTCCGAGGCGAGGAAAAATCGCAGGTTTGGATTGTTCCTTTGCCCTGAGTGAAGGCTTATGTAGATCAGGATAAGTTCCTGACGGAGTGGTCAGCGCAACGGAGGATGTAGCAATAGTGCGTGCCTGCTGTGACCCATTTAGAGGCAAGGCCCTCGCAAGTCCGAACTTGTCCTGAGCGAGGTCGAACGGTGTCCCTCGGCAAGCTCGGGACACCACAAAAACAGTGGTGGAGGCGGGGGGAGTCGAACCCCCGTCCGAAAAGCGCTACGGCCCGAAGCCTACATGCTTAGCTCATTCCGTTTGGTTCGCCGACCGCGGTTAGAACGAGCAAGAAACGCGGCCGGCTAGCCCGATGGTTCTCACCGGCGCATCACGGGCCGAGACGCACCGGCCAGCCTGCTAAATGACGTCTCGCATCAAGCCCGCAGGCGCTGCTCGAGGAGACGGGCTACGCTAGGTTTTGTCTAGGCAGCCAGAGCCAACTCTGTGTTGGCAGTTATGTTTTTCCACCCGATTGCGGGCAGGTGGCGCCCGGCATGCCTTCGGGTCGCGACTGCTTCCGTCGAAACCGTGTCGCCCCCATCGGAATTATATCGTAACACCACTGGCCGCAGCCGTCCACCGATGGCGACCGCAGCCCAGCGGGGCACCGTCGCCTACCCGGGGCGTGGTCGTCCTTTCGGGCACGCCTCCGAGGTCCTTCCTGGGGTCATTCCGAGCGGAGCGAGGAATCTCTCCGGCTTCTTCGCTCCGTCCATGGCAGAGAACCTTCAGAGAGATTCCTCGTCGCCCGCCGCGACGGGCTCGTCGGAATGACACCCTGGCCCCGGCCATTCGATGCGCTTGCCATACCGTCGGCGAGACCCTCCGCCCGCCGAGGCAGGCTCAAGGCAGGCGCTGGCGCTACGACCACTCGCGCAGCACCTGGCAGATGTTTGGAGTTGACACTATTTGATGGCGTCTTGATAATCCTATGACGGTAATCCTATGACCGTACTCCGTATCTGAGGAATAGAAGACGTATGGCTCCCGATCCAAGCGGTGTCGAGCAAGCGGTCTCGCGGACCCTGCGCGACAACCTAGACAAACTTCAGCGCATGTCGGACGAATTGCACCAAGCAATTGCAGACCTGGTGTCGGCGTGCGCAAGCAGCCGGCCGACCTACGCGCTGCCGCCGATGTTGCGCTCGCAGACCGCTGCGGCGGCGCTGGCGGCCACGCTGGATGTGCTCTCCCGGTTTATCACCACGGCTCTGCAGCCGGCCCAACGCCCTCCCGCAGAAGAAGAAGTGATTCGGGTTGTGGCGATGCCGCCACCGAAACCCTCACCCGCGCCCGTTCAGCCGCCGCCCTCCACGCCTATACCGATGGCGGACTCCCCCTGGCGAGTCCCGGCGGCAGCCGCGCAGCCAGTGGAAATCGCAACCCAGGCTGCTATGCCCGCAGCCATCTTGGCGGCGCCTGAATCGGCCGTCGGGGTGGCTGAACCGCCCGCGGCGCCTTTGTCGGAGACTCGCGCGGAAGCAGCCCGGCCGGCGCCGGCAGCCGAGCCCCGCGTCGCCGCATTCGACCTTGCCAGTCTATCGGTCGAAGAGCAGGAGATGCACCGCCGGGCCAACCGCGTCGCCAAAGTCTGCATGCAAGACATCAAAATGCTCCGGCCCGAGCAGGTGCAAGCAGGCCGCGCGCACAAAGACATTTGCCTGCGATTGCGCGATGACATTGAGAAGGCGCACAGAGAGTACGATCGGCGATTCCGGCCGATCATGGATCATCCGGTGGATTACTTCTATAGCTGGTTGGTGGAGATCCTTGCTGGCGGTGACCCCGAGGCTTTGGGCGAATACCCGTATCCCTCTCCGGTACTGCGGCGTTAGTTTGACCCCAGTGCAAGCGTCCATTCTGCTCCGTGGTATTTCTTCGTTGTTGGCTGCGCTGTACGTTTTGTTGCTGCTCCCAGCACTGGCCCAGCGCAGGCATCACCGCAAGGTGGCCGCTCCTGTGCGCGCCCACGAGCCCGAAAACGCGGCCCAATGGGGCACCCCAGAGCCGCCTGAGAAGCAATTACCCCTCCTGGCTCGGGCCCTGCGCGATCAGGGATCTGCAGCCACGTACGCGCGGCTGAGCGAATTTGCCAACAGCAATTCCGAGAGCGAATTGGGCGCGCGCGCGGCGCTCGCGCTCGGGTACTACGACTTCAGCAAACGCCGCCTGCAGCAAGCTCAGCGGTGGCTGGAGAAGGCGCAGCGCGACTCACTGTTGCGCGAATGCACGCTTTATTGGCGAGCCCAGACGAGCCGCGCCCAAGGCCGCAACGCCGAAGCGCTGGCGCAACTGGAAGCGTTTCGCCAGGAATTCGCGGAAAGCGCGATGACCGAGCAGGCAGTGCAGTCGCTGGCCGAAACCGCCCTGGCGTTAGGCAAGGCCGACCGCGCGGTCGAGGTGCTCGAGGCCTACGAGAAGACCGCGGCAAAGCCGGCCTTGCTTCTTCTGCGCGCACGGGCCAGAGAGAAAGCCCACGCCGCGGCAGCCGCGGCCCGCGACTACTTGACGGTGTACTACCATTTTCCGCTGGAAGATGAGGCCAAGGACGCGGGGAAGCGGATCCCGGCGCTGGCCCGCGCCCTCGGCGCCGAGTTCCCGGACGTTCCCGTGGGGCGCAAACTGGGCCGCGCCGGGGCGTTTTTCAGTGCTCACAAGTGGCGCGAAGCCGGGGCGGAGTATGAAAGGCTGCTGCCGCAATTGCGCAAGACGTCTGCCACTGCGGATCTGGAGCGGGCTGAGCTGCGCCTCGCGCAGATCAAAGTGGAGCACAAAGGCAGCCCGCGCCTGCTGGCTTCACTCAAGCTGACGGACCCTGAGATAGATGCCGAACGACTCTACGCGCTTTCACAGGCCTACCGCTCGAAGAAGAAAGAAGCTGAAATGCTCGAGGCCATCGAGCAGGTTACCTCTCGCTATCCACAGAGCCGCTGGGCCGAGGAGAGCCTGTTTGCCGAGGCGAATTATTTCTGGGTGAACCTGGACCGGAAGCGTGCAGCTTCCTACTACCAGCGATGGCTGGAACAGTTCCCCGGATGGAAAAACTCCCTCGTGGCCCATTGGCGGGTGGCCTGGGTGGCGCATCTGGAGCGGCGGCCTGAAGCCGCGGCGCTTCAAGAAGAGCACCTGCGGAAGTTTCCCGGTTCGCAATTTACGGCGAACGCGCTGTACTGGTTGGGCCGCGGCGCTGAACGCGCCGGCAACATCCCTCACGCCCGCAGCTTCTACCTGAAGCTGCGGGAACGCTACCCGCAGACCTACTTCGGCCGGCAGGCGGCTGAGCGTCTGCGCCCTGAGCCGGAGGGAATTGGCGACGGGCCGGTGAATCCCTCGGACGTGTTAGCGCTGATTCCGCCGCCGCTGCCCATACCCCAGATGGAGGAGGGCATCCCGGCAGCGGCGCAGGAGCGGTGGACGCGGGTGCAGGCGCTGCGGTCGATCGCTTTCGATAGCTCGGCGGAACTCGAGCTTCGCGCCGCCTATACTGCTACCGGGTCTTTGCGGCTGCTCTGGGAGACGGCGCAGTCGGCGATTGACGCCGGGCACTACTCTGTCGGCATGGCCACGACGAGGCAGGCGTTTCCGCAGCTCGAGGCCCGCAAGATCGAAGATGTGCCGCTCCCGGTCTGGCACACTTTCTTTCCGCTGCCCTTCGAGGAGGGCTTGAGGCGCACAGCCGCCCGTCATGGATTGGATCCGATGCTGGTGGCGGCGCTGATCCGGCAGGAATCTACATTTCAGCCCGACGCCCTCTCCCACGTCGGCGCAATTGGTTTGATGCAGGTGCTACCCAGGACCGGGAAGAAGCTGGCGCGGCGGCTGAAGCTGCGCTATTCGCGCGCGAAGCTGTTCGAACCGGAGTACAATCTGCAGCTCGGAACGCTCTACCTGGCGGACCTGATGAGAGAGTTCGGCAAACCCGAGGCTGCGCTGGCCGCCTTCAACGCGGGCGAGGACCGCGTGGCGGCTTGGCGCGCAGAACGCGACTACGAAGAGCCCGCCGAATTCGTGGAGTCCATTCCGTTCACTGAGACGCGGGAGTACGTGCAAATCATCATGCGCAACGCCGAAGTTTATCGCCGGCTGTATGGCCAAACGCCCCGCTGACACCGTTGACTCCATGAACCCCGCCATGCCGGAAAAAATCTCCGCGGCGCAAAAGCAGATGCTTTCCGGGAAGGCCGAGCGCTTCACTGAGTCGGTAATCCGC
>Ga0209055_1000956_pt1 | contig 19481 bp, 16 predicted proteins | sample GraSoiAngelo_110_FD_185875 | JGI IMG/M metagenome (GOLD analysis project Ga0209055, IMG submission 185875) | Grasslands soil microbial communities from the Angelo Coastal Reserve, California, USA - 14_0903_12_30cm (SPAdes) (version 2) | ecosystem: Environmental > Terrestrial > Soil > Grasslands ... | reverse complement strand
CTGGCCTGTTGTACTTCCGGCACTCGTGCTGTAGTTGAATGAAATCGTCACATTCGCAGGAAGCGCTGTGACGGTGACGGGACTTCCTGTCGTTGGCGAGGTAATTGTGGCCGAGGTCACGCTGTCCGTGAACCGCGCCTGCGCCGTCCAGTTTGTCTGAGGGCCGCTGGCGGTCGCCAGGAAGCTCATCCCAATGTCCTTCGATTGGGTCTGGAAGGCATCGAAGGCGAAGGCACCGGCGGCGTCCGCGCTGACCACCATGGTGAAGTCAGGGTTCCCAGTTTCATGGATCAGGATCGAGATTTCCTCGTTCGGCTGCCAGCCCTCGCCCATCATCCTGACGACATAACCTGGTGGATAATCCTGCTTGTCTGTCCGCAGCGTGGGGTAAGAAAAGAGCTCTGATGAGGCCAGAGGATTTTGATTGGCGTCCTGTCCGCCGGAGGCCAGCATCCCGCCGGTATAGGGCACTGCGAAAAAGTTCGTTGCGGCCCTCGTCCGAGCCGTCGCAGGCGCTCCCACCGTCCGGAAGGTCCCGATGACGGGATCGTAGAGTTCGACGCCGGTGACGAGTTGGCCCGCGTTGGTGCCACCGAGCAGCAATACCTTTCCATTGTCTTGCAATGTGACGCCCACATGACCGCTCCTTGGCGTGGTCATCAGGGCGGCCAGTTGGGTGAAACTCTTGGTGGGAGGATCGTAGATTTCCGCTGAGTTCAAGTCCTCGCCTTGGAAATTCTTGCCGCCTGCCACGAAGACAGTGCCATTGAGTAAGAGGGCCGCGCTGGCTTGCATGCGGGGGGTATTGAGCGAGCCGACAGCCACAACGGTGTTAGCGGCAGGGTTGTAGAGTTCCGCCGAGCTGAGAGCCCCAGCCGGGTCGGAGCCGCCGGCAAGGAGGACGGTTCCGTCATCGAGTAAGGCGGCGGTATGACTGCGTCGAGCAACTTGGAGGGTAGTCGGGACTCGTGAGAACGAACCGGTATCCTGGTCATAGAGTTCTAAATCCGCCAAGGAGGCCGATCCATCTGTGCCCCCTGCAATCAGCACCCGCCCATCCTTTGTGAGCAACGTAGCGGTGTGCTCGCTTCGGCGGACAGCCAGGATTTTCGGGCCACTGAAGGTGCTGGTCGCAGGATCAAACACCTGGGCGAAACCGATCGGCGTTCCGGATTCGGCGACTCCCCCAGCAATCAATACGGTTCCGTTCTTGAGGAGTGTCGCGGTATGGCCCGACACGGGCACAGGGAGAGTGGGCAGCAGTTCTGTGTACTGCCCGGTAGCCGGATCGAAGATCTCGGCTGTGGCCATGGAGCGGCCACTGGCATCCTTACCTCCTACGATCAGGACCGTGCCGTTCGGCAGGAGAGTCGCTGTGTGACCTCCGCGCGACTGATTGAGGTTGCCTTTGGGAGTGAAGGTTCCTGGCTGGCCGCCCCAAAGAGGTGAAGCGATGAGGAAGAGGATTGCCAGGAAAGACCAACTCCGAAGACCGTATAAGGATCGGGGGAAGAAGAGGTAGAGCGCGCGTTTTGCCTTTTGCATGTGACCTTTCCCCATGGCATGCGTCATGGGACTAACACGGTGGTTTCGGACGGCACCACCACTGTGTCGCCCGGTTTAAGTTCGATATTCTGCGAGGAGCCGTCGCGCAGGACGATATCGTCGTAGCTGGCCTTCACTCTTTCCTGCCCCCCGCCATTTACCCCAAACCGGAACACCACCAGCTTGTTGCGGGCCGCCATTGCAGTAAAACCACCGGCTATCGAGATTCCTTGAAGCAACGTCGTCTTACTCTTCAGCGGGTACTTTCCCGGCTTCGCCACTTCCCCCAACACGAAGATAGCGTAGCTGTTGACCTCCTTCAGCACGATGGACACTTGTGGATTCTCCTTATATTCCTTGAGCTTTAAGGAGATGTCTTCGGTGACCTGTACCGGTGTCTTCCCTACCGCGGTGACCTCCCCGATGAGCGGGAGCGAGATCCGACCGTCAGGTCGGACCGCCACCACTTTCGAGAGATCCTGGTTCTTCCAGACGGTAATCTCCAGAACATCCTCCGGCCCGATGATGTAGTCTGGTGTGACAATGAGGGAGGACTTCTCCGCAGCTTTCGCTAGGGTGTCAGGACCTGTTCCGGACGACTGCCCCGCCGGGGTCTCCGACCAAGCATCCCCCGGCCAGAGCCACAGCAGACAGATCGACAGCCCGACTGCTCTCCACCACGCTGTGATTTTCATCTTTATCAACCTGCTGGGGCGTTCACTCACGCCCCTGACAACATAAACTTCAAGCCGACAAAATGGATTGCGTAGAACGTCTCGAACGGGATCTTCCGCGTCCAACGTACTTCGGCCAGCGTCGGCGTTTTGGCTATAGTGACCGGCGTCGGCACGTGGATCTTCAAGACTTGGTTGACCTTCGGCCGATGATCCATCAGCAGCAGCATGCCGCCTGAGCTGACGTTGAGCGAGAGCCCCTTTCCTTGACGGGCCACGCTCGGTTCCGGTGACTTCTGTTCGAGAGACGTATCGATGTCGTGGAGCACGTCGTAGAGGATGGGTCGCAACAGCGCAACGCGTTCCGCGTGTTGCTGACGGCTCTCTGCGACAGGCCATTCCCAGCTAGTGGTGTTCTCATCCATCTCACCTAAAGGTTCCACCGTGACCCCCATGATGCCCAAGATGTAATCGAGTCGTGACTCCATGCTCGCTCCAGCGAAGGTCCCTCCTGAACCGAGCCCTATCTAGCCCGCCGTCGCGGACCGTCTGCACGCATTGCCACCCTTGGTCTCGGTGTCATCACCACCTCCTCGTTAATTGTTGGCGCACCTGGGACTTCTGGCCCGCCGCTGTGCACTGCAATCTCTTCGTCTCCAGGGACTGCGTGGGGAAGCTCCTGCGCATGGTTTCCACAGGGTGGATGGAGGCTAATTGGCGCATTCCAACTATCGGAATTGATAATCAAAAGACGCGCTTGGTGCATGAGCATCCGGTTTTTAGAGCTCAGTCGGTGTCCTGAATGCACGGGAGACTAAAAGAATGGGAGGAGAAGCACAATTCCTATTATGTAGGTATACCCCATACGAAAGGGGGGTGTGACTCCCCTCGTACTACCAAACTTGCGGCGTTTCCTGGCCGTCATTGTACGGTTGCGGACATTCGAAAGAAGAGTGTTGACTACCACTAGTAAGCTAGCCTAGCCTAGCGGGCGAGGCTACCCTGTCGCTCATTTGTTTTACAACCTCTTACTTGCAGAGGAGGCCCTATGGAAACAAAGTTGGAGGCGATGCTGGCAGCCGAAGAGATTCCAGTTTCATCTGACTTTATCGAGACCCTTGTTGAGCAGCGTGTGGGCCCGGGAATCCTGTTGCTCTCGCCCGAGCTGCAACTGATGCACATGAATCGGCAGGCCTGGGAGCTGAGCAGGAAGATCACGCAGGCGCAGAACGGGAAGGCGGCCACGGGCGTGCTCCCGCCGGCTGTCACCCAACTGTGCGCCGAAGTCATCACGGCGCTCCGGGTCAGAATCGATGCGAAGGACTGGGAACAGGTGCAGATCACGCGCTTGGTGAGCCCCCCGAATCCGCCCGTGCTCCTTCGGGCCTTCGGGTTTCCCGATGGCGGGGAAGCCCAGCGGGCGCGGATCTTCATCCTCATGGAGGAGGTTGCCCGTCGCAAAGAGCGTGGCACCGAGAAGGCGCGGGAGCGGTTCGGTCTCACTGCCCGCGAGCAGGGGGTGCTCAGCAGTCTGGCCAGAGGGCATACGAACAAGGAAATCGCGAGCGCGCTCGGGATTACCGAACAGACGGTCAAAGAGCACGTCAAGCGCATCATGGAGAAAACCCGCACCACGACTCGCACGGCGATCCTCGTGCGGATTTTCAGTTCCTGAGCGGTCCTTCTCAGCCACAGCGCCGACCTACCCGACACTGTCCGCTTTGCTCCGTTGGAAGCTTCCCACCAAGTTAAATGGAGGCGCTAGGCCCTCACCGCCTGCTATAGCCGGGAACTCGCGCGTTCTGTGCGAACAAGTGGCGGCTCGCCGTTTCTCCACCAGGCTCCGTTGAGGGGCCCCCATCCGGTGGTATTGCCGAATCATATTGCGCACCTTTAGGTATTTATGTAAGGTATTAGGCTACTATTCTTCTCCTGATACCCGCGGCTGGAGCGCAACTCGACGTGCTCACTGCCCCCGGGCAGCAAGGAGCCGACGGACATGCAGTTCTTCCTGCCGAGCAACGCCGAACGCCTCATTGCAGCAGCACGGTTGGTGCTGGTGGCATCTTCTCTCCTGGCGATCTGGCTGGATCCGCACGAGCCCGCTGAATACGCAGGGCTAATCTCCCGGCTCCTCTCCGGCTACTTTCTCTATGCGCTGGTCGTGGCCGCCCTGGTTTGGAGCTGGCCCACCACTCCGGCCCTCCTGCCGCGCATCACTCACGCTTTCGATCTGGTGGCTTTCTCTATCTTCATGTATTTCACTCACGGTCCCACGAGTCCTTTTTTTGTCTATCTTGTGTTCGCGCTCATGTGCGCCACTCTGCGCTGGCAATGGCGCGGGACGTTGTGGACCGCAGTGGCAGCGTTGGTCGTGTTGACCGGATTAGGCTTGTACGCGGCGGGCTTCCTGCATGACCCGGAGTTCGAGCTCGACAGTTTCATCATCCGCAGCGTGTACCTCGCTGTGGCGGCCACCCTTTTGAGTTACTTGGGCCTGTCCGTACAGCGGCAGCGCAGCGAGATGACCGGGCTGGCGGAATGGCCTCATGTGGTTCCGCAACAGGAGATGGCACTGATACGTGACACGCTGGAACGCGCTGCAGAGGTGCTCCGCGTGCCGCGTGTGCTATTGGCATGGGAGGAAGCGGAAGAACCCGGGCTCCAACTGGCGTCATGGGACAACGGCAAGGTCCACTGGACCCGTGTTCCCCCCGACACGTTCCAGCCGCTGGTGGCGGAACCGTTGGCCGAGACGAGCTTTCTTTGCCTGCATCTCAGCACCCCAACGCCGATGGTGTTCCGGAAGTCCTCATCTGGCGTGACGCGCTGGCGAGGCGCGGCGCTGCACCCGGAGTTGCAGGCCAGTTTCACCATCGACGCCGCGCTGGCCCTGCCTCTGCGCGGAGAAACCTTCCAGGGACACCTCTTGTTCCTAGACAAGCAGGGTCAGAGCCTTGATGACTTGGTTCTGGGTGAGCTTGTGGCCCGCGAGGTGGAGGTCCGCCTGGACCACTTCTACTTGTTGTGGAGGCTGAAACAAACGGCGGCTACGGAGGAGCGGGTTCGCCTGGCCTGCGACCTGCACGACGGCCTACTCCAATCACTGACCGGAATGGCCCTCCAGCTACAGGCGGTGCAGCGCCTGCTGCACGAGGACCCGTTAACGGCCAAGGAACGTCTGCGGGACCTCCAGACGTTGGTCGCCAGTGAGCAACGCGGTCTGCGCTTGTTCGTCCGGGAAATGAAGTCCCTGTGGCTTATCCCGCCCGAGCCGGAGGGCAGGTTGGCTGTCCGTCTGGAGCAACTGGTTCAGAGGATTCAGCGGGAATGGGACTTGCGCGTCGAACTGAGCATGGGCGAAGCATACGTGCAACTTCCGGGCGACCTGGCGCAGCAGATCTACCTCATTGTCCGCGAAGCCCTCCTCAACGCCGCACGGCATGCGAAGGCCTCCGCTATCCGCGTCACCCTTAGGGCCGAGAACGAACATGTGCGCATCTTAGTGGCAGATAACGGCTGTGGGTTTTCCTTTCGCGGCTGCTATGACCACGCGAAGTTGACCGAGATGAAACTCGGGCCGGTCTCGCTGAAGGGGAGGATTGCCTCTCTGGGCGGGTCCTTGGCTATTGACTCGACCGACGCGGGGGCGCGGCTTGACATCCGCCTGCCGCTCGCCGGGCCCGGAGTACGCCATGGCCATTAAGCTCGTGCTGGCCGACGACCACCCCCTCGTCCTGGATGGGTTGGAGCAACTGTTTTCCGCCGAGCAGGATATCAAAGTGGTGGCCCGCTGCATGGATGGTGAGGCGGCCCTCGCCGCGGTGCGCAAGCATCGGCCGGATGTCGTGGTGCTCGATCTTCGCATGCCACTAAAGGACGGTCTGGAGGTGCTCCGCCAGATCCGACTGGAGAAACTGCCGACACGGGTGGTCGTCCTGACGGCGGCGCTGGACGAAGACGATGTGGTGGAAGCCATTCGCCTCGGGGCGCCCGGCGTGGTGCTCAAAGAGATGGCGCCGCGCTTCCTGGTGCAATGCATCCGCAAGGTGCACGCCGGCGAACAATGGTTGGAGAAGCGCTCCGTCAGCCTCGCCCTGGAACAACTGCTGCGGCGGGAGGCCGCTTCGCGCGAGATCGCCAGGGTCGTGACCGCGCGCGAGCTGGAGATCGTGCGCATGGTGGCCTCCGGCCTGCGCAATAAGGACATCGCCGAGCGATTGTTCATCAGCGAAGGCACGATCAAGATGCACCTGCATAATATCTACGGAAAAATCGGGGTGGATGGCCGCCTGCAACTCGCCCGCTACGCCAAGGAGAAAGGGCTGGTCTGACGCCCACTTAGCTTCGTAAGAAGCTTCCCACCAAGTCCTAAACGAACCGTCCCTCTCCTGAAGTTCCCTGCTATCCCCCGACGATCAGGATATATATCGAAAAATATACGGAAATATACCTTCGGATCAATTGTCCGTTCTGGATGGAACCGCTAGCCTCATACGGCCTGCTAGAACCGTGAACTCGCGCGGGCAGTGGCGGCCGATGATGGAGAAGGAGAACGGACCTGACGTCACAGATAAACGGCATGCTTCCCGCATCAGGGTCAAACTCCCCGTGGAGGTTATGCTGCCTGACCAATCGGAAACCAGGAGCGGGCTCACGCGAGACGTCAGCGCCTCCGGGATGTTTTACGAGACGGAGCACGCGCTTCCTCTCGGTGCGCCAATCCGTGCGTTTCTGCCGTTAGGACAGGGCGTTCCGGAGCTACCGGTTCGTGTCGTGTGCGAGGGACGAGTCGTGCGGGTCGAGACGCGCGAGGGGGTAGTGGGTGTCGCAGTGGACTTCACGTCGTATCGGTTTGTGACGGAGGACTAGAGGACTAATTGGGGAGGAAAGCGTCCAAGTCGAGGCTTTACAGGGCACGAATCCTTGCAAGGGAGGCACTATGGAATCGAGGATTGAGACGACGCTGTTGACCGAAGAGTGGCCCGTTTCATCTGATTTTCTTGAGACCCTTGTCGAGCAGCGTGTGGGCCCGGGAATCCTGCTGCTCTCGCCCGCGCTGAAGCTGATGCACATGAATCGGCGGGCCTGGGAGCTGAGCAGGAAGATCACGCAGGCGGAGAACGGGAAGGCGGCCGCGGGCGTGCTCCCGCCGGCTGTCACCGAACTGTGCGCCGAAGTCAGCGCGGCGCTCCGGGTCAGAATCGATGCGAAGGACTGGGAACAGGTCCAGATCACGCGCTTGGTGGGCACCCCGAATCCGCCCGTGCTCCTTCGGGCCTTCGGGTTGCCCGATGGCGGGGACGCCCAGCGGGCGCGGATCTTCATCCTCATGGAGGAGGTTACCCAGCGCAGAGAGCGCTCCCCCGAGAAGGCGCGCGAGCGGTTCCATCTCACTGCCCGCGAGCATGAGGTGGTCAGCTCTCTGGCCAAAGGGCATACGAACAAGGAAATCGCGAACGCGCTCACCATTACCGAACAGACGGTCAAAGAGCACGTCAAGCACATCATGGAGAAAACCAGCAGCACCACTCGCACGGGCATCCTCGCGCGGATTTTCACTTCCTGACCGGCCCCTTTGGCCGCAGCGCCGATCGGTCCCACCCTTGCGCCGGCCTCCACCAGGGGCAAGACTCCAGGGCTGGTTGAAGTCTGCTGGACACGTCAGATTCCAATTGAGGACTCCGAGAGTAGGTACTTCGTCGGAGTCAAGTTCCTGTTCGACCGCGATGCCTATTCCCAAAGACGGCTCTTTGAGCCCACCGTCTGAAGTTTCTCATTCCCTCGTCCGGCCACACGCAGCGGTTCTCCCACAACAGCGACATTAAATTCATAGGCAGCCGTGAGAGGTCGCCACAATTCATTACGGCCCTTTCGGGACACGGGATTTTATCTGCTCGGTGGGGACGATAGTCGTGGGCCAGGGACCCACGAGGACCGACCAGGCGCTAGAGGCGGTCCACAATGACGGTCGGAAGGCCGTCCTCCATCGTAAGCCGCATATCGCACCCTGAAAGTGTGCTCAAACGGTGGGCAATCATGAACGTCGTGCGACCCTGCATGAGACGCTCCATCGCTTCCATAATCACGGCCTCGGTCTTAACATCAACGGAACTCGTCGGCTCGTCTAGGATGAGGATCGGGGCGTCCTTCAAGAAGGCACGGGCGAGTGCGATACGCTGACGTTCCCCGCCGGAAAGGGTCATGCCGCGTTCCCCGACTGGAGTATCATAGCCTTCTGGGAGACGGACAATGAACTGGTGGGCGTTAGCGGCCTTTGCCGCCTCGATGACCTCGCGCATACTCGACCCTGGACGCGCATAGGCGATGTTTTCGAGAATAGTGGTCGAGAAGAGCATGGGCTCCTGAAGTACGATGGCGAACTGATTGCGCAGGTCGGCCAGCTTGTAGTCACGCAGATCAATGCCATCAAGTAGGATCCGTCCTTCGGTGGGGTCATAGAAACGGGTCAACAGGCTTACAAGCGTGGATTTTCCTGCTCCGCTCACGCCTGTGATTCCTAGCCGGCTCCCAGACTCAATTTCAAACGAGATGCCATGAAGGACTGGGCGACCTTTGTCATAGCCGAATGAGACGTTACGAAACGTCACGGCGCCTAAGGCTCGTGAGAGGGGCCGACCATCTGGTTTGTCTGGAACATCCGCCGGTTCGTCGAGGAGCAAAAAAGCTCGCTCGACTCTCACAAGGTTGGACTGCAAGCCTGCCGCCTTTGAGCTGATAGTTTTCGCAGGTCCGTAGAGCTGCGTCAGGTAGCCGATGACCAGAAGCAGTTGGCCGAGGGTCAGCGTGCCAGACTGAACATGACGTATGCCGATGAAGAGAACCGCAACCGTCCCAATTGCGGTCGTGAGACTGATGAGGAGACCAAATTGGCCTTCAGCGAAGGCAGCACGAAACCTTGCCCACATACCTTCCTGCGACCGACGCACGAAGCGGTCCTTTTCCTGGTCCTCTCTCCCGAACGCCTTCACGATGCGGACCGCAGTTAGGACCTCATGCACCACAGACATGGCGGAGCTTTCCAGCGATGTCACGTCACGCCACCGGGTCCGAAGAGGCTGGCGATAGACCAGGACCAAAATAAAATAAAGAGGCGCGACTGTCATGGCGACCAGGGCGAGCTGCCAGTCGATTCGGGCTGTTACGAAGATCATCGCCGACAGTGTAATTGCCGAGGTGACTAAGGGCATAAGGCCGTAGATGGCAATCTCCTGGATTGCCGGGGCGTCGTTCTGGATGCGGTAGAGAGAATCGGCTGTGCCCCTGTAATCGTGATAGGAGAGCGAAATCCGCTGGACGTGGTGGAAGAGCCTGGCCCGAAAGTCGAGCACCAGCTTTTCACCCGTGTAGGTTTGCAGCAACCACTCCGCAAGAACCTGTAACTGGTTGAGGATGGCGACTACCAATAACAGGCCGAGTGCAGAGAAGAGGATCGCCGTGCTGGAATGTGTCGCGTCCGCAGGTAGAAGCGTCTCTAGGAAGCCGGGGATTGGCTCCGAGCCGAGCACATTGTCCACAGCAATCTTGAGCGGAAGAGGGTTGAGCAGCGCAAGGGGGGCGGCCAGTAAGCTGATCAGGAAGATGCTCACGATATGGAGCCAGTAAGGTTGCGCCTGGCGCAGGAGTCGGCGGTAAAGGGCGAAATCAGTATAGGGTCCGGCCTTCATATTGTTCCTCTAGCTCTGCGGGCAATAGGCGCTTTTTCGGTCACAATCCCGCCTTGTAGTCAACCTTGAAGAGGCCCATGGCCGAAGAGACGTAGGCAATCCCGACCTTCGCATCGAGGGCAATCGTACGCAGCCAGGGGGCGATGTAGTACTTTGCGACTCGCTTCCTAGTCTTGAGATCGATAACGTCCAGCGTGTTGGTGAGACCACTTACGGTCAGCAGGAGATTGCGTACCGGATCGACAGTCAAATTCCGAACGCCGAAAACGGTGGGGATACGGCCCTTGAACTCGAGGGTCTGCGCGTCGAACCTCAACACAGCCGAATGCAACGGAGATGGGTAGAGCACTTCATCCTGATCGGGAGTCAAGGCTAGATGATCCCCAATCCAGCGATCGCCCACCTGGGTCCGCGCTATGACCCTGCGAGTCCCGGTGTCGTATGCAAGTATTCGATCGATGAAGCCCATGTATAGCAGTCTGCCGGTCCCGTGAAGCAGTATGTGTCCGGGATTACAGAAACCACCATCGCACCATTGCAGTGCGTACGCCTGCCTTCCTGTGGTCCGCTCGACCACGGTGATCGGGGATGCGGTAGGGTCATCATTCGGCCCCGGTTTTCGGGCCGGCCATCTGGCCTCCGCCGAGATGAAGATCGCGCCGGTATGTTTGTCAAACTCGATAAAGCAATCGCCCTCCGAGAGGTTCAACCCCGGTACCAATTTCTTCAGAACCAGCGTCATGGCGTCAAGCACCAGAAGACTACGGCTCATCGAATTGAAAACGTACAGTTCGCGGTCCGATCGGTTGTAGGCGAAACTCTGAGCGAATCCAACTTCTGCTTCCGACTTCCGCGGCGCCTGATCGAGCGCTCGGAGATTGTAAGCCAGTAGGTGATTTGTGCCGTGCCCATTGGTGAACAACAGCCCCTGTTCCGCATCGACATCGACACCGTTCAGATCGATCGTCGCCACCTGTTGCACAGCTTTGTCGGCATGGAGTCTTTGGGCCAGGCTGATGAGATTCCAGCGACGTTCGGACCCAAGGCCACCATCCAACAGCACGGCTCCCAGCGCAGGTGCCAGGATCACTGCAGGAAGGAAGGCCGCAAATCGAGTCCCTCCCCTTGCCTGACGTTCGCGCGTTTGCTTCCAGGAGGGCCATTGGGTAAGGCCTACGATGAGCGCAAGAGAGACCGCCACAGCGATAGGACGGCCCCGGTGAAAGGTCGTGTAGAGTCCCAGAAAGATGAAAAAAGCGGCACCCACCGGGAGCAGAAAGCGCCCTACAGGGGACCGAAGCGGGTGTGCCAGTACAAAGGTCGCTCCTAAGGCGACGGAGCAGAAAAAAAACAAGAAGACGCGCTCGGGGATCGTACTAAAAAAGGAAATCGCCCACATGGTGACACCCAGCATGCCAAACCTGTCCACAAGCCACGAAACGAAAGCGTCCTGAGGCGATCCGCTAATCAGGACCTGCAGGTGGAAGACTCCCCATACTCCCAGGGCGAGAATCAGGCAGACAGCAAGCGCAACAATACCGACCCGCATCTCGTGCCTCCTTAGCCAGGTCGGCTGGCCGGTTTCTCGAGCACAGCCATCAGCGAAGTTCCCAGCAACCGCTGCGGAATCCACTCGCAGCCGGAGAGCAGCACCAGCAGGTGGTTCATGAGTGCCCCTCGATCGCTCATCCCGGTCGCGATGATCTCCTCGCGTGTCCCTTCCAGGATCCACAACCTCCGCAGGATAAGCAGCGGTATGAACGGCAGCCCCCAGTAGGTGTGGCGACCGACGATCAGGCGATTTCGGTTGGCGACGTGATGCAAGGAAGCGATACCGTAGCGCCGCACATGGCCAGCGGCCCGGTCGTACTCCGAGTATAACCACTGACAGGCCGGAACGTTGATGAGCACCTTTCCCCCGACAGCCAGGTGAAACTGCAGGGCGTCCAGAAAGCCGTCTTCATCGTCGATATGCTCCAGAACGTCGAACAGCAGGATCAAGTCAAAGTGGCCACGGTACTCTTGGTGTCTCTCCAATAGGTTGTAACAGCAGAGCGGACTGATGCGGCTAACCGACCCCTTCAGGGCGGTATGGTTCAGATCAAAACCGGTGACTTTCCGCTGGTAGTGGTCTTCAATCTGCCGCTGGAGAAGTCCGCGCCCGCAGCCAACTTCGGCGATAGCGTGTGCCTGGCGGATCAAACCGCCGGCCAACCGGCGCAACACGTTAAACCGCCGCCGGATCCAGAAGTGATCGAGGTGGGCGATCTCGTACCACGCGTCCGCCATCTTTACTTCTGCGGGAGCCGAGAGGAACTGAATTCTCGTTTCAGCGGAGCTCATGAGTGGAAAGGCTTTCCACCTGCCCGTGCGCCGTCGCCTCGAGCAGTGTGTAGGCCGAGTCGTGAAGACAGACATCCCCGATAACCGAAGCCACTATGGCCGCCGGCCTTCCCTTGATTTCCTGCATCAGCATGCTAAGGTATTCGCCGATGACCCCCAGGCAGATGAACAAGACGCTTAACGTGAATGACAGAAATACCAGAATGGTGGCCACGCCTGGGTTGGCTCCGACCCAATAGTGCAGAACAGTGAAGCTCGGGAACAGGCGGTTTACCAGCACAAGGATACCGAACACGATCGAGAACAGGCCCATCCCCATTCCGATAAAGCTGGCCAAGCGCAGGGGAATGGCGCTGAACGAGACCAGGCCCTGCAACGCCAGCGAAATCAGGCGGCCGAGAGTGTACTTGCTCCTCCCGTGCGTTCGGGCCGGACGCTGGTACGAGATGCCAGCCTGCCGGAACCCCACCCAAGAGCGGAGGCCACGGAGCATCCGCGACCGCTCAGGAAGCGCCAGCAGCGCCCGCTGGCACCGTGCGCTCATCACGCAGAAATCCCCCGCGTCCTCGGGCCATTCATGGTCAGCCATATTGCGAATGATGCGGTAGAAAGCCGAATAGGCGATGCGCAGCCACAGGGGCGCCTCGCGGCTCCCGCGGATGCCGAAGCATACATCGAGTTTGTCGTGCATGCAGGTGCGATAGAGTTCAATGAGAACCGCGACCGGATCCTGCAGGTCGCAGTCCATGATGGCAATATATTCTCCTTCAGCATATGCCAGTCCGACCGACAGGGCCGCCTGATGGCCGAAATTTCTGCTGAGCCGCACGCCGGTGATGCGCCGGTCACGCTGATGCCAACTGGCGATGGTGGCAAACGTGCTGTCGTGGCTGCCGTCGTCCACGCAGAGGATCGCCCAGTGGCCATGTGTGGTTTCCTCCAGCGCCGGCACCACGGCCTCGAAGAACGCCGGCAGCATTTCCTCCTCGTTGTAACAGGGGACAATGACACAGAGGCAAGCGAGATCGTTGGGCATGCGTAAATCCTCTTTCCGCGCCAGCCTGACTGGAGCCCGAAGTCCAGCACAGTTCATGTCGGTTTTTGGCAAAAAACCGGCACCAGATTTGTCACCACGGCAACGCCATAGCCCTCGAACCTGACTGTGCCATCACAGCTCGTCTCCAGTACCTGATTCCCTGTTCCGCCGTCGATCTTGAGCAGCACGCGACATTCTGCCAGACCGCTAGCCAGTTCAGACAGCGCGTAGGTTGCTGCGCTGTCTTTGAGATGGACTAGAAGCGCGCTCTTTCGTCCTTCCTGCCCACGCGAAACTACCACGTCGACGGCGGGGTCGCCGTGATCGTACGTCGGGAACGAAAGCCAGTCACCATACCGGAGGTATTGGGCGCACAGCTTTCTCGTGTGGAAGAGGGGTGTCGGCATGGCGTCTTTGTCCATCACCCCGTACCCACAGGCGTCGTCCGTGCCAGTCCACAACATCTCGGCCTCGGCACCTCCACGCATCAGGTGCAGTAAGGCCGAGGCACCATAGGCCGCGCCGAACATCGACTGGTTGAACCGCGCCCTTACATGCGGCAAGTAGTGTGAGTGGACGTTCCACTCTCCACAGACATTCAGGATCTTGGCCTCGCCCACCACCTGCGCCACCGCGCGCGCGCGTGACTCATACTCCGGTGTCTGAAACATGATCAAATCGCGATGGATTGCCCCGTCTTCGGGTGCGCCCTTCTCACCGTGGGCACGCCAATCTACGTAGAGGTGCCAGTTCACGAAGCCGATAAGCGAATGGTCGATTTCGTTCACGAATCGCCAGACCCAATCCATCCAGAACGGGTCGAAGCCCTCGACGGAGGGACCTCCAAGCTGGAGTTTTCGTCCCTCTAAAAAGGGGGATAGCCACCGCAGGATTCCTTGCGCCACTTCCTCGTAGATGCGGCGGTATTGCTCAAAGCCAAGGCCGCCGCTAATCCACGTGTTGTTGGGCTCGTTCCATACGCACCAGTACCAGTCACGCACGGTCTCCCCTCCCCACTGCTCGATGCAGCTCCAGACGACATCGGCGCACTGGTTGGCGAACCAGCGCACGGCACGAGGATCATCCACCAGCCGCGGGAGCGGGAACTTGGCGAAGGTGATCATGGGTATGGCGCCGACGTTGAGTACGGCCTGGATATAGGAAGCAAATAGATGCCAGTCCGTTACCGGGTCGGGCGTCTTTTTATCAAACACGAAGATTCGGATGATGCGCGTATCCATCTCCCGAAGTCGGCCCCAAATGGTTTCACGCTGCGGTCCTAGCGCAAAGTGCCACCAACTGTCAGTCTCGTTCACGCCATAACGGAGTCGCATGCGCGTCTCGGTCGGCCTATGCAGGGAGGCTGCCATATCGACTGGGGTCACTGTGAACCCCTACATGCATCGTACAGTCCTACGTGGCTGCCCTCGTCCGTATGGGGCACTGCGGTGGTCACCATAGCGACGCCGTAACCCTCGAATCTGACCGTACCATCGCAGCTCATCTCTATCACCCGATTCCCTGTTCCGCCGTCGATCTTGAGCAGCATGCCACAGTCTGCCAGGCCGCCCGCCAGATCAGACACCGCATAGGTCGCCGCCTGGTCCTTCAGATGGACGAGAAGGGCGCTCTGCCGGGCATCCTCGCCACGCGCTACCACAACATTTACGCCCGAGTTCAGCTTAGTGCAGGAAGGGAATGAAATGCGGTCGCCATAGCGGAGGTGCTGGGCACAGAGCTTCTTGGCATGGAAGACGGGAGTGGCTATGGTGGCTTCGTCCATGATTCCATATGGACTGTTATCCGTGCCCGTCCGAAATATCTCAGCGTCGGCTCCACCTCGCAACAAGTGAAACAGCGCAGACGCATAGTAGGTCGCTCCGAAAATGGTTTCGTTAAACTGCTGGCTGACACGTGCCTCATGGTGGGAGTGAGCATTAAGCTCGCCGCACACGTTCAAGATGTTGCGCCCTCTAAGGATACGGCCGACCGCCTTTGCACGTGTTTCGTACTCCGTCGTCCGGGCCATAAGAAGCCTTCTGAAGACGGTCTCATCATGAGGCGCCCCCCACTGGCCCAGCTCGCGCCAATCTCCATAACGGTGCCAGGAGACAAAGCCAATGAGTGAATTGTCGATTTCGTTCACGAATCGCCATACCCAGTCCATCCAGAATGGCTGGAAGCCGTCGGCGGCAGGGCCTCCAATCCGCGGTTTGCGCCAGCCCAAATAGGGCGATAACCAGCGCAAGAGCCCCTGCGCTACCTCTTCGTAAATACGCCGATATTGCTCAAAAGTGAGCCCGCCGCTGACCCACTCACTGTTGGGTTCATGCCCCACGCACCAATACCAGTCGCGTACCGTCCCGCCTCCCCACTCCTCGATGCAATGCTTCACGACTTCCGCGCATCGGTCGGCGAACGAGCGCGCCCCCGATGTGCATGGCGGAGGGAACTTAGCGAAGGTAACCATGGGTACGGCGCCAACGTTCAGTATGGCCTGGATGTAGGCGGCAAATCGATGCCAGTCCGATACCGGATTGGTAAAGCGCTCGTCGAAGAAGATACGGATGATGCCGGTCCCCATCTCACGGAGCCGCGCACAAATGAACTCTCGATGGGGGCCCAACGCAAAGTGGCTCCAGTTTTCCCTCCCATTGAAGCCATAACGCAGTTGCATTGACATCTCGGAAGTCGCCAATTCAAGCTTCGTCATCTCAGCGCTTATCTCCGTATTTCTCAACTTTCTACGATGTCAATCAACTCTTGAACTCGCATGGCGTACGAGTGCCTCTCGGCCAAATGTCGTCGGATCTCCATGACGATTTCTCCATAATGTTCAGGTCGGCTCAAAATGTCTAGGATCTTCTCATGTGGCCTTTCTCCTCCTAGCATGAGTTCGAGAGCTCGCTCGCCATAGACCTCCTCCACGTACGCCTCGTCCAGCCCGAACAAGGGGATTGTATTGGCCGCCGGCGTCTCAAATGTGCGGCAGGTCACAAAGCGTAGATGGTTGAACAGCGGGCGGTAGATCACCGGCGCGAAGGTGCCCTTCCCCATGCAGCCGATCACCTGGTCGAAGTGGATAGGAGGACTGATCTCGATGTTAAGCCTTCTCAGGTAGCCCGGGTCCGAGCGATAGGCGTCTTCGATTAGGGTCGGATTGGTCCAGGGCGGAGGCGAATCCCAGCCGTGGCCGACCATGCCGATGCGGCCGACTTGCTCACGGATCGGCTCGAGGGCCTGCAGCACCCGCTGCATGGGCCGCCAGCGGAACCAATTATTGCCCACATAGTACATCCCATACTCCTTGGCACTGAAGTCCAACGGCACCTCCCACGCCGGGTTGTAAGCGTGGAAGAAGAAGGGGCGCACGTTCGGCCGCAGCGGGTGGAGCGTAGGTTGGTAAACCTTGTCAGAAAGACTGTCGCAGACGTCGGTCCATCGTCGGCTCGCCGCACTGTCCGGGTGATTATAGTCGCCAATAACACTGATCGCCTCGTTGTATTTGCCGTCACAGTCGATAATCACTCGTCGCTCCCGGGGCACCTTCCCAACCAGGCGCACGAAATCGAGGTGGTCGCCTCGCTGGATCTCCGTCGTCCATTCAAAAATGAAGATAACTGCATCGTCCGACCTGATGTCGAGCGAATATCGGAACGACGATTTCCCGTCCGGAGGACCATACACCACGACTTCATGGCCCAGCGCCTTAGCAATCTCAGCGTAGTTGTGGAGATCCTGAGCGCTTCCACGATCTTCGTACACGTAGTGGACGAATATCAGACGCATAAAAGAGGGGGCCTCCTCACGTTGATTACTGGCCTAATCCTTCGTGGTCGATCCCAACTTATGCGTGTACAGGGCACGTTCATCCTGCCAATCATCAGTTCTCAACTCTTCACGATCTCGATCAGTTCCCGTAGCCGTGCAACGTGCGAGTGCTTCTCGGCCAGCTGCTGTCTGATACCCATCACGATGTCCGCATAATGTTCGGGCCAGCGCACCACATCGAGGATCTTTTCCTGCGCGTGGTCGCCCATCAACACAAGTTCGAGGGCACACTCCCCATAGATCTCCTGCACATACGCCTCTTCTAACCCGAACAGGGGAATCGTGTTTGCGGCCGGCGTCTCAAAAAAGCGGGGAGTCACCAGCCGCAGATGCCTAAACGTCGGCCGGCTAAGCACCGGGTTGAAGATCGCCTTGCTCATCCATCCAATGACCTGGTTGAAGGGGACCGGAGGCAGGACTTCGATGTCCAGCTTTCTTAGGTAAGGTACGTCAGTATAGTAGGCGTCCTCCATCCGCATGTAGGCAGCCCATGGCGGGAGCGAATCCCAACCGTGGCCGACCAGGGCGATCCGACCCACCTGCTCACGGATCGGCTCGAGGGCCTGCAGCACCCGCTGCATGGGACGCCAGCGGAACTTGCTGTTCCCGAGGTAGATCATATTGTACTCTTTGTCACTGAAGTCCAGGGGCACCTCCCACGCCGGGTTGTAGGCGTAAAACAAGAACGTACGCACGTTCTCCCGCAAGGGGTGCAAGGTGGGTTGGCAGATCTTGTCAGACAGGCTGTCACACACATCAATCCATCGCCGGCTCGCCGCCGCGTCTCGGTGGTTGTAGTCACCCAAGACGCTGATGACGTCGTTGTAGTTACCATCGCCATCGAGGATCACGCGCCGCGCCCTCGGCACCTTGCCCACCAGCCGCGCGAGGTCGAGGTGGTCGGCCCGCCACAGGTCCGTCGTCCACTCGAAGATAAAGATGACCGCGTCGGCCGATTCGATATCCAAGGAGTAATCCAAGGGTATTTTCGGGTTCTCCCGGCCATATACCACCACCTGGTGACCAAGCGCCTCGGCGGCCGCGCTGTAGCCCTGGATGACCAAGCCGCTGCCCTGGTCCTCAAAGGGCCAGTAAATGAACATCAACCTCATACTTCGCGATCCTCCCTGACGACCGCTTGGATCGGGCTCAGGCTTCGAGCGCGGCCACGAGCTCTTGCAGGCGGCGCTGGTAGGAATGGTGCTGGACTAGATGGCGACGAACTTGTTCTACGATTTCCCTATATTTGTGCGGCCGGCTGAGCACGTCGAGCAACTTGTCGCCGATCCCGTCGTGCAGCGCTAGTTCGCGTCCCGCCGGGCCGTAAACGGACTCCGCATGATCCGGGTCGAGCATGACCAGTGGGATGGTATTGGCACAGAAAATCTCGAAGTACTTGGACGTCAGGAATCTGAGATGGCGGAATAGCGGACGTTGTGTCATGAGGTTCACACGGCCCTCACTCATAGTCGGGATAACCTGCGAATAGGGTACGGGTGGCCTCACTTCGATGCGCACCCGCCGGAACCGTTCCGCTTCCACACAAAAAGCGGCCTCGAGATCGAGCGCGCGTGCCCATGGCGGCACTCCATCCCACCACGCTCCCACGAAGCAAATGCCGTCCAAGCGATCGCGGATCCGCTCGATGGCCGGCAGCAAGGAGTTGCTCACCTCCCGCCAGCGCCACCAGTTATGCCCTACGTGCACAATGTCGAAGCGCTTGGATGGCGCGGCGTCGGCTCTGATCTGCGAGGCAGGATCGTAGCCGTAGAACGCCAGGGCGCTTACCCCTGGCTGACACGGCACGGGCGTGGGCTGAAGGATCTTGTCCGCCAGATAATCGAAAGTAGTCAGCCACACCAATCGTTCGCGTTCATTCGCGTGGTTCCTATCGTAGCCTTCGACGGCGATGGTGGGGTTGTACATGCCGTCGGCGTCGAGGATGGCCCGGCGGCCGCGCGGCACCCTGGACAGGATTCGGGGCAGTCGCAGCCCGCTCATCCACTGGAGCCTCGACTCGATAATAAACACCACGTAGTCGAAGGCGCTGGCCTCTGTTGAGAATCGGAGGCGGGGAAAGTTCGGATCCTGGCGTCCGTAGAGTGCAATCGAATGGCCAAATTCGTCGCCGGCGCGCATGTAGTTGGCGACGGCCTGAATACTGCCTGCATTCACCCGCTTGTCCATGACGAACAGGATCTTCATAGCGCCACCCTTTGGCGCACTCTGCTTGCGGTCACTGGCACCTTAGCCCTCCAGGATCGCTAGCAGTTCCCTGAAGCGTTTCTCGTACGAGTGATGCACAGACAGGTGGCCTCGGGTCTTTAAAACCGCCTCCCAGTACGTGTCGGGGCGGCGCATCAT